>Ga0247720_100166_pt1 | contig 30228 bp, 28 predicted proteins | sample MSEWel2015_12_15_FD_189078 | JGI IMG/M metagenome (GOLD analysis project Ga0247720, IMG submission 189078) | Subsurface sediment microbial communities from gas well in West Virginia, United States - MSEEL Well Study Marcellus 3H_2015_12_15 | ecosystem: Environmental > Terrestrial > Deep... | reverse complement strand
CCTCACCTAAGGTAGGATTACGGGGGTTACTGTCTACTTGTATATTCTACCAAAGGAGGGGTGAAGCCTTCTTCTTTAACCCCAAAATCCTTGATACTTCTAGGCCCTGGAATATGAAATCGCCTCACTTAGTAACGAACTTCGCGAACATATCATCGAGCGGTAAGTCTGGGTTTTTCTTTAAACAGGCGGCTATCCCTGCACAGGATATCCCGTTCTCGTCGTACCGCAGCAACTCTATTTCCTTGTACTCCATCGAAACCTCCCACACAACCCTCTCCACCAGAAGGTTCACAGAAAACGCCCCGAGGTACTTCGCCGACGCAGTCCACATCTCCCTCAGCATATTTTCATAGCGCTCAATCTGCTTCTCACTGACTGCGCACATAGACAGTCCCTCCAATTACTGGCTAGTCTACGAGCCTGTCCGAATCGCAAGGATCTACCTGTCCCAATGTCCTCTCTACGATATTCTTTCATCAGCGGCGGCCGCCTTCTTTTCGGATTTGCTTATCACTCCTGTTATACCACAAGGGATCGTGGGGCGCCACGGTCAATTCCACGAGTTAGTGTCAACATTTAGTAGGCGAGATTCCACCCAAATCCCGAGGTTTTTTGTTAAGCAACGTAACCGGCTTCTGGCAGGAGACGAAGGACATACCTTACCCACGGTTCACCGACAGAAGGACCACACAGAGCTGGAACAGTGGCTTTGAGCCACTCTTCTTCAGTACCCCTCTTTTGGGCCGCTCTTTTCCGAACGGTTATCCGTTGGATGTTCAGCTTGGCAATCTTCTCCGTATCCATAGGTCGAGTACGCTGTAGGCGCTTCAAAAACGTTCCCAGGGTCCCTTCTTCCCTGAGGGCCAAAAGGCGCGGCATATAATCGCCTCCCTTGAGCCCCCAGCGTGCCCCGCGGCGTTTCATCCGCCGCGCCACAATGCGCCAGTTCTGCCCCTCTATAGTGCCTAAGGTGGTACCCTCAAGATTGGCTTGAATACCCTCCCAGTTGCTGAGTATATAGCGAGTAAGGGCTTGTATGCGTTTACGGGCTGTGCCCTGGTGTGTTTTAGCTGCGCGATTTAGGACTTCTTCGGCCTTGTCCTTGGAGTTTTCCTCGAGGGCTGCCGCTAATGCTTGGCGGGTATCAAAGTCTTTCCCTAAGGCTTCACTTACTCGTTTCTTAAGGTGGAAGGGATCAAGATGGTAGGTGGCATTGGGGAAGTGTTCCTGGCCTTCTCTGATCCATTCCGCACCGTCGCCGCCGATGTGCACCTTGGGTATGGCGCTTAAGTCCCAGACCTCGCCAAAAGAGGCACTGGCTTCTTCCCAGATCTCTCGACTACCTGTGAGACCGGCAACTAGGTGCTTTTCTTTCAAGATGCGCCGCGGCTTCTTAGGGCTTCCTGTGTTTTCTTTGTCTTCGTAGGCTACAACTACCTGTACTTCGCCGTGCCGGGCCTCAGCCCTCTGCAGCTTGATCACTGCTTCGCGTTTAGCCTGGGTTTCTTTAGCCGCTTCTGCCCCGGCTCGTTGGAAAGCTTTCCACACGCTCATGGCGCTCACCCGGGGAGCTACTAGGCCGATGATTCTAGCTGCTTGCCGGAAGGGAACATCAAGGCCGATCTCTTGGCATATTTGGGCGAGGTTGTCGGAAATTCGGGCGTAAGCAGGTAGCCCAAATGCTTCATCGAGAAGAAAAACCGTCTTTCCGGTCTTGGTGTCCCGGTAGAGCCTTCGCTTTATCTTCAGAGGGCCAAACGTCGTCAGCATCTTTCGGGTGCGAGTTCCCACCAGGCGCAGCGACTCTTCGCGCTCCGCCATGAGCCCTCGGTCTATCTCTTCCAGGGCGGCCTCCAGGAGGGTTCCTGCTACCTGCTGGGTGAGAACCTGTATTGCCTGCTCTAGCTCCAACATGCTGCGGCTCTCACGTACAAGAGTCGAAATCTCGCTGTCGAGAAGAAGGACAGTACGGACAATGTGGCGAATATCTGCCATGAGAGATCTCACACTCCTTGGGGGGATCTGGGTGGCCTTCCAGGCCAACCCCGTGTGAGATCTCTCTTTTCTACTTCCCACACAAGATCTCCTGTTCGCCTACTAGAAGTTTACACTACCCTGTTTTACGTTTACCTATAGCCACCCGTGTATTTTCATTGTGATCGCCATCCCTTTGGGCCTACGAATCATTCGCTCCGATTACGGTGCTGTCATCCGCTCAGCGCCTAAGCCTTCGTTCGATCTCCGGTAGATTCGCCTTCACTCGCTCATACTCTTTCAGTAATTCCTCGACCAATTGGGGAAGAGAGTCGGCATTTCCCTGCTTAGCTCTTTCCTCTATTGCCGTAAGAAGGAAAACCATTCGCTCCGCCCCCAGATAAGCGTTGAGAGGTCGGAAAGCATGTGCCCTTCGGGCAACCTCCCCAAGGTCCAGAACCTTAACCGCCTGAACGAGGCGCTCGAGCCGCTGGCCGGCATCTTTCTTATACTCTTCCAAGGCAATTAAGGCTGCCTCTCGCATTCCTTCGTCCAGCCTTGGCGAGCCGAAATCGCTGGTTGTCGTTCGGCTACCGCCTGCAGGAATCCACTTGGCTAAGACGCCTCCTAGCTGCTCACAGGTAAAGGGTTTGCTCAGAAAGTCGTCTATCCCTGCCTCGACACAACGCCTGGCCTCAGATGGGCTGGCACTTAGGGCTACGACCGGGATTCTTCGCCCGCATCTTTGCCTTATGAAACGCATTACCTCTATCCCATCCATAGTCGGCAACTGACAATCCAGCAGGACAAGATCATAATCATAACGCGAGAAAAGATCGATTGCTTCCTGCCCGTTACCGGCAAAGTCGGCTGTATGGCCGAGTTTATTCAAATAAGCTTGAATTACCCTACGCACAAGTTCCGTATCCTCTACAACCAGTATCTTACCCATGCACTGTCAATCCTCCGCGAGAAACCTAACACCTAAGCTGGCCTGGCCCAGTTCCCCAACCTCTTCATCTGTCCCCACTCGGACCTTCTGCCCAGCAACGATCCAAGTACGCCTTGTAAACGCCACCAAGAAATGAGCTGCCGGTAGCCGAAATTCTCCAGGACTGCAGCGATAAAGAGTCCGAGAATTTGGCGAACTCCTCCATAAATATGAAACGATATCTCCTCAATGAGCAAAGAAACGACCGAGATTAAGACGCCGAGCCCGACAGCCAGGGCAAAAAATAGAAGAGCGATCCGATAGGAGACGAATCCCAACACCAGCCCAATGGTTACGAATATATATCCGGCAATCTCTACCAAAGGCCCCAAAAATTCAAAGGCCAGCATAAAAGGAAAAGCTACCCACCCAACTAACCCACCGCGAGGATGGAAGAGAAGGCCCAGGTTTAGGGCCAGGCTTTCTCCCAGCCCTCGTTGCCACCTGATTCGCTGCTTTCTTAACGTTGCCAAGTCGGCAGGTGCTTCCGTCCAGCAGATAGGATCGGGAACAAAAGTAATGCGATACTGTTCTCCTTTGCTCCTAAGGAGCCGGTGCAACCTGACCACCAACTCCATATCTTCACCTACCGTGCCAGTCTTGTAGCCACCTACCTCGATCACCTTGTCTTTGCGAAAAAGGCTGAAGGCACCCGACAGCACCATAAGGCAGTTGATCGGCGTCCAGCCTATGCGGCCAAACAAGAAGGCGCGCAGGTATTCGATGATCTGAAACCGTTCCAAGAGATTAGAAGGTAGGCCGGCCCTAAGGAGGTGACCTTCTCTCACCTCACTTCCGTTAACAATGCGGATTGTTCCACCGGCAGCAACGGTTCGGGGGTCGTTGAGGAAAGGTCTTATCACGCGCCGTAAGCTATTGCGCTCCAAAATAGAATCGGAGTCTATAGAGCAAAACATAGGGTACATAGCAGCGTTCAAACCGGCGTTAAGGGCATCGGCTTTGCCGCCGTTTTCCTTGTCGATGACTTTGAGGTTCGGATACACGGTAGATAGGTAGAAGCCACGCACAGGCTTTGTTTCGAGCTTGCGGCTGTAGGATTCCGGAATCCTCAGAAGCCCAAACTTATCTATAAGAAGTGGCATGGTGTTGTCAGTAGAACCGTCATTGATCACAATAATCTCGTAGTTCGAGTAGCTCAGCTGCAGCAGAGAACGGACCGTTGACTCAATAGTCAGCTCCTCATTGTAGGCAGGAACAAGGATGCTTATTGGGGGTTCAAAATCCGAAAAAGTCTGAAGAAAAGTATCATAGCGTTGTTCACCCATATAGTTCCTTACCGCAAAAAGCGCTATCAGGTTAAGCAAGAGGTAGGCTAGCCCTATAGCCAAGGTATAGGCTAAGAAGAAGTACTGCAAAACGGTTACTATCCCTATTGCCATGTTGGATCTCTCGTCTGCCTTTCAGCGATACTCCGCTCCAGACTGTCCCGGCCATAACGATCATTAAGCCCGCTGCGAATCTTTTCTACGTCAGCTTTCTTCAAGAATGGCAGCCAAACAATCGCCTGAGCACTGCGGTAGCGAACCCACCAGTTGTCGTCGGAAAGAAGGCGTACCAGTCTGTCTAGGTCTTGCCGCGTGGCCATCACCGCCAACGCGTTTACTGCCTGCACCCTTACCTGCCACGATGGGTGAAATAATAGTGATCGCACGGCTTGGATGCTCTCATTATCGCCCAGCTGTCTAACGGCTACCAGGCAGGCTGCCAGTATCTCGGGATCTTGCTCTATGGCCAGAAGCCGTCTCACAAACGCCAGAGCTTGCTCACGATTAGATAAGTGAAGCAGTCTTATCAACCGCGGCCAAGCCTCGCGCGGCGCCTCCTGCACTGCCCGCACCAATAGGTCACCAATGTTTTCCGGTCCAAGATTCTTAAGGATGGCGGCCACCCGCTCCTGCGGCCAGAAAGTACGCTTAGCTGCTAAGGGTACTACTACAGGCGCCGCGCGTTTCGGGTCAATGCGGACTAGTGCCTGCGCCGCAATGTACCCTTCAATACTCTCGTTTTTCTCAACAATGTCGGCTATAGTTTCCCACTCCGATTCATCCTTCAGATGCCCAAGGGTCATGATAGCTAGGGCCCGCGTGAATCCGCTTCTCGCTCTAAGCATCCGCTTGGCTTTCCGCTCTATGCCCAGCCTCACACCGAGGTCAATCAGATTTGATCGCGCCTGGCCCACCAACGATTCTTGGAAATGGTTCCATAGTACCAGAAAAGGCTCCTCATCCATAGGGCCTAATGTGGGGAGGTGCACCGGCAGGCCGGCAGCACTTTCTGCCAGCACCGGAAGCCACCGTTTTTGGACCAGACGTGATCGTTCTTCCTTCAGATGTGCGAGAAAGCTCCAAGTCACAGCTAAGAAAAGCGTAGCCAGGGCAGTGAAGGCCAAGCTGCCAGTAAAGACGACCACGGCCCTAATCAAAGGATCGTGAAAGAGTGATTGGAACAAATCACATTCCCCCTGCGTCTGGAGGGACAAAATGCTTAACGTTTTTCTAGCAGTCTTCTTGCTCGGGCGGCAAGTTCCAGCGTAGAAAAAGGTTTGGTCATGTACTCGCTAGCGCCGGCTTTGAATAGGTCAATTATCTCGCGTTCGGACGAGTTAGAGCTGAGGACAATCACCGGAACCTCCTGCCAACCGGGAGTTGCTCGTATTTTTCGGACCACCTGGAGGCCATCGACAAACGGTAACATGAGATCAACGATGACCATTGCACAGGGAGGATTCTTTTTTATATAGTCTATCGCTGCTCTACCGTCGTGAAGCTCCTCAACTTCATACCCTTCGCGTTCCATTACCACACGAACTATAGAACAGATGGATGGGTCGTCGTCGATCGTCACTACCCGGCGGCCAAAGCCAGTAGATTGTGCGAAGGGCTCTTTGTCATCGAAAGTACCTACCTCTTGCCCAGTTTTCTTGTTACTTGGCGCAGGAAAAGACACGGGCGTCCTCCCCTTGGTTATTGCGTCCAGTTGACTGATGGACGATTGCACCTGGCTCTTGCCCGCATCCACGTTCTTTTTCGCTTCGTCCACCAGCAGCGACAGTTGCTCGGTCAGCGACCTGCGCAAATTTTCAACAGCCGCTTCTCTTAGAGCAATATCCTCGTCGTATTTGGCCAGGGAGAGCTCCTCCATCCTTTCTGTTTCTCTGATCTTCTCTATCTCACTCTCGCACCAATTATGGCAGGCCAGAAGCAGGCGATCAACAACTTCCTTATGCTGCTCGATCTGTGCTCGCCTTGCGGTTGCCTCACCTACATAGCTTCTCAGCTTGGTAATTTGTTCAGCGAGTTCTTGGTTCAGGTTTTCAATTTTGGCGAGAAGCGCCCCGTTTTCTTGAATTAGCTTCTCATACTCTTTCTCTATTCGCTCCAGGAACTGCCTGACACTCAAGGGGTTGTATCCTATGAACGCTCTCCTGAACACGGCAGCTCCTCCCTTGAAGTGTCATTGGAAGAGTTAGATGGTTTCCCAACCCCTAGGCTCGCGATAGCATCCCCTAGCAACCTCGTCACCCTAGACAAGGCCTCGTACTTTGCCTCCAGGGCAGCAATGCGTTGCCGGCGAGCCGTTGCCGCCTCCTCAAACGCCTTTCTTGCCTCTTCGCCCGCCCTAACTTGTTTTTCCACAAGTCCCAGCAACTCGGAAAGAACCCGCTCGGCCGCCATACGTTCGGACTGCAGGTCCCCAAGCAAGGTGTTCATTTCTTTCAACAAGGCATGATTCGCCTGCAGACAAGATTCTACCTTTTCGCTGAGTTTACGAAGCTCGGTTTCTTTTTGTTTACGCCATTCTTCAATGTGAGCATCCACCTGGCTACAACTGTAACCAAAAAGTCTCTTGGGCAGAAGTACGTGCACGCCGGGCATAAATTCTCCTCCTTTTAGGGAGGTTTCCGCCATATTGCTCTTGCCTATCCTTATACCATAATACCATACTAACTGCCAGAGTGGAAGATGGGCGAAACTTACCGCCATCATTCAGCAGCCAGGCGCTCTGCAAAGCGTTCACGCAGAATAGTATTTAAGCGTTCTAGATCGCCTTGAACTATCTTTTTCTTTGGGGCAAAGGCCACGGGTGGCAGCACTTTTATACAAATCCGGCCCGGCCGCGGAATGAATGCGCCGGCCGGAAGGACCTTGCTGCTTCCGTACAAAATCACGGGCACCACCGGAGCTCCAGATTTCAAAGCGAGATAGGCCCAACCAGGCATGAACGGGCGGAGCTCGCCGGGGCGGCTCACTCCCCCTTCCGGAAAGAGGCCTATAGCCTTCCCCTCCCGGAGAAGGGCCAGGGACTTTCGCAGGCTCCTTAGATCTCCTTCTTCCCCACGAACCGGCATCGCGCCTACAGCTCGGATAACCAGGCCGACGACCGGGAGGCGAAACAAGTAAGCGGCCGCCAGGAACGTAATTTCTCGCGGCATCGCCGCCATGAGAGCGAGGGGATCCAGCAGGCTTTGGTGATTGGCTACGAGTATCAGCGGCCCCCGGCGCGGCACAAGATCTGCACCTACGATCTCCACGCCGCCGGTAAGACTAAGAAGCAAGCTGCTGCCCGCCTTGGCCAAGAGGTATCCGGCCCTGCGCCCTCGCTCAAGCAAGTGGCACCCTTCTTTCAAGCACGGTTTCCTGAATTTCTTGCCCTTTCCACGCGGCTACAAAACGCTCTTTACATTCTTCACAAAGTCGCTTACCTTTGTCACCATTTCCTCTCTATCTCTTGCTTTTTCTATTTCGCTCACTATAGCGCTCCCTACAATTACCCCGTCACAATAATTTTTTAGGTGCGCCGCCATATCCGCACCAGATATGCCGAAGCCTATAGCCTTCGGCATATCGGTATACATAGCGATTTCCTCCATATAACTCTTTATATCTGTACCAATCTTCTCCCTCTGCCCCGTCACGCCGGTTATGGAAACGCAGTATACGAAGCCGCCGGCATTTTCCGTAATTTTCTTGATCCGCTCGTGGGAGGTAGGGGCAACCAACGGTATAAGGTGCATATTGTAGCGTATCAGAATATCGTATACCTCTCCCCTCTCCTCCAAAGGCAAATCGGGAATTATAAGCCCGTCTATGCCGGCTTCATATGATTCCTCTACAAACTTTTCTATGCCGTACTTGAACACGGAGTTGTAGTATACGAGGTATATAAGCGGTATTTCGCTAACCTGCCTGATAGAGTGCACTAATTTCATTATCTCGGGGATCTTGACACCCTTTTTCAATGCCCTTGCGGACGCCCGTTGGATGACCGGCCCGTCGGCCAGAGGATCAGAGTAGGGAATCCCTAATTCTACTATATCCGCTCCTGCCTTTTCCATCTCCAGTACTAACCAATACGTCATCTCTAGATCGGGATCTCCGGCCGTAACGTAGGTTATAAGGGCTTTTTGGCCCGCCTTTTTTAATTCGCTAAATACCGCGTCGATCCTGTTCACAGTTTTACCCCCAGTACCTCAGCAATCGTTTCCACATCCTTGTCCCCTCTGCCCGAGAGGTTAACGATTATTATTTCATCTTTGGCAAGCTTAGGGGCCAGCTTCAGCGCATAGGCCACCGCATGGGCGCTTTCTAGAGCGGGTATTATGCCTTCTATCTTAGACAGTTGCTCAAAGGCATCAACCGCCTCGTTATCGGTTACAGAAACGTATTCCGCCCTTCCCGTTTCTTTATAATACGCGTGCTCCGGGCCAACCCCGGGATAATCCAAGCCTGCCGCTAGCGAATATACGGGCATAATTTGCCCTTCGTCGTCCTGCAGGAGCAGTGTCTTCATGCCGTGTAAGACACCTACGCTGCCTTTTGCCATAGCGGCCGCGTGTTTACCTGTATCTATTCCCAAACCTCCGGCTTCCACCCCTATCAGTTTTACCTCTTTATCCTCATAAAAGGGGTGGAATATCCCCATGGCGTTGCTCCCGCCTCCTACACAGGCGATGATGTAGTCCGGGAGCCTTCCTTCTTTCTCTAAAATCTGGTTTCTGGCTTCTTCGCCGATAACCTTCTGGAACTCCCTTACGATAGTCGGGTACGGATGGGGCCCCACGACAGATCCCATCACGTAAAAGGTATCCTCTACATGGGTTACCCAATCCCTTATGGCTTCGTTTACCGCGTCCTTTAAGGTGCCGGTGCCTGAGGTTACGCTGTTTACTTTAGCCCCCAATAGCTTCATTCTGAAAACATTTAATGCCTGCCGCCTGATGTCTTCCTCGCCCATGAAAATCTCGCACTGCATCCCGAACATGGCGGCGCCGGTGGCCGTCGCTACGCCGTGCTGACCGGCGCCGGTCTCTGCTATCACCCTCTTTTTACCCATGCGCCTGGCCAGCAGTATCTGCCCCAAGACGTTGTTGATCTTATGCGCACCGGTGTGATTTAAATCTTCCCTCTTTAAGTATATCTTGGCGCCGCCGAGCTTCTTCGTAAGGTTTTCCGCATAATACAAAGGCGTAGGCCTTCCTGAATACTCCCTAAGGTAATACCTGTACTCTTCCATAAATCTCTCGTCTTGGATTGCCGCATTGAACTCGCGGTCGAGTTCAATCAACGCGTTCATCACCGTCTCGGGGACGTACTGTCCGCCGAATATGCCGAACCTACCCGGCGTCCCTTTCAAAATTCCTCACCCTTTCTACGAATCGTTTCATCTTTTCGAAGTCCTTATATCCGCCGGTTTCTACTCCACTACTTACGTCCACCGCATAGGGCTTTACTTTCTTTATAGCCAAACAAACGTTGTCGGGATTAAGTCCTCCTGCCAGAATAAGCTTGACGTTCAAGCGCATGCCATTTAAGATGTTCCAGTCGAAGCTTTGGCCCGTTCCGCCGTATCTACCCGCCGCCGAGGCATCGACAAGAATCCCGTCTACACGGTATTCATGTACGGCTGTGAGGCTGGCCTTATCTTTCACCCTTACCGCCTTCCAGACTTCCACTTCGTATCCGAGGAGATCATCGGGATACTCGTCGCCGTGGAACTGAAGGACATCAAGTCCTAATTCGCCGCAGATCTTCTTTATAACGTCACGCCTTTCATTGACAAAGACGCCGACCTTTTTTATCCGCCCGTTAACCCTGGCAGCCAATCTTTTTGCCAAATCTAAATCTATTCTCCTCGGGCTTTGAGCGAAGACAAATCCTGCGTAATCCACCTGCAGCTCATTTATATAGTCGACATCCTCGTACCTCCTGAGGCCGCATATTTTTATCCTGACCATAGCGTCACGCCCTTTAACCTCCTAAGTTCGCCGACTATATCCTCCGACCTCATTAGGGCTTCGCCTATTAAAAAAGCATCTACGCCCAAAGATCTTAGGTACCTTACATCGTCTGCCGTCTTGATGCCGCTCTCGGAGACCTTTACTACATTCTGCGGGACCAGCTTTATGAGCTTTTCAGTTGTTCTTAAGCTTACCGTAAAATCCTTAAGGTTTCTGTTGTTTATGCCTATAATCTCCGCGCCTGAAGCAACCGCAATGTCCATTTCATATTCGTCGTGAACCTCCACCAAACACTCCAACCCCAGTGATTTTGCCAGGTTATAAAACCTTTTCAGGCCCGATCCTAAAAGGGCCACGATAAGAAGCACCGCATCTGCGCCCAAAGCTTTTGACTGGTACACCTGATACTCGTCTACTATAAAGTCCTTCCTCAATACGGGACAGGATACAACTTCTTTAACCTCTTTTATGAATTTATCGGCGCCCATAAAGTACTGGCTTTCCGTTAGGACCGAAATGGCGTCGGCGCCGCCCTTTTCGTATAGTTTTGCTATATCCGCAGGTGCTATCTCTCCTCTGATAATCCCCTTGGAAGGGGAGGCTCTTTTTATTTCGGCTATTACATTTATGCCGTCCCCTTTTAGGGCACCCGCAAAATCCCTGCCTTGGGCCGTGCGTTCTATCTCCTTCAATAAGACACCGATGGGCGTTTTTTCCTTCTCTATTTCCAGCTGCTTTTTCTTATGGGCAACTATCTCATCGAGTATCATACGGCCAACTCCCTGCTTACCCTTACAAATTCGTTTAGTTTTTCATAGGCCGCTCCCGAATCGACAACCTGCGCCGCTCTTTCCAGGCCCTCTTTTATGTCCTCTACCAAATTCCCTACGTAAAGCGCGGCGGCGGCGTTTAACAAAACTATATCCCTGGCCGGCCCTCTCTCGCCCTTAAATATCCTGATTATGAGATCGGCGTTATACTTTGCATCGGCCCCTGAAATGTCTTCCATCCTCGCATAGGGAATGTTGTAATCCTGCGGATCTATTTCGTAGTCGAATATTTTTCCTTCCTTTATTTCGCTTACCATTGTCTTGGTAGTCGTAGTGATCTCGTCAAGGCCGTCCATACCGTGCACAACCAAGGCCTTTTTTGTGCCCAGATTTCTTAGTACCTCGGCAATCTTGCGGGTCAGGCTGCCGTCGTAAACTCCCACGACCTGCCCTTTCACGTATGCAGGATTCGTCAACGGCCCCAGTATATTAAAAATAGTCCGTGTGCCCAATTCTCTTCGGGGGCCGGCCACGTTTTTCATGGATAGGTGGTAACGTGGCGCAAACAAGAACCCTATGCCTGCTTTAGCCACGCAGCTTTCGACCTTATCCGGAGACATATCTATTTTTACTCCTAAAGCCTCCAGCACGTCGGCGCTGCCGCTTTTGCTGGATACCGCCTTGTTGCCGTGTTTGGCCACCTTGACCCCGGCCGCAGCAGCTATTACGGCCACTGCCGTCGAGATGTTAAAGGTCTTGCCGCCGTCGCCACCCGTGCCGCAGGTGTCAATTGCGTAATCGCGGATTTCCACTTTCCTTGCTTTCGACCGCATGGACCTGGCGCAGCCGGTTATCTCGGGAATCGTCTCGCCCTTCATGCTCAGCGCCACCAGGAAGCCGCCTATTTGAGACGGCGTCGCCTTGCCGTTCATTATATCGTCCATGGCCAACGACGCCTCTTCTTCGGTCAAATCCTCGCGCGCTACGACCTTTTTCAGCGCTTCAAGCAACATTGATAATCCCTCCCAGGAAATTCCTTAATATTTGCCTGCCGCCTTCGGTCAAGACAGACTCCGGGTGAAATTGAACGCCGTATACGGGTAACCTCTTATGCTTTATACCCATAATCGTTCCGTCCGGCGTGCGTGCGGTAATCTCCAGTTCCTCCGGAAGGCTCTCTTTTTCAATAACCAGCGAATGATATCTGGTTGCACGAATTGGATTCCTTAAACCGTTAAATACCCCCTGGCCGCTGTGTATAATCATCGACGTCTTTCCGTGCACTACCTTACCCGCCCTTACGATCTTTGCCCCATAAGCATAACCTATCGCCTGATGTCCCAAGCAGATGCCGAGAAGGGGCACCCGCCCTTGCAGTTTTCTTATGAGCTCGACGCATATGCCGGCATCCTCAGGTCTTCCCGGGCCCGGTGACAACACAATTCTTTTGGCGCCTGAGTTCAGCACTTCAGCAACCGTTACCTCATCATTTCTGACCACTTCAATATCCGGGTAAAATTCCCCGATGTACTGGTACAGATTGTAGGTAAAGGAATCATAGTTATCGATCAAAAGGACCATCTACAAAACCTCCTTTAACGCCATGGCCTTATTTAGCGTTTCCTGATACTCCATTTCCGGCACCGAATCGTAGACGATACCGGCGCCGGACTGTATATAGGCATTTCCGTCCTTAAACACAATCGTCCTTATGGCAATGCACATGTCCATATTACCCGTATAGGCGATATAGCCAACTGCCCCGGCGTATATACCGCGCCTCACGTTCTCCAGTTCATCGATCAGCTCCATGGCCCTTACCTTCGGCGCCCCGGACACCGTACCCGCAGGCAAACACGCCACAAGCGCATCGAAGCAGGTCTTATCTTCCTTCAGCTCGCCGGATACGGTCGAGACTATGTGCATTACGTGGGAATACATGTCTACTTCCATAAACCTCTCGACCTTTACGGTGCCGAATTTGCTGACCTTGCCCAGATCGTTTCTCCCCAAGTCTACCAGCATTACGTGCTCGGCCCGCTCTTTTTCGTCCGAAAGAAGCTCCTCTTTCAGCTTTTCGTCTTCTTCTTTTGTCCCTCCCCTGGGCCTGGTGCCTGCAATAGGATTTGTTCTTACGAGGCGCCCTTCAACGCTTACCAAACTCTCCGGCGAAGAACCTACGATCTGAAAGTCTCCAAAATCGATATAAAACAGGTACGGGGAGGGATTTAAGGACCTTAGCTTCCTGTAAGCAGCAAATGGATCGATATCCGTTTTGGCCGTTATCCTTTGCGATAGCACCACCTGGAATATGTCTCCCGCCGCAATATGCTCTTTTGCCTTTCTTACTACCTCGCAAAAGGCTTCCTTATTGCAGTTTGCTTCCAGGCTACTCAAATTGCCCGACATATTTAAGGGATGGATCTTGCCCGGCTGCATAATCTCCTCTCTAATTGCATTCAGCCTCTCGACAACCCGGTCGTACTCTGCTTGTTCTTCCGGCATTACGTTATAAATGATGGAAACAGTATGGTAGAAATGGTCGTAGGCTATGACCTCTTTATAAAACATCAAGCACGCCTCGGGTATTCCGATGACGTCGGGGTTCTCATCGGGCAATTTTTCGTACTGCCTTACGACGTCATAACCCACATAGCCCACTGCACCGCCTATAAAAGCGGGCATTTCGGCCGAAGACAGGACAGGATAGGCGCCCATGCGCTTTCTAATCTCATCGAGCACCTTTCCTCTTATGACTTCCGTTTTATCGCCGGTTTCCACATGTATCTCATCTTTATAGCTTTTAATCACCATGTACGGATCACGGCCCAGAAAAGAGTATCTGCCCCACCGTTTGCCGTTTTCCGCGCTTTCCAGTAAGAACCTGCGCTTCCCTTTTAAACTGTAAAACAAACCGACGGGTGTAAGTTCGTCAGCGTTCATCTTCAATACTACCGGTACGATGCCTCCCTTCTTTCTCAACCCGTAAAATGCCGATTTCTCGGGAAGTATCAAGGTTCCACTCCCTTTCGTTGTTCTTAGTATAAAAGTGTAAAAAAATACCTCGTCCTACTGGGACGAGGTACCCCCGCGGTGCCACCCAATTTTAGCCCGTCTAGATAACTAAAAAAGCATTTCACCCTCTTTAGGGCGAAATGCTTTCGCATCCGCTAGCCACCTAAACGCAGCCATCTCGTTCGAGGTACGGAAGTTTACACTTCGATACCCTGTCTTTTTAACGGTAGACTACCGGTCGCCGCTACTTAACTTCGCGTGACTTCTCCCGGGCCCATTCAACGGCATCCACAGGTACCGGAATTCCACCGCCCCCGGCTCTCTATAACCTGGATACGCCGCCTACTCTTCCCGCTCATCGAATTTAACCGTTCTTATCTTATTGCCTACTGGTGATTATATTACAGTGGACATTGCCATATGTCAAGGGATTCTTTGCGCGAGCTTTTTGCGCTCAGCCGTTTTGGCGCCGTTTTTGGCAAAGACCGGCCTTCTTTCGGCTAATTGCAGCTAGGAAAAACCCAGTCCAAGGCTTTGGCCGGGCACGACAGCCACAAGGCCTGGGTAAGACGGCCGTCCTTCAGCACCGTGAGGCGACCCCGGCCCACATCGATCTCGCCCAGGACCTTGCCGTCTCTCACGGCCAGGGTGCAGCTTGCCGGCACGACCTTATCAAGCAGTTCGCCGTTTGCGTACTCTTCCTCTAAAGCCGGCGGCCGCCAGGAAACAATGAGGGTGTCCTTGTAGGCAGTGAGGTCGGGCGGGGTCGCGGCTTCCGTGCGGGCGGCGTACTTTCTGGCGAACATAGCCAGTGCCGCGTCAACGGCCGGGCAAGGGGCAACCCGGCCGCTTCTTGTATCCACCGCCAGCACCTTGGCCTCCTGCGTGGCGATGTAGATGGTGTCGCCAAGCTTGGCCATGCGCGTACCGGCACCCGCCTCGAAAATGGGGAGGTCATCCGCAATCACGCGCCACCTCACACCCCCCGGCGACCAAGTTGCCTCCGCCAGCCCGTAACGGAGGTCGCCCCGGGAGTCGGCACGCGTGAACTCAAAGTACGCCTTTATCTGCGCGCCGGCCCATTCCGCCGCCACCGGCCGGAAAAGTTCCACCTGCCGATCCCAGTCCGGTATAAGTGAGACCTTCTTTGCGCCGGCCGGCGACCGGATCTCGAGTTCTGCGGTAGTCTCCGGCCCCCGCTGCCCGCGTACAATCAGGATGTCGCTGCGCCCGCTCGGCGCCAGGACAAGGTCAAGCCCGGCCGCCGCGTTTGCCCCGGACAAAATCTCCGCGGGCGAGCCGGGAGGTTCAGTAAAGGACAGCTCGCTACCCTTCTCCGGAACCAGGGCCACCCGTTCGCCACCGTCCCAGCTGAAGAAGAAACTGCCAAAGGCGGGCTCTGCTCTTACTTCGAATAAACAGCGCCCGGGGAAAAGCAATCTCCCCGCCTCCAGGTCCCAGGTGGCGCGGGCCACCGGATAGGCGCCCAAGTCCTGCGCGATTCGTTGCGCCCTGTCTACCGTGAGGAAGGGAATTACAGCCGGGCACTTCAGCCCCTCACCGGGCGAAACCTGCTTCTCCTCGGGCGGCGCCACCGCACGAATTTCCGCCACCCGCCAGCCGTCCCGGTCGCCGTAATTCCTTACCAGAACTTCCTCCTCTTCTACCCCGAAAAAGCCTGAGGAGGTCCACATATTGTAGCGCACGCGGAAACGGGCGCTTCTCCCGTCGTCGGTTTGGACCAGGGCCTCCACATCGTAGTCCTCCACCCACGGGCTCGACACACCGGTCACCATGTAGGGCCGTATGTTCGTCACCTCTTGAAGCTCGGGGGCCAGCACCGCATACTGCAGGGCTCCATTTCGCGTCTTCACCCCTTCGGCCCACTTTAAAACAGCTTCCTCGGGCGAACGCGGCGCCAGGGTTTGGACGAACATGGCCCGCTCAAGGAGCGCCAGCCGCGGCATGCCGGAGTCCGCCGAGGGCGCCTCAAGGTACACCGTATTGGTTTTTTCGTCCCACTTCACAGAAAAGCCGGCGGCCTCGGCCAAAGCCCGGAGGGGCACGAGAACGGTACCCTTCGTAAGCTGCGGCGAAACGGCTTTCGTCACGTCTCGGCCATTGACGATAAGGCGGAGCGGGGCTGCCAAGGTCACCTCGCCGGCCAGAAGCACCGCTGCGGCAGTCGCAGCAATGAAGCACTGGACTTTCACACCCATCCCCTTCTTCCTTTTTCGGTACTCATGGAAAGCGGTGGAGATCCCGGTTGGTAAAGATCCACTCGGGGGTATAAAGCCTCTCTCCAAAGTTTAGCTCATACCAGGGACTCAGCCGGTCATTCATCGGGTTCCGGAGTATTTGGATCTCCTGCGCCGGCATGTAGCTTTGGGCCAAAAGAAAGAGCTTGGCACCGGTTTCTTTTACGGGCTTCTCTTCGCTTTCAAAGCCGGGTTTCCTTGGGCGTTTCCTGCGGTGGATTCCAGGTCCGGCAGTTCGCCTGTAAACCCCTCCCTTCCCCCTTGACTATTCAGACCGCATGCAGGTACCACGGCTAACACAACCAGGACGAGGCCAAGTACTACAATGCGCCTCGGGCATTTTCGCCAACGGCCTTCACCGAGCAGCATTTTTTCTTCTCCTTCGCTGCCTACTTTAGAAGCTCTGCCTTTATTCTACTTTCCTCCTCGGTTTTTGCCAAATAATCTTTTTTCTGAGATTCTTAGCTAGCTCCTTTTCGCACGACAAAGCGCGTTGCCTGAAAGACAGCGGCAAAGACTACGGCGAGTACGGCTAAAGACACCAGCCAATTGGGCTTTTCCCCCAAGACCCCTCGGTAAACGGTCCAATTCACCACGACGGCCGCAACCGCGCCAAAAGCAGTTCCCAGAAGGGCCTGGCTGTTGCCGAAAGAAAAGAACTCTCCGTTCTTCTCAAACGGCGCCGCCTGGAAAACCCACACAGCCGCAGCCAGGGCGGCCGCGGAAGTGAGCAGCATAAGGGCTGTACCTTCCCACCCGAAGCCTTCCTGGACGAGTATCACCGGCGTTAAGAGCGGGACGTAGCGGAAGATTTGCCATAAATACCGCCTGCCGGGGTCAACTCCAAAGGTCATAAGCACCGCAACGGCCGCCAGGGTCAGGCAGAAGGGGGCAAACTCTAGAGCCGCGCAGCAGAGTACGGCCGAGCGCAAGTTGCCGGCCATGGTTCCCGCGAGAAAGGCGAGGGCGTAAATGGTGAGGAAGACCGACCACCACTTTAGGTATGTCTGGGCTACAACTGGTAGAGTAAGCCCCGGCGGCGTCGGCAGAAAGAGGACCGGAAGACCCGTTATTACCAGTCCCAAGGCCGTTCCCAAGGTGAGCGTGAGCACGCCGGCAACAAATTTCGTCAGTACAACCTCTCCCCTTGTTACCGGCAGAGCCAGCAGATGCTCAAGCTTTCTCCCGTAGCGTTCGCCGGCCATCTGCGTTACGCCTAAAACCATAAGCAAGATAAAGGTTCCCCAGCCGGGATAGCCGTTGTAGGGATAGTTGAAGCCGGGAGCCGTGAACACTTCTGGGTTCATGTAGGCTAACTTAACTACTAAGTCGTGTGCCCAGTAAGTGGCTGGGGTGAATTCCGGCGGCAGGTAGGGCAGGTGGGCAACCGGGCCGTGCTTGACCAACCAAAGCAGAGTGTCCCAGCTGAGCCCGAAAGCCAGAACCAAACCCGTGAGGATCATCAGATAACCGTTTTGTATCCACTCGCGGAAAAGGAGGTGGCGGTTAACTATTCTTTTCATGCTGCACGTCCCTCCCCACTGAGGCTATAAACCAATCTTCCAGCGAAAGCGGCAGCTCCTCGAAGAAAGTTGCTCTGGCCGCTTTGATCTTATCTACAACCCGGGCGGCATTTTCAGTTACGGTCAAGGACCAAACGCGGCCACGGCGTTCACAGGCCGCTATTTCCGGCCAGGTTCTCGGATCCTCCGGCGGCTCTCCTTCCCAAACCACCTGGATACGCCTGGCATCTGCTTTCAGCTCGTCAATCGCTTTTTCCACGGCAATCGTTCCCCCGTGTAGAAGCCCGATCCGGTCGCAGGCCCGTTCTAAATCGGCTAAAATATGGGTCGAATAGATGACCGTGGTACCGTGTTCAGCAGCTTCCTCCAAGACGAGTTTAAGCACCTCTCGCCGCACCAAGGGGTCCAAGCCCGCCGTCGGCTCATCCAGGAATAAGTAGCTGGGATGATGGGAGAGGGCGAAAACGAGTGCGGCCAACGTCCTCTGCCCGCGCGCCAGCTCTCTAAGCCGCCGCTTTAAAGGAAGGCCGAGCAGCCCCACGAGGCGCACCATGGTTTCTTCATCCCATTTGGAGTAAAAGCGCTTCCCTAAAGCAAAAAATTCGCTTACCCGCAAGTTGTAATAAACATCCGGAACGTCGGGCACGTAGCCGATGCTGCCTTTCCACTCCGGATTGCTTTCCCTCGTGGGTACCCCATCCACGAATACGTCCCCATCGTCCGGCCGAATTATGCCGAGCAATATGCGCAGCAGAGTAGTCTTGCCTGCGCCGTTTCGCCCCACAAGCCCGTAAATTGATCCGCGCGGCACTTTGAGATCGAGCCCCCGCAGCACCCAGCACTGCCCAAACCTCTTTTGTAGCCCCCGGGCTTCAATGGCCATCGCCACTTTCCTTTCCTCCTTTCCGGTTGTACCAGTGGTGAATAGCTTTGGTGATTAGTGAAAGCAGTTCTTCTTTATCCATCCCCGCATTGGTAGCTTCGACCAGGATTTTTTCTACCAGCTCCTCAATTCTCTTCTTCGCCGCCTCCATCTTAAAAGGCGGAGATAACGCCACAAAAGTACCGCGGCCGCGGCGGGTTTCGATAAGTCCAAGCCTCTCCATCTCCTGATAGGCACGGGCTACAGTATTGGGATTTAAGGCAGTAATGGCGGCCATTTCTCTTACCGAGGGCAACCTCTCTCCGGGCAGCACGAGGCCAAGCGCCAGATCCCGTTTGAGCCCTTCGATCATCTGCTGATACACAGGGACGTTGGAACTTAAGTCCACGTCGTACCACAAACCGCGAACACACCTCCCTTTTGCCCAAAACTATGGTGTGTATTAGTTCAACTAGTACACATAATACTCTAACCAACGCCCGTTGTCAACATTCGAGGCAGGCACCGCCCTCAGAAGAACCGGCCGACATAAACGTTTAGGCCCGGCCAGGTTATGGCCGGGCCTTAAAGGATGCCGGGTATAGGAGCTCACCACGGGGCGCGCCGGGCCTTGAGGAATACCTGGGCGGCAAGCTCGGTCACGGGGTGATCGGGCCGGAGGACGAGGTCCACGAGCTCGGGCGGGAAAAGGCGGCGGATGCTGGGAACATAGAACGCACCGTCGCCGGGCTCCCCATAACCTACCGGAGCCAGAGTCCCGCCCGGATCACGCCGGAATCGTAGGACGAGGGGAAGGCTCGAGCCGCTTCCGACTTTAAATCCCGCATCTTCCCGGACGATCTCCCGAAGGAGCGCCCAGACATAGGCGTGGATCTCCCCGTTCTTTTCCGCCGTGCCGAGGAGCTGGTAGGCGGCAAAGACCTTCCCGCCGAAGGGGGTCCGCTGGATTCCGCCCTCCTCCAGGTATTCAGTTATCGCCCGGGCGAGACCGGGGATGAAGGTAAGGCCGTCTTTCCTAAAGCCGGCGACCAGGAACCGGCCGTCCTTTTCTTGGAAGGTTACGGTTACCCCGGCCGCCGGACCGCCGGTAATGGTGAGCGGGCCGCGTCTCTCAGGGCTCGGCCCCGGCGCGGAAAGATCCAGCTGCCAGCCCTCGCCTAAGGGCTCTTGGTTCAGGACCAGGGCGCGCGCCCAGTCGAGAAGCTCGGGGTCGGTGACGAGTTTAGCGGCCTCCTCTTCACGGCCGGTGCTCAGGTTGTAAACCAGTTCCACCAGCGTGGCGTAGGCGGAAGGGAGGGTTGTGGCCTCCACGCGCCTGTAAGCATCGCCTTCCCGCTTCCAGGTGTCTAAGAATATGCGGTGCGGCCCGGCGTTGGCTTCGTGGAAGATGTTGTCCTTCCCGTCGCCCAGGAACCAGGAGTCACCTTCCAAGGTGAACTCGCTTAGGTCTGAACTCGTGAAGCGGATCTTACCATGGCTGGCGCGCCAGGTAGGCCCCTCCGGCGACCGCCAAAGGATGCGCCATTTTTCCCCGTTAAGGCGCAGCAAATACAGGACGGGGCGCGGGCTGCCGCTTCCTAGAGCTCTGCTGTCGTAGATAAGGGCGGCTTCGGGTTTGCCTTCACGGCCGGAAGTAACCTGCACTTCGCCGATGGCGTAGTTCTCGTCCAGGCCGTGCTCTGCGGCGTCGGCGCTGTAAAAGATCTGGGCGTGGAACTTATCCTGCCCTGGGCCGTCCCACCAAAAGAGGACGTGGGCCAAAAAGCCCTGAGCCGGGGAAGACGCGCCGGCCGCGGCCGGCCCCAGATCCACCGCCAGAAGCTCGATCCCGGCGTCGCCGGCAACCCGGTGGGCAGTTTGGAGGGCCAGGCCGTGCTCGCGGGCAAACCAGGGCAGGCGCCCTAGGCCGGTGGAGCGGTTATCCGGCGTAAGGGATTGGAGATACGAAGTGAGCGCATCTATGGCCGGCCGTACTTCCAGGCGCCTTAAGGCCGCGGCTGGGTCCGGCCAGTCGGGGGTTAGTCTAAGGGCTTCCCGGTATGAGGTCCTGGCGGCCTCAAGGTTCCCCTGTGCTTCCTTCGTCCGGCCGAGGCCGTAGTAGGCGCGGGCCAGGATACGCTTTCCCGCCGTCTTGGTCGTACCGGCGGCCGACCGGTAGGCGCGCTCGGCCTCCGTATACCTCCCCAGGGCGTAGAGGGCATCGCCCCGCACGAGTTCCAGCGACGCAGGCGAGACGCTCGAATCCGGGTAAGCTGCCGCTTTGGCTATAGACTTAAGGGCTTCTTCCGGCCGGCCGGCTCTTACCTGAGCGTCGGCCAGGTAATACCAGAGGATGGGAGCTTCCGGCTGTACTTTAAGTTGTTCCTCGTAGTACTTTACGACGGCGGGGAAATAAGCCGCGTAGGTATCCGGCGCAGGAACAAGCTTCCCCTCATGATACCGCCACACGTCCACGGCAAAAGCGGTGCCCGTGTCTTTGGTCCAGATGGCCAACTCGTTCCTCCCGTCCGGTCCGTACTCGCCGGGGAAGTCGGCCACGTCCAGCCGGTGGTAACCGGTTTGAGCCAGCACGCTCGGCCGCTCCCGGAAGCCTACGATGCTGAGGCCGTTCCCGGCCGAAGCACCAATGGTCCAACCGACGAGAAGTTCGGGTACCCCATCGCCGGTAACGTCGGCCGGGTAGAGAAGCGCCAAGTCGTGACCCTGGCCCTTCTCTTCCCAAATTTTCTGCCAACCGTAGTGCTGCAAGGAATCGGCCATACCTTGCGCCAGCACCAGCACGCCTGCGCTGTGATCCAGCTGGTAGCCGGCGATGAGTTCGTTTTCGCCGTCGCCATTTAAGTCGGCAGCCTGCACCAGACCTGGTTGATTAAGGTGCGTGAAGTCCTGCCTTGGCTGTGTTAGGGTGGCTCCGGCCGGCAGGAAAGACTCTACGATCTTCTGGTAATCCACCTGTGTCTCCGGCCCGGGCTTCTTATCGGATACGGGCGGTCTGAGTAGCGAACCCGGCGAAGGGAGGTTTACGCAGCCGGAAGCCAAAAGCGCCCCGGCCGTGAGCACCGCTGCCAAGCGCAGCCAAATCTTACCTGTGACAGGCACAGCTCTCATCCCTTCAGACCTCCGTTGCCGCATTCTGTTTTGCTCCAGAAGTCGGCCGGCTTTGGCCGGGCAGGCTCCCGGCCTGCCCACGCCCTGCCCTCTCTTCTTCCACTTCTTTAAGTATAGCCTAAGCCAAGCGGGAAAGGGTGAAAGACGGGTAAAAGAACGGTTACCAAAAGGTTAAAGCCGCGCCGCGGGCCGGGCACGGACTTTTTCTCCGCCTCCCTACAAAGCTCCTGCCATCTGCTCATCGCCGGGCGAAGCTACCAAAGTGTAAGACCCAAGAATCCGAAGATATTCCACTCGTTCATGCAGCTGTTTCAAAGCTTCAGCCAAAACACGGCTGTTTCGATGTCCCTCTACTTCTATAAGGAAGAAATATTCGCCGGGGTAGCGACGGGCCGGAACAACTGCCAGATTAAGAAGGGAAACTCCGTTCTCGGCTAAGATGCTCAAGAGGGCCGGCAGATCCACGGCTCGGTGGGATCGCGGGATAAGTACCACGGCGGTCTTGGCTTCTTCCTCCGCCGGATTGTCTTCCCCAGCCACGACCACAAAGCGGGTCCAGTTGTCCGCAGAATCCTGTATGGCTTCGTAAGCTGCTTTTAAACCATAGCGCCTGGCTACCGACCCGGACCCAATTGCCGCCACGGGCTCCGAGCCGGCCGCCACCAAAGCTGCCGCCGCGGCCGTACTTGCCGTCGGAATGCGCGTAGCCTGGCGGTAAAGCCGATCGAGAAACTGCTCTGGCACTGCCTTAAGGCCTGCGGGTGGGAATACACGGTTCTGATCCTCGACGGATCGGTATCAGGCCTGACTAGGAAGCTGTGCGAAACCGGGACGACGACCTCGGCCGTTATAGGGCACGGATCTGTTTCCAAAAGCAGGTTGAGGCTTAAGTTCACCAGCCCGGTAATGGAATTCTCCCAGGGCAAAACCCCGGCCGCCAATTCCCCCGCCTTGGTCCGCTCAACTATCTCCCGGCAGGTAGAACACGCCTGCAAGGCCAGAGGAGCCCTCGCCTGCCGCGCAAATTCATGCGCCGCCTCTTCGCTGAAAGTTCCCGAAGGACCTAAGTAGCCGAAGTAACCCGGCATTCAAGGCAGCGAAAAGGGCTTCTCGTGCTTTCCTGCCCGCCGTCGTGGGTGTACTGCTGGTGCCGAGCACCGCCGCCGAAATTAACCATTAAGAGTCTGCTTTTTTTCGGCAATTCTGTTTGCACACTGCACGCAGTTACGCCCGGCTGTCTTCGCTTCATACAGCATGTGGTCGGCACGCATAATAATGGTGTCAACTGTATCCGATGGAGCATAGCCGGCTACACCAAAACTTGCAGTCACATGCCCTACCTCCGGCATGATCAGGCTGTTTAAGCTGGCACGAAGCTCTTCGGCTAGATTTGCCGCACCGTCTGCTGTTGTCTCAGGCAAAAGAATAATAAACTCTTCTCCTCCCCAGCGTGCCAATATATCGGTCTTGCGGATTCTCTGGCTTATCGCTCCTGCAATAGTTTTAAGTACCACGTCGCCTACGGCATGCCCGAAGCGATCGTTTATGCTCTTAAAATGGTCCAGATCTAGCATAACAATCGAAAAGGCTCTTCCGGTTCGCCGCGTGCGCTCTATTTCTTGTTTCAGCATTTGCATAAAAAACCGCCGGTTGTAAACGTTGGTCAGAGGGTCGGTGATGGACAGCCGGTAAAGCTGCTCCTCCATTTTTTTACGCTCGCCGATGTCGCGCAAAATGCCCACCGCATGCCAAGCGTCTTTGATTTTCAAAGCGGACAAGGATAGTTCCACATAAATTTCGCGTCCGTCTTTGTGCCTTCCTTTAAATTCAATGGTTTTTCCTACCACATTTCCCTCTCCAGTTAACTCAAAGTGCCTGTAAGCCTTTTTATAGGACTGGTACAGTTCCTCGTTGGGCACCAACAAGCGGTGCAGCTCTTGCCCCAGGACCTCTTCCCGGGAATATCCGAAGAGCTGTTCAGCTGCCGGATTCCAAAAAACCACCCTCCCCTGCCCATCAAGCATGACAATGGCATCGCGGGCCGAGTCCGTAATGGCGCTTAAGATTCTTTCCCTTTCCCACAGTTCGTGCTCTATCGCCCTGCGCTCAGTGAGATCCATAACCAGCGCTACGTACACTTTTTCTCCTCCGTGTTCTACAAGCTGCACGTGGATTTCTACAGGGTAAAGGGAACCGTCCTTCCGGCGGTGTACCGTATGAAATAAGATCTGCTCTTTCTCCCCGCTCGCCAGAGGGGCAAGGAGTTCTCTGAAACTTTGCAGGTCCATTTCAGGCTTAAGGTCGAGGGGTGTCATTCCGCGTAGTTCTTCCACAGTATATCCCAGGTTCTCCCGTGCTCCGCGGTTAACGGCAATGAATTTAAGGCTTTCCGGATGAAAGATGTAGATTTCGTTCAGAGAATTCTCCACTATGGAGCGGTACAGCCGTAACTCCTTCTCCGTCTGCCAGCGGGCGACGGCCATTTCCAGCGCTGACAACAGCGCATACCTGTCGGTACTTTTTATTACGTAGCCATAAGCTGTAACGGAGCTAATCTTGTCCAGGATTTCCTTGCTGGCGTTGGCCGTGAGAAATACAATGGGAACATCCCGGATGCTTCGTATTACACGTGCCGCTTCTATTCCGTCCATTCCTTTTCCGAGTTCTATATCCAATATGAGGTCGGGACACCGGCAGCCACGTACTTTTTCCACAGCCTGTTCGCCGGTACGGGCTATTTCCGTCTCGTACCCATATTTATTTAAGATATCTGCCGTTATTTGTGCATTCAGGATGCTGTCTTCCACGATCAAAATTTTCTTGGGTGCAAGTGCGTCCACCAATGAATCCTCCCGTTCTCACTCTCGGAATTCTCTTCTCCTTCCCAGGATAACAACACACGTACCGGCCGAGATCTAGAGGATCCGAACCACGGAATAAGCCCCGCAGGGCTAGGCATCACGAACTTTTTCCCGGGCCTGGCGTAGCGGGACTTTCTTTCTCCCAACTCTCTTTCAGGGAAACCTCGGCCGAGGCGAAAAGCTCTTCCCCGTCCTTCCCATTTTCGGGGTATACCGCAACCCCGTAATTCCACTTACCGGGCAGGAAGCCTGCCAGCTTGGTTATTACTACCTGTGCACCTTCTTTCCCAGTAAAGGGAAGAATCAAGGCCAGCGTACTCCTGCTGAGCTCTATGACGGTGTCTATTTCGCGCAAGTGTCGCCGCGCCTGCCTGGCGCATTCGCTTATCTTCCCCTTGCCCAACTCTTCAGACCTGGCCAGAACCAGAGCCAGTCTTAGTCCACCCCGTCTCGCCCGGTTGACTTCGTTTCCAAGCACTTTTTTCAGCCGCTCCAAGGGGGTGGCCTCTCCTTTGGCGCCCGGGCCTATCAGTTTTTCTACGCGGCGCACCAGTTCTTCTGCCGAATAGGGTTTGCAGAGGTATTCTACCGCTCCCAGCTCTACGGCCCGTTTGACCGTAGAGACGTTGCTTGCTATCGTCACCACCATGACCGGTACATACCGGTAACCTTGAAGTCGTTTAAGATTCTCCAGAACGGCCAGGCCGTCCATCCCCGGAAGGTGGATATCGAGGATGACCAGGTCGTACGGTTCTCCTTTTTCCCTGGCTTTGGCCAGGGCTTCCTCGCCGGTTGCAGCTTCATCCACCAGGTAGCCCTTCTCCTCCAACGTCCTCCTGGAGGAAAACCTGATGAGGGTTGAGTCTTCTACCAGCAAGATGCTCTTTTCCAGCACGGCCAGCACGGGCCCTTGCCCCCTTCGAGGCCAGTTTTCGGTTTCGAGCTTAATCTAGCCTGTTCCGAATCCGTGCATAGTTTTTTCTTCACATCGATTGCCAGTGAAGTCAGGCAATCCTGTTTTCCCCATTCTCGTATTAACCTCGAACCCGCCGAAGCTGGGCATCGACGGCTGCCACCTTTGCCCGTTCTTCGGCCCACCAGCTGGGGCTGCGCTGGGCATCCAGTTCTTCTACCGTTTTCCCAAATTGCTCTACCCAGGTGAAGTATTTTAAGTTAAACCACCGCTCACGGTTTAGGCGTGTCCCTTCCTGAATGTAGTCAAGCTTCACACCACGGAAGATGCTGTGAAAACGGACTGCCGCCTGCTCGCGGTCGAGAGGCCCGAAGCGCCGGTTCAGGTCCGCCATTACGGAACGGTAGCGGTCGATGGAATCAGTGAGAACGGTGACTACATTGGCGCTTCCCGGCAGCCGCCAGTACTTGGCCACTTTGATGGCTCCAAGCACGTTGGCCACGCCCGAGATCCCGAAGATGGTCGCCATCTCGCGCACGGCATCTTCCCGAATCCCCGCCCGCGAAGTCAGGTACTCCATCCCCACGGGATCGGTGAGAAGCTGTAGCCCCAGCTTCGCCTCCATGTCGTCGATGCAGACCAGGGCATCCATGTTCAAGACGTTGTGGATCCACGTGACGTGCTTGTCGCCGATGCCCTGGATATCGTGGTCGCCGTACCCGTTTGAGTAGAGGGTAGGACACTGAATTGGCTCCAAACCGACAATCTTCGTCTCAGGGTAAACTTCCTTTAACCGGTCGCCGGCGGCTATGGTTCCGGCCGAGCCCATCCCCGAAACAAAAGCCGCGCAGCGACCATCGCCCAGTCTCCGGGAATGTAGCGCCTGAACAAGTTCAACAATGGTATTGCCGGTGACGTAATAGTGAAAGCGGTAGTTGGCCATCACCTCGAACTGGTTCAGCACCGAGATGTGCGGCTTTCGCGCCAGTTCCTTGCACTTTTCGTAAATCTCCCGCACGTTGGATTCGCAACCCGGAGTTTTTATGTACCGCCCCCCATAGCTTTCAATCAGGGCAAAACGTTCCCGGCTCATGTTCTCGGGTAAGATGACCACGGCATCGTAACCCATGCGCCCCGCCACCCATACGCCGCCGATGCCGTAGTTCCCGGTGGAAGGGTAAACCAGGGTATCCCTTCCCGGCTGGATATTCCCTGCCAGCTGGTTCTCCATAGTTACCGCGTAAGTGGCCCCGACCTTGTGCGAGCCGGTAGGAAAGTCCCGCCCGTAAAGAACTACGATATTGGCGTCGACACCTGTAAGCTCTTTCGGAAGCACGAAGTAACAGGGCGTGCCGTCTGGTTTGCGCCAAGTAATGTTGTAGAGGTTCACCGGGTCGAGGGGTGCTTTTTCCTTAGCCGCCAGCGCCCGCCGTCTAACATGGGGAGCGATCTTTTCCGGATGAAGCATCTCCTCATACGTCGGACCCCAAACAAGTTCCGGCACTTCCCTTTCCTCCTTTAGAGCAGCGTCGGCCGTCCGTCGTAACGCAGTAGCCGCTCACCGGCCAACAACCCAGGCACAAGTGCCGCTGAGTCACTCATTCCTGCGCGCCTTAGCCTCTGTCGCCTGCTGATCGCCTACGATCCGGAACATCCCGAACCCCTGGCTGTTCCTCTCACCCAAGCCGGCCTCGTAAGCCAGCCTAAGCAAAGTCCGGTCGCCTTCCAGCAAGAAGCGCCCTTCATAACCGCGCACTTGAGTGCCCTGCGCCAATAGCAGCCGGGATCGCCATTTACCAACGCCGGCAAATTTCACCTGCGCGTCCGGTGAAAGTGAAATCCCTAAAGATGCGGCCTTGCGCCGCAGGTTGTCCTCAATTACGCGCCAGAAGTCCGGTTCTTCAGGAGCCAGAAAACGCTTGTGCAACCTCTCTCCCCTGCGTACCCCGGTGGAAGCCACCAGAGGAGAAATCGTTTCGCCCAGCACACGGCCGGAAAGATCCGGAGGCGGCTCTACTTCCACCCTTTCCACTTCGAGATGCGTGCCACCGATTACCGCTTCCTTTTCTTTCAGGAGCGTTACGGCCAAAGCTTCCATGGGATCTGGCAGAGGCGAGGAAACCCACCAGTGGATAGGCGGAGTAAGAATCAAGGCCTGGGGAGTGCTGGAGGCACGGCGGGGATACAGCTTCGAAAATACCATCATCTTGTAAGTATGGCTTTCGGCCACAAAACCTTTGTCATGCAAAAAATAACCGAGGTGCGGGCTGGCTTCCGCAATGGCTCGAAAGAGATAACCGTGTAAGAGATGCGGGTAATGCCAGGGGAGACTCACCGGCCTTCCGGCGTAAAAAACGATATGTAGGCGCATATTATCTACCTCGCCATCTTCGGCAGGCCCTTTTGCAATTTTCGTACCCAACTGAACTACCCTTTCTTATCTCCTTCTTTTCTTTCGGTGAAACTCCTGCTTTCTCTATAAGCCCCGGCCAGTTTTTCTTGCGGCACAAAAAGAGCAAAAGCCGGCTCAAAGCGCTTTTGGCAGAACATTTTGACGTTGGCAGGCAAGCCTCAACGGGCGAGGGAGCCCATTGGGGTGCAATTGGAACATCGGTCTTGCTGTTCTCGGCACGAAAAGCTTTTCCCCGTTTCTCCCATGCGCCAACGGCGACGGCCGGCAAGCCTCGCACGGCGGTTATGGACTCTTTCAGCCGTGCAAATGCCGCCGGCCGGATTACCAGGAAACCTCCCGGCAAGCAACGTCCAGCAGGAACGGGCGCGAGTCAAAGGCGCAAGGCGCCAGCTAGAACTCGAACACTTCTCCCGGACGGAGCACTACCACCCGCGCACCAACGCGCGCCTCTGCCTTTCTCTGGAAATCATACGGGTCGGCCTGGATTAAGGGCCACGTGTTATAATGAACCGGAATGATGGCCTTAGGCTTAAGAAACTCTGCCGCGATTACGGCGTCGTCCACTCCCATGGTGAAGTTGTCGCCGATGGGAAGAAAGGCCAGGTCGAGGGGCTCCAGTTCGCCGATGAGCTTCATGTCCGAAAACAGCCCCGTGTCGCCGGCAAAGTATACCCGCCTGCCGTAAAACTGCACCACGAACCCGCAGGCGTGGCCCCCTTCCACGCCGGCACCGTGCAAAGCTGGGGTCACCCGGACGTAGCCGAAATCGAAAGGCCGCTTACCACCAATGTGCATGGCATGGGTTTTTAAGCCTTTTCGCTCGCAGAGCCCCGCTACTTCGGCAGTGCTGATCACCAGGGCGTTGCTGGCCTTGGCGATAGCTTCCGTATCGCCGAGGTGATCAAAATGAGCGTGGGATACGAGAATGTAGTCGGCCTTTAGCTCCTCCACCTTCACCGGGGCCGACGGATTGTCGGTGATGAACGGGTCGAAAAGCACCGTCTTACCGGAAGACGAGAGTTCCACCGTTCCGTGACCCAGCCACTTAGCGCGAACAGTTTCTCCCACCATATCCATCACCCCTTATGGTTTTTCGTCTAATCCGTTCTTCGCGGGCGGTGATGACTATTTAGCCGCCTCAACCGCGTTGACGTCCCAGGCGCGTCAAATTGCCAGTAGTACTTTCCCGCTTTTGATCGGCCGCTCGAACAAGCCGAGGCCTGCCCCCATAAACAAATTAAGCGTGGTTTTTGCTCAACACCAGCGCCGTATCCATTCCTTCCAGCCGGCTGCCGATCGCCAAACACCTCCTTTCCTTATTACGATACATAACTTTATCGGCGTAGCTCAAGAGTCCATCTATGGTTTTGCCGTCTTCAGGATATACCGAGATGCCAGTTGATACAGTTAGTTTAGTATTGCCAATGCTCCTTCGCTCGACACATTGCTTTATCCTCCAGGCTATTGCCTCACTTTGCGTTCTCGATGCTCCTGGACAGATGATTACGAATTCATCGCCCCCAAACCTACCCACAATATCCGTCGATCTTAGGTTAGCTTTAATCTCTTCGGCAACAATTCTAAGGGCCGTATCACCCCGTTCATGTCCATAAATGTCGTTGATCTGCTTAAAATTATCGACATCAATAAATATAATTGATAGTGGAAAAGAAGAATTAGCCGCTTTGTTAAACCACTGAAGCAACATCTTCATTAACAGTCTTCTGTTGGCTATACCGGTCAAGCAATCAAAATTGGCCAGAATGTTAATACGATCATAAGTATACCCTATCCAAAATCCGAGAGGAAAGTAAAATATTGACAGCCAATATGTGCCCCACCACGCGGGAAATAAATGACACAACGCGATACATACACCTGACACAATTAGTCCGATAAGAGCACCGTATACTCTCCCGGCAACGCCCATCCTTTGCTCCAACTTCACCGCTCCGCTCCCCCTCCCCGCCCTTTATAATTGCCTCTTACGCGTTTTGAGGCCCTCCACTGCCTACTTAGCGCGGGACAACGACAGCCATGAATAACCAGCAACGCTGTTTATAGCTTCTTCCCGAACATGCTCAGAAGCTTTCTCGGTTCTTCCCTTCGCTTGCGATTATAGCACGGCCGAACGAGCATTTACAAGCAAGAGCTTCCTACAGTTAGTGTCAACATTTAGTAGGCAAGTTCCACCCAAATCCCGAGATTTTTGTTAAGCAACGTACCCGGCTTCTGCTAACAGACGAAGCACGTAGCGT
>Ga0247720_100165_pt1 | contig 30626 bp, 30 predicted proteins | sample MSEWel2015_12_15_FD_189078 | JGI IMG/M metagenome (GOLD analysis project Ga0247720, IMG submission 189078) | Subsurface sediment microbial communities from gas well in West Virginia, United States - MSEEL Well Study Marcellus 3H_2015_12_15 | ecosystem: Environmental > Terrestrial > Deep... | reverse complement strand
GAGGATGAACCTTAGCCGGTCTTTTTGGCGTAAAAGAGAGAGAAATATACTGGAAATATTTAACATAGAAAATTAAGGTAAAATGTTATTATATGGTATTGTTAAAAAATTTACTCCTCATGGCTGCTTGTTTCATTAAATTCTTGACAGTTTGATAAAAAGTACGATCATACTCAGTTGCAATATTAACTTTATTTATTCCAAGTTCAATAGCTTTACGAATCTGTTCATCGGGTATATCAGATCCCCCATGTAATACTAATGGAATAGTAACTCGTTGATTAATTTTTTCCAACCGAGCAAAGTCAAGTTTTGGAGTTGCTATATATTGACCATGTGCATTGCCAATAGAAATAGCAAGAGCATCAACACCAGTCTCATTAACAAAATCTTCACAAAGGTCAGGATCTGTGTAATATTCCGGATTTGTGAAATAATCAATTTCTATCCCCCTACCAACATAACCTAGTTCAGCCTCAACTTCTACACCTAGCAAGTGAGCTACTTTTACTACTTCTCTGGTCAGCCTTATATTTTCATTAAAATCCAACGTTGAGCCATCAATCATTATAGAAGGAAAGCCATAACGAATCCCTGCCATTGCTTGTTCAAAGGATTTACTATGATCAAGATGAAGACCTATTGGTACTGAAATTTTAGATGCTATTTCTCTCGTGATAGCAACAACCGTACCCATAGAGATAAAATCATTAAAACCAGGATAAAACTGAATAATTACTGGAATTTTCTCCTCTTCAGCCACTTCAAGTGCCCATGCAATAGTCTCATAATTAAATACATTAAAGGCTGCTACACCATAACCTTTCAAATCAGCTTCTTTTAATATTACACTAATCCGTTCTAGCGGCATTATTTTCACCCTTCGATAACTTTATTTACAAAAAACGATTGAAATCTAGGCAATCTATCAGTAACTTTTCTACTAAATATGATCCTCCTTCTTGGATTATTGTATTCCTTCTATATACTAACTTCAATAACTTTATTTGTTTCTGCTGATTTTAGAGCCACCTCTCGAATCGCAACAACTCTTTTCACTTCTTCTGGTTTTACGGCTAATTCTCTACCATATAATAGGTGCTCTACTATATTTTCGTAAAACCTTATCCAATTACCAGGAACACTTTCTAACTCTTCTACTCCATAATCTTTTGTATAAAGCTTACCAACACATCCCTTCTTATTTTGTGACAAAGTAGTTATTAACTCCCCATTTCTCAAAGCCATTTCCTGTGGATCGAAACCTTCCACTATCAATTTAGCCCTTTCGCCCCATATTTCCCAGCCTTTTTGTCGACTATGATTATTATTAGCTGTCTCTATAATACCTCTTGTTCCGTCTTCAAATGTTAATACACATAAAGCCCATGTTTCTACATCTACATCTTTAACAAAATATAACATATTACAATACACTGAAATAACCTTTGCAGAATTGATCAATAAAACTTGATCTATAAGGTGAGCACCCCAATCACTAAAGATTCCTCCACCTTTCTCCCTTATACTTCTCCAACGTCCTGGAATAGGAACGCTATCAGAGTATATATAAGACTTAACAATTTCTGGTTTTCCTAAGCGACTATCTCTTATATATTGATGGACTGTTAGAAAATCTTCATCCCATCGTCTATTATGAAATACACTCAGCATCTTGTTGTTTTTATAAGCAGCTTCTATCATAGCATCAGCTTCTCTAGCTGTAAGGCACATTATTTTATCTGTCACAACATGTTTCCCTGAATTCAATGCCTTAATAGCAAATTCTGCATGTGTATCATGAGGTGTAGCAATAACAACCAATTCAATATCCGGATTTTCTAAAAACTGACTGACATCTGGATATACTTTTAAACCACATTTAATTGCATAAGCTTTTCTTTCAGGATTATTTGTAACTACGGCATAAAGTTCCAACCCTCTTGTCATCTGAATTAGTTGTTGATGTATAATCCTTCCTGCATAACCATAGCCTATAATACCAGTTTTAATTTTTTTTGTTAACTCATTCATTACTTATCACCTATTCTTTATCGTTATTCAGAAATCCCTATACAATTCTGAATTTTACTATATCCATATCGTGCAATCGACAACGGGTTGTCATCTTGATAGTCTTGTACAAAAAGTTCAAGAGACAAATATCCATTATATCCAATATTTTTTAAGGATTTTAAAAACTCCCTTAACGGTGCCACACCGTCACCTGGAAAAACACGATCTCTATCTGCAATCTCATCTCGAGAAGGATATGCTGGATAATCGTTTATATATACACTGTTTCTTTATATCTAAATTAAAAGGTCTCAAAGTCGAAGTATTCAAAGCTGTTTTAAAAAAAAAATTTTGTGTCTAAATCCATTGTACCACACCTCTGCCCTCATGAAAGAAAAATTTTTACTTTAAATATCGTAAACCCTTTACTCCTCGCGAGCTGTCTACATCTCGCTTTTTATACATCTTTAAGTACGTCCTTATTAATCCAATTGATATCATCCTTTCCCCTCACAAGTTTTTGCTTAGTATTCTAAAGGATTTACATTATATCCTTCAATAAAAGGCTCAGGACGAGAACAATCACTTTCGACTATATAATATCTTTCATTTTTCGATGAATCACATAAGCCATGTAATACATCAAGCACGTGATACGCCAATTGCTCATTTGCTCTGTGTCTTCTATTATTTAAAATGGCATATGCCATATCTGCAAGTCCCAACCCTCTACTATCTTCAGCATATTGATGTGTAAGAGGCATTTCTCTCATATCGCCGCCACGTCTTTGCACATATATTGGGCCAGAAAACATATTAGGATCGTTTGCTACTAATACGCCTTCAGTGCCTACAATTTCTAAACGTGGCCAATACTTAAAGCCGTCACAAGTAGCAGTAAAATTAGCAATTACATTATTATCGAATTCTAATATACCTGAAACTGTTGTTGCAACTTCTACTTTGAATATTTTACCGTATTCACTATGAGTAATATCGTGAATCCTTTTTTCAGAAAAAGGCATTTGTGCTGATCCCATAACCTTGCGTACGGGCCCCAATAACACCACTAAAGCTGTAATAAAATATGGCCCCATATCAAACAACGCCCCTCCCACCCCTGCCTTATGGTACCTTTCACTAGATACCGCCATCATAATCATAGCATTAGCATAAAGAGGCCTGCCTATCCAACCCTCATCTATGAGTTTTCGACAGGTTTGGAGGCCAGCGCCTAAAAATGTATCAGGTGCACAGCCAATGAGTAATCCCTTAGACTTTGCGAAGTCAATCATTGTTTTCGCTTCTTCTCGGGTCATAGCCAAAGGTTTTTCTACATAGACATGCTTACCAGCTTTCAATGCAGCCATATTGACTTCATAGTGAGCCCACGGATTTGTTAAATTAAGTACAATCTCTATTTGAGGATCAGCAAGAAGTTCTTCTACCGAACATACTTTAAGTATACCAAACTGTTTAGCCCTTTTCTCTGCATTTTCTGGTATTATATCAGCACAAGCTATAATATTAACAATAAACTTAAACTTGTTTACCAAGTTGTCTATATATCTTTCGCTAATCTTACCACACCCTATTATACCAACATTCAACTTACGCATAAAAACGTCCCCTTATAAATATTGACTTAGACAAATTATGTATATGAATAGGAAAATAAGCTCATTTAACCTCTTATATTGCCATAATACCAGATTTAAAGCAATATTACTGTAAAACAAACTCTTAACAATATCCTCCCTATAACAAACGGCTTTATTGACTTCTCACTTATATGGATCAATTTAAATACACTATTGATACTTAACTATTCAACCAAACTATTTAAAACACTTCGGGCGGAAATGCTTGAACCAATCTTAAGGGAATATCACCTTTATTCTTACATGTAAGATTTTTTATGCCTGCAGGTAAAAAAATTTCGTTGCTTTTACAAATATCTAAACTTCCTCCCTCGAATATCATCTCTCCTTTACCTTCAAGTATAATTGCAATTGAAAAAGTTCCGGTATCATTAAGTATAAATTCATCCCTAACTTCTATTTCCAATATGCTAAAGTATGAAGTCTGTTCCATTCCAAGTAGAAGTTTTTCAGTTCCTCCTTTATTATTTTTTATAATCCGAGGTAATATCTTATATTTTTTTAAATTTTCATCATAACTAGTACCCATATACTTATAACACCCCAACAATAGTTCTTTATATTTCAGTTCTTCATGTTTTGAAGAAAAATTCCGTTTTGTAACTCCTACAGTTATATCAGATGATTCTTGAACTTCAATCAAAAAACATCCTGGACCTACAGCATGAGGAACACCTGCATCCACAAAGAACACATCTCCCACTGATACTGGTATCTTATGGCACCACTCCTCCATAGCCCTAATATCTTGTTTTTCATACAACTCCTCAAATATCTGCCGGCTAATACCCTCCTTAAAACCCAATAGTACATAGGGCTGTTCTTCCTGATCCTCACGAAGCCCAATAATATACCAGCTTTCAACTTTTCCAAATTCTGAATTAAAATATTTGCGCGCATACTCTCGAGTAGGATGAGTTTGAAGCCCAAGTTGATTTTTGGCATCTAGTAATTTTACCAATATGCAAGTATTACTCCCAAACTTATTTACATGCTTCTCTCCTAACAACTCTCTAGGATATTTTTCAATTAAATCTTTCAGCAAAACTTTATGTCCTGTAGGCAACCACACTTCAGATAAACCTAAATTTTTATCTCCTACTTTATCTTTATTTATGGCATGGGTGGTAGACCCCACCCATGCCTCTGGCCGACCATCATCCTTGGGATTTTTTACCCCTCTAAATCTATCAATTTCCCTTCCACCCGGATACCTAGGTATTTTGTTAGGTACTAACTGCAAAGGTCTTTCCCAAATCTGTTTCTCCATAATACTCATCCCTCATCCTTTTATTTTTGAACCTTGTCTAATGTATAGCAGATTCTCTTCACATTTCCGCCTTCAATATATAGTAGTTTATCATGAATCGGCCCTCCGCAAAGTTTAATTCTTACAGTCTTCTCAGTATTGGCATCCATATCAAAATAATTATCTTGATAGTGTGCTTTATAATCCAAAATGTTCAACCTTACATTTCTAGCATAATTCTGTGTAGAAAGAGTAACCACAAGTTCATCTCCTTCTTTTCTTACATTTTTTATAAACAACCCAGCGTCCTTAAACTTTAGCTTATAAAATTCTTCTATATCCACAAAAAGATATCTATTCTCTAATACAATACCTGAACCCTCAAAACTAACTTTAATGTATTCGTTATATTTATCTTTCACATCAAGTTCACTTAAGTCTAATGTATATAATAAAGTAGAAGCATCAGGTTTAATAACACATTCTACCCTCTTTTCACTATATATTCGGCCTTCAAAATCCATGTGTCGAATAATTAAATCGCCTGAATATGACTGCTCTACTTCACTACAGGAATAAATCTCCAGTTTGCTTTCTGTTCTATTAAATGCTAGTATTATATCTTCATAAGCCCTTTTTGTATAATAATATGTCATTTTAGGCTTCTTATAAAAATCAACGGTCGACATCAAGGTAGGAAATATCACGCCTTTATTAGTATCAGCTACTGGATCATTAAACTTCCAATATAAACTTCCAGCACAGATCCATTTCAATATTCTCAAATGCTCAATCCAATATTTTAATACATAAGAATTGTACACCTGCGTGTAATAAATTACTTTCTCGTGATCACTTCCATCACCCAAATACTCATCTCCATTTAACAACCTATTAGCAAACCGTTCAAAGTTCTCAAGTTTCTTTCTCAAGAAGTTAAATTTAAAATACGTGTCCTTTTCAGGAAGTGAAACAGAACCAAATTCACTCAAAAATCTTGGTCTATATTTCTTTATTTCTTTATAATGAATATAAATATGAGTATCACCCTGCAAATCTGATTTAGGATTATCTCCTCCTGGCCGATCGGGAAAAGGACTATGCGGCGAACTCGGGATAAAAATGCGATGCGGGTCAAACTTCTCACACGCTGACCTTAATGTAATCTTATTCAATTTATCATGCACAAATTCAGTAGGCCTGCCTGCCCAAGTGTAGGCTTCATCATTCTCATTATCTCCACTCCATAGTACTAGAGACGTACAATTTCTATATTTCTTTATAACATACACTGCTTCCTTATAAGCATTATCTAAAAACTCTTGATTTTGGGGATAAATACCACACGCAAACATAAAATCTTGAAAAACCATGATACCTTTTTTGTCACATACCTCAAAAAACTTTAAAGGTTCATAAATACCTCCTCCCCACACCCTCAACATACTGATATTGCCTTCTACTGCAAAGTCAATCATTTCTTCATACTCTTCTTCCTTAATGTCAGTATATACAACATTTAGAGGTACCCAGTTAGCACCTCTTACAAATAAGCATTTGCCATTAACCTTAAAAATAAATGAGGTGCCTCCATCTTCTTGAGGTTCCTGCACAATTTCCACCGTACGAATTCCAAACTTTTGCTCCACGCTATCAACTATTTCATTATTCTTTTTTAACACCAAACGAAAGTCATATAATTCTGGTTTACCATAGGGTCTAGGCCACCAAAGTTTAGGATTTTCAACCTCCAGCTTTAGTGCTCTGAAAACATCATTATCTCCCTCAACTTGACATATTACACAGCCATCCTTGGATAACTGAACCTCCAACGTATATCCATCAAGAGACTCAACTTCTTGGTTTAGATTAACTTCTAAACCCACTATAGCTTTACCATCTTTAATTTCCTGCGTATATATATAATAGTCTTCGATGAAGTTATGATTATAGGCTTTAATGGAAACCGGCTTCCAAATACCTATAGTTACACATCTTCCACAAAAATCCCATGAATAATTCATCTGAGCTTTTCTAGCCAAAATTCTATCTAGGGTAGTAGTAGAAAATAAACCAGTAGTATCCATACCTTCTACATACTTGACAGGAGAGTAAAAACGAACCACTAATACATTCCGAGCATTATACCGAAGTTTTGACTTAACATCGACCACAACTGGTATAAACATGTTATTCCCAAACGCTATTTTTTCACCATTCAAGTAAATATCACAAAAGGTATCCAGTCCCTCAAATTCAATAATAACTTTTTCTTGTTTCAAATCGTCAGAAACATAAAACTCTTTGAAATATATCCAATCAACTTCTTCGATCCATCGTTCCTCCTCCAGGTCTTTACCATAATAATGTCCTTTTATATAACCAGCTCTTCTTAAAGTTGCATGGATATCTTCTGGTATATATGCGTCTAACCAACCCTCAGGCACAAAACAATCCTCTAACACATGATCGATTTTTTCATTAAACGATACATAAGAAACTTTCCAATGTCCATCTAATGATAATTTTACCATCTTATATCATCTCCTTGTCTTATTTTTTATTAAAAATTTTAATAAATCCATAAATTCAATTATCTTTTACATAACACTCATAGTAATAACCGTTTTAGATCTTTAAAAATCAACTTCCTTTTATAATCAAATCTCCTTACCCCTGTACTCTTAACCCTTGACAGAGCCAATCATAACTCCTTTTACAAAGTATTTTTGTACAAAGGGATATACCAATATTATTGGTACAGTAACAATAACTATGTTTGCCATAATCACACTTTGAGTTGTTATATTCTGTTGATGTATTGCACTAATACCATGACGGGACATGGCCGTTTCTGTATTAGTAACAATTTCTCTTAAAACTGCCTGCAAAGCCCATTTGTTTCTAGATTGAATATACAATATTGTAGAGAAGAAATCATTCCAATAGCCCACTGCCAAAAATAAGCCAATTGTCGCTAACACCGCTTTGGAAAGAGGTAATATAATTTTGAAAAATATCAGCAAATCTGAAGCCCCATCTATTCTAGCGGACTCTTCCAAACTTTCTGGAATTGTAGCAAAAAAATTTCTCATTACAAATATATTCCATGCGTGTATGGCATTAGGTAAAATAAGTGCCCATAAAGTATCAACTAATCCTAAAGATCTTACCAATAGGTACGTTGGTATCATACCTCCATTAAACAACATAGTAAACAGCACATATAAGGAGAAAAATGTTCGTCCTCTCATTCGCTTTTTTGACAAAGGATAAGCCGTAGTAGCAGTAAAAAAAGTTGCAAATGCTGTTCCTATTACAGTTACAATAACAGAAACCCTAAATCCAGACAAAACAGCTGGGTTTTTAAGCACTACACGATAAGTTTCTAATGAAAAACCCCTAGGCCATAAAAATAATCCTCCTCTCATTGCTAACCTAACATCACTTATAGAATACATGACGATATGCCAAAACGGATAAACCATTAAAATAATCAGTATTATCATAAAAAATATATTAAATATATCAAAAGCATTACTTTTACTGAATTTGTTAGTACTATTTTTCATTTAAGTTCTCCTCCTTTATTACCATAAACCATCTTCTCCAAAGCTTTTGACAATATGATTTGCTGACCAAATCAGGATTAAGGCAACTACATTCTTAAATAAGCCTGCTGCAGCTCCTAAACTATAATTACTTTCCACTAGGCCTCTACGATAAACAAAAGTATCAATAATATCGGCAACTTCATATACTAAAGGATTATAGAGAAGAAATATTTGTTCGAACCCCGCATTTAAAATATTACCTAAACTAAGGATAAGCAAAATAACAACAACACTCCGAATAGAAGGCAAAGTTATATGCCACATCTGTCTAAATCTATTTGCTCCATCAACAATAGCAGCCTCATATAAAGTTGGATCTATATTAGAGATTGCTGCTAAATATACAATTGTTCCCCATCCCACACCTTTATAAAGATCGGTTATCACCAATATAGATCGAAACATCCTTTTATTAGCAAGGAAATCTATTTTTCTCCCCCCGAAGTAACTAATAATATCATTTATTACACCTGTAGTTGGATTTAAAAAAGCTACAATAATTCCTGCAAAAATAACCCAAGAAATAAAGTGAGGCAGATACAAAACTGTTTGGGTAAATTTTTTAAAACGTTGATTTTTTAACTCATTTAACAATAAAGCAAGGATAATAGGAGCAGGAAATCCCCATAAAAGTTTATAAGCACTGATTAATATTGTATTTCTTAATATCCTTGAAAATTCTGGATTCCTAAATAGTCTTTCAAATTGCAAAAAACCTACCCATGGACTGTTAGCTATTCCAGCAAATATATTATACTCTTTAAATGCTATAACAACACCATACATAGGTATATAACGAAAGATAAACAAACAAATGATACCAGGTAACAGCAAAAGATATAAATACTTATCTCTTTTTATATCTCTTCCTATATTACCTCTTCCTTTCAAAACTCCATTATCCTGAATAATATTAGCAATTTTTAATTGCCCTCTTTGTAAACTTTTCATTTTCTCACCTCAAGAATATTTATTAATAATTGAGACCCCTATAGGCCCTTTGGTGCAAGACCTATAGGAGTCTTATACTTTTCCTAGTAAAACCTTTTTAATTGTTAATTCTCATCAATTCATTTTTATATATTTCCATAAATTCCTTTTGTTCTTTTAGCTGTCTTTGATAAAACTCATTTGCTTCTTCTTCTACCTCACGACCACCTCTAGCGTAAAATTCTTCTACATATCTATCAAATTCATCAATAGGAAGTTCTCCTGTAATAATTCCATAAAAGATCTCATCCCTCAATGTCTCTAAATCTGCTCCATATTCAGCCCACTTTGGCCTTGTCCTTTCTTTAAACCACACGCGTATTTCTCTCATAGGTTGAGATGTTTGCTCTCTTCTCTTAAATAATTCAATAACTTCCGGCGTATTTATTATATTAGCTTCATCTTTCCTACTAGAAATCCAAGTTAGTAATCCCAAGCCGAGAGAAGTAGACTCTTCAGGCGAAACCAAGCTTTCCATCATTCCATCTACAATCCTGTAGTGTTCATTTTCTCTACCAAAAGCTTGTAACTTAAAAATTTCTGGAGACATTAAACGATCTAATACTTTAAATACTTCTTCAGGATTTTCAGCAGCCTTAGTGATAGAAACATAACACCAACCAGCTGGGTCTTCAGGTTCATCAGTACTAAACCCATCTGGACCCTTTATAGGCTCAATATAAATATACTCCCCATTAGGATTATTCGCCTTAAATGATCTCATCTGATTATTACTAGGGTTGAAATAAAGTATCCACCGGTAAGCAGAACCAAATTTACCATTAACAAATATTTCATTAAAATCATTTGAAGTCAATATTGTAGGATCTATTAATCCTTCTTTATAACAATCCTGAATCACTTTCAAAGCCTGTTTAACTTGCGGAAGTACCGACCCATGTTTTACAGTTCCATCTTCGGTTACAACAAAATTTCCGGGATCAGCTTTAAATGGATACAGAAATGGCGCAAAGCTTCTCCATTCCCTTGCTTGCCCTGAAAATCCATATGTATCATCTTTACCATTTCGGTCCGGATCATTATACGTAAACGCTCTTAAAACGTTAATATATTCTTCCAAAGTAGTAGGTATGTTAAGACCTAAATTATCAAGCCAATCTTTTCTTATAATAGTAGTCATACAACTAGGTTCAGCCACATCTCCTGGCAATCTGTATATTTTCCCATCTTGATAAGAATAGAATAAAACATCTGAACCATAATACTTCAAATAATTAACTCCATGTTTTTTAAGATATGGCATCATATCGACAATCAATCCTGCTGCTACCCATTGTTGAAATTCTTTATACATATCATTCCACCACCATAGTACATCAGGCATTTGGTCAGGATCGCTCATTAACAAATTTATTTTAGTTTTTACCTCCTCCCAACCTGGAAGCATTATAAAATTAAAATCAACATTTAACTCTTTTTCTAGTTCCTTCTCTACCCAACTACTTTCGGTTTTTGGTCCTCCCATTAAAGTCATAGTTATCTTTAAGGGTTGATCCTTTGCTACTTCTTCACCTGATGTATCACCATTCGAAGACGATGCATTGCTATTTTCCCGTGTTGATTCACATCCGACAACATTAATAATCATTAAAAATAGAATTAGTAAGAATGTTAACCATTTTTTCATAGTAAAAATTCCTCCTTATCTTTATACTGCCTGTTTTTAAATAAACCATCCTTCCGTCGTTAACATAGACCGACGCTTCTATAATTTTTTCTAGGTATATTTATATTAGCCAGGCTCACCTCCTGCCATTTTGATAAAAACATTCTGTAAGTAAATGTTAGTATATAAGTTTCCCCTAGTTTAGTATTATGCCATATTTAATTTTTGGTAACTTTACCAATTCTACTTCCATTTTTGCAGAACAAGAGTTAAGAATAAAGGTTAAATAATTGATCTCTATATTATTTTGAAGATTATTCCAAATATAGGAAGGTAATCTAGACACTACATAGATTCTATAACTATCTTATTCAACTACGCCAAAACTAGAACTCTTTAAACTAAACAAAACTAAAAATTATTTTGCTCATTAATGCTGCCAAATATATAAGACTATTTGGCTATAATCATTCTTTCCCTGCTACTTGATTTTAACAGTCCAATCATTATTGACCATTGCACAAACCTGACAGCTATCTCTCCTCTCCATAAAAACTCACTTAAAACCAATGTTGTCCAACTCTTTGTCAAACTTTCCAGGTTTGTATGCTATGTTGGAAATGCCGCATAATGTGGTTTATACTATACGAGATGATGTACTACATACTTATCCACAACCACCTAGTTCCATCTCTCCTACAGCCCAGGCTTCTCATATAGATTTAAAAAGCTCCACCGACTTCAGCCAAAATTTCCATGCTCAGTTACCACCACTGTTGTTTAACCAATTGGCTAATCATATTTTACTATACCAAACGGTTAATGTCAATAACATTTTTATAATTTAGGTAAGTTTTTTATGTTCTAAAGCAAAGCGGATTATAATATTTGGTTAAGAAAGGGGTAAAGCGGATGGACATATTCATAAAAAGGCTTCAGGAACTGCTGGATGAAAAGGATATGACGCAAAGGGAATTAGCAGAACGAATAGGGGTAACTGAGGTTACCATATCCAGGTATATAAACGGTGAACGGAAACCCAGAATTGATATAATAGGAAAAATTGCCGAAGTTTTTGGCGTATCCATAGATTATCTTCTTGGGTACTCCAATATCCGTAATCCCTACAACAACGTTAAATCAAATGACCAGCAAAGTGAAAACGACGAAGATGACGAACTTATGAGCGAAGAAGACCTGTATGTAATAGAGCAGTTTAAGAAATTTTTAAAGCAACAGAGAAGAAAGAAGAAAAAAGATTAAAAACACAGGAGCCTTACCATTATAAGGCTCCTTTCATTTATCGTTATTTGTCGCTTCCACGGTTGAAATTCTTAAAATTTAAAGAATCGCTCCACGATTAAATTTAACGAGCGTATCTTCCTACTCCTTTATCAACTCAGGATTTCGCACAAATGGATCAGCAAGTGACATATGCCCAAACTCATGGGTTACCTTACCGTCCACCAAAAATTGAATCTGCCTGACGTTGTCGGTATTAACAGGGTCAGTGAGAGAGTTTACGATGGCGTAAAGGGCCATAATCTCGCCTGTGCTTCCTAAGCGAGAGGCATTGAACTTTGAGGGCAAATTTACAAAGGCTGTTTGTCCGCTTACATACGCCTTAATATCACCCACTGAAATATTGGACGGGATGACCGCCATATGTCCCTCCTGTGAAGGCCCCTCAATCAACTCATTCAATATCTCATTTGCTATATCTTTGGAATCCCTGCTTATAATCCTATACTCTGGGACTAGATTCATCGCATCTTTATCGCTGAAATATATCTTGATCCTTTTACCCAGCTGAAATGGCAAGCTATCCTTGTCAAACCTCCTGTTTAAACCCATGGACACCACTGGGGTATTCACGTATTCGCCATTTTCATCTTGATAATATATCCTTATCCAGTCTACCCCAGGTAAACCTGTTAAACTATAAACCAGTGAACCCACCATCAAGGTTTCAGAGTTAGCCTCCTTGTTAAAGGACAATTTAAACTCTTTTGAAAAATACAGCTCAACTCCCTTTGATGAATCTGCATCCTTGACAAATTTAACATCCACAAGCTGAGTCCCACTAGGTATAGTAGAATACAGACCCTCGTTCCCGTTGACCGGCCCTTTTATCAATTCGCCCACAATCGCTTCAACGTATTTTCCTTGGCTAACGGGAATATCCCTTATTTCTGGAACCAAAAATCTCCTCTCACGATCCTGAAAATATATTTCCCTCTTGATATATTTGACATCGCCCTGTGAAGTGAGCTCCAGCTCTCGTGATCTAATTTGTTCCACATCATTTGGATATTTTGTTAGAAGCCCCAAAATCTGTCCATCGTCCTTCCCGTTATGGGTCAGTTCTCTACCTTCCACGTATATCTTCACATACTTGGCTTCCTGAGACTCCAATATGGTGTTTACCAGTGCAGCCCTCGCAATAGCGATATCCTCACTTTCCAAAAATTCCTTTGACAGATACACGCCCACCACATTTCCATATCGTTCCACTTTCTGTAACGTCACCTTAGGAGATACAACATGTTTCAGCTTTTTAACTTTCGGCCCATGCAAAAATTGGTTTATGACCACCTCCAAAATCTGGTCTGTTTTTTGAAGGTTAATAGTTCGTTTCTCGGGCTCCAACTTGTTGGTATCGGGATTGTAAAAGTACAACACGGCATCAACAGAATAGACATCACCATCTTCCAATATAGAATATAGATTTTCATCCTGCTCAATATCCCCTAAACCTTTAAAAAAATCGTTTTTAGTCACCTCTCCTCTACTTTGCTGTATTTCCATCTTTTCATGCACCTGGGTTTTTGGCATTGCACTACAGGAGGCAAATACCACGGCTAGAGCTGCAGACACAACTGTTACAGCAACGGCCCGAATAAACCTATCCATCATGCGATCCCTCCTTTGTCGTCAGCCTGTTGACCATCCTCCATTGACCACCAAATGCATCACCATCCTCACCTGCTGTTTATTTACAACAAGCACCTGCCAGACCTTTTGCTTTAAATCCTTACCATTTCCTCCTGTTAAACATCAAATTATTGCTAACTTGATGTTAACCTCACTTTCAGCACCCCACAAATCCAAAAGCACAGTTACTCAACTTTGGTAAAAAAGCCCGGCAGCCTCAACTTCCAAATCCCTTCTTCATTTACCACCCTTAACACATCGCTGTCGCGGCTTTCCTTTTTTCCGTTGGCATATTTGATTGCATATGTTACCGTAACAAAAGCCTCCCCATCAGGTTTAATCTCCTCGCTCATTATAAAATTGTTGCTATCAAACTCCAAACCTGCAACATAAGCTGAATATACCTTTTGTATCTCCTCTATAGGCGGGCGCTCGCTCCCATCGGCATTCTTTCGCGCCAGGAAAGCATCGATTCTTTCCCAATCCGGCTCTCCTACAAGAGAATTAAACACCTGCCTTACCGCTTCAGAGGGGCTTAAGATAAAATTCTTGTTACGCGTAAGCGCCATAACGGGAGTGTTCTTCTCAACATTTACCGTTTGCGAAGCTATGAGCTCAGCTCCCATCTCCTCATAGGTAAGTGCCCGGTTGTTGACCAGTATTTTCACCCTGTTGACGCCATCCAATTCGGTAAGCGAGTTTACAATCGAATAGATGCAAAGCCTCTTCATCTGAGCCAATACATTTTCCTTTTGCTCCTCCGGCACGTTATCCTTGCGCACCGCAGCCAGGTCAATATTGCCCCTGAACTCTTCGCTTAAGTTTACAAAAACAGTATCGCCGTTGCGGGTAACATCCAGCACCTTGACATTGGGCGGCATCACAGCAACCCGTTCAAACTTTGTGGGCCCTTTGAGCAGTTCGGATACTACAACATACTCAATCGACTGGCTACCTTTTTGCACCGCCCTCTTTTCAGGTACCAAATAGTCAGCCAGATAATGTTTAAAGTACAGTGTCACATCAACTTCGCTTATTTGAGGCTCAGGGTTTATATACTTCTGCTGCTGTTTATCCCCTAAATCGCCTCTCCTGTTAAAAAATATTATTCTGTCAAAAATGGTATTACACCCTATGAAGATAATAGTTATAGTTAAAATAAACGCCACTATTGATAAACGCTTCAAACTGTGCATTCCCTTATCCCTTCTTCACCTTCACTGCTTTTTTATTATAGCAAACTATTTTTACAAAAAATTTAAATAACTCTAACAAAACAACAATTATCATTGTTTTTTCTCTTTAAGCGGCAGTTCTACATAAAAAGTGCTGCCCTTTCCTTCCTCGCTCACCACCCGTATGTTTCCTCCATGTTGCAACACGATTTTCTGGGCTATAGATAGCCCCAGACCAGTGCCACCTGTGGCTCTGGACCTTGCCTTGTCTACCCTGTAAAACCTATCAAAAATATGCGGCAGGTCTTCGGCTGGTATCCCTATTCCTGTATCGCTCACTTTCACCACTGCATTCTCAAGTCCCTTGTAAACCTCGACAGTCACTCTACCCCCCTCTGGTGTATATTTTATGGCATTATCAACGATATTGCTTACAACTTGACGCAGTTTCACGGCGTCGCCATACACCGTCAAACGATCATCATAGAAAACCTCAAGCCGTATATCTTTCTGCTGGGCCAAAATCTGCAAACCTTTTATCGCACTGTCCACCAGCTCTACCAGATCCACCGGCTCTTGTTTCAACTCTTCACCTTCAGTATCTATTTTCACCAGCGTCAACAGGTCGTTTATAATCGCATTCAATCTATCGATTTCAGAATTTATATCTTCCAGAAATTCTCGATAAATAGACGGGTCATCGACATCCATGTGAATGAGCGACTCTGTCAATACCTTAATGGCGCTCAAAGGCGTCTTAAGCTCGTGAGAGGCATTTGAAACGAATTCATTGCGTGCCCTATCCAGGTTTTCAAGCTTCTCGCTCATGATATTGAATGCCTCTCCCAGTTGCCTGAGTTCCTTGCTTCCTCGTACTTTTACACGTTGATCCAAATGCCCCTGGCTCATCTTCTTGATAACATCGGTCAATTCTTTGATGGGCTGTGTGATAAATCCCGATATCATATAGCTGGCTATGATGATAACAGCGCTGGTAATGATTAAATACGTGCTTACCCTGGTTTTTACCTCGGCCAGCATCCGCTCAATTCCGGACAGCGAAGTGGATATGATTACCATACCAATGATTCCTTGTTTTTCATGCTGAATTGGGGCATAGGTGTACAGCACCAGCTTGGCATCACGCGAATCCTTGGGCCTTATATACAATTCCTTGGGCTCTACCCTCTCTCCTGCAAGCACGGCCTTGACTTCAGGAAAAACCCGGCTCAAATCCTGCTTTAAAAGGCTGTCAGGCCCATGCACTATGTTATAGGAATCGTAGTCCACCACCCCGTTTTTATTCAGTATAAGTATTCGAGTGGCTTCCAGCTCTTTGTTGAAAATCTCCTCTCCCAGGGCCTGAAGGTCATATACTATGCTGGCAAGAATATCGGGATCGCCGCTGGCATAATCATAAGAAACAGCCTGAGCAACCCAGTTAGCGTACAGCCTAAAGGCGTTCTTCTTGTTGTCGATCATGTACTTTCCCAGAATATCCAAAACCGATATGCCGATAAAGGTGAACCCGATCAAAATTATTATCAAATACGTGATTACAATTTGCCATCGAAGGCTTAAAAAAAAAGTCCTATTTGTCAGCAAAATAGTATCCCACTCCCCATTTTGTGAATATAAACTCGGGCTGGCTGGGATTCTTCTCGATCTTTTCACGCAGCCTGCGTATGTGAACATCTACCGTCCTTACATCACCAAGGTATTCATACTTCCATATGAGCTCCAGCAGGTTTTCGCGGGTGTATACCTTACCCGGATTGGTAGCAAAGAGCTTAAGCAGATCAAATTCCTTTGCAGTCAAGTTGACCTCCTTGCCATCTATGGTCACGCTGCGGTTTGCCAAATTGATGGTCATATTTTTCACCCGGATAATCTGCTGGTCGTTTTTATTGGTATCGTTTGTTCTCCTGAAGATAGCCTTGATCCTGGCCTTCAACTCCAGAATATTAAACGGCTTTGTTATATAATCATCGGCGCCGTATTCCAGACCCAGGATCTTGTCCATATCCTCCCCTTTGGCCGTCAGCATTATGACAGGCACCGATGATTTCTCCCTTATCCTTTGCAATACCGTCAACCCATCCAGCTTGGGCAGCATCACGTCCAGGATAACGAGGTCATATTGATTTTCATCAAACATCTTCATGGCTTCCTCGCCGTCATATGCGGCGTCAACCTGATAGCCATCCCGTTCCAGACTAAACTTAAGCCCTTTTATGATAGCAGGCTCATCATCCACCACCAACAGCTTCTTCGGCATAAGCCCTGTCCCTTCCTTTCGAAACCTTTATGCACAAATTTTATTGTACCACATGCCAAATATAAAATCAATTTTGCCAGGGCAAGGAGCCTCCCGGTGCAGGCCTTAAAGACCCACTGGCAACAATCAAGTATTAGTTGACTGTAATCAAATCCTTGAGCTGTTCAAAGGTTTTATCACCGATTCCCGATACGTTTTTGATCTCTTCTATGGATTTAAACGGCCCGTTCTGCTCCCGGTACTCTATAATCCTCTTTGCCTTGCTGGGGCCAATACCCGGCAGGGTATCCAGCGTGGCCTCGTCTGCGGTATTGATGTTTACCTTCTGCTGCCCCTGCTCCGATGTAGTACCTGAAACGGCAGGGTTTTGTTCCGACAACTCTTCTCCTATTTTAGGAATTTTATACATGCCTTCATCCTGCACCCTGAGGGCCAGGTTTACCCTTTCTAGGTCAGCCTCTTCTGTAGCCCCGCCTGCCAGCTCAAGCACATCTATCAGCCGGCTGCCCTCCTCCACTTCTATAACCCCTGGATACCTTACCGCACCCACGATGTACACCTTTATCTTTTTGAGGGATCGCTTGTCCTCACCAGAGTCATATTGTGCGGGTGCACCTTCTCCGGAAACAGCTTCTCCTGAAACATCTTGGCCGGCGTTTCGCGAACTGGTCTCCAGCATAAGCTCTTGCCCCTCACGCACAGCCACAGGTTCACTGTCGCTGGCAAATACATCCCTAAAAATGTACGCCGCGGCCAACAAAACCAGAATAGTAGCCACCACAAGTAAAATCTTCTTTTGATTGATATCGAGGCTAAGCATGGCATCCACCCCCACCCTGTCAATCACATTCAAAACATATGGACTTGTACATTCTGCTTTGAGGAGATTTAACAGAAAGAATTGGTCTAAAGCATTGTCCGTATCTTGTCCACTTCACTTTGAGAATATTTTACCACATTTTTGCAACCAATTCACCATTCTTCAACTTTTTTCTGTACAAACACACTGATAATCTGTTATACTAAAAAAGCAAGATAGTACTGCTAGGTAAGGGGTTTTTACAATGAAACGATTTTTGGCTTTGATCGTGGTATTATTTGTACTATCATTCCATATTCAATCAGCAGCCGCTGTGCTCAATCCCGAGAACTCCCACAACCAGGATGGAAGTACTGATTTCACAGAAAATGCAGAATCTTCAACCGCCTCAACATTAGAACTCGAAGCCGAAGGAGCTGTGCTCATCGAACAGGAAACCGGAAAGGTGCTGTATGAGAAGAACAAGGATGAAAAGCTGTATCCCGCAAGCACAACCAAGATCTTAACAGCTTTGCTGGCAATAGAAAACGGAAACCTGGATGAAATAGTCACAGTAGGTAACGAGGCCAACCTGGCTCCAAGAGACAGCAGCCTGGCCTGCATTGACATAGGCGAACAGATAACCCTGAAAGACCTGCTGGTGGGGCTTCTGGTGTCTTCGGGCAATGATGCCGCACTCACCATAGGTGCCCATATAGGGCGTATTGTATCGGGCGATCCTGACATGCCATACAACCAGGCTCTGGATAAATTTTACGAACTCATGAACAAAAGGGCCGCAGAGCTGGGGGCAACAAACTCCCACTTTGTCAATCCCCACGGCTATCACAACAAAGACCACTACACCACTGCATACGACCTTGCTTTAATCGCCAGAGAGGCAATGAAACACGAGGTTTTCCGGGAAATCGTACAAATTACCTACAGGGAATACCCTGACTGGAACGAAGTCGATAAGAATGACCCCACCAAAAAAGCCACTCGTTACTGGGTCAATAAAAATAAATTGCTGGATAAAGGCAGTAAAGAATATTACTACCCACACGCCACCGGCATTAAAACCGGGTATACTTCGCATTCGGGCCATTGTTTAGTATCCTCTGCCGCAAAAGATGGCATGAATCTCATCGCTGTGGTGCTGAAAAGCACCAGAAACGGTCAATGGATCGACTCAAAAAAGCTGCTTGAATACGGATTTGAACACTACACCATGTATGAACCACTCAAGCAGGGCCAGGTTGTCGCCACCACCCAGGTGAGCAACCACGCCTCTGAGGATTCGGGGGCTCTGAACATCGTGGCAGCCCGGGGATTCCACGATGTCATAGCGAAAGAAGACGTGGCCAAGATACAGCAAAACATTGAATGGTACTATACCGATGAAAACAACCAGCTGCACCTGGAAGCCCCGGTTTACAAAGGGCAGGTGGTGGGCAAGCTCACTTACAGCCTTAATGGTAAAGTGATAGCGCAAAGCGAACTGATTGCCGAACGGGGTATCGAAAGGAAAAAGACTATAATCGACATGATAACCCCAGGTTCTGAAGATAAATCAGCAACCAAAGGGCTCTTCAGTTCGTGGATTGTAGTTGTTATATTGTTCCTCGCATTCATTGGCGCAGCATTTTACACCTTAAAGCGCAGAAAACGAAGAAGATATACTTTGCGGCGGTATCGATAAAATTTCCCAAACTAAAACGGATTATACATGACTTATATGTGGTATATATTGCATGGGGGAATATTCTATGAAAGTAATCAAACGTAATGGTCTGGTACAAGAATTTGACATTGAAAAGATTAAATTAACTTTGGAAAGGGTATCTGATGAGGTAAATGAGCCTTTTACCAAGTCAGACATCGATAATCTGACCAGAGCCATACAGAAGGCCGTCTTGGCCAGGGGAAAGGAATATATACACTCCTTTGAAATACACACAATCGTGGTAGATGAACTCAAGTCGGCAGGCTTTATTCATATAGCACAGGCATACGATGATTATCAAAGGAAATGTTAATAATTGGGATTTTATAAAAATCTCATAAAAAAAGGGGATAATTCTTTTTAGAATATCCCCTTTTTCAGCTTACATTTCACCCCACTTTTTGGTTTAAACACTTTTTAAAGACATTTTGTCACTTCACCACAATATTGACTAGCTTGTTTGGTACTACAATGACCTTTACGACGCTCTTGCCTTTTATGAGCTCCTGTATCTTGCTGAGGTTGAGCGCCATATCCTGAACCTCCTGCTGGGAAGCATCTGCCGGCACCATCATGCGATCTCTGACCTTTCCATTGACCTGGACCACCACTTCAACCTCTTCCTGTACCAGAGCCTGCGAGTCATAAACAGGCCACGGCTGTGCGTGTATGCTCCCCTCATGGCCGGTGACCTCCCACAGCTCTTCGGCGATATGCGGCGCAAAGGGTGCCAGCAACAGCAGCAGATTAGTGATGGCTTCGCCCAGCACTGCCATGTTCTGTTGCGATTCATCCACCTTTTCCTTGTATTGGTGGATGGCATTCACCATCTCCATGATGGCGCTTATGGCCGTATTGAAATTGAACCTCTCCTCTATGTCAACCGTTACACGCTTTATGGTGTTGTGCACAACGTATCGAAGCTCTTTATCCCGCTCGGACAGGTTAGCGGGCTTCTCGCCTCTGACATAATGCTTACAGGCATCCTTGCATTCATTGACCAATCTCCATACCCTGTTGAGAAAGCGATAACAGCCCTCAACGCCCTGATCGCTCCATTCAAGGTCCTTTTCGGGCGGTGCGGCAAACAGTATAAACAGCCTTGCGGTATCAGCTCCGTACTTGGCGACGATCTCCTCGGGGCTTACCACATTGCCCTTGGATTTTGACATCTTGGAGCCGTCCTTGAGCACCATACCCTGGGTCAACAAGTTGGTGAAAGGCTCATCCACGGGACACAACCCCATATCGTACAGCACCTTGGTGAAGAACCTGGCATACAGCAGGTGAAGTATGGCATGCTCCACTCCACCTACGTATTGGTCCACTGGCATCCAGTACTCCGCCTTTTGGCGGCTGAAGGGAGCTTCGGTATTCTTGGGGTCGGTAAACCTCAAGAAGTAGAAGGAAGAACATACAAATGTATCCATGGTATCGGTCTCGCGCCTGGCCGGGCCTCCACACTGCGGGCAGGTGGTATTGACAAACGACCTACTCTCGGCCAGCACCGACTGCCCCTTACCGGTAAAGGTTACATCGGTGGGCAGTATTACCGGCAGCTGATCCTCCGGCACCGGCACAGTACCACACTTATCGCAGTATATAATCGGGATGGGTGCTCCCCAGTAACGCTGGCGCGAGATCAGCCAATCCCTCAACCTGTAACTTACATGCCTCTTGCCTATACCCTTCTCTTCCATGTATTCAATTATCTTTTGCATAGCCTCCTGATTGGGCAGGCCATTGAATGGTCCGGAATTTATCATTATGCCCTGCCCTTCAAAGGCCTCTTTCAAATTATGGACATCTACGCTATCGTCCTCGGGCTTGATAACGGGAACTATGGGCAGCCCGTATTTGGTCGCAAAATCGAAGTCCCGCTGGTCATGAGCTGGAACGCCCATCACGGCACCCGCCCCATAATCCAGCAATACGTAGTTTGCTATATACAGCGGCACTCTCTGGCCGTTCATTGGGTTGATGGCATATCGTCCAATAAATACGCCTTCCTTCTCGGTTTCCTCCGACGTGCGCGTGATTTCATTCATGTACTGCATCTTATCTATAAAAGCCCGCACATCGCCCTCATGCTCAGTGCCCTCGGCCAGCTTGAGCACCAGCGGGTGTTCCGGCGCCAACACCATATAGGTCACGCCATAGATGGTATCAGGCCGCGTGGTAAACACTGTGATGGTCTCATCGCTGCCCTCCACCCTGAAATCTACCATAGCGCCCTCGCTGCGGCCAATCCAGTTCTGCTGCATCACCTTAACCTTCTCCGGCCAACCGGCTAGCTTGTCAATATCCTTAAGCAAGCGCTCGGCATAGTCGGTGATCTTGAAAAACCACTGTTCCAGGTCCTTTTTGCCCACCAGCGTGCCGCAGCGCTCGCAGTGGCCGTTGACCACCTGTTCATTGGCCAGCACGGTACTGCAAGAGGGACACCAGTTGACAAAGGCTCGCTTTTTATAGGCCAACCCTCGTTTGAAGAACTGCAGGAACATCCACTGGGTCCATCTGTAGTAGCTGGGATGGCAGGTAGCCACCTCCCGCTCCCAGTCGTAGCTTATGCCCAACCCTTTAAGCTGCTCCCGCATGTTGTTTATGTTGTCCCACGTCCATGTGCTGGGATGAATTTGGTGAGCGATGGCTGCGTTTTCAGCCGGCAGACCAAAAGCATCCCACCCCATGGGGTGCAGGACGTTATATCCCTGCATGGTCTTGTACCGCGCTATAACGTCACCAATGGAATAATTCCGTACATGCCCCATGTGCAGCTTGCCCGATGGATACGGGAACATCTCCAGCATATAAAACTTCTTCTTGTTAGGGTCTTCTACTCTACGAAATGCCCTGTCCTTTTCCCATCTCTCCTGCCACTTTTTCTCAATCTCACTGAATCTGTACTCCATAGCGGTTTTCCCTCCATATTAAAGTAAAAACTCTCATCCCCTAGGGGCGAGAGCTTCAGTTTTGACTGTCAACCGATAGGGGCAAACTGTCGGCCCACAACCTTTCCAGATTGTAAAAAGCCCTGTCTTCACGATGAAAAATATGCACGATTACATCGCCATAATCCAGAACAACCCATCTACCATGCCTGTATCCTTCCTGACCGCGCGCTTCAATGCCCTGCTCACTCATGCTCTTCAGCAGCTCATCGCACAAAGCCCTTACCTGTATCTCGGTATTACCGCTGGCTATCACAAAATAATCAGCGATAATGGTCAAATGGCTGATATCGAGTACCACTACATCCATTGCCTTTTTCGCATCCAAAATCCTTGCAATCTGCAAAGCCAGTTCCTTCGAGTTGTTTTGCAAATCCTTCCCTCCATCTGTATTTTCTTTACTTTATTATATCCATTATACACAATTTGTCAACATAAGGAGAATCAGTCCTCAATTTTCTGTTTCTTAAACCGCTTCAGCATATCATTCCACGCCTCAACCGTCCTGGGATGGAGAAAGCGGTCGGTATCCAGTACGTATTTGATGGTTCGGCGCAAAGCCATAAGCACGGCTTTGTCAAGGTCCTCCAAGGCCATATGCCTCAGCTCTTCCACCTCGGGAAAATCCCTGTTGGGCTCTATGTAATCGGCCAAGTATATTATCTTATCAAGCAAGGCCATATCCCTTTTCCCTGTAGTATGGCATTCAATTGCGCTCAGTATCTCTGGGTCATCAACGCCAAACACCTGCCTGGCCACCACTGCTCCTACAGGGCCATGCAACAAAGCCTCGGTCTGGAACTCCTCAGGTCCAAGCTCAATTCCAGCCTCCACCGCCCTGTTTATCATCTCCTGCCTTGGCAGGCCCTTGGCGCAATCATGAAGCAGTCCTGCAACTCTCGCCTTTTCCACGTCGGCCCCATACCTTTGAGCCAGCATAACGGCACAATCCCTTACGCCCAGAGAATGAATATATCTTTCCCCATCCATCAAAGTCCTGAGCTTCTCACACATCTCGCTTTCCTGCATCATTTCGGCCATCATATTGCAAACCTCCTGCAGCTAAAATTGCATATATAAACGGTTTTTATAGATATATTCTTCCACCGCTGGTGGGACGAGATAGCGTATGGACTTCCCCTGTTTTATTCTATCCCTGATATCGGTGGATGATATATCCAGCAACGGCCCCTGCACAGTATATATGGATGCTCCCATGCTCTCTCGCAAAAGCCGTGCTTCCCTTTCAACCACATCATACCCGGGCCTGCTGTACACCACAAAATGGCAATACTTTACTACCTGTGATGCCTCTCTCCACCCCTTAATCTCGGGCAGGGTGTCACTGCCTATTATAAAGAAAAACTCCGCGTTTCCGGGGTATATCCCCCTAAGCTCTCTTAATGTGTCTACGGTATAGGTAAAACCTTCCCTTTTCACCTCTATATCGCTTATTTCAAAATAAGGGTTGTCCATTATGGCTATCCTGACCATCTCATATCTGTGGACAGCCGGGGTGACGGCATAACTTGTCTTGTGCGGAGGAATACCTGTGGGTATGAAGAGCACCTTATCAAGGTGGCACTCCTGCCTGGCTACCTCTGCGATTATGAGGTGTCCTATGTGTATCGGATCAAAAGTTCCCCCCGCTATCCCCAGCCTTACAAGCCGTATGCCCTCATCATTGGTTGTCATGCCCTCACTGCCCATCATATCCGGCACACCAATCCCGTCCTTCTCAAAATTTTTAAAATAAAGATATCGAACACTTTTTTAACCCGAAAAAAGCCACCACGGCCAATTTGCCAAAATAAAGAGCACCGCTCTTCAGCAGCCGATAAACCGATATTTATTATAGCATAAATCGCTTAAAATGACGAATAAACCAACACCGTTCAGGGAAAAATTTCCTAACGGGGAGGTTTTGCGCTATGGACCTTTTGAAAAGGCTTTCTGCCAAAATCGGCGAATGGAACTATTACCTTGAAGAAGAAGGTAAACCTACATCCATCGTAAGCTGGCTGATCGATGCCATAATGCTGGCCACGGCCGTGCTGATCACATCATACCTGTGGTTTGTCTATAAGACCAAAATTCCCTGGCTATCGGTCATCTTTGCCATTGTGGTGGCCGCCATCATCAGCATCGCGCACTTCAAGTTGAGGGCAAAGCAGCTTGAAAGAAAACGGCAGGCAAAGCTAAACAGCGCAGCAGCTACATACAGAAAGAAGGGACTGTTGAATCTTACGCCCGAACAGTTTAAATGGCGCCTTGCAAAGGCACTGCTCCACAGCGGAAAATTTGAAGACATCAAAATAGGCAAAAGGTTTTTGAAGGCCACATACAAGGGTAGGCAGGCACTCATAGGTTTTTATCACGCACCCTACAGCCAGAAGGTACCTCCTTTTGAGGTGTACAAATTCTTGAAAGTCCTGAAACACTGCGGATACACAACCGGCTTTTATTTCACCTCGTCAAGCTTCAGCGATACGTGCCGCGCCATCCTGCAAGACCATGATGACGTTGAGCTACACCTGATCGACGGTGATGGGCTGCTCAAAATAATGGAAAAGTCAGGCGTTTTCAATGACCAGGATGCCATAAACCTCTATGTTAAAAGCGAGATTGAAAAGTCAAGGCTGAGGAGAAGGCAGGCCAGGAAAAATCTCCTCACCCCCGCAAAGGCCAGAACCTACATCCTTTACGGTCTGTTATTCCTTGTGGCATCCTTCATCTTTCACACCTATTTCATATATTACCTTATATTATCGGTATCCTTCGTACTGCTGGGTATTTTAGTGTACATCGCCAATCCCAGAGCCAAAGAGGCCAAACCCCAGGACGAAGTTTTAAATGACTAGTTTACATGGGTTGACAATGCACATGGATCGATAGCGTACAAGTTCCAACAGTGCCACATGGCCTGATGGTTTACGGGTCTCAACAGCACACATAGCTTAACAGAAAATTGCAACGCTAACAAGAGCATAACGATCAAAAACAAAAGGGCAAGCCTCATGCGGCATTGCCCTTTTTAGCTTTCAATTTATAACTCACACTTCCAGCTCTTTGCGGTTTTTCCTTCTGTGCAGCTCATACTTCGGGTCACCCTTTTTCCAACCGCTCCGGGTCTTTTCAATGACCGTGGTTTTGGAAGTGTCAATTACAAATTCACCCTTGGCAGCACAGTAGTACATAGGCTGACCCATCTTGCAGTTCTGGCACTGAATGCACTCCATAGCCGCTTTCCTTGACCCCCTACTCAACGATTTAATGATGATGCATCACTCAATGAACTCAAACTCCATATCATTAATACGCACCGTATCGCCGTTTTGAATACCCTTCTCCTTTAAGGCATCAATGATCCCTCTCCTTCTCAGCGCCCTTTGAAAATACTGCAGGGAGTCGTAATTGTCCAGGTTTACGCTGGCCATCAGCCGATCCACAGCCGGGCCTGATACCACGTATACATCTCCGTCACGAGTAATCTCAAAGGGCTCTTGCTCTGGTGTATTGTCATAAGTTTCTGCTACCTCTTCCTCAAAGGATTCAACAGAAGGAAGTTTTTCCAGCATTTCAACAATCTCCCAAACCAGTTCTTTGAACCCCTGGTTTTGAGTAGCAGAAACCGGAAACACCTTAATCCCTTTTGGCTCTAATTCCTCTTTCAAGCGCTTTACGTTGTGCTCTGCCCCTGGCAGGTCGCACTTGTTGGCTGCCACAATCTGAGGACGCTGTGCCAGCTCTGTGCTATAGGCTTGCAGCTCCTGGTTGATGATATAGAAGTCCTGCACAGGGTCCCGGCCCTCTATCCCCGATGCGTCCACCACGTGAACCAGCATACGGGTACGCTCTATGTGACGCAGAAAATCATGTCCCAGACCCAATCCCTTATGTGCTCCTTCTATCAAACCGGGAATATCGGCCAATATAAAGGAATGCTCTCTATCAACCTCCACCACCCCCAGGTTTGGCGTCAGGGTGGTAAAAGGATAATTGGCTATCTTGGGACGAGCAGATGTGAGCACAGAGAGTATGGTGGATTTGCCCACATTGGGAAAACCGATCAACCCCACGTCGGCAATCGACTTCAGCTCTAATACAACCCACCGTTCTTCTCCCTTTTCGCCCGGCTGAGCAAATCTGGGGGTCTGACGCGTAGGAGTGGCAAAACGCGCATTCCCTTTGCCACCACGGCCTCCACGTGCCAGAACCTTTTGCTGACCGGGATGCGTCAAATCCGCCAAAACCTTACCCGTCTCGAAATCCCTTATAACAGTACCGGGCGGTACCCTAATGATGAGGTCCTCACCGTCTTTGCCTTTCATATTATTAGGTCCGCCGTTATGCCCTGATTCGGCCCTGTAATGCTTCTTGTACCTGAAATCCATCAAGGTGCGCATGCCCGGATCCACGACGAAGATAACATCGCCACCGTCTCCTCCGTCACCCCCGTCGGGGCCACCGCGGGGAACGTACTTTTCGCGCCTAAAAGAAACAGCTCCGTTGCCTCCGTCGCCACCTTTTATGAATATTTTTGCTATGTCTACAAACATCGCATCACCTGTACTTCGATTATGTGTCAATATTATATAATAAAAAATCGATGATTTTCAACAGAATCCTTTGTCAAATTCAGCGTCATGGCTCAAAAGGCAGCCGGCGATGATGCAACATCGATATAACGCTCAAATCCACAACTTGTGATACATTTAAAATCTCCTTGCACTTTATTATTCCGAAAAAATCTCAAAAAAATTAAAAAAGAAGAACACGTAGGCACCTCAGCAGGGACGAATGACTCCACAGGCCAAGCGTCTGCCCGCATTTCCTGCCGGTTGAGAGCGATAGTCGTCAGGATTCTCGTGAATGATGACTGAGTGCCCCACCACATCCCAAACCTTAAATTTATCTGTAAAAAAGGTCATTCGGGCATAACCGTTATTTGAAAACAACACCGGGAAATCCCCTGCGTGATTCCCGTGTGGCTGCTGCGTGGGATTCCAGTGCCCTCCCGCCTGCTGGAACGGGTCCTGGGGGTCGCCCACATCGCAGTTGCCAAATTCGTGTATGTGGAAGCCGTGTGGCCCGATGGGCTGCCCTCCAGGAGGTGCCGGCTGGTATGGTGGAAGCCCCACTACCTCAACATAAACCTCTGTGCCGCCTGGCACATCAGTAAACACCACTACGCCTCTGAGCTGAGGGGCCAGTGGCCCTCCTTTTATCTCGGCAATGGCCATAAAAGGCCGATGCGTTGGATACATTATAGATTCCTCCCATACATCGGTTTTATCTAAATACGCCGCATATCGATGGCATAGAAGATACTTTCATCTTGTGCCCTGTATTAATATATTCACAAACAGCGTATTCGGTCATCTCCTGGCCAAAAAAAATAAAAGGCCTGTTGCAAAAACAGGCCTTTTATTGCGCCATCCTTTTTACTGTCGTACAGCAGCTATTTCAGCCACCTGTTCCACAGGATATACGCTCACCCTCTTCTTGTCCTTGCCCAGCCTTTCGAACTTTACAATACCGTCAATCTTCGCAAAGAGGGTGTCATCTTTACCCAATCCTACATTCAAGCCTGGATGTATCTTGGTACCTCTCTGGCGCACCAGGATGTTACCCGCCAGCACGAACTGGCCGTCAGCTCTTTTTACGCCCAGGCGCTTTGATTCGCTGTCACGTCCGTTACGGGAGCTACCTACTCCCTTTTTGTGTGCAAAAAGCTGAAGATTCATCCTGAACATCTACCTCAACCTCCTTTCTTCAACTTTAATGTATGTTCCGTATCCCTCCTGTATGCTCTTTAAGCCGCACAGCATAGTTTCTAAAACTATATTCGCCTTTTCCCGCAGGCCCTGGGAAAGCCCTTCAGGAACGCTGCACCGGACTTCCCCCGGCCTCTGGTCATACACAACCTCAATCCCCACTACATCCGTCAAGCCCAGAATGGCCGTCTGGACAATCGCAGATACTGCGGCGCACACTATGTCTTTTCCGGCCTCGGCATATCCCGAATGACCGGACACCTCAAAACCTATTATATCGCCCGATGAGGCTCTGTTTACCACCGCACGAATCATAGGCCAACCTGTTTAACAGTACTTATCCAATAATCTTGGTAATGCGGATCTGGGTGTAGGGCTGACGATGACCGTATTTTCTGCGGTAATTCTTCTTGGGTTTGTACTTGTACACGATAACCTTTTTGCCTTTCCCGTGCTTCAAAACCTCGGCCTCAACCTTTGCCCCTTCCAACAGAGGAGTTCCCACTTTCAGGTTATTGTCATCGTCACTTATGGCCAGTACCTCATTAAGCTCAATAGTGGATCCTTCCTGCACATCCAGCTTTTCAACGTTCAAAATATCCCCTTCATGCACCCTGTACTGCTTTCCGCCTGTTCTAATAATAGCGTACATTCTGTACACCTCCTCCAACCAGACTCGCCGAATGGTGGTATCCCCCATGGGAATTTTAAAACCACATTCGAGCGGCTTATGCACTCGCTAATTGTAACATATAACACGTCCTGTTGTCAATTTCGTATTAAAAATTCGTACAATTACAGGATTTTTCCGGCCATCAAACTTATGCGTGCAGTTCATTGTAGGTTTTATCCTCCACCGGATAAAGCCACACCACTTCTTTTTCTAGCTGCTTGTAAAAGCCCCTCTGTTCGGCCTGCAATTTAACAAATTCTTTGCTAGTATAGATCAACAAATCCACCGGCACGGGTATATCCATAACATCCCATTCGTCTGACCTCTCGTAAAACGGCTTATCGGACTCCTTTACCACCACAATCAAATCAAGGTCACTTCCAACACCCCAATCTCCCCGTGCATAAGACCCAAAATATCCTATCCTCACTATATCTGACCTTATCTTTAATACTTTTTTTACCCACTTATCCAGTGAACTAACTACTTCGCTTAAATCAGGCCATTTTAGAACGGACGAATTCAACGATCTCACAGGCATACTTTATAGCCTCCTCGCTCTGTAAAGGGCCATAATGCTCAAAAGGTGCCCCTTCAGGATGACTGTCAGGATATCTAGCAGGTATGTAAAAATTATCAAGCACCTTCGCCTTATCAATAAGCTTATCTTCAACCTCAACTTCTTCTGGCAAATCATTTATAAGCCTGGCAACGACATGCCCCCAGGCCTCTTGACCCAGATAAAGATGAAGAGCTCTCACAGCTTTCTCGGCGGCCTGCTGGGATATAAAGCAAGCCCATTCATGATGCCCATTATCCCTACATTTTTTGGCAAGTTCCAGGTCCTTTACAGCCTGGTTTAACCAGTCAAAGGCGCGATTCGCCATAGACATGCTACTTCCTTTCTTAAAACATATCTAGAATAATAATATCAAATTTCAGATGCTCTGTAAACTTGCCCAAAAAACATTGCCCAAACTGTATTCTGTTTAAAAATTATTCCCCAAAATACGCATGCACCAGATTCAAACAGCGCTGAGGAGTAAAAATTTTTCGGACTAATTGTAGGATAAAATACGCCAATCTCTTTCAAAAAAGTGCTAAATATGGTATAATAATACTATAAAAAGTCAGCAAAATAGCACTTTTGGGAGGG
>Ga0247720_100164_pt1 | contig 30951 bp, 39 predicted proteins | sample MSEWel2015_12_15_FD_189078 | JGI IMG/M metagenome (GOLD analysis project Ga0247720, IMG submission 189078) | Subsurface sediment microbial communities from gas well in West Virginia, United States - MSEEL Well Study Marcellus 3H_2015_12_15 | ecosystem: Environmental > Terrestrial > Deep... | reverse complement strand
GAGATGGATTTATTCTCAAGATATGTTCAGAAATTTTGACAAAAAAAGAGCCAGTGATTATCGGTCACTGGCTCTTTTCATTTTGGCCGCCCCGCAAGCCAGCACCACTTAAGGTAAACGGCTTGGGAATTTCCGGGGTTTTTCGTTCATAAGCTTTCCCGAAAGAGAGCTTAGATCTTGCCAACCAGGTCCAGAGACGGAGCCAAAGTTGCTTCGCCTTCCTTCCACTTGGCCGGGCAAACTTCGCCAGGATGGTTGCGAACGTACTGGGCCGCTTTAACCTTGCGCAGCAGGTCGTCAGCGTCACGGCCGATACCTTCGGCAGTGATTTCCATCGCCTGGATAACGCCATCCGGGTCGATCAGGAAGGTAGCACGGTCTGCCAGGCCCTGGCCTTCACGCATAACACCGAAGTTGTTGGTGATGGTGCCGGTCTGGTCGCCTACCATGTAGTAGTTGATCTTGCCGATGGTTTCAGAGCTGTCGTGCCAGGCCTTGTGGGTGAAGTGGGTGTCGGTGGACACAGAAAACACTTCAACGCCCAGCTTCTGAAGCTCTTCGTACTTGTCAGCAACGTCGCCCAGCTCGGTCGGGCAAACAAACGTGAAGTCGGCCGGGTAGAAGAAAAAGACAGCCCACTTACCTTTTACATCCGCATCGCTGATCTCAACGAATTCACCGCCCTTGAAAGCAGTGGCGTTGAACGGTTTGATCTCGCTGTTAATAATGCCCATTAAAGATAACTCCTTGGTGATGGATTTAAAGGTGAATGAAAGTACGGGTGTAATCTACGGATAATCGACGCCCGGATAAAATTGATAATTCCCAAGCCAAAGATAGGCAGAGCCTATCTTTGGCTTTCCGGCGGAGGAATGTATCGCCTGCCGCCTTCTTTATGGGGCCTTAACTGGCAAGTTCAATCTTATGGAAATCCAGAATATTCTCTTCCGGTGACGCTTTGATGGCAGCCACGTGGGCCCGCTTCTTCGCCAGGATGTAGACAAAGCAGGCAAAATAGAGGCCAATGACCAACGCGCCCACCCACTGAATCCGCAGGAAATCCAGCTGGAACAGCAGCGTCAGGCCAATCAGGGCCACCAGGTTGAAGATCACGTAATTCCACCGGCCCAGCCGCTGGGCGGTCAGGTTCAGGTTGTCCGTGTACAGACGTATCAACGAGTCCAGCGAATTGATCACCATCAATACCCCCACGGTAATCATCGCCAGGTTGGTGAACGCGGCAATCTGAAGGCCTTCGGCGTGGTAGTGGTACAACACCGAGAACCACACCCCAATGGCGATGGACGGAACCACCAGCATGGCAATCAGCAGCTGCCAGGTTCTGATGCCACTGACGAAGCGGGCGGTAAACTGGCCAATCATGATGCTCCAGGAGAACCACCAGAACAGATAGAACTCATGGTAGTCGTTGATCGGCAGGAAGAACTGGTGAATGTTGGTGAAATACTCACCCAGCATGCCCGCAGTGCCGAAGAAATCCGCCGGCGAGCCCTTGCCCAGGGCAAACGCCCGCAACCACATGCCGGCAATCAGGGCGATGAACAGAATGCTCGAGCCCACACTGAGGATGCGCACGTATTTGATTTTTGAACTGGAATACACCGCCAGGGCAATGGCAATGAACACAATCAGGTAGAACGCCGGCTTCACCGTTTCACCGTCCCCCAGTTGCGGCAGGTACCAGGGCAGGTTGACCAGCAACAGATAGGCGGTGAAGGCGCAGGTGCCGATGATCACCACGTTGTTGACCAGCTTGACCAGCGGGATCTGGAAGAACTTCACCCGCGGCTCGATGATGGCAAAGTAGAAACAGGTCAGGAAATAGAAGCCCCAGATCAGGAAAGCCCAGAAACCGAACTCGATGGCCAGAGGGTTGGCAAAGCCATACTCAGGATTGTCGCTGACATTGCCATAGCCACCGAACTCGGTGAGCGGGAACATGATCAGCCCCACGTCCAGACCGGAAGTGAACAGGATGGCGATAAAGGTGAACGTGCGAACCGGCGTGACGCCGATGCACTGGATATCCCACCACTTGTACAGAATCAGTACAATGGCGGCGAAAGTGAAAATCAAACCTGCGGATAACCAGAGTGTCATACGCTTACCTCCCGCTTGGCCTGTCCCGGTCTCTGCCGTGCCTGCCACTGGTCATCCATCACCACAGGCGCGTCAGAAGGTTGCAGGGGCTCCCTGCCCCGGATCAGATCGGCTGCCCGCTCGGCCACCATGATGGTGGGCGAATTCAGGTTGCCGTTGGGTATGGTCGGGAAGATGGACGAATCCACCACCCGCAGATTCCGGATGCCGCGAACCTGGGTGTCCGGATCCACCACCGCCAGCTCGTCGGTGCCCATCCTGCAGGAGCAGGACGGGTGATAGGCGCTCTCCACCGCCTGGCGAACGAAGGCGTCGATCTGCTCGTCGGTCTGGACCTCGGCCCCGGGCTGGATTTCCGCTCCGCGGTACTCGTCCATGGCCGGCTGGTTGATGATTTCCCGGGTCAGGCGCACACAGTCGCGAAAACCTTCCCGGTCGGCTTCGTGCTGCAGATAGTTGAAGCGGATGGTCGGCGCCTGTTTCGGATCCGCCGATTGCACATGCACGAAACCCCGGCTCTTGGGCTTGTTGTGGCCAATGTGCAGCTGGAAACCGTCTCCATTGAAGGCCTCCTTGCCGTCATAGCGCATGGCGGCCGGCAGGAAGTGGTATTGCAGGTCGGGCCATTCGACCCCGGCCCTGGACCGGATAAAGCCACAGGACTCGAAGTGGTTGGTGGCGCCCAGACCGTCCTTGCGCAGAATCCAGCGAACACCGATCTTCAGCTTGTTCCACCAGTCCAGCTTGCCGTTGAGCGAAACCGGCTGTTTGCAGCGATACTGGAAGTAGAACTCCAGGTGGTCTTGCAGGTTCTCACCGACACCGGGTAACTCGTGCTTTACCTCGATACCGGCCTGCTCCAGCACCTCGCGCTTGCCAATCCCGGACAATTGGAGCAGATGCGGTGAGCCGATCGAGCCGGCCGACAGGATCACTTCCTCGGCGGCTTTCGCCTCGTGTACCTTGCCACCCTGCTCGTAGCGAACGCCGGTGGCGGTTTTGCCCTCCTGTCCATCCAAAAGCACCTTGTGCACCAGGGCATGGGTGACCACCGTGAGGTTATCCCGCTCCATGGCCGGGCGCAGGTAGGCATTGGCAGTGGACCAGCGGCGACCGTTCTTGACGGTCATGTGCATGGCGCCGAAACCTTCCTGTTGGGCGCCGTTGTAGTCCCCGGTCTCAAAATAGCCGGCATCGGAACCCGCCCTGATAAAGGCCTCATAAAGCGGGTTCTGCATGTTGTTGCCGTTATTCACGCCGAGCGGGCCTTTATCCCCCCGGTAATCATCACCGCCAAAGGCCCAGGTTTCGGCCTTCCTGAAATACGGCAACACGTTCCGGTAATGCCAGCCGGTGGCGCCCTCGGAATCCCATTCGTCAAAATCCCGGGCGTGGCCACGGACATACACCATCCCGTTGATGGAGGAAGAACCGCCCAGCACCTTGCCCCGGGGACAATGCATGCGCCGGTTGTCCAGATACGGCTCCGGCTCGGTCTCGAACTGCCAGGCGTACTTTTTGGTGTTCATGGGAATGGACAGGGCGGTGGGCATCTGGATGAAGATGCTCTTGTCGCTGCCGCCGGTCTCCAGCAGCAGCACCCGGTGGCGCGCGTCCTCGGTCAGGCGGTTGGCCAGCACGCAACCGGCGGAACCCGCGCCCACAATGATGTAGTCGTATCGATGTTCTGTCATACGCGTTCTCCTCTGTGGCTTGCGGGATTAAAACGGAGCGTCGAGATCTTCCATCCCCACATACACCGACTTGATCTGGGTGTAGTGCGCAATGGTCTCGCGCCCGTTTTCCCGGCCGATGCCGGAGAGTTTGTAGCCGCCTACCGGCATTTCCGCCGGGGAGGCGCCGTAGCTGTTGATCCAGCAGATACCGGCCTGGATCTGGTGAATCACCCGGTGGGCCCGGCGGATGTCGTTGGTGAACACACCGGCAGCCAGGCCGGTCTCGGTGTTGTTGGCCCGGGCAATCACCTCGTCCTCGTCGGAGAAAGTCAGCACCGACATCACCGGCCCGAAGATCTCCTCCTTCACGATGGTCATGTCATCGGTGCAGTCGGTGAAGATGGTCGGCTCCACAAAAAAGCCACCTTTGGAATCTTCCGGCTCAAACGCACGACCGCCGTGGCTGAGGGTCGCCCCTTCGGACAGGCCCTTGGCGATGTAATCGAGCACCAGATCCCGGTGTTTTGCGGAGATGAGCGCGCCGAAATTGGTGTCCGGATTCATCGGGTCGCCGGGTTTGATGTTCTTGCGGGTGCGCTCCAGCAGGCGTTCCATAAAACGCGGGTACAGATCTTCATGAACAAACACCCGGGTGCCGTTGGTGCAGATCTCGCCCTGGGTGTAGAAGTTGCCCACCATGGCGGCGGAGATGGCGTTTTCCAGGTCGGCATCGTCAAAGATGACCAGCGGGGATTTGCCGCCCAGCTCCATGGTGACGTCTTTCAGGGTGGAGGACGCCGCTGCCATCACCTTCTTGCCGGTGGCAACTTCGCCGGTGAACGACACCTTGGCAATTTCCGGATGATGGGTCAGCCACTGGCCAACCTCGGCGGCGCCCTGCACCACGTTGAAGACTCCGGCCGGTACGCCCGCCTCCAAAAAGATTTCCGCCAGCTTTACCGCGCCCATGGGGGTTTCCTCGGAGGGCTTGAAGATCATGGCGTTGCCGCAGGCCAGGGCCGGCGCGGATTTCCAGCAGGCAATCTGGATCGGGTAGTTCCAGGCACCAATGCCGGCACAGATACCCAGAGGCTCACGACGGGTGTAGTAGAAATCGCCGCCCAGATCCTGCTGGTTGCCCTCGATGGAGGGTGCCAGGCCGGCAAAGAATTCGAGGGTATCGGCACCGGTGACCACATCTACAGCTTCCGCTTCCTGCCAGGGTTTGCCGGTGTCACGCACTTCTGCAGCGGCCAGCTCGTCGTTGCGTTCTCTCAACAGCGCGACCGCCCGCAGCAGAATCCGGCTGCGCTCGATAGCCGTCATCGCGGACCACTCGGCAAAGCCGGCCCGGGCACTTTCAATGGCGGCCTGCTGCACGGATTCATCCGCCACTTCCACTTCGTAGATAACCTGACCCGTGGCCGGATTCACCACGGGGAAGGTTTCGCCGGTAGTGTTAGCCAGAAAGCGGCCATGAACGAAATTCTGAACAACAGGAAGAGATGCAGACATAGTAATCGGATAACCTCGGTTCGGTGTCTTCAGGCCTTGTGGGCCGTTGGAATCGATCGCGGCTCAGGGCCGCTTCAACTCAGCGCTGGGCCTGAGCCAGTGTCTCGTGGACAAATTTCTTGCAGAGCCGCTCGCCGGCCTCAAAACTTTCTATCGGGTCCAGGCTCAGGGCACTGCGCAGCCAGAAGCCGTCAATCATTGCCGCCGTTTGGCGAGCCGCCTCGGTCGCCGCGCCGGGTTCGAGCACCTGCGCAAACGAAAAGCGCAGATTGCTGTACAACCGGGCGTTGTTGATCTGCTGTAATCGTTTCAGCCCCGGCTCATGCATCGACCGGGCCCAGAAGCTCAGCCAGGTCTTGGCCGCCAGCGCCGAGCGCTGGAACTCGGAAAAATTCGATTCGATGATGCAATTCAGCCGCTGCTCCGGGGAGCGGTCGGTCTTGGCCATGCGCTCCCGCAGTTCCTTGCCCAGTTGATCCAGCAGATAACGCAGGGCCGCTTCAATCAGACCCTGCTTGCCGCCGAAGTAATGGCTGATAATCCCGGAGGACATGCCCGCCCGCTTGCTGATGCTGACAATGGTGGTGTTCTGCATGCCCAGCTCGGCGATGGACGCTATGGTGGCGTCGATCAACTGCTGTTTGCGTGTGTCTTTTACTCCAACAATCGGCATGGCGGCTTCGGTTACTCGTCTTGATTCCGGTGTTAAAAGCAGCGCGAATCCGCCCTGCTTTTTATTAATTGAACGTTCAATTAACGAAAAGCTTACAGAAGCCAGAGGGGAAATTCAAACCTGTTTAAAAAACGGGCAATCCCAGGACCACCCTGATGTGGCCCTGTCGAGGCTGCAGGAAGGGTACGCAAATATCAGTTATGGCGCCGGTAGTCGGGGTCTGTCCAGCACACGGGAAGCGCTTCGCCGGAAGGGAAGGCCAGTTCGGATTTTGTATAGGATTCAGGGTCCTGCGCCTCCTCTCCGTAGTGAAGGCTGCCGCGCACCTGCTGGATGTGCGGATCAAACAGTGCCTGGGTATCCAGTACTTCAATCAGGTGCCCGGTTGCTTTTTCAGCGACAAACATAGAGGCCTCCGTGGAACAGGATTTATCCTTTCAACGTAGCAGATGCGCCGCCATCCAGATAGCCGGGCATGGCAAGTGGAAGCACCGCAAAGATAGAACAAGGGCTGGTGGTTGAAAGAAAGGGCCTCCAACACCACCGTCTATACTAAGCTTACATTTACCGGAAAAGGATTCCCGTTTATGACCCTCAACCAGATTCAGACTCTGCTCAACACCTGGACCGGCCTGGGCATCTGGCTGGCGCTTGTTGCCGCCAGCGTTGCCTGGGTGGTCTATGATCTCAGAACCAGCAACAGCCACATCGCCTCCATGATGCAGTGGGTCTGGGGCCTGACCGTCCTCTATTCCGGCCCCGTAGGCGTGGCCATCTACCGGTTTTCCGGGCGCAAACAGATTGCCACAGACAGTCTGGCCCGCAAGGGCTTCCGCTCAGTCGCCCACTGCTATTCTGGCTGCGGCATTGGCGAGATTCTCGGGGTGATTATTTCGGTCGGCCTGTTCGCCATGGGTAATTTCTGGGCTGCCATCATTACCTTCATACTGGCGTATATATTTGGCTTTGCGCTGAACATCGGGCCGATGATGCAGAACGGCATGGCCTTCAAAGAGGCCTTCAAGGGTGCCTTCATTGCGGAAAGCATCAGTATTGTGGTGATGGAAGCCGTCGCGATCACCACGGACCTGTATCTTGGTGGCCAGTCCACTATGGGCGATGCCCTGTTCTGGTCCTCCCTGTACGTGTCACTCTCACTCGGGTTGTTTGCTGCCTGGCCGGCCAATCTGTTGTTGATCAAATACGGCCTCAAGGGCGGTATGGGCGATCCGCGGGATGAAGACGCGGCTGCCCATGCCCATTGCCACTGAGGCGTCGGCTTCCCCTGGCCAGGAGAGTTTTCGGGTCACACCAGCGCCCCATTGACGATGGCCCGCAACTCCTGGCGAATCGGATAGGTCGACGAGGGAATTAGCTGGGTCATGAAGATCACCACCAGTTCCTCGACGGGATCGATAAAAAAGTTGGTACTCGCCAGGCCACCCCAGCCGTATTCGCCGACCGACCCGTTGGTCTGGGATTTGGCGACGTCGGTTTTTACTGAAAAGCCCAGACCAAAGCCACTCCCGGCATAAGGTGTCTCGCTGAATGCACCAACGGACAGGCCGGGCAGGTCCTGGTTGTCAGGCAGGTGGTTGCGACGCATGAATTCCAGCGTTTTCCGGCCAATAATCCGCCGTCCTCCGAACTCGCCACCCTGGCAGAGCGCCTGGGCAAAGTGGAAATAATCATCAATGGTGGAAACCAGCCCACCGCCGCCGGACACAAACCTGCCTTTTTGCCGGAACGGGGAGGTCTGTGGGTCGTCCTGCAGCGTGAACTGATCGCCGGGGCGATACTGATAGCAGGCGGCAAAGCGGTCAAGCTGGTCGTCACGAACCTCGAAGCCGGTGTCAGACATGGCCAGAGGTTCAAAGATGTGCTCTCGCAGATAGTCATCAAACGGTTTATCGGCCAACACCTGCACCAGATACCCCAACACATCGGTGCTGACGGAATAATTCCAGGCCGTACCTGGCGAGAACTCCAGCGGCAGCTCTGCCAACTGATTCACCAGCGTCTCCAGCGTCAAATTGCGGCTGCCATCCAGCCTCAGCTCCCGGTAGGCCGCATCAACGTTGGTGCGATTCATGAATCCGTAGGTCAGGCCTGACATATGCGTGAACAGATCGCGAATGGTCATGGCGCTGGTGGCGGGGGTGGTCAGGAAATTGGGAAAGACACCGCTCTTGTAAACCCGTTGGTTTTTCCAGGCCGGAATGTACTTGTGTACGGGATCATCCAGCAAAAAACGGCCCTGTTCGTACAGCTGCATCATGGCGATGGATGTGATCGGCTTGGTCATGGAATAAATGCGGAAAACCGTATCCCGGCGGACCGGCTTGTTGCGCTCCACATCCATCAGTCCTTGCGCGTTAACATAGGCAATTTCGCCTCGCCGGGCTACCAGTGTCAGTGCGCCGGGCAACTTTCCGGGCCGGATATAACGACGGTCAAGGTGGTCGTGAATATTGGAGAGACGGTCCGGTGCGAGGCCGGCAACCTGTTTGGGTTCCATCATGGAGCAGTTACCTTCTTGTATGTTTCGGGGGCCATTGCCGCGCTATTGAGCAGGTTAACCTGAAGCTCGCGGCCTGCCGTGATGTGAAACGTATTAAAGTACGACAAGATTCACACCCGTAAAAGTACTGTCGGGCATCGGTCTTCGCCGCAACCGTGTAGCATTCTAACCAGATCCACCAGCGAGAGGTCACATGAACCCGTCCACCAACGCATCCCCCTTGCGCCCGAACGACCTGCTCACCTTCGTCATGGCCCTGGCCTGCGGCATCGCGGTAGCCAACATCTACTATGCTCAGCCCCTGCTCGATACGCTGGCTCGCTATTTCGGGGTCGGCCAGGGTTCGGCCGGAATCATCATCACCATGACCCAGCTTGGCTATGCCGCGGGATTGATTCTGCTGGTCCCTCTGGGCGACCTGCTTGAGCGACGGCGTCTGATCACGGCGATGTCCCTGGTTACCGCACTGTCGCTGGCGGGCATTGCCCTGTCGCCGACTATTGAAGTGTTCATCCTGACCGCGCTGGCCACCGGGGTAACGGCGGTTGTCGCCCAGGTACTGGTTCCGTTTGCGGCCCATATGGCCAGCGATGCCGAACGTGGGCGGGTAGTCGGCCGGGTAATGACCGGTTTGCTGCTGGGCATCCTGCTGGCGCGGGTGGTCTCCGGAGCCATCACGGATCTCTTCGGGTGGCGAGCCGTGTACTGGATCGCCGCGGGCATCATGGTGCTGCAAGCCCTCATGCTTGCCCGCCTGCTCCCGAAAGAGCCCCCCCAGTCCCGAATGCACTATAGCCGGCTGCTGCTCTCAGTGCTGACGCTGATGCGGGAAGAGCCCTTGCTGCGCCGTCGTATTTTCTATGGCGCCCTCGGGTTCGCCGCCTTCAGCGCCTTCTGGACCACCATTCCTTTTTTGCTGGCGCAGGCCCCCTACCACTACCCGGATTCGATGATCGGACTCTTCGGCCTGCTCGGTGTCGCCGGGGCTTTGTGCGCCAACCTCGCCGGGAATCTTCATGACCGGGGCCATTCCCGCAGTGGAACGGTGCTGTTCCAGGCCATGATCGGCATCTCGTTCGTCCTGATGGCGGTTTTCGCTCACAGTCTCACGGCGATCATCGTGGGCATTATCCTGCTGGACCTCGGCGTTCAGGGTAACCAGATCCTCAACCAGAGTGCGATCTATCAGATCCGACCCGACGCTCGCAGCCGCATCACCACCGCCTACATGACCTGCTATTTCCTCGGCGGTGCCGCCGGCTCCGCCGGAGCTGCCTATCTGTATCAGTTTGCGGGCTGGACCGGGGCCTGCGCCCTGGGCGCCATGCTTGGACTAATCGGAGTACTGTTCTGGCTCACCGAAGCCGGGACCAGGCCCGATAACTCTGGGTAATTTCTGGTTCGAGCTGCACTCAACAACAACGCGGAGAAACCACTATCACTCACGGCGGGCTACCGACTCAGCTTTCTGTTCTTCGTAGCACCAGGCCAAGCGTATGGAAGTAGGAACGAAAGGCCTCGTTGATTCTCTGCCGCTGCTCACCCATTGGATAAAGCCCCATTGCAGCCTCCTCACTTTTCCTGGTGCCTTTGACCAGAAAGGCGTTCTGGCAGGGCGCATCCTGCACAAACGCTTCAAAGGCCCGGGCACTGAGCTCTTCCGGCTGACTGTAGTAGTGCACACCGGCGGCCTTGTCGGCTTTGGCGGATTGTCGGAACAGATTGCTGGGCTGACTGCCGGTGGCATCCAACAGTACGGAGCGGTAACAGGCCTGCAGGCGATCGTTCAGGGGGTGGGCGATAGCGTCTTCCCGGGTGAGCCAAAGGCGCGAGCCGAAATCGCCGGGGGTGGTATCGGGAAACAGCTTGTCAGCGATGTAGTGGTCGAAGGCGTGAAACCACTCATGGGCAATGCTGCCGGGACCGGCGTTCTTGGCCAGCGAGAAACTGCGGGTGGCAGGCGTGTAATGGGCCGACACGCCGGGCCGGCCGCCGATGCCGTATTGCAGCGCGAGGGTACCACGCAGGGAAATCAGCGACTCGGTGCCGCCCAGAATAGTCATCAGGTCGCATAGGGCATCGTAGAACAGCGACGCACTGCGCTGTTTCTCCGGCTCTGTGACCCAGCGGCCAATCTCGATGGAACGGAACCGGAAACGGCGGCGGACGTCGAGAAATGTAACCGGCGCACCGGCACGATGGTCCGGGCCCCGGCGGTAAAAGGATCTGGCCATGGCGCTATTGTACGATGAAAAACCAGGCTGTCTTTCAGCCACCGAAGGAAAGGCCATTTGGCGTGATCGACCGATTTTATGTGAATTATGACCGTCTGATTTTTCGCCGGCTTGTGCCACACTGCCAGCCCCGTGGCGTGGATCTAAGGCCGCTACAACTGTGCCTGGAGCAGCGCATCCAGATAGAGGATGGCAAGATCCGGATTACCCCGAAGCTGTATCTGGACGATCTGAAACGCCCGGATGCCTCGGGCCTGTTGCAGGCAAATCAGAACCGTGACTATCCGTTCACCCTGATCAGCCGTCGGCTGCCTCGCAGTCACAACACCTGGCCCCAGAATTCCCAACGATTGGTGAAAGGCAAGAATCCGTGCACTTTGCAGATGAACGCCTCCGATGGCCGCAAAATCGGAGTTGAAGACGGTCAGGTGGCAAAGGCTCGTTCCGAGACCTGCAGCATTCAGTTGCCAGTGGAAATCGACGACGACATATTCGACGGCGTAGTCAGCATGGCCCAGGGTTGGGGCTGTTCCCTGAGTCGAGCGTACCACCTTTTTCTTCCAGTTGCTCCGGGCCCGCTGCAGGTCGCGCTATTGCCCTTCTGAAGACGCCAACAGCTGATAAAAGCTGATGTTTCGTTCCAGCGCCTGTTTTGCAAGGACACATCTTTCTCTCACGGAAACCTTGCCTGCGCCCGCTTCACATAACTTTTGCTTCACCATGCTGATGCCCGGAACCTGATACCGATTGGACAGGTAGTATTCATCGGCCACATACGCATCCGGCAAATCGAGAGCTACGAGCTTGGACAAAGCCTCATGCATCAGTTGCTTCTTTTGTTGCTCCGCAAGTCCCGCCACCTGATCCAGAAACCGCGTTGCTTCGCTGAGCACACTAAAAGTCGCATCGGGCCTGCTTATAAAGCCTTTCGCCATTTCCCGAGCTTTTTGCTCCTCACCTCTGGCAAGCAGCCCTCGAAACTTCAATAACTGTAGATGGAGATTCTGAGGTTCACTCTCCAATGCACGGTCAACCAATTTCGCGTAAGCCCTGCTAGCCGGCTCATAGGTGTGGATAGTTTTCAGCGAGGCGACAGGAGCAAGCTCCTCCACTTCGATTCCGAGGTCAGTAAACGAACGCGCCAGTATCGCTCCATCCAGGTCGTAAATCACCATCCGGACAATATTCCTACGCTCCTCCGAAGACAAATACTCTCGGCCGCCCATATCACTTGCCACGGAAGACAACCAATTCTGCAGCTGGCTATCACTGACTTCGGTCTCCTGTTTGCGCGCTTTCAATGCAGCAACGGTCATCATTTCTTCATAGACACTGCCGGCTACGGGTATTTCATCTTTGCTATTCTTGAGCTTGGTTAACAGCGCAATCATTGCCATGGGGCTGTATCGGGACTGTTCCAGAATTTTGACCGCCAACAAATCCGCTTCGGTTTCCTGCTTCTGATTCCATTGAGTGAAACCGGCAGCGGCCACCAGGGCATCGGTCGATCCTCCTATGCGCATGGTGGCCTCCCGGGCTTTTTCGTCGTTGCCGAAAATGGAAATAGCCTGAGCCAGATCCGTTACGTACTTTGCTGTGCTCTGCAGTTCATTCTTCTGGTGATGGTTCAACCACAGATGGGCAAGTTCATGAGAAAGTAACGCAGCCACTTCATCGCGGGTATCCAGGTATTCCAGTGTCCCGGCCTGAATCACAACGGTACCCTCGGGATAGGTGAATCCGCCGAAACTGTAACTTGGCCCTACCCGAACCTCACAGTGGCAAGGTCCACCGTACCAGCTCTCTGCCAGTTCCTCGGCAATGGCCTGCAACTCCGCAGTCACACCAGGAGCATCTAGCGGCGCAACACTGTCACTTCGCAAACGAATGGCATCGCCCGAGGAGTCCAGACCATCACTCTGGTAATGATCGGCTTGCGCAACAAGCTCATTGACTTGCTTCGTCCTCATCTCCTTGTTGCTTGTCCACTCTTTCGACTGGTAAGGGGATGAACTGCAACCCGTCAAAGCCAGACCCACACCAAGCACAAGCAATATTGCTCTGAGATCATAATTCATGGACAGCCCTCCCCTGCGCCACGTGCACTGGCAACCTGGTGGTCATCCGCCATCACAACCCGTGTTTTATCGCAGTGAATTACAGGCTGCCTGGAATCACTGGTGATGACTTCCGGAACAAATACCCGGTAGGTTGCCCCGTCAGGCCCTTCAAAAAGATACTGGCCTCTCTCCTTGCTACGGATTCTGACAGGCAGCTTGAGGCCAAGCTCACGAGCCGGTACAAATGATCCATCCGGTTTCATGACAAAGGCATTTTCCGGATCATGGAAGGCCTCAATGGATGGGGTTTCTGCCAAGGCTGAACTGCACAGCAGTACAAGCAGCCAAAGCCATCGCTTTCCGTTCATTTTCCATCTCCTTTCTTTCTTTTCTGACCGCGATCAACAGCAATGGTGTTAGACCAATCAGGTCTGCCAGGAAGCCCGGGGTGCGATGAAACAGCAGTAAAACGCCGTAGATCAGGCAAAGACTGACAATAATGATCGCCAGCTCACCCAGTTCTACCGCCAGTTCCGGCCATTCCGCTCGACGGTCGTCACGCCATCTCCAGGCCAGAATCCGGCGCGCGAGGACAAGGATGAGAAAAAGAGTCAGCGGCCAGGACACCAACAAGTCCATGGCCACTGTATTTCCTGGCAGGCCTATCGAGGCGAGATTCCATTCAAGCCCGATCGGTTTCAGATAGTCGGCACCGTAATGAAGAAGATTGCGTAGCGCTTCAGCGTGCAGATAAACGCCCGGCAGAAGTCCCGCAATTGGTGGGTCAAACAGGTCTCTGGCAGAGGGCAAAGATACCCCCACGATCGCAATCCTATTTTCCAGGGAAGCTTCAGAAAAAAAGGGATCACAGTCAGGCGCCGTACAAAAAATATCCCGAAGGGTGGCAGTCGGCACAGGCGGACATGGCTTTTGGCGATCGTCGCTGACAGCTTCCGCACCAAGGATGTAGCTGGCCCAATACCAGATTGAGCCCAATGCACTGCCATCTCCGGGCGTCGCACTACAGTCCAGGGTTGAAGCCATACGCTTAGCTGGCATGCCCCAACTGAGGTGCATACCGGAGGGCCGGGGCACCAACCAAGCCTCCTCTGCTTTCGATAGAGCGTCGCAACCTCTGGATTGAGACTTCCGGCAATAGACTTCATATCCGGCAACCGCCAGTGTAGGAACCTCTTTGCCATCAGACACCTTCCGCCTTATCGGATAATGCCGACCATGACCAGACCAGCCAACCAGTCCGGTATCGGATGCAATGTCAGTTAGGGGACGAATCGAATCTTCAAGTTGATCTGGATCTTCTCCGGCACTCAGTACAACCGCCAACCCTGCGTGATCACGAAAGTACTTAAGCCGTGTCACAAGTAGCGGAAAGCTGTTATCAAGCTGGCGCGCCCGATAGAACGTAATATCCACAATGATCGTGCCATAACCCAGACGCCTGAGTGCATCGATCAGAAGAAAGTGATCGCTGTAAGCCAAAGGCCAGTCATTGGCTCTCAAATAACCGTTTTCTTCGTTGGAGAGCACGCGAATTGAGGGATCATCGATCAGAATGACATCAACGAGATCGGCGTTCCCCGCCGCTAAGGCATGACTAAAGAAAGGCGAAAACAGGCGATCAAACCCGTCGCTGATGGCCTCGCTGCTTTTGGAACTGATGCCAAACGGATCAACAAAAACCAATAGGTAGCCCACAACCAGGAGCACCCATTGGCGGCGAATCATTCCGGTTAGCGATGTACCTGCATTTGAATTCTGCACTCTGGCCTCCGCACGGGAATGCAATCCCACGCTGCCCGCACTGCGGAAGCGAGCAAGTTATGAGTGCTTACTCAGGCAACAATCAAGCCTATCTGAGAAATTTGCACATTATCTGGTCACTTAATGTACAGGCCAACCTACTCTTTATCTGGTCCTGTAAAGAATGCTGACGGATGCCCGGGAGTCGAAGCGGGTACCCGCAGTTGCTGTTACCACTCCAGCTACGACCCCGGGAAGGCTTCTTCCAGCCCACGATCCGAGCACGGCGATTGACCACAAGGCAGAACGGTTCGCTCTTGAAATATCGTCCCGCCAGCCAAACGTCTTGTATATGGGCCAGCCCTCGAAAAGCAGTTCACCAATGGCTGGACAGTGATGATGGAACAAACCTGGAGGCCCAACATGGCTGAATACTGTGTCGTTGCAGCAGAGCTCGCAAAAGCGCGGATTTTCACACTGGAGTCCTCTGAATCACCAGAAGTGGAAAGGTCTCCATACCTGCTGGAGTGTAAAACGCTCGCCAACCCGGATCACACGGCGCATGAGAGTGAGATCTGGAGCGATACCCGTCGCGGCGCGCATCGTGAGCACCAGGGAGGCCAGATTTCCGGCCAGACCGCGGGCATACCGCACCACAATTACGACGAACACCGCGACAAACGCGAACATCGGGTCAACCGCGAGTTTGCCAAAGATATCGTGGCCGACCTGAAACAGGTCATCCACGATAAAAGCATCAGCCGCCTGATACTCTGCGCCGAAAACCAGATGCTCGGAGTCCTGAGACCGGAGCTCGACGCCCTTCCGAGCGACAAGGTGACGCTGACAGAGGTCGACAAGGACCTCGCGCACCTTAAGCCTGAGGAATTACAATCGAAACTGGCGGAGGATGGCCTCCTGCCCCGGGCCAGGCGGCCCAGCATCGGTGGGCCGTAGCGCGCCACATGCTCGAAAGTGCTGCCCCACAACGCGGGGGCGGCACTTATACCGGCCCGGGGATGTTTTTCAGAAGCTCGGCATTTGTGGGGTACTTTTCCAGAAGCTCAACCAGCTTTTTTGTGCCCTCTAGCGGTTTGAGACCGCCAAGCGCCCGGCGCAACGCTCTTATTTTGTCTAAATCTTTCGGGTCCAGCAGCAGCTCTTCACGGCGTGTACTGCTTTTCGAAATGTCCAGCGCGGGGAAAATTCGCTGATTCGCAACGTCTCTTGATAAAACCAGCTCCATGTTCCCCGTGCCCTTAAATTCCTCAAAAATAACCTGGTCCATACGGCTGCCGGTATCAACCAGAACGGTTGCCAAAATGGTAAGCGAGCCGCCATTCTCCAGGTTTCGTGCAGAGCCAAACAACCTCCGCGGGATCTCCATCGCTCGAGCATCAACCCCGCCAGACATAGTACGACCGCTGCTCTTTCGCTCCGCATTGTGCACACGCGCAAGCCTTGTGAGAGAGTCAATCACAATCATGACGTTGTGACCCTCGCCAGCTTGTTGGCGAGCGATATCAAGAAGCTCATCGGCAACGCGAGCGTGATGAGCATAGCTTTCATCCGAAGAAGAAGCGTGTACCTCAGCCGGGACGCTTCGCTTGAAATCAGTGACCTCTTCGGGTCGCTCATCTATCAATAACGCGTAAAGTTTAATGTCGGGATACGCTTCTCCCACCGCCTGGCAAATATCTTTTAAAATTGTCGATTTTCCAGACCCCGGCGGCGCAACTATCAAACCTCGCTGCCCCATTCCAATCGGCGTGATCAAATCCATCGCGCGCACCGTGAGTTTTTCCGAACCTTGCTCCAGTCGAATTCCAGGCGTTGGATTGATAGCCACACCGTTTAAAAAACGTTTTTGTGGATCAGCCTCACCTTCAACCTCAACCATAGCTTCGGCTTCCTCAGCCGCTGGTTTAGCGTCTTTATTTCGTTTCCGGGTTAAACCTAATGTCTTTCTCGTCATGGCTGTTGGATTGCTCTTGCTTGATAGATATTTTTTGAAATGCCCCTTAACGATTGCAGCATGCGCGCCCATGGAGTGGAGTCGAAGGCGCAATGGAAAGGGCGCCGCCGTGCCTGCATTGGTTAGCACTCATTGACGCCTGCGTATATGCTGATAATATACTTTTATGATCAATTGGGCACAAGTTACTGGCTTTGACTGGGACGAAGGCAACTCCCGCAAAAACGCGGAGAAACATGGCGTAAACCAGTCTGAAGCGGAAGAGATTTTCTTCAATGAGCCGCTTCTGGTGCTGGATGACTCCAGACACAGCCAGACTGAGGCCCGTTTTCATGCACTTGGTGCAACGGATGATGAGAGACTGCTCCACATTACGTTCACACTGAGGCAGAACGGTACGCTGATCAGAGTGATTTCCGCTCGCGACAAGCACCGCAAAGAGAGGGCTGTTTATGAGCAAACTGAAAAAGATGCCTGAGTTCAAAACTGAAGCAGAAGAGCGGGAGTTCTGGGAAACCCACGATTCCACAGACTACCTGGACTGGAATCAGGCCAAGCCGGCTTCGTTCCCGAAGCTGAAACCCTCAACCAGGACGATTTCACTCCGGCTGCCGGAAACCCTGCTTGATCGGATCAAAATCGAAGCTAACAAGCGGGATATGCCCTATCAATCGCTGATCAAGGCTTGGCTTGCGGATGACGTTAACGACAGCCGTCGCACTTGAGGTGCTAACGAGGCTTTAGAAAAACCCGCTTCCTCAAGCGGGAATGGCGGCAATGACCATAATTTCCACTTTCCATTCCGGTTTGGCCAGATTGCCTGTGACACAGGCACGAGCTGGGGTACGTCCTGGTGTAACCCAGGCATCCCAGGCCGTGTTCATTTCCTGGAACTCGGCCATGTCAGTTACCCAGATGGTCGCAGACAGGATGTGGGATTTATCAGTACCGGCCTTGGCCAGCAGTTGATCGATGCCTTCCAGAATCTGTTCGGTTTGTCCGCGCATGCCGGCACTGGCGTCATGAGCTACCTGGCCTGCCAGATAGGCCGTGTTGCCATGCACGACGACCTGACTCATACGTTGGTTGCTGTCGATGTAACGATCACTCATAAAATACACTCTTTCTAGTTGAATAAAGCGGGAAGCCCGCGCCATTAACCACAACGGAAGCCCTGCAAGAAGGCGGCAAGATTATCACCAAGGCTGTCAGTTGGATATCCGCCCTCCTGAACGATCACTTTCGGGCCTTTGACCTGTGCCAGGCGCTGGCCAATGCGGTAAAAATCCTCGGTTTCCAGCGTCATTCCAGCCAGGGGGTCATCCTTATGGGCATCAAGCCCGAGTGCGATGACGATGGCCTGAGGCTGAAATTCGGCAAGCGCTGACAACAGGCGCGACAGGGCCTGTAAAAAATCAATGCCATTGGCACCCAGTGCCAGAGGTACATTTCGGTTATACCCCTCGCCATCACCTTCCCCCACTTCATCCGCCGCACCCCAGTAAAAGGGGTAGAAATCCGCAGGGTCGACGTGGACCGATCCAGTCCAGACGTCGTTTCGTTGCCAAAAAATGTCCTGGGTTCCGTTGCCGTGATGGACATCGACATCGACGATGGCTACGCGCTCATAGCGCTCACGCAATACGGTGGCTGCCAAAGCCGAGTTGTTCAGGAAGCAGAAGCCGCCTGCCCGTTCCGGCCCGGCATGGTGGCCCGGCGGTCGACACAGAGCATAGCTGGCAACCTCGCCTTGCAGCACGGCATCCGCCGCTGCCTGTGCTGTTGTTGCACTGGCGAGAATGCCGGTATAACTGCCTTCATCCATCGGGCACGCCATATCATTCATGTGCCACCCTGCCTGGCCGATTATGTGGCGAGGGTAAAAACGGGCATGGCCACAGGGATGTGCATTGGGAGCAACCACATCGGAAGCACCGGGCATGGCCCGCCAACGCTCCACCACACTCTCAAGGAAGCTAAGATAGCGAGAGGTGTGAATACGCTTCAGCCGGTCCAGAAGTAGCGTATCCATGGTAAGCGGTGGCAACAGAATCAGACTGGCACCCGTCGCTTCAATCGCCGCTTTCAGGCGCTCAGAGCGAACCGGTTGCTCTGGGGAGGGCGCGGGTTGGCCACGGAGCAAAAAGTGCTTGGGGGCGTGAGATTTTTGCGCCTCATGGTAAAAACATTTCACGGTTCACCGCCTAGTGATGATCACCGAGGTGTTTGCTCAGGAAGTTGCGCGTTCGCTCCTGATCCGGATCACTGAACAGCTTATCCGGGGTGCCTTCTTCAACGACGACTCCCCCATCCATAAACATGGCCCAGTCCGAAACATCACGCGCAAATCCCATCTCGTGTGTCACGATCAACATGGTCATATGTTCTTCTGCCAGGCCGCGCATTACCCGGTTAACTTCTTCGACAAGCTCCGGATCCAGTGCTGAAGTCGCCTCGTCAAAGAGCATCACTTTGGGCTGCATCGCCAGCGCCCGGGCGATCGCCACCCTTTGCTTCTGGCCACCCGACAACCAGTTTGGAAACACCTCAGCTTTCTCGGCAAGACCAACCCGGTCAAGCAATTCCATGCCCAACTCCCGGGCCACATTTTTATCCATACCTTTCAGTTTGCGTGGTGCCAGGGTGACGTTGTCGATCGTGGACAGGTGAGGAAAGAGATTGAAGTGTTGAAAGACCATGCCCATGTTCTGACGGATATGGTTGATATGGCGTTCAAATGCCAGGCCTTTTTTATCGGGGCGGTTCACCTGGATGCCGTCGAGAAGAATCTCACCCTGGTCAATCACCTCCAGTTGGTTCACCGAGCGTAACAGCGTGCTCTTGCCGGAACCGGAAGGACCAATAATGGAAATGATCTTTCCGCGATTTACCGTCAGGTTGATGCCCTTCAAAACTTCCAGATCGCCAAACCGCTTGTGCACGTTGCGGATTTCGACCATCGGAGTTTCGGTTTGATGTTCAGTGCTCATGGGTTCTCCCGCCTGTCATGCTGCAATAGATTAGGGTTTAGCGACGATAGGCCGTCTGCCGCTCCAGCCAGGCCTGGCCTAGCTCCATAAAAATGTTGATCAGGTAGTACAGCATGGCGATAACGATGAAAAACTCGAATGGCCGGAACGTTACGCTGATCGCGTACTGAGAGGCATACACCAGCTCAGCCACACCAATGGCGGATAAGACGGACGTATCTTTCACCATTAAAATCATATTGTTGCCCAGCTGCGGGATCGCGCGAATAAAGGCCTGCGGCACAATAATGTAGAAAATGGTGGCGCCATGCCCAAAGCCGAGGGACCGTGAAGCTTCATACTGACCGTCGGACACGGATTTGATGGTGGCAATGAAAATGTCGGCGTTGTAGGCCATGTAGTGAAAACCCAGCCCGAGAATGCCAACCAGGATGGCGGGAATCAGAATCCACTCGCCGAGGCCAAAATACAAAAAGTAGAGTTGTAGCAGCAGTGGCGTGGTCATGAACAGCCAGATAAAAAAGCGCAATGGCCAGCTCACAACCTTATTGATATAAATGGAAATCACCGCCACCAACAGCCCACCCACAATAGACATGAATGCAACGACAAGGGCCACCAGGAAACCCACACCAAGGCCTTTCAGCAAGGTAGGGAAATAGGTTATTACCGGACCGAAATCAAATTCCATCTCTGCGTCCTTCTATTGGGTTGTGTAGCGCGTCGCGCGTCGATAGGCCAGTTCGATGATGCCCATTACCGCGTAGACAATGACGATGTACATCAATGCACTGAGGGTGAAAATCTCCAGCGGCTTGTAGGTCGAACCAATCAGGCGCTGAGCCTGATACGTCAACTCAACCACCGAGATGATGGAAACCAGAGAAGAGTTTTTCACCAGTACAATGGCCAACACCCCGACAGAACGAATCATCAGTGCGGAAGCTTGCGGCAAAACGACGGACACCATCGTTTGTACCTTGCCAAACCCCAGTGACCTGGCGGCTTCCGCCTGACCTTTATCCACCGATTCAATGGAGCCGCGAATCGCTTCACTCATATAGGCGCCAATATTGAAAGCGCCCACGACGACACCACACGTGAAGGGGTCAAGCTTTAAGCCAATACTGGGACCGCCATAAAACACCAGCAACAATTGGACGAAATAGGGCGTCCCGCGAACCACGCTGATATAGCCACGGGCAAACCAGCGGATAGGTGCAAAGCGAAAAGACTGCAAGAAGACCAGCCCACAGGCCACGAAAAATCCAGAGAACAGTGCACGGGCCGAGATGTCGATCGTCACCCAGGCCGCCTTGATCAACAAGGGCGTGACCTCGACCATCAGGTTGAAATCCATGGTCTTACCTTTTCGTTGTTATTGGTAATACAACGCTCGAAGTGTTGACCCAGGGGAGAGCCTTAAAGCGCAGGCTGCAACTGGCTCTCCCCTTGCCCAGCCTTTACTCGATGTTGGCGCCTTCGCCAATCCACTTATCGACAATGGCCTGGTAAGTACCATCAGCCTTGATTTCTTTCAGGGCTGAGTTCAGAGCCTTAAGCAGCTCAGGGTGATTCTTTTGAATAGAAATGGCGGCAGGCCAGCGTGGCAATTCACCAACGTCTACCATCTTGATGTCGGGTGCATTTTCCTGCATGGCAACCAGCACGGGCACGTCATCAGCGATCATGGCATCGATGCGGCCTGTGGTCAGGCCATTCATCATGTCAGGTAAGCCCTGGAAGGTCTGGTTACGCCATTTGCCGTCAGCGTTTTCCACCGCCCACTGGTTACCGGTTTCACCCAGAGTGGAACCGATACGCTTGCCTGCAAAATCATCGATGCTATTGATATCGTCGGTACTTCCTTGCACCCAGACTGAGAGGCCCGCGCTGTAGTAGGGATCGGTAAAGTCAACCGCCTGCCGACGTTCTTCGGTGTTGCTCATGCTGCAAATGCAGGCATCAAAACGGCCACCGACCAGGGCGGCGATGATGCCGTTCCAGGGGGAGGACTGTACGTTAACCTCAACACCCATCTTTTCAGCCAGAGCCTTAGCAATATCAACGTCAAAGCCAACCAGGTTGCCCTGGGTATCGACAAAACTGAAGGGAGGGTAAGCGCCGGAATTTACCACCTGGAATACGTCGTCACGAATTTCAGCCAGATCACGCGCCTGTGCCGGCATGGCGACCATGACCGCTGCGCTTGTGACGATTGCTGCGACAGCCAGAGATTGAGAGAACTTTTTAGTAAGAGCCTTCATATTCTTCTTCCTGTTCAGACTTTTTTATAAAGCAATGCACACATCGATGCATCGCACCTCTTCACACTGGTTAATGACCGTACCCGTTGAGCCAGGATCGATCGTTTTCATCCGTCCAGATCAATTATAGGTTTGCCTACCTTGTATGCTGCGATGGTCACCTCCTCTCACGCGGCAAACGTCAGCTCCGCTTCGGTCCGGGCCTGCAAATCGGCGTCACTGATCTCGACCAGTTTTTCGCGCACCACCAGACCTTGCGGGGTGACGTCCATTACAGCGAGGTCGGATACTATGCGGCTGACGCAGGCTTTGGCAGTCAACGGCAGGCGGCAAGACGTCAGGATCTTGGGTCGCCCGTGTTTGTCGGTATGGGTTGTCAGCACGACGATGCGCGGCGTCTTTTGTGCCAGCTCCATGGCACCACCAATCCCCGGCGAAAATTTGCCCGGAATTTTCCAGTTGGCAAGGTTGCCCTGCTCGTCGACTTCGAAGGCGCCAATCATGGTCAAATCCAGGCGAGCGCGACGAATCAGGGCGAAAGAGACAGCGCTGTCGAACAGACTGGCGCCTTCGCGAAGGGAAACATAGGCACCGGCGGCATCAATGAGGAAGGGGTCCATTGCCTCTGGTGGACTCTGCTTCCAGGCACCCAGAATGCCGTTCTCTGAATGGATCTGTACATCGAAGTCGTCCGGTAGGTAACGGATAACCTGCGTGGGCAAACCAATGCCCAGATTGACAATGCTGCCCGGGGTGATTTCATTCACCGCCCGGCTCAAAATGCGTTCAGCGGAGGACATGATGTTCCAGGACCCCGTATTCAGAGGTGAGTGATTCCAGCGGTACAATGCTGTCGACAAAGGCACCCGGCGTATGCACGTGTTCCGGCTTGAAACGGCCCGGCGCACCGAGATCCGGCGTCTCGACAATAACGTGGTTCGCAGCCATGGCCATCAGAGGGCTGAAATTGATAGCCGAGCCCTGATACACCAGATTGCCGATCCAGTCCGCCTGTGCGGCATGAATAAGTGCGTAGGCAGCCGGCAACGCCATCTCGACCTTGTAGGTCTGGCCTTGCCATTCGAGCAGATCTTCTGGCCGGGTAATCTGGGAATCAATACCGATGTCAGTGAGGAAACCAAAGCTGCCGGCACCGGCAGTGCGAATCTTTTCGGCCAGCATGCCCTGGGGATGAAACGCGACCTCGAGGTCGCCCTGATTCATCAGCTCAATCACGCCTTTGTTCAGGCCAATGTGCGTGGTGATCAACTTGCGCACCTGGCCATTCTCGATCAGCCGGCTCAAGCCATGACCGGGTTCATTGGCATCGTTCTTGATGATCGTCAGACCGGTCTGCCCCTGACGCACCAATTCGTTGATCAGGCTAAAGGGCGTACCCGGGTTGCCAAAACCACCGACCATGACCACAGCCCCGGAGGGAATGGCGGCGATGGCATTTTCCAGGGTCTGGTTCTTTTTCATGAACAGACCTCCAGTTCCAGCGACGCCTGTTCGAAGGCCGCAAGGCTGTCATCCAGCAGGGCAATTATTTCGTCAATGTCTGAAGCGGTGACCGTCAGTGGCGGCGTAATCAACACATGATCCCCCTCCAGGCCATTCAGGGAACGCCTCGGGTAAATCAGCAGGCCACGGGCCTTGGCCAGAGTGGTGAGCTTGTCGAATGCATTGAACGAGGCCCGGAACGGCTGTTTTCTGGCCTTGTCCTGCACTAGTTCCACCCCCTGCAACAAGCCAACCCCGCGTACATTGCCAATGCAATCGTACTTTTGAGCCAGTTGGTCAAGTTGCTGGCGAAGATAGGTACCTTGCTCTGCGGCATTGCTAACCAGCCGCTCCGAGTCCATCACATCAATAACAGCAAGGCCCGTGGCACAGGCCAGGGGGTTACCGGCGTAGGTATGACCGTGCATGAAACCACCACTGCGGCTCACCTCATCAACCAGCTCCTGACGCGCCATCATGGCGGCTATGGGGTAATAGCCGGAACCGAGCCCTTTGGCCAGCGCGATAATGTCGGGCACCACACCAAAATGCTGGTAAGCAAACCAGGCGCCGGTACGCCCCATGCCGCTGAGCACTTCGTCCATGATCAACAGGCAACCGTAACGGTCACACAAAGCCCGCACCCCTTCCATATAGGCCCTGGTGACCATGCGCCCTCCAGTGCTGGCACCGCCCACCGGCTCAAGCGCCACGGCGGCAATGGTTTCCGGGCCCGCCGCCAGAATGGCGCTCTCGGTCTGTTCCAGCACCGATGCAATGTGTTCTTCAGCGCTGGCTTCCTGGTAACGGTACAAGTCCGGAGAGGGCACTTTGACCGAGCCAAGAGTGATTGAGCGATAAGGTGCCTCCAGGGGTTCGTATCCGGTCAGCCCCAGTGCTCCGATGGTGCTGCCATGATAGGAAGGGCGCAGCGACACAAACTTGCACCGCTCCGGCTGCCCTTTGGCGACGAAATACTGGACCGCCAGTTTGATTGCACTCTCGACCGCTTCCGAACCACTGCCGACAAAAAAGACTTTGTCGATCTCACCATCGGTGAGATCGACCAATCGAGCTGCCAGGTCGAGCGCGACCTGGCTTTCGAACTGGGTGCGATAGCTGAAAGCAATCTTATCGAGCTGCTCAACCATGGCGCGTTTTACGGTGGGGTGATTGTGGCCAATATTACAGGTGATGGCGCCTGAGCAGGCATCGATGTAACGACGACCTGTGGTATCCCAGATATAAATGCCATCGGCATGGCTGACCAGTGGCATGTCATTACTGGTCAGGTAGAACAAAGCGTTGCTGGACATTGCATCGACGGCCCTTGAAAAATCGGTGTTTTTTTAATCTATTTTCATTAAAGAACAGCTATAACTTAATTTCAATGCATAATGTTTATTCATTATTTGATGATTTATACTCATGTTTTGGGCCAAAAAAACACCCCTCGGGACCAGCCACTATGAGCGACATAAATCTTAAATCTCTGAAATCTTTGCTCATTTTTAAAACGCTTTATGAGACCGGCACCGCCACACGGACCGCCAAGGATTTAGGCATTACCCAGTCCGGCGTCAGTCGATCTCTGGCGCAGTTGGAAGCAAATATTGGAATTCCGCTGTTCATGCGGCACAAGAAGCGGCTAGTCGCTCTGCCTGAGGCCGATGAGCTCTATGGTGAGATTCTTGGTTTGCTGAGCAACCTGGAGAACATGAAGCACAGCATTGTGTCACTGCGAGAATTTGGCGCTTCGCGCATCCGCATCGCCTCAGCACCGGCTCTGGGTTTTGCCTATGTCCCCAAAACCATCGCCCGCATCCTGAGTGACAACCCTAAATACAGCATCTATCTGGACATCATGCCCAGCCCGGAAGTAGTGCGGGCGGTTGAAGCGGGTTATTTCGATGCCGGATTTGTCACCCTTCCGGTTACCAGTCAGGTGTTGGCAGTTGATGAGTTGATCTCAACCGAAGCCGTGTGCCTGATGCCCAAAAACCACAGCCTGGCCAAAGCCGAAGTGATCACAACAGAGGACCTGAAAGGCCAGCATCTGGTCATACCCAACCAGCCCAACCTGGCAGCCGACCAGCTCCTGCTGCACCTGTCGGAGAAGAACATTCGCATTGCCGGTAAAACCGAAGCCAACATCGCTGCCATTTGCTCACTGGTCGCAAACGGTGTCGGCATCACCCTCATCAACCCCATTACAGCTTACGACCACCAGGCGGCCCGCAATGACCTTCTCATAAAGCCGTTCAAGCCGGCCTTTCACTATCGTTTTGGACTGGTGTACAAGCAGAAATGGGCGAACAATCGGTTGATCGGTTTACTCAAGGAAATGATACCGGAGTTACCAGACCACCTCGTGGCGAAACAGATGCACTCCGGAGTCATGGAAACCCCGACCACCTGAACCAGGTGTCGCATAGTCTCAGTGAGTCTCTGCATAGATGTAGCTCTTGATGATCAGACCTGCACACGAATCGCAAGCGGAGCCTTTGACGCTGAACGCCCGGCTCACGCGCCGGTTTGGAGCTGCGAAGCGGCGGAAAATCGGTCGCTGGGCAGCCGATTGTTAAATCCTTTGGCGTACGGTATCCTGACCATGACCAACATCCTGTACAGGAGCAACCTTATGGATGCCATTAGCTACACAGCCGCTAGAACCAATCTAGCAAAAACCATGGAGCAGGTCTGTGAAGACCATTCTCCTGTGATCATCACTCGAAGCAAGTCACAATCCGTGGTCATGATCTCTCTTGAGGACTATGAGGCGTTGCAAGAGACCGCATACCTCCTGCGCGCACCAAAGAACGCTCGTCGTTTGCTGGAATCCGTTGCCGAGCTGGAGCAAGGCGGTGGTCAAGAAAAGGAACTTCTTGAATGAAACTCATCTTCTCCGAGAACGCTTGGGAAGACTATCTGTACTGGCAAAAAACCGACAAAAAGGTTCTCAACCGAATCAAAAAGTTGATTAAAGAAACCAAACGCGAGCCGTTTGAAGGCATTGGCAAACCTGAGCCCCTTAAACACAGTCTAGCTGGCTATTGGTCCCGACGGATCAACGAAGAGCACCGTATGGTCTACAAAGTCACGGACAATGCTCTGCTCATCGCCCAGCTTCGGTACCACTACTGATTTAACGCCCGCCCCCTCTGTCACAGTCGTTGGAACCCCACCCGATGTTAGACTCTCTCAATGAAGTGGGGCGAGACAGAGGTTTTGGCATCCGGTGCATGGCCTGGTTATGCAGCATGTAGCGGTTTGATCCGAGCCACTTCGTCCTTGACCGACTGAGCCGCCGTCCAAAGATCAACAGATCGCTGCGCATTCAGCCAGAACTCCGGAGAGTTGCCAAACAAGCGGGCAAGCCGAAGCGCCATTTCCGGACTGACAGCACGGCGCTCACGTAGTAATTCATTCACTGACTGGCGAGAGACACCCAGAGATTCAGCCAACCCCGCAACAGTCAGGCCATAGTCCGGCAGGAAATCTTCTCTCAGCATTTCACCCGGGTGAGTCGGCTTGCGCTGCATGCCGGTAGTATTAAGAGTTGCCATAGTCATCTCCTCACTCAGTGGTAGTCACACACTTCGACCTCATACGCATCGCCGTCCTCAAAACGAAAACAGATGCGCCGCTGATCATTTATTGAAATTGCGTGCTGCCCCATCCTGTCTCCCGACAACGGGTGGAAGCAATTGCCGGGCGGCACTTTCAAATCCTCCAGCTGTACGGCCAGATTCACGTACTCGAGTTTCCTGGCCGCTCTCGGAGCAGCATCCGCAGGAAATTTCTTTGACTTGCCCTTGGAGTAGAGTTCTTGGGTTCGTTTGTCAGCGAAGGATTTGATCATGAAGATGCGTGTATTGTGTCACGTGACACCTGTCAATGCGACGAAGAATTGACTGAATAACGCGAAGCTTTGCGGCAATGTTGGAAACGCGCAGCGGTGGAAAAATTGTCCGGCAACAGCGGCTGGTTAAATTGCTACCGTTCACCCTCCAGCTCATGCCATACCCGTAAAATGATGATGGCACTCGCATGTACGGAATAGCGGACAACATACTTGCCAAAAACCATGTCACGGATGGAATCAGGTACCGGCGCCAATTCAACCGGTGTTCCCATTCTGGGGTAGTCTGGTAGTAATTCGATTTTGCTAACCAGTTCTGCGGCTATCCTGCCTGCCGCAGGAGGGTTGTGAACTGCGATAAACTCCCTGAGGCGCTTCAAATCTTCAATGGCTTCGTCCGTGTAAACCAGTTTCACTTACCTGACCTCGGCGCATCCTGCTCGTTTTCGGTTCCCCAGCTGTTGAGCCAACCATGTACCTCGCCAGCATCGACGACCTTTCCTTGGGCAGCCGACTCCATCGCCTCCAGCGTTTGCTGCCAACGCTCCTGCTCACGCTGCTGCTTTTCAATGTATTCTGATAGTGCCTGATTAATCACCCAGCCTTTGCTCCGATGGAGTCTGCCGGCGATTGCTTCCAGGTGCTGTTCAACTTCTGCCTGAAGACGAACGGTAGTGACGCTCATGACTGTACCCTCAATGCTTGTGACTACAATGTATTACAGCATAGTCGATAAGGGTGCAGCAAAAGAATTTAACCGTCGCCAGCACGCGCGACTACGGAATGGAGGCGAAGCCGCAATGGAGTAGACGTCGCCGTGCCTGGCCTTGTTAGGACCATTGAATCGGGATCGCATAACCGCATCGCCAGTCGCGGAGGCACCATGACTACCGAAACATTAGACCACCTACGTTCTCAGATTTCGACTCTCTCCGAGTCGGAACGTGCAGCGCTGGCTCGCGAGATCATAATGAGCCTGGACGGCCCTCGCGATGACTCTGTCGAGCAGGCTGGACTTGGAGCTGAGTTTTTCGCTGCCATTGATTGATGCCGCCATCGACGTTATTGAAGAAAACGTCATCCCCTTATCACCTCTCCCCGAAGAAGCTGGCGATACCGGTGCAAAACGACTGATTCTATGGCGCTTCCCGTACGATATTGTCACAATTGAGTTGCCGGAAGAAACGGTCGTAATCGCCATTGCCCATCATTCTCGCAAGCCCGGCTATTGGCTGGGGCGTGGTAAGTCCTAACGCGAAGCTAAGCGGCGCCCTGACAAGGGCGTCCGGTGGAGGCCCATCGGGCCGTAACGTATTTGATTGCCTTGTTATGTGCTGCGAGCGATGTTTGGGAATCTTTCGGGATGATCAATAATCTCCTCAGTAAGGTCCACATCAAGCTCTGGCCAATAGAAATGACCAGGAGACTGCTCTTCAACATTGACGATTGCACTGACCGGCTGCTCTTTAAACCAAGGGAAGTTGTCATACGGCATGAAAAGCTCACGATCATGGGCCAGAAGCCATACACCATGTGTAGAGATATTCGTCACCTCAACTGCTGAAATGCTGTTTCCAAGCGCTGACAAGCTCATCTCGGTGATCCTCCACCAGTGATTCGATTTCTTTCAATTGCTACCGGTTATACCCATGATTCTTAGCCAGTTCGAGGTCCGGTTCAAGCCAGAATTTGGCTTCGCCATCGCCTGAGACGACGTGGACATGCATGCGGGACTCTTCCCGCGAGAAGAAGAAAAAGCGATATCCCTTCTCCCTGAATACTGTAGGACTCATCCATACTCCTCTTACACATAACGCTCCGCTAATGTGCGCCGCTTGCGGCGTCACCATTGAGCGGTTTGTTAGCACTGTAGATACATTTCCGGTTTAGCCTTATAGCTAGGTGTTAGTGGGGTACCAGCCAAAAGCCGTTGATAAGCAACTGGGCCAACGCTGTAGACTTTAACCTTCTCATAATTCCTGATGAATTCTTTACGAAAGGCCTTGTACATGGCCGACGAAAAATCACCTTCTCCAGGTGAAAACTCACCAGGTATAAGAAACTCATTTTGATAGATACCTGAAGGTTTGAAGTACAAACATACCTTTGAATCTACTTTGTACTTCACGCCACCTCGGCGTTGCGGAATTTCTTTGGCTGTAACCTCAGCATCTATCGGAACAAGCAAATACCTTGGCATCTGCTCTACGTTTCCTTTCTCGGACACCCCAAAGCCTGGAAGATCTTTGTAGGAAATGTACTCAACCACCTCTGGAGAATCGAATAAGCCTGGGACAATATATTTAAAGTTTTGAGCTTCCTCCAAAACTTCTAGCCCGGGAACCATGTCGTCCTTTGTGGCGAAGAAGAATATTCCTTTTCTTGGCACGATTCCTCCTTTAGGTGTTAACGCTGCCAGCATGCGCGCCTTTGTAGTGGAGGCGAAGCCGCAACGAAAAAGGCGTCGCCGTGCCTGGCCTGGTTATGTGACATTCCGGTTCCTTGGGTTGTGATGAGATAGCGCAGCACCACACCATTTATTGATGGTTTTACGATCCTCAAGACTAGGATCGTAGTCAAGGTTGTGTGATGGTGATGTAAGCATCTCTTCTCGAATATCTTCGTACTCTTGTTCAGTAATTTCTAAAGGCTTCCAATAACAACCGCCGCTCATTCCTTGATCAGCGCCACCTGAGAGCAGCTCCTCATTCAAAATATGAAAAGGAGGGAACTGTTGAGTGCACGAGACATACATTGCCAGACGTGGCAAATAACGTAGGAGGAAATCGTCAAAATTAACGATTTCCCAGTTCCCATCGGCGCTACCCATAGCGGGTAAAATCTTAATCTTAATTTGCCTCATGACTTCGTCTACACATAACGCTGCCAGCATGCGCGCCTTTGTAGTGGAGGCAAAGCCGCAACGAAAAAGGCGTCGCCGTGCCTGGCCTTGTTAACACTGGTACTCGATACCATCGCCTGAAATCTTGACCACGTTCGCTGTAACCAACTGATTTAGCTGATTTTGAATTGCAACCTCATTTCCCTTTAAGCCTAAGTGAGAGGCAATATGATTGCGTAGGCTTGTGACTTTTTGTGGGCGCTTCTCTTTCGGCTTGGAAGTGAGGCTTTGAACAAGTTTTTGCGTATCCGCTGGTGCACTGGCAACTTTTACCTGTTTACAAGGACGGCCACCATTTTTGATATGGGCAATAAGTGGTGAGAAACCTGTGTCGTTACTCACGACCTCAAATGTAACTCCCTGTGGAGCTTGACTATCGAACTTCCCGAGATAATAGGCCAGGTGAAAATCTAAATTATTCGCTTGGGTTGCCTTGAGCTGGACCACAACGATATTTATTGGCTTGTCATATTTGGTGTCAGTGAAATCCAGTCTCGGTTGCTTGGCACCGAGGAACACAATTACCCGTTCATAGCTCGAAAGATCGACCTTGCCGAGGCTTCCGATGTTCTCGTAATCAATGAACGCCCATTTCATGGCCGATCTCCCTGAACTTAACGCCCGGCTCACGCGCCGGTTTGGAGCCGCTATGCGGCGGAAAATCGGTCGCTGTGCAGCCAATTGTTAAATCCTCTGGCGTACGGTATCCTGACCATGGTCAATATCCTGTACAGGAGCAACCTTATGGATGCCATTAGCTACACAGCCGCTAGAACCAATCTAGCCCAGATCTTTCATAAACACTCCAAATAGCCATCCAATCCCGCAATCAGAATGCCTGCCTTGCTCGAACATGATTGGTATTCTTATTAAGGTGCCCGGATTCACCTC
>Ga0247720_100163_pt1 | contig 31045 bp, 39 predicted proteins | sample MSEWel2015_12_15_FD_189078 | JGI IMG/M metagenome (GOLD analysis project Ga0247720, IMG submission 189078) | Subsurface sediment microbial communities from gas well in West Virginia, United States - MSEEL Well Study Marcellus 3H_2015_12_15 | ecosystem: Environmental > Terrestrial > Deep... | reverse complement strand
GCCCCATGAGGATCGGCGATGAGAGTCGAAAGCCTGTATTAATCCTGGTGAACATCTACTGCTCCTTGTGTTGAGTTGCATCACGCAGAACCCGACTGAATTGCATTCAGCACTGTTGTGAATGCAGCCTTTCGGTAATAAGCTAATTATCTGCGTGCCCTCCAACACTAGCAGCAAAATCCTCAAAAGCACTACCAACATGCTGACTAATGTTTTGGTTGTCTCTGAGGTGGGCTTGCGTCAGTCACTTCCACGTTAGAATGTTGATACCATTACAAACTCTTTAATTAAGCCGACAATGACCGACGCACCCAAACTCATACTGCCGATCACCGACGCCCAGATAAATACGCTTGTTAAATGGCGTAAAAACCCCGATCCGGACGACCAACAGGCAAAGATCGAGGATTGGGCCGCTCACGCCCCCATCGAACAGCTGATCAGTGCCATTTTGATTCAACAGGTACCCGCGATTCTCAAACAGCAGCGCCCGGTTGCGGCTTCGCTAGAGCAGGTTCTTGCCCAGCTGGTGGCGAGTGTGAAGGGGGAAGCCGAAGAGCAGACGCTACGCGATTCTATGCCGCAGCAAATTGATCTCGCGAAACTGGCCGATGGTGCTCGGGAGTTAGGAGCCAACGGCGTTGACGTACTCCGTCAAAGCGAAATGGATGGTACGGTGGGACAGCCCATGGGCCCTGGAGTCGATCTGAGCTTTGTGTCGGCAGCCGACCAAGACGCCCCAGCCGCACCCGACTATCTGGATGAGCAAGGCAACTGGGACTTCGAATTTACTGTCCGCCAGCATAATCGTCGAAACCCGTTTAATCGCGAGGTCGCATTGCCTGGCGGCCAAGCCGTCAAAATGACTGACCCGCAGGCCCGTTTCTTCAACAAGTTTCTATCAGAGCCCGATGAATCCGCCAGCCTGATGTCCTATTTCGGCGGGGGCAAAACGTTCATGGCCAAGGAAATGCTGGGGGTCATTGAGCAATACAAAGAGTTCAATCCGGTTGTTCTGGCTCTTACCAGGGCACAGCTTCAGGGGTTACTGAAAAGACTTGACGCTCCAGAGACAAAAGCCCGGACCTTTGGGCAGCTGGCGGGAGAGATACTGGCCTCACAAAATTTGCCGGTACACTGGAGGCCCGGCCAACGCAGGGACCCCAATTACTATCTGTCAGCCGATGAAACAGCGCGGAGACTCCAGTTCAACGCGGTCGCACGCCTTTCACCGGGTACCGTCGCAGACATCGCTATGAAAGCTGTGCGCCGATTCTGTCGAACCGGGCACGATCGCCTCAGGGAGTGGCATCTGCCAACGATTCACGACCGACTTAGCCAGATTGATCGGGCTGCATTAGTCGGCTACGCCCAAGAGCTATGGGATGAGACAGTGGAACCCAACGACCCGAACTCTCAGCTTCCAGTTCGTGCCTATCACCTCATCAAATATTGCGCTCTGCGAGGGTATACAGCTCCCGAGCGATACACCCATTTCATCATTGATGAGGCCCACGACCTGACGACGCCGCTTCAGCAGATCCTGGATGCGAGCCCCCAGTCTGTGCAAACCATGGGTGATCCGTATCAGCGACTGCGCGGATTCGTCCCCCAACAGGCCCAGCGCATTCGTCGCTCTGAAATCGGGCTCACTGTTCGGGCCAGCAACCAGGTGGAAGGGATTTTCAATACACTGATCGAGAAGCATCCCGCTCAGACCAGCGTCGCACTGCAAGGCAGTCGGCACATGCGCACGCGGATTACCTATTACGACCCGGATCGCCCCCGGATACCCAAGCAAAAATGCACCATTCTCGTGTCGGATCTGTTCGAGATGACAGAATGGTTCCATCGGCTCCGTGAAGCTGGAACGTCGTTTTCCCTCTTACCTGGCTCGGTTCAGAATTTCTTTACCTTCAATGCCTCTCTGGTATCCCTTTATTTCCAAGGGGTTCGGGCACAGTCCCCGCTACTTTTCCGCTACCCGGACTGGGATTCGTTGCGCCAGGACAAAGGAAAAAGCGGGGCATTTCAACGCGTCGAGACCATGTTCGCTGGGGGCAAAGACCGCCAGCGTGACTTTGAGCAAGCGATGGAAGTGGTCACAACGCCTGAGAAAGCAATGATCGTTTTGGGGCTGGCGGAAGATGCTCGAAATACGGAGTTTGATCGGGTTATGCTCGCGCCGGACCTGTTAATTGAGCCAGGCAAAATCACACAGGCGAGCCTGCAAGCTCACGTGCTTTCCATGATCTACGTTGGAGCTTCTCGCGCCCGGTATGAGCTGATTCTGCCGGGACACCTTGAGCACTGGCTGGAAGCTCAAAAAAGACTGAAATCAACGGGCGACGATTTCGACTAAGGCAACGCAATGGAAAACTACATCTTGTTAGCAATGGGTATTTTTCTCGGCGGAGCCGCGTTGCTGACGGCCTGGTGTATACGTTCTCGCGCAGATGAGATTCGCCGAAACAAACCCGAATAAGTTACCCACTCCCAATTCAATCTAACAAACAGAGGAACGGTTCTTTGCATACAGGAAAGATCGTGTCGTTCTCCACCGAAAAGCGGTACGGATTCATCAAAGACGCGGATGGTGAAAGCTATTTTCTTCACCAGAACGAGGTCATCCCCGAGGATCGCAAACGGATTGCAAAGGGCGCTGTCGTGAAGTTTGACGCGGTGCCTACGCCCAAAGGGATGGCAGCAAGAAGCGTTGTCGTGCAGGAAAACTATCCGATCTATGTCTCGCCTGGCAGCGATATCATCGTCAGCAAATCCAACGCCTGCGGTCGAAACAATGAAGCTGTGTTCTCGCTCGGAAGACTGCACGTTGAGAGTAAAAGCCCGGATTCGGCGGTCGACATGCTGAAACAAAAGGCCCGAGCGGTGGGCTGTAATGCCGTCTTGAACCTTCAGAGGTCCAGTCGAACAGGGCGAGCGTGGACGAACAGTAATTACAAATTCACGATTCACACATTCTCGGCAGAAATCGCACTGGTAAAGCACAAAACCGTCACTGGAGACTCAGAGGAAGCAGGGCGCAATCAGCAAGCCCTGAAGGAAGAAATCGACGCTATAAAGGCCAGACGGGCACCTAAAAACAAATCCGTTTTCGACGCTGGGGGAATAGGCGTTGTTGCGTTGGTCGTGGTTGCTTTGATCCTAATGATCGCAATGGCTAGCTGACAGAAAGAAAAAAGCAGGGCTCCGTTGCCGAAGCCCTGCTTTCTAACCTGCACTTTTTGCCTCGCTATTACCCTTAAATCCGCTCGGCAGAATCGCCAGTGACCTGAACGAGCTTGATATTCACATCAACCCCATGGAGAGCTGCTGCTTCTTCATTCGGGACATAGAAGACATATTGACGCTCAATCGTGCGCTCATCCTTTCTGCCCCTGCGTTTGGTAAAGGCTGCTGGAATTGCCAGATCCTGCATGCGGTCATTGACTGGCTTAAGGCCATAATCAAAGCCCCGCTCACCCACAAAACCCTCACGAACACCAAGCGCTGGGTAAAACACCTTGTGGCTACCCACCGACACCATTACAGCCAGTGGTGTATTATCAAGAACCTCTTCAACCCAGTCGTCAAAGGCCTTGAGTCCAAGATCGCTCATTCTTTTTTGCTGGTTTGGCAACCAGAATTTACCGGCCCGGATATTCTCCAGCTTCCTCTCCAGAACTCCCAGCTCAAAACTGATGCTTCCGATGTCTTCTTTGGCTTTGAGTTCAAAATCAACCAAAACCTCTACAGCGTCGGCAACCTCGCTGGAAGGGGTTACAGCGACGACATCAGCACGAGCCTCAAGTCGCTTGGCATAAGGCAACACGATGTCGTTGATGTATTTCTCCATTGCCACCAACTTGCCCAGCTCCAATAGTTCAGCACCGTATTGGGCACGCGCCAGAAGGTTACTATTCTTACCCGGCTTCAGTGCCGTCGCTGAGGCCAGGGTTTCAGCAGTAGCGCTTGCCAGAATCTCATTAATGCTCTGCAGGAGCGACGGCTCAAGTTCTGCTTTACGAACCTGGTCCTGAATCCGTGAAGCCGTCGCTTTAATCCGTTGGTCCGCCAGCATGAGCCGGGTTAATTTCGCCTGGTAGGCGGCGTCATCAGCCAGCGCTTTGACACGCTCGCGCAAAACCCGTGTATCGATCGAAACCAGCGCATCCAGGTGCAGCGTCTGCACTTGAGTCGCACTATCCGTGACCACCCTCACCCGCTCATCATCCGTCGCAACCATAGCCGACTTGAGAAGTGTCAGCGTCTCTTTGAGGTTGCCATCCTTGAGTACCTGCTCGGTCTCCACATAGGCTCCAGCCTCGGTCAGTGCCTTCTGGCGGAGCTTGTCCCTGGCCGCCTCGGTCGCCGTGATCCTGGAGTCAGCTTCTCCCATCTGGAAACTGACCGACATCCGCTGGCTCCAAACCCCATCCGAATTCGCAAATGAAAAACCGATTGCAGCAGCCATGACACCGGCCAACCACAGTTTCACCAGGCTTTTGGAAGCATCGTAGGACATAGTGAAGACCCCTTTCGTGACAGGGCGCTTACGCGCCCTCACCCGCCTCTACAGGCTCAGACATAATGTTCGTGGTCCGCTCACGGGCCTCGATACGGTCACGAAGCTCTTTGAACGCAGCCTTCATACGGTCATAACCTTCCATGTTGTTGCGCTCTTCAAGCATGCGCTCCATGGAATCAAAGCTCAGACGCATCAACACATACCCGTCGTATTTGCCGTTGGAAACACTGACTTCCTGCTCCACGATTTCCTGTCCAGCGATCTCAACGGAATTTACAAACCGCTCGACAGCGCTTTGGAATCGCAGGTTGGCTTCATTGCCAGTCGAGTCCTCTGTGAACTGCTGATCCAGACCGCTGATTTCCTGCTCCATTTGCGCAGCAAGATCATACTCAGCCTGCAACCGGGCCTTTTTCATCACCACAGCCACGTTGCTGGACTCAGCAATACCGACACCATAGATACCGGTAACATCCGGCTTGGGCGGCTCAATCACCCAGTCAGGCACGTTGGAGAGGCTTTCTTCCAGCATCTCGTTTTTGCGCTCCAGCTGCTCGGCCAGCATTTCCGCCCGCTCTGCCTCAAGCTCCGCCTGTTGCTTAGCAAGATCCAGGGCACTTGGGTTAGAAGCGCAACCACTCAAAAGGCCCACTGACAGTGCTGAAGCTACAACTGCAATTTTCATTTTCATAAGACATCTCCTGTTTTCTGTTTAACTACAACCACTCTATCGCACCTTTTAGAAACGCAACCCCTCCAATGCGGCTTTTTTTAACTTCTTCTGTCGAGTAGTGCGTGTTTTTTCGCAGCTACTCGCCCCTCGTCGTGAAGACGGCTTTTTAAAATGGTTCTCACATTGGACAAGTGTTTATGTAGCTATGAACAAAACTCTCATCAGCGTGCTGTTTTTAGTGGCCTCAGGTGCGTCTTCCGCATCCCAGCTCGACTATCCCGAGCGCGACGGTCAATTCCTTGAACGAGGGGAAGAGGGATGGTTTTGGTACGAACCCATTCCTGAAGAAGAGCCTATCGAGGAAAAGGCCGAGAAAAAGCCGGCCAAACCTGCCGTGGAAACGATGGCGCTGCCCAAAAAGCCCGAGCCCGAGCCAAAGCCGAAGCCAGAGCATGTGCAACCGTCAACGCCACCACCTCCACCCGCCATGAGCGCTGAGTGGTTTCGCAAGAACATCAAGAAGTACAAAGACCGCGCCTGGAACAACCCAACGCCAGAGAATGTTTCAGCTTTCCTCTACGTGCAGAAGATGGCCATGAATCGATCAGCAAACTTCGCTGACGTTTGGAAGCAAGTCGTTTCAACCGATCCGACGCTGGATGCGAACTCAACAGCCCCTACCACAACATCCGGGGCGCTGAGGCTGAAAGCCGAGGCCAACAATGCCCGCAAAGAGCTGCTGGCGAAGATGAAGGACAAGGTAGGTCTAATCTTTTTCTTTAACGGGTCCCAGTACTCCATGGAGCAAGCTCGCACCATCGACGCTATCCAGCAACTCTATGGCATAGACGTTCTTGCAGTCTCAACGGACGGCTCAACCCTCCCAGACGACTTCCTGGCTAAAGTGGTTAGAGATCGGGGTCAGTCGCAGGTCATGGGCGTGAAACAGGTCCCAGCCACCTACGTCGCATTTGATGACAACACAACCAAACCCATCGGGGTTGGCATGTTTGCTAGGCCACTGGTGGAAGACCGGATCTTGATGGTCGCCCAGATGAGTGGAGCCATCTCTGATGAGGAATACATGGCCACTCAAAAACAGCTCAAAAAGGAAGAAGACCTGATTGGGGCTGTTGCGCCTCAGGCTTATGCCAGCATCAATCCCGAGAAAACCGATGAGGATGGGTTCATACCACCGTCCGAACTATTGCGGATAATCAGACAGGAGACCAGCAAGTGACTAAGCGGATTTCTAAGTTCAACGTTTTGGCAGGTAGCACCCTTGCTACCCTTGCGGCTTCTTTCTTCTTAGCTTCCGCACCCGCATCAGCCGGCATGCAAGACCAGATGGAAAGCATGTTTTCAGGGATGGCAAACGTTACTGATCCAACTGCTTTTAAGACAAGGACCCGAGGGGGCATGACGTTTGGCGGAGTCTCAATCAGAACCCCCATCGTTGACCAAAACGTTGCGACATGGGTACCGCCCAGTGCCAGTGGTGGTTGTGGCGGTATCGATATGTCCGGAGGATCGTTCAGCTTCATCGATGGCCAAGAGATCGTCAACACACTTCAGAAGGTCGCTGCGAACGCGGAAGGGTATGCCTTCCAGCTCGCGCTAGATGCCGTCTATCCCGAAGGCGCAGCCTGGATCGAAACCTTTCAGAAAAAAATGCAATCGCTCAACGAGTTTCTCGGAAACAGCTGCCAAATGGCACAGGGCATCGTTAACGACACTTCAGCTGCGTTCGACGTTGCAATGGACTCTCAAAGCCGCACAGAGGCCACAATTGGAGGAGCTGCGGATGACTTCTACAACACATGGAGTGAGAACTGGACGCCGGAAGACGCGAAAACCAGTCCTGAAACAAGCGAGTTTTATAAGGATAAACGAGGTAATTTCGTCTACAGAGCAATGATTGAAGGCGGTGCAGTGGATGTGTTTCCTGACGGTGACAAAGACATGGCCGAGCACCTGATGAGTTTGCTGGGTGCAGTCATCATTCCTCTCGAACCTGAAGATGGTAAATTCGAGGACAATGCGGCCTTTGCTGGCAAGACAGGTGACAAGGTTAACGTTTCGCAGTATCTGACAGGTACCATGGATTTAGAAGCCTTTGTCTTTGGCCAAGCCGGTCCAATTTCCGCATCGAGCGGTAGCCCCGCCGCTCTTAAGGTCTTCCGGTGTGGAACAGAGGCTCAAGACGAGAAATACTGCGACAACCCCACCATTCAGACATCCACCTTTAAGGGATTTGCTTCTAAAGTTTCTGACGCTTTGGTGGGAACCAGCACATCCCCCGGCATCGTCTCAAAGTTGATCACAAATGCTGGAACCTTCACAGCAACAGAAAAGGGAATTTTCCTCTCACTACCGGAAACGCAGGGAACCTACATCAGAAATGTGGCCGTTAAGGCACCAGGAGCAGCCGCAGGGTTTGCCCGGCAGGCCGCGTATGGACTGGCATTGGACATGGCCTTTCGCACAGCCAATAAAGCTATCGACGCCACTCTCGATGGGTTGAATGCGATTGACGGAGTAAGAGTGAAGGAGGCCATTGAAAAGCTTGAGAAACGGCGAGTCTTTCTCACAGACCAATACTGGGATCTCCGAGAGAACCACATCGGAAATCCCGACCAGCTGGCTAGAACCTACGAAACGATTATGCGAAATACGACCGCCGACGGCATTCGCAAAGTGTCTAGCATGAAGTAACGGAGAAAGACCATGGAACTTACTATTTATCCCCTCGGGGATTCCGCTTTCATTGAACGGATCTTGAATGCCGTTACGATCTTTACCTCACAAACCACCTTCGCAGGAACTGTCGCTACCGCTGCTCTTTTAGGTGTCTTTGCGACTGCAATTCAGAGCATTATGAAAAGCGGCAAAGAAGTCGATGTTGCTTCCCTATTCGTCGGTATCGGGGCCTACATACTGCTGTTCGGCTCCTTGACCTTCACTGTTAATATTGAGGATCGAACTACTGGAGCTTTTCGAACAGTAGATAACGTGCCGGCAGGGGTGGCCGTTCCCACATATTTAATTTCGAATATCGGCTTCAACATATCCGAGGGCTTTGAAACGGTCTATTCGTCCGTCAGCTCGACGAATCAGAATTCAATGACGGCAGGGGGAACCTATGCGGACTCGCTTCAAGCCTTAGTTGATCTTAGAGAGCGGGCCTACTCGGAAAAACTTTTTGATGCGGCTAACAAGGAGCTCGGAGGAGAGTCGGACTTCCGGAAGAGTCTCTACAACTACATTAAAGAATGCACTATCCCCAAGTATGAGCTCGGCTTTTCACCACAAACCGACCTTACTATGCTCAACATCAAAGACGCCATTAAATTCCAAAGCGAAATCTATTACACAGAATATTACGGAACAACTGGCCCCACTGATCTCACATGCAACAGTGCATGGACGGCCCTTTCGAACTCTTTTGATACGGTGTTCGAAGGGGTTCAAGTCAAAAAAATGCTGAATAAAGCGTTGCGAGGTCAGTCTACTCTCTCGTGGGAAGACAAGCTGGAAAACTCCTCATCTGAGGTGTTAGCCACACTGGGCACCGGAGGCCTGTCAGCTCAACAAATGGCAATTACAACGCTGATTGAGCCAATAATGCTTGAAGCAGCACAGGGCCTTTACGACAGCTTCCAGGATGAGAATCTCGCAATCTCGATGACCAATGCTATCGAAAAGCGCAACATCGCATGGGCGGCACAACGATCGTTCTTTCAGGAGACCATCTACCCCATGTTGACCTTTTTCGAAGGGATGAGCTTCGCCATTACGCCATTTATTGCCTTTCTAATGGTCATGGGTGCCTTCGGAATAAAGCTTGGCCTAAAGTATTTTATGCTGCTGATCTGGATTCAGCTGTGGCTCCCTTTGCTGAGCATTGTCGACCTTTTTATAACTGAAGGTGCTTCCAGCGAATTAATGCTGGCAGGCACATCCACAGGTGCTGCCGTAAATAGCATCTACTTCATGAACGCGGCCTACGACACTGCAAAAACCTGGATAGGGACTGGTAGCTATATGGCCACCTCGGTCCCGATGATTGCACTATTCCTCGTATCCGGCTCAATGTATGGGGCCGCCAGCCTGGCGAATTCAATTTCAGCTTCGACCGCCAAAGGTGCTGAACAGGCAGCTGATGCAGTACAGCCTGACGCATTCAATATGGGGTCGTTGATGTCCATCGGCGGCGGTGGTTCGGCTAACTCGCTCAACGGTATGACTCGAACTGGCGCAGAAGGCGTTGCAGGCTCCTTTAACCTTAGCGGTGGTGCCGCCGCCAGTGTTCAATCTGCACAGCAGGATGTCTCTGCCTCAAACGACAGATTTTCCACGTCATTCGGCAGCGCGCTGACTAATTCAACCGCCAGCGGTCATAGCCGGCAACTTCTCGAAACCTATGGACAAAGCACTTCTGGTTCCCAAGGAGTGGTTGCTCAGGCAATTAATGAGCAGGCGGCAAGTCTTCAGAGCCAGTTTGGATTGACAGATACACAGACTGACGCGATCAAAGGTGCTCTTGCAGCAGGTGCCAGTGGCGGTGTTTCATCTCCGAAAGGTCTTCTGGCTAGCGCCGGAATAGATGGAAAAATGACGGCGGAAAATTCTGACACCACTACCTTGTCCGCTGCTTTCGGTGATTCATTTAGCAATGTCAGCGGTTCCAGGTTCTCCGAATCGCAGAAAGCTGAGTTCTCAACCTCCGTTAACTCAGGTTTCTCGGAGGCCGCCGAACAAAACACCTCAACAGGGCAATCAAGCTCTCAGACAAAGCAACTTTCAAACCTGTCTGAAGATGTCCAGTCATCTCAGGAGTCCCTCTCTAGGGCACAAACTCTCCAGAGCGCCCTGGGTTCCTCAGGTAGCGTCGACAATCGGTACCTTGCTAGCCGTATGTCGGATGATGACAAAAAAGCACTATCACAAGCCCTTGATGCCAGTGGCGTTGATGCCAGTGGATATCAGCAAATGTTGTCAGATTTGGGCATACAGAACGCGGACACTGTTGGTATGTTGATGGCGGCCTCCGCTTCTGGGAATCCCGATGCAATTTCAGCAGCGACAGCTGCATCCGCCAGCGCTTTGGGTCTTGGAATGGGCGTGGGCGATATTAGCGCACCTTCAGGCAACGCGGCTGGCGGAGTTGATGACGCGATCGCTGGCGCTCAACTTGATGCCGTTAAGAACGGACTGACGTTCTCCGGTGGTGTCAGCCCTGAAGACTTCTTCAAGGGAGCCAAAAACGACGTAGACGCTCAATCTGGCGCGTGGATGGCCGCAATGGCGTCCGATCAGGGGCAGCTTGCCCTTGATGGAATGCAAGAGCGGGTAAACCATCTCTCTGCTCTGCCTTCCGCTGTCGACATGTTTGGTGCTGACGTCCGAGTGGGCTCAAATGCGATGGCTGGAGGCGATGCCGCTGTTGATGCTGCCTCAAGCTGGTGGGACGGCATCAAAAGTACATTTGGGGAACAAATGGATAATGTGTCCGATCGCTGGAGTGCCTCTGAAGGCTTGAGCGAGTTTTTCACATCAATGGCCAGTAACTACGGCTCCGACGCCGGGGCGGTAATGCAAGGTGTTGGTGATGCTTTCAGCGGCGGCCTTGAGGCTGGCATCAATTCATTTAACGAAAATCGTGGTGCTATGGTGGATGCGATCGCCTCCGAGGCTATGGCGACAGCCGGCCTAAACAGCCTCCAAGCGAACCTGCTCGCAGAGTCGCAAGTCGCCATGTTTGGCCAGCACTTTGCCGGCGACTCGTTCGATACGGCACGCCAAAACCTGATCGATGCCTACTCGCCAGAAATAGGTGCGGCAAACGCAAATAATATGGCTGACCTGCTGACTAACGCTGGCGGTAACGTTGGCTTCTCTGGAGCGACAGCGAACACCATCACGGCCTTTAACAATGCTGGGGGCATCAGCATGGAAGAACTGATGGAAAACATTGAGTATGTGATGGATCAGCGGGATGGCAGATAGAGCATTTAAATAACCAAAAAAGGGGCTACCTCGCGGTTAGCCCCTTTTCCATGCCATAACTGAAAGAATGGTGGACTTTTACTCGGGAAGACCGTCCCACCGGGTACCAGATCCATCCGTTGAGGGATAGTAGCCCTCTTCCCAGTGAGCCTTTACTCGACGCTCATCTTCACGAGCGTCGCAGTAACCTGATACCTGACCGTGAGTGTTGCCCTTGCTCCTCGCCAAACGAACTACCATCAGGACAAAGATGGCCATCAGCGCGACAATCACGAAGGCACCAACCTTGGAGAAGTCCTCGCTGCCAAGGAGATTGCTGGCAATGCCGACTACGAGTATCACGACCGGAAACGCCAGCAGAATAAGAGCGGTGCAACCTACAAATTTGAGAACCTTTTTCATCACTTACAACTCCGGCTCAACTGCGTGCGAATCGACGGAAGAGCATCATTGAAGACCCAATGGACAGTGCCGCCCACCAGCAACACCCCGATAGTCACGTATCCCGCCATCCACAAGGCCAGAACCCAGCCGGTCACGCTATCAAAGCTCAATGAGCCAAGCTGACCAGCCAGCGCCAGCAACACGGTCAGCACCAGGCTAACTGCGTAAACGGTAATGGTTACTTTTTTCAGGGTCACGTTCTTCATATCTTCCTTCCTATTTCTACGTCCAGTGTAACGCACCCTTCAGAAATACAACCCCTCAGATCGGCATCAAAATGAAAAAAATCTGAACCAAAAAAACCGCCAAATCTGGATGATTCAGCGGTTCTATAACATCCCCATGGTTAAGCCCGACTCAAGGCTTTACGCCGCGAACACGCCATTCGCAGAATGGGCATCTCAGGCTGGCTTCCTGCTCATACACCACATAGTAGTGTGAGAAGCAGCTTTTGCATTTACGCATCTCAGCAGAATTGGTGTCCTCATGGGAACGAAGCGCAACCGCCAGCGCGTGTGTGGAAGCCATATCCAGTGGTGTCATCTGTTTGGCTCGGGGTTCAGCAGCTTCGATCGCACCCAGCTCCTTCTTGTAAATTTTGAAGGCCTCAATGACCGCATCAATATCAACCCGGCTCCTCGCCTTGGGGTGAATGCTGCAGTATATCGCCATCACGAGCGAAGCATGGAGATGATCCGATCCTTTTGCTGTGAGGCTTTTGACTTGCTTTACGGGTCCGCGCATTTCTGGCGGCTGGAGGCCGCCCTGCACTTTGATCTCGTGACGCAGAGTTCGACGCTGTGAACTACCAATATTGGCACAGTCCTCAACAACCTGATTGGGGAATCCCATCAGCAACATACGCCTTGCCGAAAGGCGCAGCAGAGCATGACGTGCATTCATTCAACGACTCTCCCTAAGCGACGTTACCAGTATCTTCTTCAGAGATATCGGCGGAGTATATCCGCGCTACCTGGAAAAAACGGCTCTGGAGAGTATTGTCCGACTTCAACGCACGACGCAGAGTGTCGGAGTTGCGGGACATATCAAACATAAACTTGTCCGCCAGCGGCTGAACTTTCAGGTAAAAGTCCGGGCCAGATTCAGCAATCAATTCCACTATATCTGGTGGAAGATTATACTTAATAACAGCTTTCGCAGGATCTTCAGCACACACCTGATGCATGCGCGAGAGCATCATCATATTAATCTGTTGGTCTCTAACAGACGCTTCAGAAATAGACGCGTGAACTTCTTTTACTTCTGCATCAAGATCTGCCAATACATTGGTCAGATCCAGCTTCCTTCCAGCATTGTTTGCACGCATTGCTCGTTACCTACTTCTTAGTTTTGTGACTCCAACAGGTTCTGGTAGACAGCCAGTACCCGTTCTCCAAATATTGTTGCACGCGTTTCATCACTCCAAGTGTGATAGCGTCCAATCCCTAATGCCACATCCTCCGTAGAGGCCATTGCTTCGCGCAAAACCTGCGCTCCAATCCGCAGATTGGTTTCTAAGTCAAGCAAGTCTGCACCAGAGCTGACCCGCTCTGCTCGCGTGACTTGCCAATAAACGTTGACCTGGGCGGGGCCAACATCAAATTTGTCGCCGTATTTTTCTTTAAAGAGTTTGTAGGCAACCCGATAATCGCTTTCACTATCGGCGTAGTACCTAGCATCGATCGCTCGCAGAACAAATGGCCATGGAGTAATTTGGTCAGTTCGTTCTCCGACTGCTCTGCCACTCTCGGTGAGTGCAAGTGCATACAGTAGCGTCGGATTGACACCTTCTGCTGTACCCACACGGTCATACACCGTGCCTTGTAGGAAGCTGGGGGTAGTTCCATCCCCGGTCGCGTGAGTTAATCCCGAGAATGTCATCTGAATGAGGGCAATTACGAAAATCGTGATGTAGTTCCGTAAAGCTCGGGATGAATTTTGCTTAATTGCGCGGTCAAAAAAAAGTGACCTCTGCAGGTCTTTAGATACGTTCAGTAAAGGCATTGTAAAACTCCGTCAAATCAACGCCAGATGGCGTCGTCATCGAGAAGGCCGCCAGCCAGCCCCATCCAATCCGTGTCACCGCTGGCCGGATTTGAACCCTCGTCAGATCCTGCCCTTTCAGCGACATCTTGTTTCTCAGCAATTTTGTTCACAAAATCGTGAGCCCCTGGGTTTCTAGTGATCTCAAGGCCCAATGCAGCCAGCCTGATCAACTTTCCGCCCTTCTTTGTTGCGTTACCCAGTTCCCCAACCAGCTCTTCAAAAGCCGGAGAGAGACGTACGTTTACCCGCAACACAGCGTCATCCTGATCGTCCGCGTGAGGACTTGCCGGCGATAGCTTTTCATCCATCGCCGACATGATTGCCCCTACGGTTGCCAGTAGCTTCAAACGCTCACCGGCAGCCCGATCATAGTTACGCAAATGGTCACGCAGATCTGGATGTTTTCCTGTCACAAAACAGTTAATCCGCCCGCTTGCCATAGCTGTCCCCTTTTAGGCGGCTTTTTTCTTAGCTGCGAGACCCTGCCCCAGAAGGAAGTAGCCCTCTGCAATAGCAGTAACAGACTCATCAAACGTGATGACATGGCGACACTCTGGGAAAAGCTCTTTTGCAGCTTCTTTATAGAACTTGGCACCGCCACCAGCGAGGACCAGCAGATCCGCCACGTTGTCCTGGAGAGCCATGTCAGATTTCATCTGGGCAAGCGCGTACCGGGAAATCTTCTCGGCTGCAGCTTCAAGGTAGGGCTTGTATTCAACAAACTCGCCATTGGCGAGAAGCTCCTTATCGTTATCCCGCATGGCGCGTTCGAGGGCGCTACGCACAGATCCGCCAGCACCATACTCACGACTGATGGCTTCAGCTGCTGCATCGATGACTCGGGCCATCGCTCGGATAGAGGTACCGGAGCTTTCCTTAATAATGCCGCCCTGTTTCAGAGTTACCCAGTCGACAGAGAAGAAGCCTGGATCAACCACCACGGTCTGTCCCTCGCGGATAATGCGGCTCATCTTCTTATCATTGGCGTAGTCGTACGCCATCCGGATATAGGCCGCTGAGGGTTGAGGGCGAACTACGACCTTTTTGACAGTCACCTTTCGTTTGGCGGCAACCTGATGCTCGCCTTCCATCATGGTGATGAGTTCCTTGATCTTCGCCTCATCCATAGCCTGCGAAACTGGCAGACCGGTCACGAGCACATCAATGGTATTGGACTCTGCTTCCATCAGGCCTGCCAGGAAAGCGGCCTTGTACTGCTTCGTGGTGACGTAATCGTAGTTAAGCTCGCGCTTATCCCGCATGATCATCGCCGGCTCAATAAACGCATACCATTGTTCATCACCAAGAGTGACCGGCACTCGCTGGTCAGTCATGTCGTTGTCAGCGTCGATGCAATCAGTCACCGGGGCTGCACCTACCGGGCGGACAAACGTTTTGGCCTGCTTAAAGCCCCTGTTCTCGTCCACGAAACCGGCAACACCTTTCGCGTTGCTGTATCCGATGTCGTAGCCCATAACGTAAAAGGACATAAAAACTCCTAAAGCTGTTTCATGGTTGATCTTCTGAATACACCTACAGCTTCCCATGGATTTCAGAAACGCAAGTGCTAAGAGAGTGCTAAAAACGACACCAAACTGCGTCATTTTTTAAAAAGAGGATTTCGCAGGACGCCAATAGGCGTTCGGGAGGGAGCTCCTAGCATAGATTCATGCATGGCTGACGCCAAAGGGCGTCATAAGCAATGCCGAAGAGCACCCGAAGTCAACAGGCAACGCCAAATGGCGTTCAACCAACCGCTCGCGGCCAGTTTCAGGAGAGCGATCCTGGAGAGGGCAACCTTTCTAAAAACCCTTACTGAAAAAAACCGTTGAGAATCCTGCTGGCCAATGCCGACATCCAAACACTGTTGGGCGACCCAAAAATAACAGGCGCTGTGCAGGCCAAGAAACGCAGTTTATAGGTGGTTAGCCAGTACACCCGAAACATCCCAACGTACACGTTGTGAACAAAGGATCGGTGTACACGGTGTGTAAGGCAGGAAAAACATCTGCAAAAAACCCAACGTACAGTGGGTGTGCAAAGTACTGTGTTAACGCCGTGTAAGAAGCAGTAAAAACCGCCTGATTCGTCAAAAAAAACACCGCCTCTTCAAAGTTCTTTGTTCAAGGGCTGTAATAAAGTGCTCCGCATCAGAGAGCTTCGCTGTGAACAATACACAGTAAAAGCAAAGAGATATCTATGTGGAAAAGGTGTGTAAGGCAATGGACTTTAATCTGGACTGGTTTGAGCAAATGGAACAAATCCTCGAAGAACAAGAGGCATTAATTACACAAGAAGCACAGACCATGGTTGATAACTTCTGGGCCCAAATTAAGGAGCGCAAGCAAGCGGGAGAGAACGAAGGCCGGCTCGGAGTCCGGGTAATCGACCGCGCAGGCTACAAGATCCAGATCGTCTGGTATCGGAAGCGGTGGGTTGGCCCGAAGGACGACAAGAAACTATTCAGCAAAGCGATTCCTAAGGGCCGGAATCGTAATAAGTACCCAATGCAGAGATTCTCGGGCTTCACGAAATGGGAGCAGGAGCTGGCCGAGATGTTCGAGGAGGACTTTGCGCGATTGCGAGAAGTGAGCGGTTCCGTTTCGGATCAACGAAAGGCAATGGATCGAGCCAAGAAAGCCTATGAAGCGATGGGCTATATCGATACCGCTTTTGCGGCTGCGGATGAACCAGAGCTGGAAGAGGCCTGAAAGGCATAACGGTGCCGGATTGTCAGGTCAAAACGAAACGAAAACTAATTTCTCCTGTTTTGGTCGCAAAAAAAACACGAAGTCCCAAGTTTTGTAATGCTGGATCGATACCATAGATCCGTTGCTTGGTTGGGCACCGAGCGACCACTAAGAGGCTTTAAAGCCCGATTGCACGCATACATTTACCGCGCTCCGGCGCGGTTTTTTTGTGCCCGAACGGAAGTAGTCGTGAAGCGAGTGGCTTGGGTTATGACTCAAAAAAACAAAGAGGCGTCGAAAAATTCGCAGCCTTTCGCGAAAAGCGATGCGGCCTGGAGCTGTACGGTAGTCACATCAACACAGTTATAGGAATGGTCGGTGCACCAGGTAGGACATCACATAACGGGCGCAATCACCGGAATTGCCACAGGGCTGCATCTGTATTCACAGAGCGAAGCGGGATTGGCAGTTGTTGGTATCAGCTTTCTCGGCGGCTGGTATGGGGGGGTGTTTCCCGACAACGTCGAGCGGATCGGTGGTGTTTACTGGATTCAGCATCGAACAGTGACGCATTGGGTGCCGCTGTGGATTGCAGCGCTGGTCTGGTTGTTAATGCATGGGTCTCCCCTGCCCTATGTGTTTGGGGCTGAGATTTATGCGGGGCTGCTTTCGTTTGTGCTGGGTGGTCTGACGCATCTGATATTTGATTGGCCTAATCCAACGGGAATTCCGTTTATACATCCGTGGCGTCGTCACACATTGAACTGGTGGCGCTCGGGCGAAGCAGACCTGCTGTGTGTTCTGCTCTGGGGTGGAGCGCTATTCGGATACACGGTGGCAACCTGATCAAGTCCTTGGCGGATTTGGTCTCATACAAAATACCGGCACAAGGCTTTCGTCTGTGCCAACAAGACAAAGCAACAAGGTTAGGAATGATGAGCAATGTGATTGGGCTGAACGGGGTGAACCTGGCAACCCCTGTCGAGGAGCAGACACCGAACTACACCAAATACAGTGACGGCTCGATCCGTTTGACCAGGCGTGGCCTGTCTCTGTATTCGGAGGCATCGCGCCGGCTGGGAATTGATATCCGTCGGATTTGCACACTCAGCGCAATGCTGGATCTTCAGCGCAAGGCTTGGAATCTCATGCTGTCGGATGTGGTCGGCGATGATCGCGTTGCGACAAACAATCGTGATGCCATCCAGAATCTCCTGAGCCGGACAGCCCAGAGCATTGTATGAAAACCATTGGAGAGGCAGAACGTAGATACAAAGACATGCCTGAGAGAGGACAGGCCGTATACGTTATGTCAGGACTGTACACATCAGAGCAAATTGAGGCGATCGAGCAAGAACAGAGCGGTAAACATCGACTGGCTACAGAACTTGCGTTTGAGACGGGTCTTTCAAGTTATGAAATCCCGTCACTGAGACCTCCAGGGGTTCGAAGTGCCGACCGGGTATCTTACTGGGACGAACAACTCTTCATGGGTCGAAAGAAACTGGTTCCCTACACCGTTTTGAATGCTGAGGGCGAATCTCGGAGGATTGCGGTCTCCGAGGATCTTGCTGACAAGATTGAGTTAGCTCGTCTTACGCGCCCTAAAGTATTCCAGGAAGGTAATTGGCGAGAGCTATGCGGGTATCGGATCGGCTACGGCATCGCGTGGATTGACAGTTTTATGAGAGCGTCGGAGATTGCACTGGGTTTAAGCCTCGGTGTTCACGGTTTGCGCCATGCATACATACTCAATCGCTTTTTCGAGCTGATGGCGGTGGGCTTCAGCCGGAAAGACCGGATAGCAATCTTGGCGATTGAGACGGGAATGCACGAGCCGAAGATTGAACGATTGCTTAGCAGCCCGCCTCCCGAGCCCGACAGAAATGTTTCATGATCACGAAGCCCGGCCATTGAGTCGGGTTTTTCGTTTCTGGGATGTGGCCGCCATTGAGTTTCATCTGGTGAAACCTGCGCTCCGTATATAGGCTCACATCGAACGGCGAGGTCAGGCCTGTCTATTCAGGTGAGCCGTATAGGCAATTCAGGTGAGACAACAACCCCTATGAAGAAATGGACAGCGAGTTTGCCCCTGGTAGTTTTGGCGTTGTTTTTTGCTCTGTCCTCACAGGCCAAAGCAGAAATGAGGCCTCCCCTGCTCGTCGTGACCGAGCAGTTTGCACCTTATAATTTTGAAGCAATGGGGGAAGCTAGGGGCATATCTACGCGAGTAGTGCAAGCAGTACTCAATCACGCTGGCCTGGAGGCAGACATTGAGTTTTACCCATGGCCACGGGCTTATCGGTACGCACAGACAAAGCCCAATACTCTGATCTACTCCATTGCTCGCATTCCTGAGCGAGAAGATCTTTTCGAATGGATAGGTGCCATCGCCCCTTATCAAACGTCTTTATACAAACTTCGGTCCCGAGAGGACATAAAGATCGAATCTCTGAGAGATGCTCGGAAGTATCGCGTCGGGGCCTCCCAGGCTGATGTGATTACGACCTATCTGGAGGGCCAAGGCTTTGAGGCGCTAGAAGTCGCACGGAACGATGAGATTGCGATCGGGATGCTGGCTCATGACAGGATCGATGTGGCCGCACTGGATGAAGCCAGTCTGGGATACCGCTCGATAGAGGCGGGTATCGACTATTCCCACCTGGAACGAGTCCTGCCCATTGAGGGTTTGACGGGTGAGCTATACATCGCGATGAGCCTGAAGAGTAATCCTGATTTGGTCGAAACATTGAGAGCCAGCTTGAGGGCGATCAAAGAGGACGGCACCTACGACAGGCTGGTTGCTGGCTACTTTAGACGCAGGTGATCACTGCTGTCTAAATAATGATCAGGTTCTATAATTGTTCTGTGTGTCAATTGAGTGGTGGGGGCCCTCTATGGACGCTGCAGATCTGAGGGTTCAACAAACCTTCGTTTATGAAATCGGGCCGTTCCTGACCAACCGCTATGGCGGACTGAAACCCATCGCCAGACAGCTTGGCGTCACCTGTAGGGCGCTCGATGACTTCCTGAAAGGCAGCAGCCAGTGGACTTTTCCCACTTAGTGGACCTCGCGGGAGTTCAGTTCGAGCTTCAGGAGTGGGATGACTCAATCGACCACACGTTTCATATCTTTGGGCATCACACCCTTCACCCTCGTGATTTGTCATCATTGATCAAAGCGATCGATTGCGTGACCTGTGGTGGGGACTGCTCCGCCACCTATGAGGTTGTCTGCTTCAACGAGTTCTTCCTGAACGATGTGGACACCCATTATCTCGTAGCCGATCAAGGCGGGGATATATTCCTATTCCTGATCGACCAACCCGGCCTGTGGAATCGCGCAATTGCGAAGAAGGTTCTCCCGCGCATTGATGGGAAACGAACAGCGTATTGGGAGCTATTCGCTGAGATCCACGAACACTTCGCCCGCCTGGCCCAATGCCCGGAATGCCGTGAAGAGTATGACAAGCAGTTCTTCGACAGGACGGCTTTAGCATTTGCACAGATGACGCTGGCCACCGAATCAGGCGATACGTCGGAAGGCTTTCTTGATTGGAGTGAACAACCTGAGTGGTTGGAATCAGCGACCGGGAGGATTTACCAGTAACGCTTTGCGATCGTCACTATCTCCGCACAGCTAACCCGGTCTGAGCACCGGGTTTTTTTTGGCCTCATGTTATACTTAGTATTTGCTAAGAATCATTCTGGCCTCGTAAATTTGAGCCGAATCCACGACAGAAGGACATCCAGGATGGCCGGTAGAACCCTCAAACGTTCCGAGCTCCCGAGCAGATCAACTGAAATCCTGTACGACTGGCTCCAGACCAGGACCGAAACCCGCTATGAAATAGCGAAACGAATCGGCCACCAGCCAAGCTCGTGCAACCAGGTCATTAGTCAGTACTTGCGGGGTAATGAGATCCCGCCTGCACGTCTTGTTGCACTGAGGCGCGAGTTTCCCGACTTCCCCTTCCTAGAGTTCATAACCGCCAGCGATCGGTATAGCGATACCCCTTACCTCGCCCTGGCTGTGGAGGTGATCAAAGCTGTCGAAGCTGAATATGTGACAATGGCACAGAACGTCGAACTCGATATCAGTGGCCGGGCCTATGCGCTGGCACTGGAAGAGAAGCTGGCGGAGGACCGGGCGGATGATCCGGACCTCGACGATCCGAACTATGGAGAGATCTGCCGTAAGCGCCGGGCGGAAAACCGGGAACGGTTTCTAGCGGCTGTCACAATGAAACCTGCCAGCCAGCAGAGGAGTGCGCAGTGACAAAGAAAATTCCGGAGCCTGAAACTACTCTGGCTACACCTGAGTATGACATCTCGGACCATACAGCCGCGCTTAAAGCCAGAAGACTGATGGCAGAACTCAAGGAGTACGCGTCGTCGGAGAACTGGGCTAAGACCAATGCCTCGCTTGGGCTGGCTGGAAACATCTCAAACACTCGGCGGTGGCGAAAGATTCTCAATATGCCTCGCAGTCGAAAAGACATTAGTGGTGCGTGGTTCGACCACAAAGGGAACATGATGGAGCGACCGGACCCTAAGAAAACCGCAGAGGTGCTGGTTCGGATTCTTGCCGCAACGTCTCCATCCGGGAATGGTGACAGTGCTCAGGACAGAGAGCTCTATCTGGGGACGATGAAATTCAGGCGAAACGAGATCCTTCGTCCGGGAAGGCTGGATGAACAACTTGGCGGAGCATACAAAGCGCTCAGAGTGAGCTTTCATGCATTACAGCGAATGATCCAGCGAGGATACGGCCTCTCAAAAGATGGCGAACTCCGTTACAGGGCCCTTCTGGACTGTCTTGCTTCTGTGTGGGAAGACGCATACCAGCGATTTGAGATAGAAACGTCCTTCCCCGCTGAGTATCGCGTAGAGCAAGAGGGCGCTGTATTTGTCGTGAAAGTTGATAACGCGAGTACGGAGATGGACCTGGTGACTATGCTTCCGCCCAAGAAGTAGAGCTGTACCCGCCATGCTCAACATACAGCGGGGTGGGCTCAGATCCCTTCGCCTTTCGCCTGGCCTGGTCGAGGGTTTCGGCTTTGATCACACGAAGCAATTCCCAATCCCACCAGAAGCCATCGGCACGCCGCAGCCTGGCGGCCATTTCTGCTTTGCCCTGACAGAGCAAACAGGCAACATCCCCGTCACCACCAGGTAGCAGATCTCGGTACCGGGCCGGGGACGTAACCGCCATCTGTAGGACGGCCTCGTCAGGGCCCTCCCCTACGCACACCGGGCACGGGATCTTGCACGTTATGTCACAGGGAAACAGTTTACCTTTGCACGCAGGAGCTTTCTGGAGGAGATCGGCCTGGTTCTGGTCCGCCAGCTCCGGTTCGAGCTGTTCGAACAAATCGAGCTGATTATCATAGTCCGGATGGCCCGGCCCGAAGGGAATGTGCTTGCCCATGGTGATGAGAGGTTGTGAATGTAGCTCCATTCTACCAACAGCGCTGACAGTTGGCGGACAGAGGACGGTATTTTTGGGCACCTACCTTGATCCAGCCGCAGGTAGCACCAAGTATCGGTGGTACTTCATTTTGCAGGATTAGTTTCCTCCTAGCTCTCAATATACTCGCTGGCTTACGCCCATAGGCCTATAAGCGCCAGCGAATACCCCAAGGCTGGGTCCGCAAAGCTCACCTCTCTTCGTCAGGCATTATCTGTGTATCTGCACTAATTAGGGGATTGAGTCGATAGAAACGTCTGCTTCGCCCTTAGGCGGGAATGGGGATCTTTTGCTAAGCTTCCGTTGACTGGAGATGATTCCGGTAACCATGGGCCCCAGCGACATGAACGTCAGTCCAAGTAGTGCCGCCAGCCAAGATCAACCGAATTGCTGCTTATCCTCGCGATAGGCGGGGCAAAACTCAATTGTTTCAAGGTGTGTGCATGGATCTTAAGAGTATTATGGCAGTAATTGCGGGATTCACCCTTTCCGCCTGCGGTGGCGGTGGCGATGGGGGGGGAATCTCTACTCCCCCCGAAGACAGTGGGGACACGTTTGCAGTTCCTGAGGCCTCAGGGTCGGATGGCCTGGACAAGTTCATCAGCCTGAGAAACGTGCAAAGTGATTCGCAGATTTTCAATGGCGTTGGGGGATCAGTTGAGAGTACACGCAGCGAGCTAACTCGAAGTGTTGGCTGTTCTGAAGGAGGCACGGTTTCGAGAGCTGACTTTACGCAAGCATCCAGCATCAGTTCAAACCAAGTCTGTTTTGGAACCGAATGCGCGACATCCCAGAATAACAGTTACCTTGTTTCCGATTCGGCTACACCTGATATCAGGTTTGATTACATTTACTTCTTTGGCTCATCCCTCGAAATCGCCATGAACGCGACACGATTTGAGGTCAATGCAGGTTATGATCAAGCATGCAGTTTGGATGGCTCTACTCCGGAAGCGAGTTCCCCAGCATCAGTCGAGGGGACTTATAAAGGGTTCATTTACCGACGCAACGGACAGAGCCTGGATAGGTCGGGTGAAATTACGCTTGCCTGCTCAGATAACTCCTGTTCCGTCGAATCAGACGTTATTACAGATGAAGCACTGCAACTCACGCCCGAAGGCAACTCCGAGCCAAAATTTATTTGGGAAGATATTTCTATTCGGTTTAAGCCCGACGAACCGCAGCAGCGAACTAACGCTGTGATGGCAATTTCGTCAGGCGGAGAAATAATCGGAGGGGTCGGTATCCCCTTAGATCAGTTCTCGACCTGTTATGCTGACTGCATGACCATTGCACTTCAGAAGCAATAACCAAACACCACTAACACGGGACTGGTTCTAGCCAGACTTTCCTATCTCGCAGGGAGCCAACTTCACGGCTCCCTGCACCGCCCCCTCTGAATCATCCTGCCAAACCGGCATCCCGCCAGCTCAGGGCCGCTTGCATTTCCCGATCTCATGCAACGATGAAAGCAATTACAGAGAACAGGGGGAGCATCGCCATGAAAGTTCAGGTTCCATTCGTATTCGAAGCAGAAGTCATTCACGTCGGTTGCCGGAAAGCTCGCACCGAAATCATTGCCGATATCGCCAATATCGATATCCCGGAGCTGGCGGAGTTAAAGCTGGCCGCCTCAGTGGAGGATGTCGACTATTACTTTGATGGAGAGACCTTCTACAAGCCGGTAGAGCCCGTGCCCAGTGAGACTGGCGTCACTGTCGCCTGCGGCTTCGAAGATTGGTCCAGCAAGATCGCCAACACCCTGTCCAACGACACCCCGGTCAGCAAGCACTTGTTGGCCCGGTACCGGGAAGCCATTCGCCAGTTCGATTCCCAGTGGACGCAGGCCAAGATTGAGGCCGAGAAGCCGTTTCGCGAGTACCTCAGCGATAACCGGGAACAGGAAATGGCTGGAGTCCGGGAAGCCCTGGCGGACTATGCCATTTATGCCGGGCGGGTAGTTCGCAAGACCGATGAACCAGTGTACGTGATCAACACTTTCGGTATGGGCCGCAACCACGGCGGTACCGGTTTGTTCATCGAGTCTTCTTCCATGGCTACGCTTGCCTGCAACCGGGAATCGATCTTCAATCTCTCGCAGCTGGACAAGGCCATCAAACGGGCTGAGTCGATTGCCATCAACCGGGGCGACGACAACAGCGTTCCGATGAGACCGCATTCGAAGGTGTCCCTGTATCTGCCCGAAGCCTTCCGGTTCGATCCATTCTCTCGTGACGAACTGGAGAAAGGTGATATCTCACTGGCGGAGTATTTGAGTCACAATGGGGAGATTACGCATCAGGCGGCACAACTGATCGAGCAAGCAGCTGCGAATCTGGCGCATCGCATGAAACATACTGAAATTGCAGAACAGGTAGCGTGGTTGCAAGATCAGTGCGTAGATCCGCAAACCATTATGAAGGCGTTCACCGGAGACAAAGCGCATAAGGTAAGCCCATGAACAAACCGGATTTTGGGGATGTCATTATCGACATCCCCGGAAACCCAGAGAAACACATCCAGCAGCCTCCTGCCGGCTGGGAAATCATCGGCGAGGTCACCGATCATTTTGCAACCGGGGCCTTGGTGAGATCGAGCGGTTGCGGGGTATACGCACGCGCCAACATCAACACCCTTACAGCCCTGCCTCAGGAAGCAGTCAGAGAAGCGGGCGGCTCAGGGCTCGCCTAATATCGAACAGGAGAAATTCATGTCAGATCAAATCAGAATCCGCTACTACGTGCGCACGGACATGGTGGGCTCAAAGTGTGAGGATTACATTGAAATGCCCCGGTCAGACTGGGAAGCCATGTCAGACCAGGAAAAAGAAGCGGAAATGAAAGAGCTTGCCTTCAATTATATGGAGTGGGGATTCAAAGAAGTCCCCGCCGGCAAAGATTCGGAGTAACTATGCGCGATTACAAGGTCTTTGAGGCGTGGGCCAACCGGTTTGATCATGACAGCCGCGAATGGGAAGACATGGGCCGGGATACAGTATTCATCGCAGGTATGAACGCTGCCCGCAGCGAAGATGCAATAACCCTGACAATCGATACCCGCGAGGATGATGCAGCTCTGGCCGAAAAGGTCAGGATGGCGCTAAGAATGACCGGGGGCCACCCCATCGTGGTTGCCGACAGCACCAATCAGCAAACGCCGACAATCAAGGGGGAAGCCCCTGCCGGGATCAGCCTTGATGTTACAAAGCTGGATCAGCTACGGGTTTTCCGGGATCTGCTCATGGGCGCAGACATCGCTGACGTGAAGCAAGAATACGAGCTGGATGACATCGAGTATGGGGAGGCCATCGAAACCGGCCTGGAGATCACCAACGAGGTTCTGAAACTTGCTCTGGACCCACTAGCGATGGAAGCCTCATTCTATTGCGAGGGCGGCAAGGATACCTGGGTGTATCGTGCGATGCTGGCCATCGAGCAGCTCAGGCCGAAACCAGAACAGACGCCAAACTCATAGGTGCCAGAATGTCTGAAAAACCAAAAAATCGTCTGAGTGAGGATCTCAAAACGATCGCCAGCCTCAAGAGCGATCGCAGAAAAACCCGCATCGAGCCCGAAGGCCCGGCCTTTAACGGGCTTACTAACGCTGAAGCAGAGCGGCTGGCGGTCCTGATGGAAGAACTCGGCGAGGCGCAGCAGGCCATTGGCAAGATCCTCCGGCACGGGTTTGATACCTCCTACTCGGAAGACGACCCGACAAACCGGGAGCAGCTCGAAAAAGAGCTGGGGGATATTCAAAACGCGCAACGGTTGATGATTAAAGCCGGGGACCTGAACCCAGCCGAGATCCAGTTGCGTGCGAAAACCAAGGCAACGACCATTGGCCAGTATCTGCACCACCAGCCCGGAACGTCACAGGGAGACAAATCGTGAATCTTGGAGAATATCGCCAGGATCTGCTGTCTGAAGTCGAGAAGTTCATCAACTGGTGGCATGCGCAGCACCAGAAAGATCCCGATGCGTTCCCAATGGACATGCCTGCTGGCGAGTGGGATGAGCAATTCCGTGCCTGGCAGCAAGTCGACTGACGATTGTCAGAAATTGAAGATGCCTCTACGGATGAATCTGAGCGTGATCCATGCACAGGCCAACATCAAGCCCATGGATTAGCATTGGAGATCCCGAACTCAGAGCATGAGGAATCCAATGTGGATGGCGTAGAAAGCGTGGTGAGCACTGTGCAGGAGGCGAAGAAATATCCGAACACAGCCGCTGTTGAAGACTACCTGGGCGGCATTGGTCGCGTGAAGTTCGAAGACGGGACGGTACAATTCGCGAGAATGGAGACCTATCCGGATGTTGTCTATTCCCCGCGCCTGATCCCGCATCAATTGGAAGTCTTCTGTAAGCGCAATCTTAATCGCTACCGACAGTATTGCGAACAGCTCATTGAGGCGGCCCTGTTCAAACAGCCGGACCCTCCGATCGAACGTTTCTGGGAGGAAGATCTGGACAGCCAGTAAGGCGGTCGCCCGGCCTGGATGTCATGAAGCAACGCCTTTGTTGATTTTGAACAAAGGCCTACAGCCGAGACCCTGGGAGGACAATCCGTGGATTCGAACAAAGAAATAATGGATCAGGTGCGAGCGATCGTCGATAATCCCGACCGCTACCCGACAATAAAGCCAACAGACCAAGCCTTCCTGGAGCGTCTTTGCAAGGCTCAGAAGCGCGCTGGTCACACAAACCTGACGGGCCGCCAGCGCAATATCATTGGAAAGATCCTCCAATGCCTCGATTGAACCTGAACGCTGGCTACCTGGTAAGTCGAGACTGGATCTCTCAAAAAGCAGCTTCCTCAGGAAACAGACGTTCCACACAACCACAGTTCCGAATAATCCATAGGAGAAGTTTTGCACTCTTTAATCAAGCTTTCGGCAGCTCTCTCACTGAGCATAAGCACTCTACTAACATCTGGTTGCGCCACTCAATTTACCTCTGCCGATCCAGTCGTTTCTGAATATAGGGCCACAGTCCTGACCCGAGGGCTTATCAGCGACAACGGTGACATGGTGCAGGTCTATGGCATTGATCAGGGCTTGGACATTGATCACGAACACTATTCGAGGGTGAGTCATGTCAGAGCTGGCTACCGAAACATTACCCTCAGGTGCACCAATAAGTATTCCTATGGAATGTACTGGAATGTACGAAAACAGGAATACCTGCTGGAACCTAAAAAATGCTACGTACCCCGCTATCATCGTGCTCGCGGGATAGGCCCATGCGATGTCCATCTCCACCAGACTTCGTGCTCCGAATTAACCACCCTCAGGACTAAAGAGCAGAAGTTGTTCACATTGCCGGCTCCGCATAGTGCCTGGACAAACTCAGTTGAGATCGAATAGCTCAGTGACATGACCAAATTTCGGTGGAGTTGAATTTTGCCCGCATTGAACGATTCTCATCGTTCGGAGATCCCAGTTTGCCTGGCCAGCCCTGAGGAACCGGCCAGAAAACCGGCCAAATCTGTCGCGCCGGATTCCCATAATGGGCGTATAATTTACCAAAGATAAACAACTTAAAAACATCGGGAACCGGCCACGAATCCGGCCAAAAGGTGTGTTATGGCAACCCTCAGCGATCTCTCCCCGTGTCTTCCGTCCGAAAAGACGATGATAGCCCACGGACTACTGGATAAAGCGCAGGAACTGGACCGCAAGGCCGCGAAACTGGCCGGTTGGCTGAACCCGATCACGCGCCAGACGATTACCGACTACATGTCGGTGATCAACAGTTACTATTCCAACCTTATCGAAGGGAACCGCACCCTCCCCCACGAAGTCAGGCGGGCGCAAGCCGGTGACTACAGTAACGATCCCGCCAAACGCGATCTGCAGATAGAGTCCGTGGCGCATATCCATGCCCAGCGATGGCTGGCGGAACAGGATTCGAGCCTGGACTCGGTATTCCGCACTGATCGTTTGCGACAAATCCACCGGGTGTTCTACGACCAGCTCCCAGAGCCCCTTCGATGGGTTGAATATGAGGGAGAGCGTGTAGAGGTCATTCCGGGCGAGCTGCGCACGCGGGACGTCAGGGTCGGAAAGCACGTACCGATCGAACACGATCAGGTAGAGCAGCTGCTAGAACAGCTCCTTGAGCACTACCGGGGCCCGATGTATCAGGGCAATTATCGGACGCTGGCGGTTTTGGCCGCTCACCACAGAATGCTCTGGGTGCATCCGTTCCTGGACGGCAACGGTCGGGTGGCTCGCCTGTGGTTGGATGACGGCTTGAAAGCAACCGGGATTGAGAGTGTTGGCGTGTGGTGTATCAGCCGTGGATTGGCCAAAGCGTCATCAGAGTACAAGATGCGCCTGCAAAACGCGGACGCGCCCCGGCAGGGGCAGACCGATGGTCGCGGGCTGTTGAGTGAGAAGGCGCTGGCGGAGTTCCTGACCTTCATGATCGATACCGCCATTGACCAGGTGGACTATATTGCACAGGCGCTGGATCTGGACAACCTCCAGCACCGACTGGATCGATTCGTGGACTTCTACAACCTCCGGTTGGCAAAAGGACAAACCCCTCTCAAGCCCAACACCAGTACCCTGCTCTGGACGGCGTTTCTCAAGGGTGAGATTCCCAGAAATGAAGCCATAAGACTGACCGGGGAAGACAGCGACAGAAACGCCCGGCGCGTGCTGTCGGATCTGCGAAGAGCCGGGCTGCTCACCGAAACCACTCACAAGAGTCCGTTGCGCTGGGCCATCACAGAAGAGGTGGAAGACATCTACTTCCCGAAGCTCGCTCCCCTTGGGTGAAATCCTATTCGGGTGTGACCGCTGGCGATTAGCTGATCGAGGCTCAGGTTTCCTTTCCCGCATTGAAATGACGAGTGGCCATCTTCCAAGCCTTTTTGTACCAGGGCAACGTCCTGTGCCGAGAAACCGATGTCCGAATGACCAGCTGCGGTACCTCAAGATAGATAGCCTCTGAGGGAGAGCGCTCATCACCTTCTTCAGATTGTGAGGTAGAGAGGTTTTCCACCGCACGATCGGGATACATTGGCTCATACGGCAGATACTCGGGTTCTGCTGACTCAGCACAATTCTCAGGCTGTTGCTTCGTTCCAAAACCGAACAGTCGCATCGGACACATCTCCCTGTTGCTGGCCAATCCGTGTGACCACTTGTCGAAATGACGCCGCCAGCTCAGGCTGGTGGCAAAGGTGAAGGCTTCGGATGATACGGGAAATACGCCGATGGTTGTGATCAAAGCGCCGTAGCCATGGGTGATGCCGTTCGTTCAGATGAACCCCTGCGTCGAATCCTGATGTCATGGCTTTCAAACCGAAAAAGTTCAGCATTCTGTGGAACGATCGCGTTTGCTGCTCGCGGAGGTCTGGGATACGGCTAAACCAGAGCATTGAAGTCTCTGTCAAAACCGGCGCAAAATCGTTGTGCTCGCCCTTTTCGGGTATTGGGAACAGCCACTGGATATAGTCGTGGGTGGACTCAAGCGCCTCGTTATTCCAGCCCCGGATATCGTCGATCAAGCGACCTTGATGGTCTGGGCCCTCTCCCAGCGTGAAGAGAATTAGTTTGCTGGCATTGGCGTCCATAGGAGCTTGTGCCTTATTCCTGAGAGTTTTGGCCTTGGCCTGTTTTCGCCTGACCTTGTGAGCTGGCCGATCGTTTGGATGACGTTGTCTTGGTTGGCCGGGCCTTAGCCCTTGGGGTTTTCTTCGAGCTGGCCAGCTCGACCTGTAACTTGGTGTTCTCCGCCGTCAGCGACTCTCGGGCTTTCAGCGCCCCCTGAAGCTCAGTCCGGGTTTCGGCAAGCTCGTTGCGAAGCTCTTCTATTCTGTCTTCCAGGTGCAGCGTTTTGCTGGTCTGGGCATCGTACTTGGCTTGGGCGTAGGTTGCATCGCGCTCAGCCACCTTGAGTTCCGACCTTACACCAGACAGCTCTTCCATCTTGTCGGCCAACTCTTTCTTCAGAGAACCCACCTGATCACAAGCCGCTTGGTATTTGTGTTCATCCTCTCCAATCTTTGAGCGGGCCTTCTCAGCTTCTGCACGTTCAGCACGAAGCTCCTGGCGCAGATGAGTTACTTCCTCGTCTTTGGCTGACAGGCGAGCGCCATCTTCGATCTGGGCCTGTTCCAGTTCATCCACGCGCTGCTTGAGAGCTTCGATCTCGGCCTCCATGCGCTCCCCTTCCTCCGCCAGCTCATCAGCGGTGGCCATGGCTTGCTGTGCCTCTGATTCAGCCTCCGCACGAGCTTCACTGGCCTGACGGCTGATCTCGGCGATCAGGGCGTCCTGGATCTTCTCGGGGAGTTTCAGGGTTACGGCCTTTTCGGGGCGGCTCTGGGCAGTCCAAGCCCGAAGGTGCTTATGGATGGTATTGGGGCTGCCGGTACCGAGGCGCTGGCGGACGCGCTGAATCGTAGGGTTCTCGCCCTCGCTCTCGATGGCCTTTGCACACTCAACGACCTGCTCGAATGTCACACCTGTACGCGCCATACCTGCACCTGCTCACCTGGTTGATATGTCCGTATTGTAGCAGCAGCACAATACGCAATACAATACGTACTATAATACGATACAGTACATAATATGAAATACATATTACGTTAAAAAATCATCGATACAGCAGCAGAATGGCAGGCGAAAAGACGGTGATATAAGCTGCTTCAGAAGTTGTGTAAGGATTGAAAGGCGAAACCTAGCTCCATGATCAATCACGGCAGACTCACAGCACTCGTCAAACAGCTCTATGAAACCGTGGACGAGCTTGAGTCAATGTTTCCTGGTCGGCACTTCACTCCAGATGGCCACATGGTTGGCAGCTTAGGCGAGTGCCTGGTAGCCGATGCCTACGGCCTGACACTGAAGACAGCTTCGACAAAGGGGCATGATGCAGTGACTGGCTGCGGCTTGGAGGTTGAGATCAAGGCTACTCAAGCAAACTCAGTTGCATTTCGGAGTGAGCCTCAGCATGCAATCGTTGTGAAGATCCTGCGGGACGGAACCTTCGAAGAGATCTACAACGGGCCAGGATCACTGGTTTGGGCTCAGTTCTCCGGTAAGCGCTTGCCCGAAAATGGCCAATACCAAATACGATTGAGCAAACTGGAAAAGTTAAATCAAAATGTTTGCAGAGACAGACCGCATTTCGAGGCTCAAGTAGCACCACTAGCAACCTCCACATAAGTTC
>Ga0247720_100162_pt1 | contig 31086 bp, 30 predicted proteins | sample MSEWel2015_12_15_FD_189078 | JGI IMG/M metagenome (GOLD analysis project Ga0247720, IMG submission 189078) | Subsurface sediment microbial communities from gas well in West Virginia, United States - MSEEL Well Study Marcellus 3H_2015_12_15 | ecosystem: Environmental > Terrestrial > Deep... | reverse complement strand
GGTCACCAGATCACAGCGCCCTTCACTGATCCGCTTTCGGGCCTCGTTGGCGGTGTAGGCGCCGTTGCCAATGTAGGTGCCCTTGAAGCCGGACCGGATGGCGTCGATGACTTCCTCCGGGCGGCCGTTGGCGTGATTGCCCTGGAAGGAATCTTCCACCACTTCGATGTAGGCAATGCCCAGATTGTTCAGGTGCCGGGCGAAGCTGCCGAAAGTCTCGACCGGGTTGTCGTCGTACATGGCATTGAAGCTGCCGGTGGGGCTGACGCGGACGCCGACCTTGTCCTTGCCCCAGACGTCGACCACCGCTTTGACCACCATCAATGGCAGGCGCAGGCGGTTTTCCACCGAGCCACCGTATTCGTCGGTGCGATGGTTGCTGCCGCTCTTGATGAACTGGTCCAGCAGGTAGCCGTTGGCCGCATGGACTTCAACGCCGTCGAAGCCGGCTTTTTTTGCGTTCAGTGCGCCCTGGCGGTATTGCTCGACGATGTCGGTCATTTCCGCGGTTTCCAGGGCCCTGGGCTCGGGAATATCCACCATGCCGGAGTCGGCACTGATGAAGGTCTTGGCACCTTCGGGCTTGATGGCAGATGGCGCAACGGGCTTGTCACCATTCGGTTGCAGGTCCGGGTGGGAAATTCGACCCACGTGCCACAGCTGCATATGGATCCGGCCACCGGCCATGTGGACAGCGCCGGTTACCTTCTTCCAGCCGTCAATCTGTTCCGGCGAGTGAATGCCTGGGGTAAAGGCGTAACCCTTGCCCTGGGGTGAGACCTGGGTGGCTTCGCTGAAAATCAGACCAGCGCTGGCCCGCTGCTGATAGTAGCGGGCGTTCATGTCGTTGGGGATATCCCCGGGCTGGCTTGAGCGGGAACGTGTCAGTGGCGACATCAGAACCCGGTTGGGCAGGGCCAGTTCGCCCAGATGGTACGGTTGAAACAGCAGATCAATCTGGTTGCTCATCGGGAATTCTCCTTCAGGATTAAGTGATCTTAATTAGACCAGTCTACTAGTCGATGATCGAAAAAAATTTCAGCCGATGTTCAGGCACTGCTTGAAAAAGACTCGCACGAATCGTTCCATGGGTTCGGTGGACCTGAGAACCTTTGAGCGCAGGATGGCGCCTTCCCAGCCAGACAGCAGGAAGCTGGCGGCGTCTGCGGGGTCAATCTCGGCTGTGATATCGCCAGCCTGCTGGGCGTCACGAAGGCATTGCTCGAGCTGTTTTTCCCAGCTGGCGAAGACCGTGTCCAGCCGTTGCCGGAAGGCTTCGTTCTGCCCCGCCAGTTCCTGGCCCAGATTGCCGATCAGGCAGCCGCTGCTGTACTCGCAGCTGGTCATGGTTTCAAAGCCGGTGTCGAAGTAGGCTCGCAGACGGTCCACGTAGGAGCGGCCGGGGTCGTTGAGAATCCGATCCAGTTTGACGTCGTACTCTTCCGCGAAGGCGTCAATGACGGCCAGACCGAAATCGTGCTTGCTGCTAAAGTAATGGTAGAACGACCCCTTGGGTACACCGGCTGCCGTCAGCACTGCGTTGATGCCTGTCGCGCCGAAGCCTTTGTGGCCAATGAGTTCAGCGCCGGTATGAATGATGTGAGAGCGGGTGTCGTTCGAAGTCATGTCTGCTAGAGTAGACCGGTCGTCTAGAGTTCGTCAAACAGCAGGAGTCCGCAAAAGCCGAGACTCTCAATCAAACCAGAGGAGCCTGCCAGTGATTAAATCCCGTGCCGCGGTGGCATTTGAAGCCAACAAGCCGCTGGAAATCGTTGAAGTGGATGTGGCGCCGCCGCAGGAAGGCGAAGTTCTGGTGCGCATTGTTGCCACCGGCGTTTGCCACACCGACGCCTACACCCTGTCCGGCGCTGATCCAGAGGGCCTGTTTCCGACTATCCTGGGCCATGAAGGCGGCGGCATTGTCGAGGCCGTGGGCCCCGGTGTGAAGGGCCTGGAAGTCGGTGATCATGTTATTCCGCTGTATACCGCCGAATGCGGCGAGTGCAAGTTCTGCACCTCCGGCAAGACCAACCTGTGTGGCGCCGTTCGTGCGACCCAGGGCAAGGGCGTGATGCCGGACGGCACCTCCCGCTTCTCCTATAAGGGCCAGCCGCTTTACCACTACATGGGCTGCTCGACCTTCTCCGAGTACACCGTGCTGCCGGAAATCTCCCTGGCCAAGATTCCCAAGGACGCTCCGTTGGACAAGGTCTGCCTGCTGGGCTGTGGTGTGACCACCGGTATCGGTGCGGTGCTGAACACCGCCAAAGTGGAGGAAGGTGCAACGGTGGCTATCTTTGGTCTGGGCGGTATCGGCCTGGCCGCGATCATCGGTGCAACCATGGCCAAGGCCAGCCGCATCATCGCTATTGATATCAACCCGGGCAAGTTCGACATTGCCAAACAGCTGGGTGCGACGGATGTCGTCAACCCGAACGACTACGACAAGCCGATTCAGGAAGTCATTGTCGAGATGACCGATGGCGGCGCCGATTACACCTTCGAGTGCGTGGGTAATGTGAAGCTGATGCGTGCGGCGCTCGAGGCCTGTCACAAAGGTTGGGGCGAATCCACCATCATCGGCGTGGCCGGTGCCGGCGAGGAAATCAGCACGCGTCCGTTCCAGTTGGTCACCGGCCGGGTCTGGCGTGGTTCAGCGTTTGGCGGCGTGAAAGGCCGTACCGAGTTGCCGGGCTACGTGGAAAAAGCTGAAAAGGGCGAGATTCCGCTGGATGTGTTTATTACCCATGAAATGCCTCTGGAAGAGATCAACAAGGCGTTTGATCTGATGCATGAGGGTAAGAGCATCCGGACGGTTATTCATTTCTGATGTTGCAACGCTGATTGGGTGTGGACGGTATTGGCCACACCCGATCAGCGATCCGTCAGCTTAAGCTCAATCCGCCGGTTCTTCTGCAAGGCTTCCGGCGAGGTGCCCTCAGCTACCGGGAAGAACTCACCGAAGCCGGCAGCCACCATGCGCCGTTCCGGAACCCCCTGGGCTGCCAGGTAACGCACCACTGCGACAGCACGGGCAGTGGACAGCTCCCAGTTGGAGGGGAATTTGGGGGTGTTGATGGGCACAATATCCGTATGCCCGTCGATGCGCAGAATCCAGTCCACGTCCTCCGGGATCTTGGCGGCAACGTCCAGCAGCACCTCCGCCAGCTTGTCCAGTTCACGCTTGCCATCAGGCCCAAGCTCCGCCGAGCCAGAGGCAAACAGCAGCTCCGAGGGCAGCAGGAAGCGATCGCCCACCACCCGGATGTTCTCGTTGCCGGCAAGGATGTCACGCAACCGGGCGAAAAACTCGGACTGGTATCGTTCAAGCTGATTGACCCGCTCTGCCAGCAGGGTATTCAGTCGTTGGCTGACGTTTGCAAGCTCCTCTTCTTTTTCCGCGGTCATCTGTTTCTGGAGCTTCAGGGCCGCGGCAATCTGCCGTAACTGTTCCCGGAGTGATGCAATCTGGTTGGACAGGCGCAGGATCATGGCCTGCTGACTGGCCGAGACGTCTTCTTTTTCATCAATGGTTTGCTCCATGCTCGCCAGCCGCTCGGCCTGGGCCTCTGCGGTTGCCGTCTGTGACATCAGCTGTTCACGGGTGGCTTCCAGTCGGCTCAGGCTGGCACTGTGCTGGTCCTGGAGGCTGGCCATCTGCTCTTCCAGGGCATCTGTCTTGTCCTGTTCCAGGCCAAGCAACTGGGAAAGCTCGGTCAGCTGCGCGTTCAGGCGGGCCAACTGGGTGTCCCGGTCAGACAGTGTCTGGGAAAGGTAAAGCTGGCTCACCACGTAGACCAGCAACATGAAGATTACCAGCATCAGCAATGCCGACAGGGCGTCGACATAGCCTGGCCAGACGTTGATGTTACTGCGACTACGGCGTTTGGATCCGATCATGACAGGTCTTTCTCGTCATCCACACGGTCCACCAGATTGGTCACGCCCGTCAGCCACTCCTCCAGGCCGTCGTAGAAGCGGTTCTGGGCGTGGCCGGCCTGGATATCCAGAAAACCGAGAATCAGCGAGCCACCAAGTCCGAGGAGGGAGGAGCTGAATGCTGTGCCCATACCCTGAAGTGGCGTCAGAAGGCCTTGCTGGAGTTCCGCAAAGACCTTGCCGAAATCTTCCTGTCCCATATCGAGGCCGGTGATCACCTGTCCCACCGAGTTGATGGTGCCCAGCAGGCCCCAGAAGGTACCCAGCAGGCCGAGAAATACCAGCAGGCTGATGAAATAGCGGGTGATTTCGCGCTGCTCGTCCATCCGGGAATGGATGCCGTCCAGCACGGTGCGCAGGGACAGGGTAGACAGGGTAAAGCGGTCCTTGGTGGCGTCCTCGCCCAGCTGTCTGGCCAGCGGTTTCAGCAACCGCGGTTCCTGGACAACGGAGAGCCCGGCATGGCCGGTACGGAACTGGGCAACCCATTTGAGTTCCGGAAACAGGATGAACACCTGCCGGTAGGTGAGGCCAATGCCAATGATCAGAACACCGACGATCAGAAGATTGAATACCCAGTTGGCCATGAAGGCCGAGATCAGCGGTTTGTGGATGAGGGCGCCCACAATCACGACAACGCCCAGGAAAAGCGTCATCCAGAAAAGCGTGTGTTTTGGATTGCTCATAGCGATGGCTAGCCTTTTGAGATATTCCTCAAAACGTTAGCACAGATAGGAGATGAAATTGGGGTCAGATGAAAATTTCATCTGACCCCGGAGTTACGAGAAATTCAGGCTTCCTGCAGGGCCTGCACCACGGCCTTGGCCGCGCCTTCGGAAGACGCCGGGTTCTGCCCGGTAATGAGCTTGCCATCCACCACGATGTGTGGGGCCCAGTCGTCACCACGGGTGTAGGTGGCGGTGTTTTCCTTGAGCATGTCCTCCAGCAGGAAAGGGACCACACTGCTCAGGCCCACGGCCTCTTCCTCACTGTTGGTGAAGCCGGTCACTTCGCGGCCACCGACAATGTTCTGGCCCGGCTTCACTTCCACGTTCTTGAACACGGCAGGTGCGTGGCAAACGGCGCCAATGACCTTGTCCTGTTCGTAGGCGGTCTTGATCAGGGCAATGGACTTGTCGTCGTTGACCAGATCCCACAATGGGCCGTGACCACCCGGATAGAAAATCGCGTCGTAGTCGTTCATGTCCACGTCGCCCAGCTTCCTGGTGCTGGCCAGGGACTCCTTGGCGTGGGCGTCTTCCTGGAACCGGCGGGTGGTCTCAGTAAGGGCCTCTTCCGCCTCGCTGTTGGGGTCCACGGGCGGCTGGCCGCCTTTTGGCGAGGCAATGGTGATGTCGGCACCGGCATCCCGGAAAACATAGTAGGGTGCGGTGAACTCTTCGAGCCAGAAGCCGGTCTTATGGCCGGTGTCGCCCATCTGGTCGTGGGAGGTAAGAACCATCAGAATCTTCATGGTGTCCGTCCTTTTCGTTGACGAATGAATGGCACTTCTTGACTGGTCTGTGGGGAAACCTTGTGCCGCCGGTGACTGAATTCAACCATGGTTACGTAAATCCGGCATCGGCGGATCTTGAACCGTCTATACTTCAGACACACAAAAGACCTGAATGACCGGGCAAATGCACACAGGCAAGGACGACAGGCATGCGAGTATTCATAGCCGCCCTGGTGATGGCGCTGGCGTTTCCCGCCACGGCCGGGCAGGGCACCGAGACGGTTGAGCCGCTGACGGTAACGGTGGGCGCCAACCATGCGCCGCCGTACCGCATCATTGAAGGTGGCGCGAGAACCGGGCTGTACGTGGAAATTTTTGAGGAAATTGCCGACCGCCTGGGCTGGACTGTGCATTACCGTGAGGCGCCCTTTCGGCGGGTGTTGAGGATGGTTCAGCAGGGCCAGGTGGATGTCATGCTCGGCCCGGTTGAGACTGAGGACAGAACAGAGCTGATGGAATTCGTCGCGCCCGCGTTTCCACCCGAGCGGCGGCTGTTCTTTTATCTGGATGAGCAACACAGGATCGAGCGCTACTCGGACCTGTATGGTCGGGCCGTTGGGGTTCTTGAGGGGGCGTCTTACTTTCAGCGCTTTGATAATGACGAAAAACTGCTGAAAGAACCGGCCCCCCGTTACGAAAACCTGATGCTGATGATGCAGAAAGGTCGGGTGGACGTGGTGATAGCCCCGGAACTGGTGGGGCTTTATGTAATCGAGAAACTGGGGGTAGATGCAACGATTTCGCCATTCTTCGTACCGGGCGAACGGTCGTACATCGCGGTGGCAAAAACCTCGCCGGTTCTGGAGTACGCGGACGATATCCGCGCGGCGCTGAAACTGATTGAAATGGAAGGTATACACGAAGATCTGGTGCTGAAGTACCTGGGCAGAGGCGGCGAATGATTTCAGAACCCTCGGACCTCTGTCCCCCTGCTGCAGTGCCTGATATACACCTGCCGGTTCGCTGCTGAAATTCTGCCCTGGGGTCTTGGTCGTTCGCACCCTATCTGTATAAACTGAGCATCTTGCATTTTCCACTTTCAAACAACATCGAGAGCAGTTCCTTTATGGCGATCTGGACCAGCACCCCGAACCTTGAGCACCTTGCCAAAGCCAGCGAAAAAACCGCAGTCAGTTATATGGGCATTGAGTACCTGGAAATTGGTGATGACTATGTCAAAGGCCGCATGCCCGTTGATGCCCGGACGGTCCAGCCGTTCGGCATTCTCCACGGCGGCTCATCCGTGCTTTTGGCGGAAACCCTGGGCAGTATGGCGGCCAATTGCTGCCTGAAAGACCCGGAGACAGTCGCGGTCGGGCTGGATATCAACGCCAACCACATTCGCCCCGTCACCAAAGGCTGGGTTTATGGCACGGCAAAGCCCATTCATATTGGCAGTGCGACCCAGGTCTGGGAGATTCTGCTGGAGAACGAGCAGGGCAAGACGACCTGTATTTCCCGGTTGACCATGGCGGTAACCAAACGGCCGGGCTGATTAACACTGGTCAGGATTCAGGGCTGTTCAGTCGGCCTTTGCGGCTTTCTGGTGACGATCAGCCCCTGATTGTGGATGATGTCCAGGGCCTGCATGGAAGCTCGCCCTTTATCGTAAACGCGGTTGCTGGTGATCGCGTCGCAGGTGTCCACCAGCCCGATGATCTTGGCAAAGTTGGGAATCTGTTGCGCATGAAGGCCCGGGGATAACCGGAGCCATCCATCCGCTCATAGTGGCTGAACGCCACATCCACCGCGGTATTGAGCGAATTGCTGGTACCCATCAGGATGGCTCCGCCGTGTATTTGTCCTGATGCGGTGCACTCATACGCTGATCCTGAATCCCTGGAGCACTATTTTGTTTGATGCAAAAACCTGTTAACAGGATGGACCTGATTGCAAAATCTGGTCAAATAATGTTCATTCAGTGTGTTGCTGACGGATTTTAGTGAGCTCTCCTCCGTGTGGCGGAGATGCTCTGAGGATCTTCTGCCATGGCAGACCATCGATCGTTCCACCTCTGGTGGCTGGCACTTGCCACTGGACTGGTGCCCCTGCTTACTATCCACGCCACCTTTGCGATCTCTGTGCTGGAGGGCTATGTGGAACTGTGCGTGCCCTATTGGGACAGCTGCACCAGCATCAGCCGAACCGGTCGCTACGGCACATCCTATTTCATCTTCAAGGGCACCATGCTGCCAGCAGCATTGCTGGGGATCCTGTTCTGGTGGCTCAACAGCCGCTGGCTGAGGCAGTTGGGGGTTCATTCGTCCGGTGTTGCCTGGATTCCCTGGCTGGGGTTGGTGGCCAGTGTGTCCCTGGGCGCCTATACCATGGCCCTGGGGCACGAGGGGGATGGCTTCAATCTGATTCGCCGAATTGGTGTGGTGCTGTACTTCTCGCTGACCTTCATCTGTGAACTGCTGGTCAGTGCCGGCCTGCGTAGCCATCCGCTTTGGAAACACATCGGTATGAGGCTGCTGAACCTGTGCCAGATCACCCTGGGTGTCGGTATCCTGTCGGTCATTCTTGAGGGTGCAGTGCCGGCGTTCCATGACACCAGGGAAGATGCCTTTGAATGGATTCTCGCCTTTCTGATCAACGCCCACGCACTTTGGCTGGCTTTCCTCTGGCGCAAGAACCGGTTTCGGATTCGGCTCTGGGTCGGCTAGACGGATTGTGAGGCACAGGCACGCCTGCCGAAGAGCTTCTATACTCGTGAAAGGAACGTATTGAAAGGCAACTGCCTCGATCGCTAGGTTGTACCAATGCAGACGATTTCTGCCTTGCAGAGGAGACCATCTCATGGCGAAAAAGAGCAGTAACCAACCACGCAACGTGGCACAGAAGCTGATCGAATCCCACCTCCTGTCCGGAACGATGGTCGAAGGCGACGAGATTGGTCTGAAGATTGATCAGACCCTGACCCAGGATGCCACCGGCACCCTGGTCATGCTGGAACTGGAAGCCATGGGCCTGGACCAGGTCAAGACCGAACTTTCCGCCCAGTACGTTGACCACAACCTGCTGCAGACAGACAACCGCAATCCGGATGATCACCTGTTCCTGCGCAGTGCCTGCGAGAAGTTCGGCGTGTGGTTCAGCCCTCCAGGCTCGGGTGTCAGTCACCCGGTGCATATGGAGCGTTTCGGTAAACCCGGCAAGACCCTGCTCGGCTCCGACAGCCATACCTGTGCGGCCGGCTCCCTGGGCATGCTGGCGATGGGGGCCGGGGGACTGGCGGTGGCTATGGCCATGACCGGTGAACCCTTCTACCTCAAGATGCCCAAAATCATGGGGGTGAAATTGACCGGCCGGCTGCCGGACTGGGTAAGCGCCAAAGACGTAATCCTCGAGATGCTGCGGCGCCACGGCGTTAAAGGCGGCTCTGGCCGGATAATCGAGTATCACGGTCCGGGGCTGAAAGCGCTGAGCGCCATGGATCGCCACGTGATCGCCAACATGGGCCAGGAAATGGGTCATACCGCTACGGTGTTCCCCGCTGACGACGCCGTGCGGGATTTTCTGGAACAGCAACAGAGGGAGGACGATTTCCAGCCTCTGAAGGCCGACCGCGGCGCCAGCTATGACGAGTACGACGAAATCGATCTGGGCAAGCTTGAACCGCTGATCGCCCTGCCCAGTAGCCCCGGCAAGGTGGTGCCGGTCCGGGAGGTTGCCGGCGAATCCATCTATCAGGCCTACATTGGCTCCTCTGCCAATCCCGGCCTCCGGGATTTTGCGGTGCCGGCAATGATGGTCAAAGGGCGCCAGACCCACGACCGGGTGTCCTTCGATATTAACCCCACATCCCGGCAGATTCTGGAAAACCTCACCGAACTGGGCTACCTGCGGGATTTGCTGGGCGCCGGCGCCCGCCTGCACCAGACCGGCTGTAACGGTTGCATTGGCATGGGCCAGGCGCCGGCAACGGACCAGATCAGCCTGCGGACGGTGCCCCGGAATTTTCCTGGCCGCTCCGGCACCACAGAGGACAAGGTGTGCCTCTGTAGCCCGGAAACGGCGACCGCCTCAGCCCTGACCGGTGTGATTACCGATCCACGGGACCTGGACATGGATTACCCGGTCTTCGATGCCAGCCGTACTTTTCATGTGGCCGATCGCAACATCAGGCCACCCGCGCAGCATCCGGAACTGACCATGGTGGAGAAAGGGCCGAACATCAGCGCGTTGCCACTGTTTGAGGGGCTTCCGGATTCGCTGGAACTGCCGGTACTGCTCAAGACCGGGGACGATGTGTCCACGGACGAAATCCTGCCTGCCGGGGCTGATGTTCTGCCCTACCGCAGTAACATTCCGGCCATCAGCGAATTCACCTTTACCCGGATCGATCCCTCCTACCCCGATCGCGCAAAGAAATACCGGGACACCGGCTCGATGATTGTCGGCGGTGACAATTACGGTCAGGGCTCGAGCCGCGAACATGCAGCCCTGACACCCCGTTACCTCGGTGTGCGGGTGGTTATCGCCAGGAGCTACGCTCGCATTCACTGGGAGAATCTCTGTAATTTCGGCATATTGCCCCTGAACTTCACTGGCAAAAATGACTACGACGATATCGAGCAGGGCGACGAACTGGCCCTGGAAGGACTGCATGAGGCACTGGATTCCGGAAAAGAGATAACCGCCAGGAATAGCCGGACCGGTGAGCGATACAAGCTGGACCACAACCTCAGCCACCGCCAGATCAGGATGATTCTTAAAGGCGGGCTGCTGAACGTGATGCGCGAATCGCTTGCCGGCTAGTATTTGCAATCAGCGGCCAAGCCAACGGAGGTTTTAATGGCATCGACCGTGGACACCGAGCACTTATCATCTGCTCAGGCAATGGACCAGCTTGTTCAGAAGCTCAAGGCCGGTCTTGAGGGCGATGTATACTTCGACGCCGGTAATCGGGCGCTCTACGCCACCGATGCGTCCAACTATCGTCAGGTGCCGATTGGCGTTGTCGCGCCGCGCACCGCGCAGGATGTTGAAACGACCGTCGCCATTGCCGGTGAGTTTGATGCGCCGATTCTGATGCGTGGTGCCGGCACCAGTCTGGCCGGCCAGACCTGCAATGTGGCCATCGTCCTGGATGTGTCCCGCTATCTCAACCGGATTACCGAGCTGGATCCCGATGCCCGGCTGGCCCGGGTAGAGCCGGGCGTAGTGTGTGACAGTCTGCGCAATGCCGCCGAAGAGTATGGCCTGACCTTTGGGCCGGACCCTTCAACTCATACCCACTGCACCCTGGGCGGCATGATTGGCAATAACTCCTGCGGTGCCCATTCGGTCATGTCCGGAAAGACCGTGGACAACATCGAAAGCCTCGACGTGCTGACCTGCGACGGCCTTCGACTCACCGTTGGGCCGACCTCTGAAGACGAGTTGGAGCGCATCGTGAGAGAAGGTGGCCGGCGAGGGGAAATATACGCGGCGCTTCGCAGCCTGCGGGACCGCTATGCCGATGCCATCCGCAACGGTTTTCCTCAGATCCGGAGGCGCGTTTCCGGCTACAACCTGGATGCCCTGCTGCCCGAGAACGGCTTTAACGTCGCCGCCGCCCTGATTGGTACGGAAGGCACCTGCGCGATCACCCTGTCAGCACAGGCTAAGCTGATACCCAGCCCGCCACACCGCACCCTGGCGGTGCTTGGATACGAAGATATCTGCCAGGCGGGCGACCGGGCGCCGGAGGTATTGGCGACCGGCCCCCTGGCACTGGAAGGGATCGACGACCAGATTGTCGCCGACATGCGCAAGAAAGGTATGGGCCTGAAAGCCCTGAAGGGACTCCCGGATGGGGACGGCTGGCTGCTGGCGGAATACGGCGGAGACAGTGAAGAGCAGGCTCAGGAAAAGGCCCGCAAGGCCATTGAGCAGATCGGCGAACACTGTGTGGATAGCCGGCTGTATACCGACCCCGCCGAGGCCAACCTGGTCTGGTCTGTTCGCAAGAGCGGTGCGGCCGCAACCAATGCCCTGCCTGGCGAACCCGAAACCTACCCCGGCTGGGAAGACGCCGCCGTAGACCCGGCACAGGTGGGCGATTACCTGCGGGATTATCGCAAGCTGCTGGAGCAGTACGGCTACCGCTCCTCGCTGTATGGCCACTTTGGCGATGGCTGTATTCACGGTCGGGTAACCTTCGATCTGAGCTCCACAGAGGGAGTCGCCAAATGGCGGCGCTTCACCGAGGAGGCCGCGGATCTGGTGGTGCAATATGGCGGGTCGCTGTCCGGCGAACACGGCGACGGCCAGGCCCGGGCGGAATTGTGGCCCAGGATGTTCAGCGACGAACTGATGGCTGCCTTCCGGGAGTTCAAGGCCATCTGGGACCCCGAACACCGGTTGAACCCCCATAAACTGATCGATCCCTACCGGCTGGACGAAAACCTGCGCACGGGTCCGGATCATAACCCGGCAGAGCCGCAGCCACTGTACTTCAGTTTCCACAAGGATGAGGGCAGCTTCGCTGCCGCCGCAGGACGGTGCGTGGGCGTGGGCAAATGTCGCAGCCAGCAGGGTGGCACCATGTGCCCCAGTTACCGGGGCACGATGGAAGAAAAGCACAGCACCCGAGGCCGCGCCCGCTTGCTCTTCGAGATGCTGGAAGGCGATCCGCTGGGCCCGGTCTGGAACAATGAATCTGTCCACGAAGCCCTGGATCTGTGCCTGGGCTGCAAGGCCTGCAAGCACGAGTGTCCGGTGCAGGTGGACATGGCCACTTACAAGGCCGAATTCATGGCCCACTATTATGAGAAGCACCGGCGCCCCCGCCAGGCCTGGGTCATGGGCCGGATTCACGAGTGGTCCCGGCTGGCCGGAACCATGCCCGGAATCTTCAACGGCTTCGCGGCCTTGCCGGGCGTCAACACTCTGGTACACAAGCTGGCGGGCATTGCCCCCGAGCGCACATTGCCCCGATTCTCACCACGCCCGTATACCCGCAGCTATCGCACCGAACAGGCGCCCGGCCCGGACCGGCCAACGGTGCTGCTATGGCCTGATACCTTCAGCAACTACCTTGATGCGAGGGCGGCAGAGGCGGCTCATCGGGTGTTGCAGGCCGCCGGTTTCAACGTCCGGCTACCTGGTCAGCCGGTCTGCTGTGGCCGTCCACTGTACGATTATGGCTGGCTGGAACAGGCGCGCGGCAGGCTGGAAAAGACCCTGATAACCCTGCAGCCTGCTATTGATGAGGGGTTGCCGGTGGTGGGGCTGGAACCATCCTGCATGAGTGTGTTCCGTGATGAACTGGTCAACCTGTTCCCGGACGACGACCGGGCCCGGTATCTGGCGGAGAATTCCTGGCTACTCCCCGACTTCCTGGCGTCGCGGAAACGTCTGGCGTGGTCGCCGGCGCCGCGGCTTCAGGGCAGTGTTATGGTTCACGGCCATTGTCATCAGAGCGCCTTCGACGGCCTTGATGGTACCCGGGAGCTGCTGGCAACGCTGGGTCTCGAGGTCAGTACACCGGATAGCGGCTGTTGCGGCATGGCCGGCGGCTTCGGCTTCGAGACGGATAAGTACGAGATTTCCAACAGGATCGGCGAATCGGCGCTGTTTCCCCGGGTTCGTGCTACCTCAGAGCAAACCTTTATCGTTTCCGATGGTTTCAGTTGCCGGGAGCAGATCCGCCGGGGGACTGGCCGCAAGGCCCTTCATAGCGCCGAGCTGCTTGCGCTGGCGCTGGATCAGCGTGGTGATGCCTGAGCCGCGTCCCTGCGTTACTGCCCCGGCCCCTGGTGCGCTTCCAGGAAGAACCGCTTAAAGGGAAAGCAGGCCGCGAATCAGCGCTGCCGTGCCCGCGATGGCCGCAATGGCCAGGATCACCGGGCGAAGCCCCTCGAAGCGCATACGGTTGATCAGTTTGCCGGAGAGCCAGAAACCCACAAGCACCCCCGGGAAAGTGACTGCGAACAGCAAGAGCTCGCGCAGCCCCAGGTAGCCTGAGGCAAACAGACCTGACAGGCTCAGGACACTGGCCGCCAGAAAGAACGCGGACATATTGGCCCTGACCAGCGGTCCCTTTTCGTTCTGGTAGATCAACGCGATCGGTGGTCCACCGACAGCGGTAATCGTGCCCATATAGGTTGAAGCCGCTCCGGCAAGCATGCTGTTCCGGGCATTCAGGGCGGGCCTGAGCCCACCAATACTGAGCGCCACCCCTGCCAGAATCAGGATGCCAAAAATCAGCTCGAAAGCCTTGGTGGATATCACCAGCAGGGTCAGTGCTGCCAGGATTGCCCCGGCAACCCCACCGACAATGGCGAAGCGCACTTCCCTGACCTGCAAGGCACCATGATTGCGGATCAGCATGAACACGGTCAGCAGGGTGGCATTCAGGATCAGCGGTCCGGGCACCAACAGCGGGCTGATGAGAAACAGCAATGGTGCAGCCAGGGTCCCGATGCCATAGCCGGCCACGCCCTGCAGACAGGCGCCGGCGAGCACGGCCAGGTTAGCCAGTAGAATTTGTAACAGCGACACGTCCGTCAATGGAAATCACCAAAAAGTCGGGAGATAGGCCGGAGCAACACCGGTTTGATATTGATACACTGCCGGACTACGAGCATAGTCGAAAAGATTGATCCCCGATGACGCAGCAGCCTGAACACCAAAGTTGCCCTTGTGGCAGCGGCAAATCCTACCTTGAATGCTGTCAGCGCTTCCATCAGGGCGAACCGGCACCATCTCCCGAGACACTGATGCGCTCCCGTTATGTAGCGTTCGTTCTGGATCTTCCGGATTATCTGCGGGCCACCTGGCATCCGAGCACGCGACCGGAGACTCTGACACTGGAAGACGCGCCGAACTGGACCGGTTTGCAGATCCTGGACACCAATGAGTCGGGCGATCGCGGGACGGTTCATTTCCGTGCGCTCTACCGCCTGGGCAAGGGCTGGGGATTTCTCGAAGAAAATTCCGATTTCGTTCAGGAGCAGGGCCGCTGGTATTACCTTCGGGGAGATACCAGCGAGGGCCAGTTGAAGCCCGGTCGTAACAACCCCTGTCCCTGTGGGAGCGGCAGGAAGTACAAGGCCTGCTGCCTGTAGGCGCCAATTACTCGAACGAGGGCAGTTCCGGCTTGCCGACCGGTTTGCCGGCTTCCTGCCAGGCATCAAAGCCACCGGCAATGGACTGAACGTGCATGTAGCCCATTTCCTTCAGGGCTTGCGCGCTCAGGGCTGCCCGGCCTGAGGTTTTGCAGTAGCAAACAATTTTCATATCCCGGTTTTCCAGGGCCGGATCGTTGCTGAACCTGAATTCCAGCATGCCCCGGGAAATGTTGACTGCGCCGGGAATGTGGCTGATTCGATACTCATCGGGATCCCGCACATCCAGCAGCAGGTCGGCATTGGCAATAGCCTCGTCCGCCTGTTCGGGCGGGACTTCCTGAATATCCTTCTTGGCGGCTTCAACCAGGTCGTGGGCAGTCTTCATGGGGTGTCCTCCCTGCAGTCATGGAATAACGTTATAGCTCAGGATAAGGGATGAGGCGGGTCGGCGTCACCCTGGATCTACCCGCCAAGCGCAGCCTTCGGAGTCATTCAACGCCCGGAGTATAGGTTTTCCAAAAAACGTCAAATATTGTAAAAGCTGGTCGGTATCTGACCTCAGATGAGCCGCTTCTCTGTACCATCCTGCCGGCACGTTCAAGATATTCAACGACACAAGGAAAATCAGGATGTTGAAGGCAGGAAAGGCGTTGTCTTTGGTGTTTGCAGGCGGCTCATTGCTGGCTCTGGCCGGCACGGCAGCTGCGCAGGGAGCCTACGCAGGGATTTCAGTGGGGCAGGCAGAGGTGAGCGACTACTGCGATGGCGTGTCTATCGAGTGCGATGACTCTGTTCTGACAGGGCGCATCTACGCAGGCGGATTTTTTGACGAGTATCTGGCGTTCGAAGGCGGCTATCGCTTCGTTGATGACACCACGATCGGGAACAACACAGCCTCCATCGACGTGGGCTACCATATGTTTGACGGCTCTCTGCTGGTATTCACGCCGAACCTGGGCCCGGTTCGACTGTTTGCGAAAGTCGGTGCCCAATACTGGCGGCAGGGATTCGGAGGAGTTGTTGATGCTCTGGATGACGAGAGTGGCGTTTCATTCCGGACCGGCGCCGGTGCCACAATCAATGTTACTGACGCCTTCAGCTTTCGGTTGGAGTGGGACTATCTGCAGGATGTCGGTGACGATAGCTCAGGCGTCCAAAACCTGAAATCGGACGTCCATGTATTCTCGGCAGGCCCGGAATTCCGGTTCTAGACTGGAGGCTATGAAACAACCCATCACCGGCTACCACAAAGACGAGGAAGACCACTGGGTCGCCCAGCTGTCGTGTGGGCACAATCAGCATGTGCGTCACACGCCGCCCTGGGTCAATCGCCCCTGGGTAACGACGGAAGAGGGCCGGGCATCGATGCTCGGGTTTGAGCTTGATTGTCGGAAGTGTGAGGAAGGCGCGCCTCCGGACGACCGGCCCTGAGCTATACTGTGGTTAAAAATGACCACGTGATTGGCAAAGGAGTCTGCCTTGGTGAAGCGCCTCGTTATCTGTGCCGATGGTACATGGAATCGCCCCGAAGAAGATCTTCAGAAAGATGTTCCCACCAACGTTCTGAGAATGGCCCGGGCCATCCGGCGCTCTCGCGGCCGATGGTCTGCCTCAGCATGTGTTTTATGACTGGGGCATCGGTTCCTACCATAATGCCGTCATTGGCGGGGTGACCGGCCAGGGCATTCACAAGAACATCATGGATGCCTACCGCTATATTGTTCAGAACTTCACGCCGGGTACCGACATCTACCTGTTTGGCTTCAGCCGCGGTGCCTACACCGTGCGTTCCCTGTGCGGGCTGATCAATAACTGCGGCATTCTCAAACGGCCCGATGCGCGTCTGATCCAGCAAGCGTTCGAGCATTACAAGAAAACCGGTGCCCCCTGGAAACCGGCCGGTGCAAAGTCTGTGGAGTTTCGCGATACCCATAGCCATGACTCCCGGGAGATCCGGTTTGTCGGGGCCTGGGATACGGTGGGCGCCCTGGGCGTACCCTTCTCGCTGCTGGGACTGTTTGACCGCAAGGACGAGTTCTACGACACCAAACTGGGAAGCAACGTGCGTATCGCCCGCCATGCCCTGGCCATTGACGAGCGCCGTGAGGACTTTGAGCCGACACTGTGGCAGCCCCGGGCTGGGCTGGATCTGGCGCAGGTGTGGTTTGCCGGTTCCCACAGTGATATCGGCGGCGGTTACCCGGCGGACGACCAGGGGCTGCTGGCCTCGGACATCGCCCTGGACTGGATGGTCCAGGAAGCCAGGAGTGCCGGTCTGGATATAGAGGAACATTTGCCTGCCGACATCCATCCCAGCGCCAGAGCGAGATTGCACAACTCTCGCCGGCATATCTTCCGGTTTTCAACGCCGCTGGTTCGCAACCTGAAGCCGGACCGTGTCGAGACCGCCATTCACCCGTCTGTAGCCGAGCGTTGGCGGCTGGATCCGGGTTACCGGCCGCCAAACCTGAAACAGACAGGGTTTGCCCCTTAGAAAACGCGGATTGTATGATGGCCGACGCATACAGCGGGCCCGGTTCTGATTTTGCGCAATGGTGCCTGGCGCTCTCCGGTCCTGACAGAATGAGAGGGAAAGATGAAAACCTGGGTATTACTGGTTCTGATCACGATGTCAGAGGCAACCATCGGTGTGTTCGTCAAACTGACGGATGGTCGGATTCCAGTCCAGACGCTGACTTTTTACGCGTTTGTCTTTGCGACGGCATTTCTGATGCTGGCCATGCCTTGGGCCAATAAAAAGCCTCTTGAGTTGCCCCGCGGTAACTGGAAGGACACGTTTCTGATCGGTGCGCTGATCGCGGCGCAGAGCGGCTTTTTTAACTACGCCATGACACTGGTGCCGATTGCCAATGCTGTTATTTTCTGGAGTGTTGCGCCTTTCTTTACCTTTATCCTCTCCTGGCTTTTTCTCGGCGAGAAGGCAAAAAAGAGCTATATCCTCATTTTCGCGATCGCCTTGGCGGGCATTGTCATTGCCAAACCGCTCCAGGAGGGCTACTTGCTCGGCAATATGGTGGCCTTGGGCGTGGGTGCGATCTACGCGGCGATGATTACCTACATGCGCTATGAGGGAAAAACTGAAACCGGCAACGATATTGCCTGGTCTTTAATGTTCGCGGCGCTGATCATGTTGCCCTCGGTGTTCATTGCAGGGCTCGGAGATATAACCGGCATGATTCGCTACGAGAGCATCGGGATGTCACTGCCTGTCATGCTCTGGGCAGCGGGTCTGGGGCTGATATCCATGGGGTTCGCCTATTTCGGCATCTCTATCGTACTCAAGTCCATAAATGCCAATATTTATTCGCTGATAGATATCATCGTCTCACCTGCCGTCGCCACCATGTGGGGGTTTTTGATTTTCAATGAAGTGCCGGCGCCCAGTATGCTTTATGGCGGCGTGTTATTGCTTGGAGCAGGAGCCTGGCTGACCCGGGAAATGTCCCGGAATGATCCGACCCGTGCCGTCCACGCCTGTCATTCCCAGTGTGCACACGGATCGCCTGGTCCCGTGGCTCAGTGAGGCTGTTTGACGATGTGCCCTGCCGAATCCGGTGTGGATGGCGCGGCGCACACAGCACAGGCGTATTTGCGCTCATAGCGCCTGTCTGCCCAGCGTTCATAGATCCGCGAGGCAAGCTGGAAGATGCCGGGCCAGAGCAGTGGCCTGAACAGGAAACCGAAGGGGGTGTGGGACCAGGCGCGAACATTGGCGGGCAGGCCTGTCACCCACTCGCCGGTCCAGGTCATCATGTGAAGCCGCCTGAGCAGCGCTTCGCGGCTGGGCAGGTTGGCACTCCCGTCCCGTTGTTGGTGAATATCCGCGAAAATCAGGTTGCCCCGCTGGAGCTTGCGCAGGCTGCGGATTTCTTTGGCGCAAAGCGGGCACTGTCCGTCGTAAAACAGGGTGTCATAACGGGGCTCCATCAAGTCCTCCAAGGGCCAGAATCTGTTTTCCAGCGTCCGCCTTGCGATCTTCCACGGTTTGCCGGATGCCGGCGAGCGCAGCCGGAAGAACCTCCGGTGCGGCTTTCTGGAATTGTGTCAGCAGCTCAATCTGAACGTGCAGATCCTGGAAGCGGCCATAGAGCTGTTGCCGTGCCTTCACGGTTTTCAGGCCACTTTTCCAGGTTTTCGCATCCAGTTCCATCAGGTAGCGGATGCGTTTGAGCTGCTTGCGCAGACGGTGGATGTCGTCATCCGGCGAGGTGTGCATCAGCTCGGCGGTACGCCTGTTGAACTCCGTGATACGACGCTCCACGGCCGTTCGGATGTCTTTGGGGCTGAGTGTTCCGGCCAGTTTGTGAAAGCTTCGGGAATCGACCAGGTTACGCCAGTCGTCCAGGCTGTCCCGGTAGCGCTTGCTGGCCAGCCGCTTCACCAGCTTCCTGTGTTCGCCGTCCGCTTCCCGTTCGAACCAGACCTGCAGGGCCACCTGAATCTCGCGGTTGTCTCCGCACAGTTCCGGCAGGTCCTGCAGGAAGACATGCAGGTCTCTCAGCGGCCCGGTGGCCTTGGCATGGCGCTTCAGGCTTTTCACGGCGTTTGCCAGGGTGCGGTCGCCGGTCACTTCCTGAACTGACTCGGCGATGGCCCGGCTGCGGCGAATAGCGATGCGGTACTGGTGCAGGAATTCGTCGTCCAGGCCCAGAATGACCCCCTGTTCCAGCTGCCTCAGCCGTTTTACCTGGTGGCGGAGTGCGTCGGGGATGTCTTTGGCCGGGTCCTCACCATCGGTCCTGGCCTTCTTTTTCAGCTTCCGGGCAAAGTGGGCATAGCTGAAATCCTGGGGTGTCAGCAGGGCCATCAACTTGCCTTTGCCACGGCTAACCTGGTGCCAGTGTCTGACCGGAAGCCGGATGTGCATGAAGCTGGCTGTCGGTAACTGCTCCGGGGCCTGTTTCACAAGCCACTGGGCGAGCTCCAGCAAGGCCGGGTTGTGTCCTACAAGGGTGACCTGGTCCTCGTCGCCGCTTTGTTCCAGCCATGCGAGCAGGCGTCTGAAGTCAAAAGTGTATAGCTCGCTTCGGGTGTGGCAGCGTTCCGGCAGAATCGGGTCCGGCAGGATGCCTTCAAGCGTTGCGAGGGCGCGCCTGGCATCACTGCTGTAGACCTCACCATCGAAGGCGCCGACGGATTTCAGGGCTTTCCCCAGGGGTGCCAGCTGGCTTTCACCCCGGGCGTTGAGGGGGCGTTCATGATCGCTGAGCGACTCATCGGCCCAGCTGGATTTGGCATGGCGCACCAGAAACAGATGCTTCATAGGCCTACCATCGTCGTGGTCCTTTAGTCTAAGAAATTCTCAAGATGTTTACCTGACTGCCGATACTTTACCCATAGGAAAGCCTATTGCGAATAGCAGTTTAGCCCCGGAAGCCTGGGCGGCGCCACGGGCCCCTGAAACCTGTCTTAACAAACTGGAACAGATCTGACAGGCGGGTCTGTGGATAATTCGCCATCAGAACAACCCCTTGGGAGCGGCACGATGAAATTTTTGAATCAACTGACAATACGAACGCGCTTGCTGGTGGCAGTACTTGTGCCAGTACTTATTACGGCAGCGACACTGGCCTGGATTACCGCAAAACAGATTCAGGAAAATGGCGAGGAAGAACTGGAGCGTCTCGAGGCCAGTCTTCTTGAGGCACGCAAGACCGGACTGGAGAACATGATCGATGCCGCCAGGGCTGTGGTACTCGAAGCCAAGAACGATCCGGCCCTGAGTGAGGAAGAGGCCAAGGAGGAAGCCGCGGAGCGTTTGCGCTCAATCCGCTTCGATGAAACCAACTATGTGTTCGCGTACACCCGGGATGTCTACAACCTGGCCTACGCGCCGGACCCGTCCAAAGAGGGGCCGACCAACAACCCCACCCTGAAGCGTCTGGTGGGTAATCTGTTCGAGGCAGCCGAGGGTAACGGGTTCTACGACTATGAATGGATGAACCCGGCCTCCGGTAACGAAGAGCCGAAGATGTCCTACTCCACCATCATTCCGGACTGGGACTGGATGATTGGTGCCGGCGTGTACATCACCGATATCGAGAAACAGGTGGCCGCCGCCCGGAAGGAGATTGAAGCCAGCATGACGGCGACTCTCAGCTTCATTCTTCTGGTTACCGTGGTGGTTGTAGTGATTGCTCTGTTCATTGGTGTGTTTGTCGGCCGCACGGTGACCCAGCCATTAAAACAGGTCAGCAACATGATGCAGGAAATCGCCGACGGCGAAGGCGATCTGCGCCAGCGACTGCCGGATGAGGGCAAGGATGAGCTGGCCGAGCTGGGCCGGCGGTTCAACGCCTTCGTGATCAAGATCCAGAACACCATGCGCGAAGTGGGTACCACCACGGATCAGGTAGCCTCGGCTGCAGAAGAGCTGAGCCGGGTGGCCAATGAAACCCGGGCGTCGGTGCAGGAGCAGGGCTCGGAAACCGACCAGATTGCTTCGGCTATAAACGAGATGGCAGCCACCATCCAGCAGATCTCCGGCAATGCCAACGAGGTTGAAAGTGCCGCCTCGGATGCGGATCGCATGGCCCGGGAAGGCGGCGAAACCATCGCCAGTGCCCAGGGTGCGGTTAACCGGCTGTCGGAAGAAATTGACGGTACCGCGAAAAGCATCAACGCGCTGGCGGAAAAATCCGACGACATCCAGCAGGTGCTGGATGTGATCCATGCGGTGACCGAACAGACCAATCTGCTGGCCCTGAATGCCGCTATTGAAGCTGCCCGCGCCGGCGAGCATGGCCGCGGCTTCTCGGTGGTAGCGGACGAAGTACGCCAGCTGGCCAAACGCAGTGCCGAATCCGCCGACCAGATCCGGGAAATGATCAACGGCTTTGTGTCCGAATCCCGCGCGGCGGTGGACCGAATGGGTAACTCCCGCAAGAGCTCGGACGAAACCGTCGAGCGTATCAATCATGCTACCGATGCCCTGCGGACCATCGAATCGTCCGTTGGCCAGATCCACGATCAGGTTACCCAGATTGCCACGGCCGCCGAGCAACAGAGCCAGGTGGCGGAAGAGATCAACCAGAATGTGGTCCGGATCGTGGATGCCGCCCAGCGCAGCGATACCGGCGTAACCCAGACCAACGAAGCGAGCCACGAACTGGCCCGCCTGGGTGAGAGCCTTCGGGAGCTGGTGGGGCAGTTCAAGGTCTGATCGACGCTCACAGTATTTCGCTGCCCCGGCGGCCTCGACGATTGGCGGAATACTGTGAGCAAGCTATGATGGACCCGGAACGGGAAAACTGTTTTTCATACCAACAATAACGGAAGCCAACACAATGACAATCCGGAAATCACTGCTTGCGGCCGTTGCTGCCGCAGCGACAATGTTCAGCGTTTCCTCGGTTGCCGAGGAAAACTTCACTCTGCGCCTTGCGCAGACCTGGGGGCCCAATTCTCCGATTCTCGGGGAAACCGTCCAGCATATGGCCGATATGGCTGAAACCATGTCGGACGGCCGCCTGCAGATTCGCATCGATCCCTCCAACAAGCACAAGGCACCGTTCGGGATTTTTGATCTGGTGCGCAATGGCCAGTACGACATGGGTCATACCGCGTCGTATTATTACAAGGGCACCATCCCCAACGCCATGTACTTCACCACCGTGCCGTTTGGCATGATTGCCCCGGAGCAGTACGCCTGGTTCTATTATGGTGGCGGTATGGAGCTGATGCAGAAGGTCTATGAGCCGTACGGCCTGCTGTCGTTTCCGGGCGGCAATACCGGTAACCAGATGGGCGGCTGGTTCCGGGAAGAGATTAACTCCCTGGAGGATCTGAAGGGCATCAAGATGCGTACGCCGGGCTTTGCCGGCGAGGTGATGGCCGAGCTGGGTGTCGCCGTTACCAATATTCCGCCGGGTGAGCTCTACAGCGCCCTCGAGCGCGGCACCATTGACGCAGTGGAATGGGTTGGTCCGGCGCTGGATTTCCAGATGGGCTTCCATCAGATCGCCAAGTACTATTACTCGGGCTGGCAGGAGCCGGGTGCGGAGGTCCAGTTCCTGGTCAATCAGGAGACCTGGAACAAACTCCCCAAGGATCTTCAGGAGATTCTGAGAGTCGCCATGCGCACCGCCGCCTATGACATGTATATCCAGAGCACCCATGCCAGCGGCGTTGCCTGGGATCGCATGAAGGAAGATTACCCGGATGTGACCCACAAGACTTTCCCGCCGGAAGTCATTGACGCTTTGCGCAACGCGACCGACAAGCTGCTGGCCGAGGCGGCCGAGGAAGATCCGCTGGCGAAGGAAATCATCAGCTCCCAGCGCGATTACCTGCAACAGGTTCGCCAGTGGACCAACATCTCGGACAAGGCCTATCTCAACACCGTTGCCGAGTAACGCCTGAAACAGTGTGGGGCGGCTGAAGGCCGCCGCGCTGAACAAGGGGCTTCGGGGTAATCCAGACCCGGAGCCCCTTTCTGTTTGTGTCGCTTTCTGGAAAAATAGGCCGCTCATTCTTTGGGCAGCGCCGATGAAACAGACACTGCTATCCCTGAGCAATCTTTCCAAGCAATTCAGTGGTAAAACCGTTCTGGACGGTCTGGATCTGGAGATCTACGACGGCGAGTTCATCACGCTTCTTGGTCCCTCCGGCTGCGGTAAAACCACGCTGTTGCGTCTGATGGCGGGTTTCGAGCATCCGGATGCAGGGTCAATCACCCTGGCGGGGCAGGATCTCACCCACACCTCCCCGGAAAACCGGCCACTCAATACCGTCTTCCAGCATTACGCCCTGTTTCCTCATATGTCGGTGTTCGACAACGTCGCCTATGGCCTGAAAATGGAGAAGCGGCCCAAAGACGAAATTCGCCAGCGCGTGGACGAAGTCCTGGCCATGGTCCAGTTGCAGGATTTCGCCCGCCGGAAACCCCACCAGCTCTCCGGTGGCCAGCAGCAGCGGGTTGCCATTGCCCGGGCGGTGGTCAAGCGGCCGCGGCTGTTGCTACTGGATGAACCGCTCTCGGCCCTGGACCACAAACTGCGCCGAACCATGCAGGTTGAACTCAAGCGCCTGCAGCGGGAACTGGGCATCACCTTCGTGTTTGTTACCCATGATCAGGAAGAAGCGCTGTCCATGTCGGATCGGGTGGTTGTGCTCAAGGACGGTGTGGTGCAGCAACTGGGTACGCCCCGGGAAGTGTATGAGCGCCCGGCAAATCTGTTCACTGCCCGGTTTGTCGGAGAAACCAATTTTTTCCCCGGAACGGTCGAGTCGGTTCACGATGGCTCGATCACTGTGGATGTCTTTGGCTTGAAGCGAACTTTGCGGCGCCCGGATTTTCCGGTGGCCGGGGGGCAGAAACTCCAGGTATTGTTGCGGCCGGAGGATATCCGGGTGCTGGATCCGGCGGACGCCCAGGGCGTGGCCGGGAAAATTGTAGAGCGCAACTACAAGGGCAGCACGCTGGATTCAGTGATTCACCTGGCCGATGGCACCGAGGTTCTGGCCAGCGAGTTTTTTGATGAAGATGATCCGGCGTTCGACTACCGGCTGGGTGAACCGGTGAAAGTGAGCTGGGTCGATGGCTGGGAGTGGCTGCTTCCGGAAGAACCGGGGCTGGATGAGGCGGAAGAGGAACTGTCGGCCGATGCATAGTGCTATGCAGCAGCCCTTCAAAACGGCGGTTCTGATCCTGGTCTGGGGCTGGCTGCTGTTCCTGGTGCTGGCGCCGAACCTTCTGGTGGTGGGTGCCAGTGTCATGACCCGGGACCCGGCCACCTTTCTGTCGCTGCCTCTGAACCTGGACGCCTATCGGCAGCTGTTTGCCCCCCTGTACCTGGACGTGTTCCTGCACTCGCTGTACATGGCGGCGATGACTACGCTGGCATGCCTGCTGATTGGCTATCCCTTTGCGTGGGCATTATCGAAGGTGGCAAAGCAACGGCAACTGGTGCTGATATTCCTGCTGATCGTGCCTTTCTGGACCAATTCCCTGGTGCGCACCTATGCCCTCAAGCTGATTCTGGCCACTAACGGTCTGCTCAACAGTGCGCTGATGTCCATCGGTCTTATCGACGAGCCATTGCAGTTGCTCTACACCGAAGGTGCCGTGATCATCGGCCTGGTGTATCTGCTGCTGCCGTTCATGATCCTGCCGTTGTATTCGGTGTTTGAGGACCTGAAGCAGGAACTGCTGCTGGCATCCCACGATCTGGGCGCCGGCCGGCTGTCCACGTTCCTGCATGTGATTGTGCCACTCACCCTCCCGGGCGTGCTGGCGGGGGTGATGCTGGTGCTGCTGCCGGCCATGGGGCTGTTCTTCGTGCCCGACATTCTCGGTGGCTCCCGCAACCTGCTGGTAGGCAATGTCATCAAGAACCAGTTCCTTGATGCCCGTAACTGGCCCTTTGGCGCCGCGGCCAGCATTGTCCTGACCATCACCATGGCCTTCCTGATGTTTGCCCACCGGCTCAGCAAGCGTCGTCTCGGCGAGGAGGGCGCCTGATGGCCCGCTGGCTGCCCCGAACCTACCTGGCCCTGGTTTACCTTCTGCTGTATGTGCCCATCGTGGTGCTGGTGGTGTTCTCGTTCAACGAAGCACGTACCGGCTACAGCTGGGGCGGCGTGAGCCTGCGCTGGTACGAGGCGCTGTTCAATAACCGGGCTCTGGTCGGTGCCATGTGGAACTCCCTCTGGCTGGCACTCTCTGCGGCAACTGTCTCTACAGTGATTGGTGCACTCACTGCCCTGGCGCTGCACCGGTATCGCTTCCGGGGCAAGAAGCTGCTCAATGGCATGCTGTTTGTGGTGATGATGTCGCCGGAGATTGTCCTGGCGATCTCCCTGCTGGCGCTGTTTCTGCTGGTGGGGTTGCAGCTGGGGTACGTGTCCCTGCTGCTGGCCCATGTGACCTTTTGCCTGCCCTTTGTGGTCATTACCGTGATGGCCCGGCTCAGCGGCTTTGATGAGAGCCTGCCGGAGGCGGCCCGTGATCTGGGTGCCTCCGATTTCACCATGACCCGAACCGTGCTGATCCCGGTGATCATGCCGGCATTACTGGCAGGCTGGCTGCTGGGGTTTACACTGTCTCTGGATGACGTGGTGGTCAGCACCTTTGTGAGTGGCCCGAGTTATGAAATTCTGCCCCTGCGCATCTACTCCATGGTGCGTGTGGGCCTGAAACCCGAGGTAAATGCCCTGGGCACGCTGTTGCTGGTGTTTTCACTGGTTATGCTGATGTTGTCTCAATGGATTCTGATAAGGAGCAAACGATGAAGAAACTGGCACTGGCCGGCATGCTGGCCTTGGGATTGGCAGGGTGCAGTTCCGAGGAGCCGCAGGTACTCAATCTCTACAACTGGTCTGAATACATGCCCCAGGAGGTCCTCGACCGCTTCACCGAGGAAACCGGCATACCGGTGGTGTACACCACCTACGACAGCAACGAAGCCATGTACGCCAAGCTGAAACTGCTGGACGACAGCGCGGCCTATGATCTGGCGGTGCCGTCGACTTACTATGTCAGCAAGATGCGCCAGGAAGATCTGCTGATGCCCATTGATCGCAGCAAGATCGAGGGTTTCGACAACCTGGATCCCGAGCTGACCAATCTGGATATCGATCCGGACAACCAATACAGCGTGCCCTACCTCTGGGGCACCACCGGGCTGGCAGTGGATACCGCCGATGTTCAGGGCGAGCCGGTCAATGCCTGGGCCGACTTGTGGGACGAGCGTTTCAAGGGCCGGGTGATGCTGACCAACGACATGCGTGAAGTGTTCCACGTGGGCCTGAGGGTGCTGGGTTACTCTGGCAACAGCACCAACCCGGAAGAAATCAAGGCCGCGTACGAGAAGCTGTCCGAGCTGATGCCGTCGGTGCGTACCTTCAACTCCGATGCCCCCCGCATGCCGTATCTGGAAGGGGAAACCGATGTCGGCATGATCTGGAATGGTGAGGCGGTGATGGCCAAGGACGTCATGCCCAGCCTGGAATACGTCTATCCGAAGGAGGGCATTATCGCCTGGCTGGACAGTTTCGTGATTCCGAAGAACGCCAGGAACCCGGAAGCGGCGCACAAGTTTATCAGCTTTGTACTGCAGCCCGAGATTTCCGCGCTGATCAGCGAAGAGATTGGTTATGCCACGCCAAACCTGGCGGCCCGCGACATGCTGCCGGACGAAGTGGCAAACAATCGCGCCAGTTATCCGACCGCAACGGACATGATCAACGCCGAGTTCCAGACCGACATTGGTGATGAAGCACTGCAGGTGTATGCCAAATACTGGGAGATGCTCAAGTCCGGTCAGTGAGCAGCGCTGATCGCGTTAGCCGGGATCACGGGCAGACAAGGGCTGTAGTCGGCAGCAAACAGTCGGAGGTTCCATGAAATTTATTTTTGAAGTGCATATCCGGGAAGGGCATACCGCTGAGGAGTACGCGGACGCCTGGGTCCGGGCCAGCGAAATCATCCAGCAGGCGCCTGGAGCCCGGGGAACCGAGTTGCACCGCAAGATCGGCGACCCCAGCACCCTGATTGCGATTGCCTCCTGGGAGAGCAAGCAGCAGCGGGATGCCATGGAGGGCCAGCATAGTCCCGAGGTGGCGGCCATCATCCGCAGTGCTGCGCCTTTTGTCGATATCAAACCCATTGGTGAGTTTGAAGACCCGGAATGGGTGGTGCCGCCGCAATAACCCGGGGCTCCGGAATTTGAGCGGATTGAACTATAATCGAGGCTGAACGCGACGCAACGCAGGTTACCCTTCCCGATGCCATGGTCATGAAGCCGGCCGTGACCGCGTTGAGGTGTCCGTATAGGGCGTTAAACAACCAGCACGGGGCATTTCGCATTAGACGCTACCCGGTGGGATACGCTGCCCAGGAACATACCGTCCTTGTCGCTGTGGGTTCCCTTGGTGCCTACTACAATAAGGTCTGCGCCCTTGTCCTGGGCAAAGTCGATGATTACTTTCGATGGCCTGCCGGCCTTGACGAAGCCCCTGACGTGGGTGGCGCCGCGCTCCCTGGCCAGCTCCTTGGCATGATTGACTACCTCTTTGGCGTATTCCGACAACACCTTATCGGGAATATCCATGCCTTCCGGGCGTCCTATCGACAGCGACGCCTCAAACAGGCTGTGATGTTTGTAAACGCAGAGCAGGTAGATCTCCGCGTCGGTCAGTTTCTGCAACTCTATCGCCTTGGTCAGCGCATCGAACGAGGTCATCGAGCCATCGACTGCCACCAGAATCCTTTTGAACATGTTGCTCTCCTATATGTTCACCCTTCAGGGTGATCAAATCACCTGAAGGCCAGATCGCGCAGGAACAACGCGATTTGCGGAAAGGTAATCAGCAGGCCCGCAGCGGTCACCAGAATGAATATGAACGGCGGTGTGCCGCGAATGACTTCCATGTATGGGCGCTTGAAGATCGCAATTGCAGTAAAGATGTCAACACCAAAGGGTGGTGTGGCAGACCCTATGGCAACCTGCAATGTAATGAGTACACCCACCAGAACCGGGTCGATGCCGGTCGCTTCAATGGCAGGCGCGAAGATGGGCGTCAGAACCAGAATCACCACGATCGGGTCAACAAACATGCACGCCACAAAGAAGGCGATACAGATGGTAATCATGACACCAACCGCACCCATGTCGCTGATACCCACCGAGTCCAGAATGGCCTGGGGAATCTGGGCGAAGGAGATAATCCAGGAGAAGCCGGTACCGACGGCCACCAGAATGAACACCACAGCAGTTATCAGGCCGGTGGATTTTGAAATCCGGTAGATGTCCGGCAGCTTGAGCGATCGGAAGATCACGAATTCCAGCAGGAAGGCATAGAGCACGCATACGGCGGCGGCTTCGGTGGGACTGAAAATACCGCCATAGATGCCGCCGATAATAATCACCGGGAAAAAAAGAGGCCAAAGGGCTTCCCGCACCGCCATAGCACGTTGCCTCCAGCTGGATTTTTCCTCGGTAGGCAGCTTGTTAACGTGGGCATAGATCAGGCAGTAGATTGAGAACATGATCAGAATCATCACGCCCGGCCCAATACCCGCGATGAACAGTTCGGCGATGGAGGTCTCGGAGATAACCCCGTAAATAATGAATCCGATACTGGGGGGGATCAGGAAGGCAATGTCACTGGAGTTGATAATCAGCGCCAGTGAAAAGGAATCCGAATAGCCTGCTTTGAGCAGTTTTGGCCGCAGCGGTGAGCCAATAGCGACCACCGTTGCCTGGGTTGACCCGGACACAGCACCGAACAGGGTGCAGGAGGCTGCGGTGCTGATGGCAAGCCCGCCTTTGACGTGGCCAATAAACGCCATGACCATGTTGATCAGCCGGTCTGCTGAGTGACCGCGGGTCATGATGTCTGCCGCCAGGATAAACATCGGAACCGCAATCAGGGAGGCCGGACGAATACCTGCCATCATCTGCTGGATGAAGGTTCCCATCTGGCCGAGGCCGTCGAACGTCATTACAAAACCAACAAGGGCACCGGCTATCAAGGGCACCATCATCGGGAAGCCCAGCAGAAGCAGCCCGATCATGATCACCATCATTATAGTTGCCATGAATTCTTCCTTTGTTTAGTGCAGCTTCAGTGGGTCAGACCTCGGATTCGGTATCCGCATAGCCATCAATGACACCGGTGGACAGATACACATCCTTGCTGGTGAAGTTTTTGATAGCCGTCAGGAAATACTGAATACCGGTGATGGCAAAGCCGACCGGTGCCCAGATATAGATCCACCAGATTTCAATTCCGAGCGCCGGCAGAATCCTGCCCCGGCTGTAGAGGGTTTCGATGTAGCCGTAGGAGTAGTAGCACAGGAAAAACATCAGCGCCGAGGTGACCAGGGCGATGAAGATCATGAGCACCTTTCGGCCCTTGGGTGGGATAGCATCGTAGATTGCCGACATGCGGATGTGTCTGCCATGACGGGCTGCATACCCTATGCCTGCAAAGGTGATCAGGATAATGAGTATCCGGTTGACTTCACCGGACCAGAACATACCTTCACCAAGCACATACCGGGCAATCACGTTGGTGCAGGTATTGACTGCCATGAGGATCACGCCCATGGCGAGCATGACGGCTTCAACCTTACTGATAAAGACATCTATGGTTCCCAGAAATCCGGGCAGGCCGGACTCATAGGTTCCGGTGTCGTCTTCTATATCCGGAGAATTATCGGACATGGGAACGCTCCAGAGCATTCCGCTCCCGGCCGGCGGAGAGGGCCGCCAGCGGGGCGGGGTGAATGCGGAACCCTGCCGGAAGGCCGGCAGGGTTGGTCGCTAGCTTATTATTACTTGTCGCTCTGAACCTGCTTGAGATCTTCCTCAAACTGATTGAGCAACTTCTTGCCTGATTCACCGGTCATCTCGATGAACTTCTTCTTGACCTGCGGGGCGCGGGCCTGGAATTTATCGATCTGCTTTTCAGTCAGGCGGGTAACCGTGCACTTCTCGCAGTCTTTCATGATCTTGTCCAGCGCTTTCTCTGCCAGACCGTCAATGTGCTTGATGATTTTGTCGAATGCGTAGTCGCCCGCTTCCATGATCATCTTCTGCTCTTTTTCAGGCAGGCCCTGGTAGAAGTCCAGGTTGGCCATGAGCGCGGTAGTGAACCAGCCGTGCTTGGTGAACGTCAAATTGGGAGACACTTCATACAGGCCGCCGGACTGAATCCAGAAGATCGGGTTTTCCTGGCCCTGGATCATGTTGGTCTGCAGAGCGCCATATACCTCGCCCCAGGGCAGAGGTGTCGGAGTTGCGCCAAAGGCCTCATAGGTTGCCGACAGCAACGGGTTGGTCATAACCCGGATCTTCTTGTTGTCGAAGTCTGAAGGGCTGGTGATGGGCTCATCCGCGGTGACCACCATCTCACCTTCCGGATACATCTGGATCAGCTTGAGTCCGTTATTCTCGTAGAACTTGGGGAACAGCTTGTTGATGGCTTCGCTTTCACGGAAGAACTCGACCACTGTGTCCAGCTTGGTGGGCAGCAGGTACGGGATGAAGAAGATCTGTGCTTCCGGGATCAGGGAACCGGTGAAGCCCGGCGACTGGTTGACGAACTGCAGAATGCCGGAAAGGGTCTGCTCCATGATGTCGTCTGATTCGCCCAGCTCGCCGAAACGGTAGATCTGAACGGTATGCTCGGAATTCTTCTCGACGTATTCCTTGAAGTCATAGGCGAAGACGTCCTGGACATCCCCTTCGTATTCCTCATGGGCGTAGCGCCAGGTGTCGGCGTTTACAGAGTTGGCTGCGGTCATGGCTGCGAACGCGAACGCGGAAATTCCGGCCAGTTTTTTGAACTTGCTCATGCTGCTCATCGGGTTTTCTCCGTTCATTATTTTACCGAAATGTATTGTTACATTATTAAAGACTGGCAAAACAAAGTGGTTTTCGCAAGAAAATGGCCAAAACAATACGTTCAGCAGAGAGAGTTTTCCCGGTTTCGCAAGTTCATGAAATCACGGTTGATTAATATCTGAAAGGCAGGTTTGGATGAGTTCCCGGAACTCACCGACGACCCGGTCAAGGCTGTTTTCCAGCCGGTGACCATCGGGCA
>Ga0247720_100161_pt1 | contig 31171 bp, 29 predicted proteins | sample MSEWel2015_12_15_FD_189078 | JGI IMG/M metagenome (GOLD analysis project Ga0247720, IMG submission 189078) | Subsurface sediment microbial communities from gas well in West Virginia, United States - MSEEL Well Study Marcellus 3H_2015_12_15 | ecosystem: Environmental > Terrestrial > Deep... | reverse complement strand
CCGAAACGCCGGAAAGCATGGCCTTCGTCCAGAGCAGCATCGAAAGCCTGCTGCGGGAGAGACACCGCCTGACCGGTTCCAGCTCCGATGATTTTAGCGTGCGCAACCTGACTTCCGTTCTGGAAGCCGCGGAGAACACCACGGCCATCATGACCCTCCTCCTGGCCAGTGTGGCGGCGGTATCCCTTCTGGTGGGCGGTATAGGAACCATGAATATCATGCTGGTTTCCGTTACGGAGAGGACAAGGGAAATCGGCCTGCGCATGGCCGTGGGAGCAACCGAAAGCAATATCCGCAACCAGTTCCTGGTGGAAGCCCTGGTTCTCTGCCTGATTGGCGGGGTTGCGGGAATTCTCGTGGGAATCGTCGGCTCCAGGGTAATCTCCAAAGCTTTCGGGTGGCCGGCATATGTCACGCTGTCTTCCATATTATTATCCGCGGGTTTCTCGGCGGCGGTGGGCATATTCTTCGGGTATTACCCCGCCAGGAAGGCGGCAGGCCTGGACCCCATTGAAGCGCTCCGCTTCGAGAGGTAGGAAGCCTGAAGATCCCCGGTTTTTGAACCCTGCTCTGGCTCGGTAGCGAGCGACTTGAGCCGAGACCAGTCTGGCTCCCACACTCACGGTAAATTGTGTTCTTTGGATAGTAAGAAGCGGTTAAAAATGGCTTCTGCCCTCCGTTTGCTCTGTACTCATTGGTTCCGGGTGCCTGTACGGGAAACTGAAAAGCAGGCGGCTGGCAGGGGCACCACCGGGAACTCCGGTTGCGGTGAGTGATGGGCGACCGCTTTCACCACCTGTCGGTGGCGCTTGATGGATATCCGGTCGAGGGGAGAACTGGTGATGAAAAAACTGGTACTTTCAGTTCTTATGGCAGCCCTGGCCTTTTTCAACGTGCTGCAGCCTGCCATGGCCGGGGAACCCGCCCGGCCCGAGCTTTCGTTGAGCAAGGCCATAGAGATGGCTGTAAAGCAAAATAAGGCCCTGAAAATAGATGAACTGGAAATTGAACGCACGGAGGCGCTGCGCGAGGAAGCGGCGGACCGGCTTAGCTTCACCCCCACCGGGGACAGCGGTTATGACCCGGAGGTGGAAGCGGCCTGGTATTCTTTGTTACAGGCGGATCTGACCTGGCGCATGTCCAGGAAAAGCTATGACGCCCGGCTCGACGGCATCACCCTGGCTGTATGCCAGCTGTACTGGAATGTGCTGAAGGCCCGGGAAAATGTAAAGGTAAAGGAACTGGCCCTGGAATTGGCCCGCCTGGAGTTGCAGAAGTCCCAATCGGCGTACCGGTTGGGTTTAACCGGCAGGCTGCAGAGCAGCGGTTCGGCGGCCTCCGTAAAAGGGCTGGAACAGGCCGTTGCAGATGTGGCGGAAGCGGAAAGCGCACTGGCGGCGGCGCAAAATGAGCTGGATAAGGCCTATTTAAAGCTGAACCAGCTGGTGGGACTGCATCCCGGCGACCGGCCGGTTCTGGTTGATAAACTGGAGTTTTACCCGCTCCAGGTGGCAGACCTGGACACCGAGGTGAACCGGGTGCTGGAAAATAGCCCGTCCGTGTGGCTTGCCGAACAGAAAGTCACCCAGAAGAAATATGCCACCGACCTGATGTTTGCCAGCGGGCAGTACACCCCCTATGACGTACGGCAGGCGGAAATGGCGCAGGCCGAACTGGATGCCCGGAACGCCAGAGATGCCCTGGAAATGCAGGTGCGCGAACTGTACCACACCTTGAAAAGCCTGGAGGAATCATACAGATCCGCAGAACAGGAGGTAGCCACGGCCCGGGAGGAGCTCAAGCAAAAGCAGATCATGTTCCGGCTGGGTCTGGCAACCAGGGCTGATGTGCTGGCGGCGGAAGTAAGCCTGGCCAGCGCGAATTACGTGCTGACGGATCTCGCCGCACAGCATTCCTACAACAAAGTGGTGTTCCAGAAACCCTGGGCGCCTGCGTACAGCGGCACCGGCGGGTAAGACGGTATGTGTGCTGCTGCCGCTGTACCCGAGCTGTACCATTACCATTCTGGCTAATTTCAGGCCCAGGGAAATCCTGCAGGTGCTGGGCCCGGCGTCGAGGTCAGGGTGGTGGACGAAAATGACCGGGAGCTGCCTGCGGGCGAGGTGGGAGAACTGGTGGCCAGGGGGCCCAATGTGATGAACTAAATTTTCACTGTGCGGGCCGGAAGACATATTTTACCCTGGCCAGGGCGCCGATGTCCTTCCAGGGGTTGCCTTCCACAGCCACCAGGAAGGCAGGGCGCCCTGGTTCAATGCAGCCCAGCAGGTGGTCCAGGCCCAGGATGGCCGCACCGTTGCGGGTGGCGGCCAGGAGGATGTCCGCCGGGGAAAGGCCGGCCTCCCGGTAGAGCAGCAGTTCCTCCAGGAAGCCCCGTCCGTGGCATACGCCGGTGGCCCCGGCATCGGTGCCCACCCCCAGGGTAACTCCCATTTCCAGGGCTTTTCTGACCATTTTCAGGTGGCGGCGCCAGGTACGGTTGATGATCTCCGCTTCCCGGGCCGTATATTGTGCCCGCCATTGTCCCCTCACCTGCCCGGCCACCGGGATGACCGTAGGCACCCAGGCAATGCCCCGGGCGGCCATACGGTGCAGGGATTCTTCGCTGAGGAAATAACCGTGCTCTATGGAATCCACCCCGGCTTCTATGGCCAGGCAGACGGCTTCCTCCCCGCTGGCGTGGGCCATAACCCTCAGCCCTCGCCCGCGGGCACGGTGGACTATCCGCTGCAGTTCCTCCCGGGTGAACTGGGGGCCGCCCACCCGCCCGTATTCGGAAAAGCTTACTATCCCCGATACCAGCACCTTGAGGTGATCCACTCCCTGCCGGGCCAGGGAATCCACCGCCGTTTCCAGTTCTGCCGGGGTTAAACCCGGCCCCAGGAAGGAGCCGTATTTCCCCTGCCGGTGCAGGGCCTGCCCGCAGGCCAGCACCAGGGGCCCGGCCAGCCTGCCGCTCATAACCAGTTGTTTCGCTTCAAGTCCGATACCCGCCCGGTCTCCCCCGTCCCGCACGGCGACAATGCCCCGTTCCAGGGTCTCCTGCAGGTCCGCTTTAACCCGCTCCTGCCATTCCGGCCGGTTGTTCCATTGCTGCCGAGCCCGCGAAAAATCCCTGCCGTCCAGGGCCAGGTGAACGTGGCAGTCGATTAAACCGGGGATAACCGTGCAGCCGGGCAGCTCCAGGAGGTCCGGTGAACCGGGTGCGGGGACTTTATCCCGGCAGCCGTTGTCCCCTCCGGCCACGGCCGCTACCCTGCCTTCCCGCAAAAAAACAAGCCCTTCCCGGGGCGGTTCCGGCGTCCCGCGCCAGACCAGAGCTTTGAGGACCAGGTTTTCGCCAGTTTTCAGATCGATTACGGACATGGGGGCCTCCCGTTTTTCAATTCTCTTATTGTGGATGGATGTTGCATGCGGGTACCGGCGGCGTCAGCGGGAGACCCGCTGCGACGGCGGCCGTTCCCCCATGGCCCGGCTTGCCGGCAGGAAGGAGAGATAGAACATCAGCGCCGCTCCCACCAGTACCCCGGCTCCCAGGCTGGAAAAGGCCAGGGCCCAGCCTGCTGGGCCCGGGTAGAGGTCGAGGAGCAGCCCGAAAACAGCGGGTGATACGGTGGCAAAAAGGTAGCCCACCAGGGTCTGCCAGGCCATGATGCTCCCCAGCTTTTCCCGGGGGGCGATTTCCGCCAGCCCGGCGGAAAATATGGGTGAGTCGGCGGTAACGGTCAGGCTGTAGACCAGGCCCACCAGCAGCAGGAGCCATAATGGTGCCGCCAGCAGCCAGCCGAAGGTGAGGGAGCAGGCGGCACTGGTGAGCATGATGGCCAGGGCGGTGCGGGTACGCCCCAGGCGGTCCGACAGCCACCCCGCCAGCAGGGTGGAGGGTGCCCCCAGCATTACCGAAAAGGCGGTGAGGGTGGCCGCCAGCGAGGTGGCCCGGGCGTAGTGTTCCTGGAATACAGCGGTCAGAAAGGGGGCCAGCCAGGAGCGCAGGCCGTACATCTCCCACATGTGTCCGGTATAGCCCAGGATGACCAGGGCCAGGGCCAGGTTGCGCTGCGTTTTCCCGGCCTGCGGCGGCAGTTCCCCAGCCAGGACGGCTTTTCCGGGTTCCGGGGTTTTGTCCTGCCTCCTGCAGGGTAAAAAGGCACCTGCCGGCTGGCGCCACAGCCACAGGGAAAGGAAAACGGCTGCGAAACTGATCCCGGCCAGGACCAGGTAGGCCTCCTGCCAGGGCAGAAAAGCGGTGAAAGCGCCGGTGAGGGCAAAGGAAAGGGAAGTGCCCGCCAGGTAGGAGGAAACGTAAAAGCCCACCGCCCGGCCGCGGGAGGCGGGAGCCTGGGAAATGATTTTAACCCCGGGCATATAGATGCCGCCCAGGCCGGCTCCGGTCAGGGCCCGCAGCAGGGTTCCCGACAGGGCATCCCGGGCCAGGAGGGGAAAGAGGAAATGGGTGACGGCCGATAAAACTGCTCCTCCGACAAAGACATGGCGGGCGTCGATGCGGTCCGTCAGGGGCAGGGCCACCAGGGCGGCCGCCACGTACCCGGCCTGAAAGGCTGCTACCATCACCCCGGACTCGGCATGGCTGATCCCCCACTGCCTTTCCACCAGGGGGAGGACGGCCGGCAGGCAGTAGGACGGCACCAGCACCAGCAATTGAATTAAAGCCAGCAGCCCTATGGGGATATATGTTTGCTCTTTGCGGTTGCCCATTTTGTCCGCTGCCACCTGTTCGATACTGCTGAATCATTAATTCTTTTTCACTCCGGGAACACCTTTTTCCTGTGAATAGTATGACAATTTTCAAAAAACTGTTGTGCATTACCGGAGGGTATGATAAAATTTACCCGAGGATGGTATCCCCGCGGGAGCCATACCCAACCATACTTATTAGAACCTTAAAACCGGATAAGCTTATTACCGCTTGGAGCCGGGAAGGACCGAGACGGGGGTGGGAGAAGAAGATTGCTGCCTTTCGGGGAACCCGGAAGGCATTTTTGTTGTTTCAGGCGAGTTCTATGCTGATTGGCGTGGGCCGGGAATTTCAGGTAACGGGAGGCGAGTTTGATGAACAAACCTTCGGTGGCCGTGGTGGGCTGCGGTAAAGTGGGCAGCGCCCTGGCCCTGCTATTGAGGGAGCGGGGTTACCCCGTGGTGGCCGTGGCCAGCAGGAGCCCGGAATCGTCCCGGAAACTGGCCCGTTCCCTGGGCTGCAGTGCTTATGGCCGGCCCTGGGAGGCAACTTTAAAAGCCGATCTGGTTTTTATCACCACGCCCGACCGGGAGATTGCCCCGGTAGCGGAGCTTATTGCCCGGGAGGGAGGTTTCCGCCCCGGCCAGGTGGTGGCCCACACCAGCGGCGCCCACGCCTCCAGCGAACTGCGGGGTGTCCGGGAAGCGGGAGCCCTGGCCGTGTCCATTCACCCGCTGCAATCCTTTGCCGATGTGGCGGGGGCCATGGAAAACCTCCCCGGATCTTACTTCGCCCTGGAGGGGGACGAAGCGGCCATTCCCCTGGCCCGGCAGGTGGTTGATGACCTGAAGGGACATGCCTTTATCATCAGGGCCGAAGACAAGCCCCTTTACCACGCGGCGGCCTGCATTGCTTCCAACTACCTGGTGTCTTTGATGCACCTGGCAACCAGCCTTTACGGGCGTTTTGGCCTCTCCCGGGAGGAGGCCTTTGAAGCGTTGTATCCCCTGGTGCGGGGTACAATAAACAATATCCGGCGGGTGGGACCGGTGAACGCCCTCACGGGCCCCGTATCCCGGGGCGATGTGCCCACCGTCAGCGGGCACCTGCCGGCCCTGGAGCGGGTGGGAAGCCTGGAGTCTCACCTTTACCGCCTGCTGGGGCTGTATACTGTCCGGGTGGCCCGGGAAAAGGGCTCCATTGACAGGGGGCAGGCCCGGCAGCTGGAAGAAGTTTTCAATTCCGCTGGCAATAAAGAATAACCATAACCGGGAGGTATCCTTATGAGCAATCAACGAGTTACCACCGCCTATTTCCGGGAGGCTAAAAAAACCGGCCGGAAAATAACCATGCTTACGGCCTACGATTACCCCATGGCCAGGATGGTGGACGAGGTGGGAATTGACGCCATTTTAGTGGGAGATTCCCTGGGCAATGCCGTCCTGGGCTATGATTCCACCATTCCCGTAACCATGGACGACATGGTTCACCACATCAAGGCCGTCACCCGCGGGGTCAAGCGGGCCATGGTCGTGGGCGACCTGCCCTTCCTGTCCTACCATATTTCCCGGGAGGAGGCCCTGCGCAATGCCGGCCGCATCCTGCAGGAAGGCGGTGCCCAGGCGGTCAAACTGGAGGGCGGCCAGGAGGTGGCCGAAACCATCCGGGCCATGGTGTCCTGCGGCATTCCGGTAATGGGCCACCTGGGGCTGACACCCCAGTCCATCCACCAGATGGGCGGTTACAGGGTCCAGGGCAAGGACGAGGCCCAGGCGAAAAAGCTGCTTGAAGACGCCCGGGCCATCCAGGAGGCGGGGGTTTTCGCCATCGTCCTGGAGTGTGTACCCGTGCCCCTGGCCAAGCTGCTTACCGAAACCCTGGAGGTGTGCACCATCGGCATAGGCGCGGGGCCATACTGCAACGGGCAGGTTCTGGTCACCCACGACCTGCTGGGGATGTTTATGGGGAAATCGCCCAAGTTTGCCAAGCGCTATGCCAACCTCCACGAGGAGATTGTCCGGGCACTGCAGGCCTACCGGGAGGAAGTGCAGAGCGGCGCTTTCCCCGGCCCGGAGCACGGCTTTGATATGCCCGGGGAAGTGCTGAGCAAATTGTATTGAGCCGGAGGGGGAGTATCTTGCTCGTCTGCCGCACGATAAAAGAAATCCGGGATTTTGTACGCCAGGCCCGTTCCCGGGGCTTGAGCGTGGGCTTTGTTCCCACCATGGGCTATTTCCACGAGGGTCACCTCACCCTCATGCGCCGGGCAAAGGAGGCCTGTGATGTGGTGGTGGTCAGCATTTTTGTCAACCCGCTGCAGTTCGGCCCGCGGGAGGATTACGACCGCTATCCCCGGGATCTGGACCGGGATGTTTCCCTGGCGCGGGAAGTGGGCGTGGATGCCATCTTTCATCCCTCCGTGGAAGAGATGTACCCGCCCGGCTTTGCCACCCACGTCGATGTGGAGGGCCTCACCGAGTGCCTCTGCGGCCTTTCCCGGCCCGGCCATTTCCGGGGGGTGGCCACGGTGGTGACCAAGCTCTTCAACATCGTGCGCCCCGACAGGGCCTTTTTCGGCCAGAAGGATGCCCAGCAGGCCCTGGTAATCCGGCGCATGGTTGAGGACCTGAACATGGATCTGGAAATTGTGACGGTACCCACGGTGCGGGAGGATGACGGCCTGGCCATGAGTTCCCGCAACGTTTACCTGAGCCCGGAAGAAAGGCGGGCCGCTGCCGTGCTTCCCCGGAGCCTGGAGGCCGCCCGCCGGGCCTACGAAGCGGGGGAACGGGATGCGGACCGGCTGGTGGAGCTGGTGCGCAGCATGATTGCTGCCGAACCCCGGGCGGAAATCGATTACGTGGACCTCCGCTCGGTTCCCGATCTGCAGCCGGTATCCCGCCTGGAAGGGCCGGCCCTCCTGGCCCTGGCCGTACGTTTCGGTTCTACCCGGTTGATTGATAACGTCGTGCTCGGCAGCCCGGACGGGGTGCTGTAGGCCGGTGTTTTCATCCGGTCCGGCACCCCGGGTCGGGGAGCCGGGCCGGAGGACAAACACCTCAAGGGAAAGGGGGTTATGCGGGCATGTTCATTACTCTTTTTAAATCCAAAATTCACCGGGCCACGGTAACCGGAGCCAACCTGAACTACATGGGCAGCATCACCATTGACCGGGCTCTGCTGGATGCGGCAGGCATTTTACCCCATGAAAAGGTGCAGGTGGTAAACAACAACAACGGGGCCCGGTTTGAAACCTACGTGATCGCCGGTCCCCCGCATTCCGGCGTCATCTGCCTCAACGGTGCCGCCGCCCGGCTGGTGCAGCCCGGAGATACGGTTATCATCATAGCCTATGCCCTGATGACCCCGGAGGAAGCGGCCGGTTTCTCGCCCACGGTGGTCATGGTGGACGGGCAGAACCGGGTGGTGGAGGTCCGGCGGGAGGAAGCGCCGGGGGAAGAGGACTGAAGCGGTCCCGGCGCCGGTAAAACCCGGCCTGCAATGCCTCGAGATGCGGTTTGGGGCCGGATCCCCTGCTGTAACCTGGATCTTGACAATCTTCTGCCCCTGTGGTTAGAATTATCTCATGATTGTTGACATTTTTGGTGGCTTTTTGCGGTTTTTTTCCGCGGGCGCTGGGGTAGAAGGTGGTTTTTTCTTTTCTGCTGGTTCTATGGTGTAAGGAGTGAAACATGCATGTCCGGTAATGAGGAAAAGGTTCGTTATTTATCTGAAGAAATTAAACGGTTAAAAAAGGAGCGGCGGGCGGTAATTTTAAGCCACGTCTATCAGCGCCCGGAGGTCCAGGAGATTGCCGATTTTGTGGGGGATTCTCTGGGGCTGGCCCAGCAGGCCGCCAAAACCGACGCGGAAGTCATTGTTTTCTGCGGCGTCCACTTCATGGCCGAAAGCGCGGCCATTTTGTCTCCCGATAAAATTGTACTCCTGCCCGAAATCAAAGCGGGCTGCCCCATGGCCGACATGGTCACCGTGGAAGCCCTGCGGGAGAGAAAAAAAGAAATCCCGGGGGTTATCGTGGTCTGCTACGTGAATACTTCGGCCGCCGTCAAGGCCGAAAGTGATGTCTGCTGCACCAGTGCCAACGCGGTGAAGGTCGTTTCCTCCCTGCCTGAAGACCGGCCCGTACTGTTCATCCCCGATAAGAACCTGGGGCAATACGTGGCCAGGCAGACGGGAAGGAAAATCCACCTCTGGGAAGGTTACTGCAACACCCACGACAGGTTGTTTGCGGAAGATGTGCTGGCTGCCAGGGAAGCCCATCCCGAAGCCCTGGTGCTGGTGCACCCGGAATGTCACCCGGAAGTAATTGACCTGGCCGATGCCGTGGCCAGCACCACGGGGATGATCCGCTTTGCCCGGGAGAGCAGTGCCAGGGAGTTCATCATCGGCACGGAAACGGGTATCCTGCACCAGTTCCGCAAGCAATGCCCGGACAAGGAGTTTTACCTGGCTTCCGATAAGTTAATCTGTCCGAACATGAAAGCCACCACCCTGGAAAAGGTGCACCGGGCACTGGTTACCCTGGAACCGCGGGTGACGGTGCCGCCGGAGATCCGGGAAAAGGCCCTGCGCTCCCTGGAGAGGATGCTGGCGGTGACCTGATTCCAGAGGAGGGATTGAGGATTGATAGGAAGATACCTGGTTAACTTCGATACCCGGCAGCTGCCCCAGGAAAACTGGGACTATGTAATCCTGGGCAGTGGCATAGCCGGGTTGTATACTGCGTACGCGGCCAGCCGTTTCGACCGGCAGGTAGTGGTGCTGACCAAGTACACCATGGAAGATAGCAACACCGATAAGGCCCAGGGAGGTATTGCCGCCGCCCTGGGTCATTCCGATTCTCCCGCCCTGCACCTGAAGGATACCCTGGCCGCCGGGGCGGGCCTCTGCGATCCTGAAGCGGTGAATGTGCTGGTCAACGAGGGGCCGGGCAGGGTGCGGGAATTAATCGCTATGGGGGCACGGTTCGACCGAGAAAACGGGCAACTGGCCCTGACCCGGGAAGGGGCCCACAGCCGGCGGCGCATTCTCCATGCCGCCGGGGATGCCACGGGGGCGGAGATCCAGCGGGTCCTTTCCGGGCAGGCGCGCCTGTCGCCCAACATTGAAGTGCGGGAAAACCATTTCGCGGTGGACCTCCTGGTGCAGGACAACACCTGTTACGGCGTGCTGGCTCTGGACGGCTCCTCGGGGGAACTCAGGGTCTTCTGGGGGCGGGCGGTGGTCCTGGCCACCGGCGGCCTGGGCCAGCTTTTCGAGCACAATACCAACCCCGCGGTGGCCACCGGGGACGGCATTGCCATGGCCTGGCGGGCCGGTGCGGAAGTGATGGACATGGAGTTCATCCAGTTCCACCCCACTGTCCTGAGCCTGCCGGGGGCGCCGCCATTTCTCATTTCCGAAGCCGTGCGGGGTGAAGGTGCGTACCTGCGGAACCGCTATGGGGAGCGGTTTATGCCCCGTTACCACGATCTGGCGGAGCTGGCTCCCCGGGATGTGGTGGTAAGGGCCATCCTGAAAGAGATGGGCAGCACCGCTTCGGACAGGGTTTTCCTCGATCTCTCCCACCTGGATCCGGAAAAGGTCCAGCAGCGCTTTCCCACCATCAGCCGCACCTGCGCTTCTTACGGGCTGGACATCACCAGGGACCTCATTCCCGTTGCTCCGGCAGCCCATTATATGATGGGAGGAGTAAAAACCAACCTTTATGGAGAAACCAGTATCGAGGGGCTTTATGCCTGCGGCGAGGTAGCCTGCCAGGGGGTGCACGGGGCCAACCGCCTGGCCAGCAATTCCCTGCTGGACGGACTGGTTTTCGGCGGCCGTATTGTGGAGCGGGTGAACAGCCTTCCACCGCGGCGTTCCGGTCACCCGGAATTTTCCTGCCGGGAACTGGGCGACGCCCCTGAAATGGACGTGGCCCACCTGCGCCGGGAAATACAGAGCGTGATGGGGAAATATGTGGGGCCGGTTCGCACGGCCCAGGGGCTGGAGAAAGCCCTGGCGTTTTTTGAAGAGTGGGCCCACCTGGCCGAATACCGGGCCCGGAACGTGGAAGAGATGGAAGTCCGGAACATGCTCCTGGCCGGGCAGCTGATTGCCCAGGCGGCGTTGATCCGTACGGAGAGCCGGGGCGGGCATTACCGCCTTGATTATCCCCAGCCCCGGGATCTGTGGTTAAAACATATCATCCTGCGCCGCTAGAGGGTCCGGTCCGGACGGGCGCATTCCGGGAGCCTTATAAGGGGGGGGAAGCGTGCAGGACATTGTTTTGGAGGAACTTATCGACCGGGTGCTCAGGGAGGACATAGGCACGGGAGATGTGACCACCAACAGCATCGTACCGCCGGGTTACACCACCATCGGGTTCATCCATGCCAAGGAGGCGGGGGTGGTGGCCGGCCTGCCGGTGGCGGGAGCCGTTTTCCGCCGGCTTTCCCCGCATATCTCCTTCCAGATCCGGGTGCGGGAGGGGGAAAGGGTTCAGGCCGGGCAGCTCCTGGCCCGGGTGGAAGGGGAGGCCCAGGCTATTTTGAGCGGTGAGCGGGTAGCCTTAAACCTCCTGCAGCGCATGTCGGGCATTGCCACTTATACCGCCAGGCTGGTGGACCTCATCCGGAACTTCAAGGCCAGGATAGTGGACACCCGTAAGACCACCCCCGGCCTGCGGGTTCTGGAAAAGTACGCCGTGCGGGTGGGAGGGGCCCTCAACCACCGCTTCGGTCTGTACGATGCCGTCCTGATCAAGGACAACCACATCAAGGTGGCCGGGGGCATTACCCGGGCGGTGGAGCTGGCCAGGGCCGGCATACCCCACACCATGAAGGTGGAAGTGGAAGTTGAGGACCTGGCCGGGGTGGAGGAGGCCCTTGCCGCCGGGGCCGACATCATCATGCTGGACAACATGGACATTCCCACCATGGCCCGGGCGGTGGAGCTCGTGGCCGGCCGCGCCTGTCTGGAGGCTTCGGGGAAAATCAACGAGCAGAATATCGTGGAGGTAGCCCGTACGGGGGTGGACTTCATCTCCGTGGGTGCCCTCACCCATTCCGCCCGCTTCCTGGACATCAGCCTGGATGTAGGAGAAATGAAGCCCCTGTAGAATTATTTAATAAAGAAAAGCGTATCCCGCGGGCGGCCGGTGATAGGGAGGCTGCTGGAAAACTGGAAACAGGAGGGTGGGAGGCCATTTACGAATCATTAAAACCCATCAAGCCCAGGAAAATATATGAGGAAATCATTGATCAGGTGAAGCAGCTCATTGCCGAGGGTGTGCTGAATCCCGGGGACAAGCTGATTTCGGAAAAAGAGCTGGCGGAAAAGCTCCAGGTGGGCCGTTCGGCGGTAAGGGAGGCCTTCCGCGCCCTGGAAGCCATGGGGATCCTGGAGATAAGGCCCGGTGAGGGTACCTTTGTGCGGCGGGTGGAACCCCAGGAGTTAATCAACGTTCTCTCGCTGGTCCTGATCATGAACCGGGATACCACGGAAGAGCTGATGGAACTGCGTAAAATCCTGGAGGTGGAGTCGGCCGGCCTGGCTGCCTTGAGGCATACCCCGGAGGAACTGGCCCAGATGGAGGAGGCCCTGGCCCAGATGGAGGCCGATATAAAAGCGGGGGAACTGGGGGAGAAGGCTGACTGGAAATTTCACTATGCCATAGCGGAGGCTACCCACAATTCCCTGCTGGTGGAGCTGATGAACACCATTGCCGGTACCATGCAGAGAGTGCTGCGCGCGGCGCGCATGCAGCTCTACATGACGCCCGGCACCCCCCAGCGCCTGCTGAACGAGCATAAAGCTATTTTCCAGGCTATAAAAGAGGGCCGGGATCAGGATGCCCGCCGGGCCATGTTCGAGCACCTGGACAAGGTGGAAAAGGTTTTGCGCATTTAGCGGGGATTTACGGTGTTATTTTCCGCCGGTATTATTTTTTTCCTTTTTGCAGGAAATTCCGGTTTAAACAGAGAAAGGTAGGTTTAAACCGGTTTTTTTACTTCTTACTGCTGGAATCACAATGGGGCTGGCCGGTACAAAAACGGTTAAGGGGGGTGGGGAAAGGCGCTCGGCTAAAAAGGTAAGAGCCTGTATAGAAAAACTGGAGGTGAAAGAATGCCCAGGTTACCTTTAATAATTTTGACCCTGCTGCTCCTGATCCTGGTGCCCGCTTCGCTGGTCTTTGCCCAGCCGCTGGACCGGGAAAGCCTGCTGGAAATTTTCCCGGAAACACCCGTTCCCCAGGGTCCCGTCAGCCGCGGTGCTTTTGCCGCCATGCTGGTCGAGGCGGCTGGCTTACCTCTGGCTGTGGATTCCGCCCTGCCCGCGGGGGATGTTGAACCGGGGAGCTGGTATTTACCCGCTCTATCCACCCTGAAGCAGCAAGGGATTGTGACGGGTTATGCCGACGGGACTTTGCGGCCCGCACAGCCTGTTACCCGGGTGGAAGCAGCCGTGATGGTGGCCCGCACCCTGGGCCTGACCGGGACGCTGTACAGGCCTGAAGTCAAAAGCCCGTTGCAGCCCGCGCATTGGGGGGCTATTCCTTATAACTGGTTGATCGATCAGGGTCTGCTTACCGGAGAACTGGATCCGGCGGAGCAGGTTACGGTGGGTGAAGCTGCCGATTTGCTGGCCCGGGTCTTCGGCAGCGATCCCCGGGCCATGGAAGTGGTGAAAAAGAACCAGCAGGCAGCAACAGGGGCCCGCACCATGGCTATGGAAGCCACCATTGATCTGGCTGTAAAGCCGCGGGCGGATATGGCCGCTCAGGTACCGGCTTTGAAGATGTCGGGGCAGATGGAAATGAAAATGATTCTCCCCGGCACCTGGTATATGAACGGCCGGCTCCGCTTTGAGCCTGTGAATTCCGGCAACGCCGGGGGAGAGCTGCCCGCGATGGAAATGGAGCAGTATTATGTGGACGGCCAGTTATACATGAAGGTAACCGACCCGGCAACGGGGAAGGCCGAATGGGTGAAAATGAGCATGCCCGAACTGGAGGGCATGATGCGGGAACAAATGCAAATGGGTGCCGGGGGGATACCGGAGGATCTGTTATCCGCGTTCCATTATCATGTCCTGGGTACCACCCAGAAAAATGGGGAAACGGTGTACGAGCTTGGCTACTACGGGCGGATTGACGATCTGGCCGCTTTCTTCCAGCTCTACCTGCCTGCATCCATGCGTTCACAGCTTTCCGGGCCGGAATTTGAGAAGGCGCTGGATGCAGTTGCCCGGATGGTCCGCTCCATTTCCCTCTGGGGCAAGGATTATATCGGCACCGATGACTATCTGACCCGGGGCGGGGAGGCTTTTGTCGTGGTTGCTCTGAACAACAAATTGGGCGAGGAAAGCATACCGGTGGAACTGGTGGAAATGCGGGTGCAGGTGAACAGGTGCGACTACGGCGAAGTAAAGATTGAACTGCCGGCTGAAGCAAAAGAAGCCAGAGAATTACCGGCGCCCGGGCAGGATAATATCCTTTCCGGGAACTAGGTAGTGGCCGGTCAGGATGGGCCGGGTTTCCGCTGTGGCGGGGGACCCGGCCCTTTGTTGCTGGTCACCGGCGGAGAATTATGGCCGGGCATCCGGTGCAAAAGGATTTATAACCTTTACCTCTACATAATGCTCTCCGCTCTTCAGGCGCCGGTCCCGGCTATCCAGGGTCCCGGGCCCGCCTTCGTCCTTGCCGGAAGGTGAGAGCTCCGGGTGAAAGAGTGTCAGGACTGTGGTAAAATAACACTGGAAAATCAACGCTGTAAACAGGGGTGTTTTTTTGTGCGTATTGGCCGCTTTCATTATGAGGGACAGACTTTTTTCGGCATAGTTGATGGTGACACGGTTCTGCCTGTGGCCGACCCCTTTCAATTTCTGGAACCGGTTCCGGGACGGCGGTTTGCCCTGGCGGAAGTGGAACTGCTGGCCCCCTGCCTGCCCACAAAGGCGGTATGTGTGGGGCTTAATTACCGGGATCACGCCCTGGAGCTGGGCCTTTCCCTGCCGGAGGAACCGGTGCTGTTTCTCAAACCGCCCACAGCTGTAACCGGCCCGGGAAAACCTGTTGTTTATCCTGCCATGAGCCGGCAGGTGGACTACGAAGCCGAGCTGGCGGTGGTGATGGGGAAAAAGGCCTGGCAGGTGCAGGAGGAAGAGGCCGCGGAATACATTCTGGGGTATACCTGCGCCAATGATATTACTGCCCGGGACCTCCAGAAAAAGGACGGGCAGTGGACCCGGGCCAAATCCTTCGACACCTTCCTGCCCCTGGGGCCCTATATCGTCACCGGCCTGGATCCGGGGGACAGGGAAGTTTCACTTTACCTCAACGGGGAGAGAAAGCAGCACTCCTCCACCTCACAGCTTATTTTTCCCGTATACCGGCTGGTCAGTTTTATTTCCCATATTATGACCCTTTTGCCCGGGGATGTCATCCTTACGGGTACTCCCGCCGGGGTGGGGCCGGTACAGCCGGGCGATCAGGTGGAGGTGGTTATATCCGGCATCGGCCGGCTGGCCAATGTGATCGTGTCGGGCGCCTAGCTGACCGCCGGCGCCCGGCACGGGTGAAAGCCGTTCAGTCGATCCAGAATTCCCAGGCGCAGTAGTATTCTTCCGGATGCTCGTCGGGCGGGCAGCAGACGCAGCGGGTTTTAATGCGCGGGTCGATGGCCCGGGCAAACTCCGTATATTCCACCAGCCCCACGGTTTTGCAGGGGAAGTCGGGCAGGTTTTTCCTTTTGCGGGCCGACTGCACCCGGCAGTCGTTCATGCGGAAAATAATCCGGTTCTCGTCCACATCGACAATTTCCTGGCGGTTGAGCAGGGCGTACAGGCGGTATCCCAGCGCCTTTTTTAATGCCGGGATGCCCCCGTTTTCCGGGATGCCGTGCAGCTTCATGATCCGCCTGGCTTCATTGACCGTGAATTGTTCCCAGGCGGCCGCATCGGCCCTGATGGCTGCCTCCATACCATGCTCCCGCTCCACGGCCTGGAACCACAGCCCGTCGTGGGCCAGCCAGCGCTTGGCAAAATCGCTCAGCACGGCCAGCAGTTCTTCCCTGGAAAGCCCGGCAAACTGGTTGGCCATAGCCTCTCCCTACCTTTCTTTAAAATAATTAATTTGTTAATCTTTTTTAAATAATATCATTTTTATGTGTTCATTTCCAGAGCCGCGGTTGGTAAATCATAACCGTTTCCCGGCCCGCCGGAGGGGTTGATTTTGAATCTCACGGAAAATTTTTCTTGCCCGCCCCGGGCCGGCTGTGTTAAAATAGACCCTGGATAATTGAATAGTCAAACAGGTGCCCCATGAAGGGGAGAATAGGGAAGTCCGGACGGGTGGCATACCACCCGGAAACGGCGCGGTCCCGCCACTGTAGTCGGGGAGCTTGTCCCGGTCACTGGTCGCAGGCATTCACCGTGTACAGCTGCAGGTAAGAAAAGCAGCGCGGTTGAACGCCGGCCGGGAAGGCCGGGGGGAAGGGCAATGATCCGTTAGCCAGGAGACCTGCCTGTTTGAAGTGTGGTCGCCCTCGCGCGAAAGGGCAGCCGTGCGCGGAGGATGATGGTAAAGTCCTCAGCCAGAAAGTTTTTGGCTGGGGACTTTTTATTTTACCTGCCTGGAGGTGGTTATAAATGCCGACGCAAATGGCCAGGGCCCTGGCCGGGGAAATTACCCCGGAAATGAAAAGGGTGGCCGGCCGGGAAGGGGTGGACCCGGAATTTATCCGCCGGGGGGTGGCGGAAGGCACCATTGTCATTCCCCGCAACCGCAGGAGAAAGAACATCGATCCCGTGGGCATCGGAACAGGACTTCGGGTGAAGGTAAGCGCCAGCGTGGGCCTGGCAGGGCCCGGTGATACCATTGAAGGTGAGGTGGCCAAGGTGCGCGCCGCCGTGGAAGCCGGGACGGACGCCGTCATGGACCTGAGCGTATATGGGGATATAGACGGTGCCCGGCGGGCTGTGCTGGCCGCAACCACCACGCCCGTGGGTACCCTGCCCGTGTACCAGGCCCTGGCGGAAGCCCGGGAGAAGTACGGGGCGGCGGTCAAAATGAAGGTGGACGAGATGTTCGAGGTCATCGAGCGGCAGGCGGCCGACGGGGTGGATTTTCTGGCCCTGCACTGTGCCACCACGTGGCAGACCCTGCGGGCGGCAAAGAAACACCGCCGCGTCGATTACCTGGTCAGTCACGGGGGCAGCCACTTAATGGGCTGGATGATTTACAACCAGAAGGAAAATCCCCTTTACGAGCATTTCGACCGGCTGCTGGAGATCTGCCGCCGCTATGATGTTACCTTGAGCCTGGCCGACGGCTGGCGTCCGGGCTGCCTGGCCGATTCCCTGGACGCGGCCCAGGTGCAGGAGCTGGTGGTGCTGGGGGAACTGGTGGCCCGGGCCCGGCAGCAGCAGGTGCAGGTGATGGTCAAAGGACCGGGGCACGTCCCCCTGGGGCACCTGAAGGCCACCGTACAGCTGGAAAAGCAGCTCTGCCACGGGGCACCCTATTTTGTCTTCGGCCCGGTGGTTACGGACATCGCTCCGGGATACGACAATATTACGGCGGCCATCGGCGGGGCCCTGGCGGCCTGGGCCGGAGCGGAATTTCTCTGTTACGTCACCGCCGCGGAGCACCTGGGACTGCCCGGTGTGGAGCAGGTGCGGGAAGGGGTGGTCGCCGCCCGCATAGCCGCCCATGCGGCCGACGTGGCCAGGGAGCCCCGGGCGGCGCAGTGGGACCTGGAAATGTCCCGGGCCCGCAAGGCCCTGGATTGGGACAGGCAGATCGAGCTGGCCATTGATCCCCTCCGGGCCGATGCCCTGCGCCGGGAACGCAGCCATGGTTCCCACCGGGCCTGCGCCATGTGCGGCAGGTACTGCGCCATGCAGGTGGTCGGGGAATATCTGGGCAAAGAGCAGGGGGTGTGTTAGGTTATGACCCGGTTACTGGCAGCCAGGAAGGGCTTTATTACGCCGGAAATGGAGGAGGCGGCCCGGCAGGAGGGAGTGGACCCGGAATTCATCCGGGCCGGGGTGGCCGCCGGTACCATCGTCATCCCGAAAAACAGGTTGCGGAAAGGGATCCGGACCTGCGCCATCGGGCGGGGCCTGCGGACCAAGGTGAATGCCCTCATTGGCACCTCCAGCGACCGGGACGACCCGGAAATGGAGGCCCGCAAGATCGAGGTGGCCATTTCCGCCGGGGCCGATGCCATTATGGACCTCTCCACCGGGGGGGACATCGACGGCATGCGCCGCGTTAGCCTGGAAAGGGCCACGGTTCCCGTGGGAAGCGTGCCCATCTACCAGGCGGGCATTGAGGCCATCGAGAAGAGGGGCGGCATTGTGGCCATGACCCCGGAGGACATGTTTGAAGCCATAGAAAAGCAGGCGGCTGCGGGCATTGATTTCATGGCCATTCACTGCGCCCTCAATTTTGAGGTGGTGGAGCGCCTGCAGAAAACCGGCCGGGTGACGGACATCGTGAGCCGGGGCGGCGCCTTCCTCACCGGCTGGATGCTGCACAACCGGAAAGAAAATCCCCTTTATGAGGAGTTCGACCGGGTGCTGGACATCCTGCGGGAGTACGACGTAACCTTGAGCCTGGGCGATGCCATCCGCCCCGGGTGCATTGCCGATTCCCTGGACGGCGCCCAGATCCAGGGCCTGCTGGTTGCCGGGGAGCTGGTGGTCCGGGCCAGGGAAAAGGGGGTGCAGGTGATGGTGGAAGGGCCGGGGCACGTGCCCATCCATCACGTGGAAACCACCATGCTTTTGCAAAAACAGCTCTGCCACCAGGCTCCCTATTTTGTCCTGGGCACCCTGGCCATTGACGTGGCGCCGGGGTACGACCACATCACCGCGGCCATCGGCGGCGCCCTGGCCGGGGCTTCCGGGGCGGACTTCATCTGCTACGTCACGCCGGCGGAGCACCTGGGCCTGCCCGCGGAAGAGGACGTGCGCGTGGGGGTGATGGCCGCCCGCATTGCCGCCCACGCTGCCGACATTGCCAAAGGTGTAAAAGGCGCCTGGGAGTGGGATTTAAAAATGGCCCGGGCCCGGGCTTCCCTGGACCGGGAGGCCGTGGCCGGCCTGGCCATCGACCCGGCCCTGGTGCGCTGTTACCTTGAGAAAGAAAAAGGGGAACCTTGCAGCGCCTGCGGGAATGAATGCGCCCTGCGGCTGGTCTCGGAGTATTTTCAGCAGTGACCCGCCCGGTTATTCAAAAAACCGTTGCAGAACCAAAGAGGTACGGGCAGCGGTCCTCAACGGGGGCGGCGGGGGACGACCGCAGGTTCCGGCGGTTATTTGAGGTGACAGGTACTTGTATACCGGTGAAATTAAGAACCCTGCTGGCTGCTGCGGCTGCTGCCGGTTCTACCGGAGGTGCCAGGCGGATGTATACCGGTGAAACGCGTTCTTCCCCCAGTGGCTGGTATATAATGGACATCTGCCGCGGCCACTGGGCGGCTCAGGTGCTTTTTACTGCCGTGGACCTGGGCCTTTTCGACATCCTGGCCCGGGGCGCCCAAACTCCCGCCCGGGTGGCCGCGGCCCTGGGCACCCACCCGGAAGCCACCGCCCGCCTGCTGGTTGCCCTGGAGGGGCTGGGGCTGGTGGAAAGGGAGGGCGAGTTTTACCGCAACGCTTCCCCGGCCGGCCGCCATCTGGTACGGGGAAGGGACGCCTACCTGGGCCATGCGGTGCACCACTTTGCCAACCTGGCCGAGGGTTGGTCCCGGCTGGGCGAGGCCGTGCGCACCGGCCGCCCGGTGGGTTTCGAGGCCGTGGAGCGGGCGAACTATGAAGAGCGCCTGCGGGACTACATCCTGGCCATGGGGGACCAGGCCCGGCTCAAGGCGGAGCAGCTGGCTGCCGCCCTGGATTTAAGCGGTTGTGAACGCATACTGGATTTGGGCGGCGGGCCCGGGGTGTATACCGTTGCCCTGTTAAAGAAAGAGCCCCGGGCACGGGCCACCATCCTGGACCTGGCCCCCACCCTGAAGATCACCCGGGAATTGATAGAAGCGGCGGGGATGATGGAGCGGGTGGAGCTATGTGCCGGGGATTTCACCAGGGACGAACTGGGTGAAGGGGTTTACGACCTGGTGCTGGCCTCCAATGTGGTGCACATTTATGACGCTGCCACCAACCGGCAAATCATGGACCGGGTCTTCCGGGCCCTGCGCCCGGGCGGGCAGGTGGTGATCCACGATTACGTCCTGGCTGAAGAGCCCTCCCTGGAAGCCGCCCTCTTTGACCTGAACATGCTGGTGGGCACCCTTACCGGCCGGGTGTACAGCGTTCAGGAAATGGGCAGCTGGCTGGAGGACGCCGGTTTTGTGGATGTGACTTACCACCCCCTGACCCCAGGCAGCGGGCTGTTAAAGGGGAGAAAGTGAATTGAATAGACCCATGACGATTTTAGCGCCACCAACAGAGGATGAAAATGGCTGCAGTTTTGCACGGAAGCGAGCGACATTGAGCTGAGCAGGTGCCAAACTTAGCGAGACCGAGGGCGGAGGCGGGGCCGAGGGCATGGATGCCCGAGGCCGGCCCCTGAAGCATGGATGCTGAATGGGCCGGGAACCCCGCCGTAGCCCGAGGTCGAGCGATAGTTTGGCCTGCGAGGCTCACCGGAGCGAGCGCGTGCAAACGGCAGGCAAGTACTTTTTTTTCAGGACAGAAGGGAGGAAGAGTCCTTGACGGGAACTTTTAACAACAGGGGCGGGCCCGTTGCCGGGCCGGCTGAAGCCGTGGAGCATCTCTGCCGGGTGGCCCGGGAAGCCGGGGCAACGGAAACCAGGGTAATAGATGTCAAAACGGTCACCGTGGCCCCCTGGGTACGCTGGAAATGCCAGTACGGCTGCCCCGGCTACGGCAGGAGCCTTACCTGCCCTCCCTTCAGCCCCCGGCCCGGGGAGACGGAAAAAGTGCTGGACTGTTACCGTACGGGCCTTCTCTTTCTGGCCCCGACATCCTGGCTGGTGCGCTACCTGGCCGCCCACCTGGAGCACCTTGCCTTCCGGGCCGGTTATTACAGGGCTTTCGGGCTGGGGGCGGGGCCGTGCGGCCTGTGTGAGGAGTGTAATACCGGGGGGGCGTGCCGCCGTCCCGGGGAGGCCCGCCCTTCCCTGGAGGCCTGCGGTATAGATGTGTTCCAGACGGCACGCAACAACGGCCTGAATCTAACCCCGGCCCGGGAACCGGGAGAACCCTGCCCCCGGGTGGGCCTCGTGCTGCTGGAGTAAAAACCGCCCTGTTAACTGTAAAGATAGCGACGAGGCACAGCTGTCACCCGTACCAAAGAACCGTGGGTGAAAATAGCTGCTGAACATTACCTTTAACATTACTTCCCGGAGAGGTGAGCTGCCATGCGGGTTTTACTCCTCAACCCACCCCTGCTGACCGATCCCTATACCGATGACCTGGTGGTCAACGCCCCCCTGTCGGCCTGCGTGCTCACCGGTTACGCCGGGGCCTGTTTAAAGCAGGCCGGATTGGACGTGGCCGTTATGGATGCGGACCTGGCCGGGCTGGACGTGGAGGCAACCAGGGAGCAGCTGCTGGCCGAAGACTTTGATTTGCTGGGTGTGCACTTAAAATTCCTGTGGGGACGGACGGCGGAAATAATGACCATGCTGCAGGAGATCAAGCGGGAGAAACCCCGCATCCACCTCAATCTCTACGGCCACTACCCCACCTTTGCCTGGGAACCGCTGTTGCGGCAGTTTCCCTTTGTGGATTCGGTGGTTCTGGGCGAACCGGAGCTCACCCTCACGGATCTGGCCCGCCGGCTGGCAGGCCTGGACGAAGGGTTCTGGCAGGACACTGCAGGGCTGGCCGTGAACGGCGAAGGGGGCCCGGTGCAAAACTCCCCGCGCTGTGCCATCGCCGACCTGGATGCCCTGCCTTTCCCCCTGCGGCCTTCTCCGGAGCTGGCCGCCCGGCGCAACATGCACAACTACATCCTGGGCAGCCGCGGCTGTTTTGGCCGCTGCACTTTCTGCTACCTCAATTCCTTTTACGGACCCGGAACGGTCTGGCGGGGGCGCAGCCCGGAAAATATCGTGGTTGAAATTGATGAGGTATACAAGACCACCGGCAACCCTTCCTTTTACTTTGCCGACGCCAACTTTTTCGGCCCCGGGGAAAGGGGGCGGCAGCGCGCCCTGGAACTGGCCCGGCTTTTGAAGCAGCGGGACTTTCCCCTGGTCTTTGGCCTGGAATGCCGGTCCTCCGATGTGGATGAGGAGGTGTTTGCCGGACTGGTGGAGGCCGGGTTGCGGGATGTGTTCCTGGGGGTGGAAAGCGGCGCCCAGAGCGCCCTGGACCGTTTTCAAAAGGGCACCACCGTGGCCCAGAATGAAAGGGCCATTACTATCCTGCGCCGGCTGGGCCTGAACATCTCCCTGGGTTTCATTAATTTCGATCCCGGTACCACGCTGGAGGAAATCCGGGAGAACCTGGACTTTCTGCAGCGCATGGAGCTGCTGGACTGTCCCTCCACCACCGCCCACCTGTTTTTTCACCGCCAGGTCGTCCTGCGGGGAACCCCGGCCTACAACCAGCTGCTGGCCCGGGGGCAGTTAAGGCCGGTTGGTTTCACCGCCCACGAGGGGGAGTACACCATCGTAGACCCCCGGGCGGAGGCGGTGGCCCGGGTGATGGGCCGGGTGTGCCGGCTGGTGCTGGAGATAACCGGAGGTGAGGACCTGTACACTGCCAGGGGGCCGAAGGTGAGCTGCTGCGGGAGAGTGGGCGATGAGGGCCGCAGCGGTTTGGGTGAAGGTCTTACTGCCGGTGGCGGCAACCGTTCCATCCCGGCCCATGTCCAGCGGCAGGAAATTTTCCGGCGGTTGAATCTTTTCCTGCAGGACTTCCTTTCCCGGCTCCTGGATGCCGCCGGCAGGGGGGAACTGAACCTGGGTACGGTGGCCGGCTTTGTCGCGGCGGGACATAAGGAAATAGGGGAGATCGTGAGGAACTCTTAGCAGAGCTGCCGGAAGGCAGCTTTTTCTCCGGTTGCCGCCGGTGGCGGCACCGGCAGGGTGGTTAGCAGTTGAATAATTAACTGTACATAGAAAGAAATACATGGTATAATATACCCACTATGGAAAAGCTCTACCCGATGCATGAAGCAATGAGAATTCTGGGGGTATCTTTAAAAACACTCCAGCGTTGGGATAAAGCGGGCAAAATAAAAATTGTTCGCACTCCCGGTGGTAGGAGGAGGGTTCCCGAATCCGAGATCAGAAGGCTGCTTGGGGAAAAAGAACCGGTGTCTGCCGGCCGGGTGTTGGCCATTTATGCTCGGGTTTCTTCCCACGAGCAGAAAGCGAAAGGAGACCTGGGCAGGCAGGTTGAGCTGGTTAGGAAGAAATTCGACCACCGCCTCTTCGACGATATTCTGGTGGTTACCGATGTTTCCTCCGGATTAAATGACAGAAGAAAGGGCTTGCTAAAACTGATGCAGTTAGCCCGTGAAGGTAAAATAACCGACCTGGCCGTAAGCTGCAAAGACAGGCTGACCCGTTTCGGCTTCAACTACCTGAAAACCTATTTTGAGAGCTACGGCGTGAAAATCCACGTCGCAAACGTCGAAGAAAATAAGAAGACGGTTTACGAGGAGCTGGTAGAGGACCTCCTCAGTATCGTTACCAGTTTTTCCGGAAAGCTTTGCGGCATCAGGAGCAAGAAAAAAGAAGAAGTGACCTCAAAGATAAGGGAGGTGATTGAAAATGCTGGCTACCTACCAGACGAGAATAGATGACAGGACACCTTACCCTTATTTCGACGCCATGGGCGAATACTTCGGCCGTCTGGAAAGGAAACTCTTCGTTGACCATTACATCCGCGGAGTACCGGTAAACGAGCTTAAAAAAAGGTATATAAAAGAGTACAGGATAACTGCCCGGCAGTTCAATTCACTTCATAACAGCCTTTCCGGGAAAATCGAATCGATAAGAGAGATCCAGAAATACCGGGAACACGACCTTCTGGGCCGCATTGCTTCGACGGAGAAGGCGATTAAGGAAAAAGAAGAAAAACAGGGTAAAATTATAAAGTCGCTCAAGAAGCTCCAGCCCCGCACGGAGAAGTGGCAGAAGAAAATCGACCGGTTAAAGGGAATCAAGTTTATCATTCACCAGAAAAAGAGGAAGCTGCGGAACCTCCGGTAGAGACTGGAGAACCTGCGCAAAGACATGGCGCGGGGTATCGTCCGCATCTGTTTTGGCACCCGCAAGCTCTTCAAGGCCCAGCACAACCTGGAGGCAAACGGGTTTAAAGATCATCAGGAATGGCTTGCTGCCTGGAGAAAAGCGCGTTCCTCCAGCTTTTTTATTCTTGGTTCAAAGGACGAGACCTGCGGCAACCAGACCTGTACATACTTTTGGGACAACACTTTGAGAATACGGGTAGCCAATAAGTTCACTAAACAATTCGGCAGATACATCGAGTTGATTGGTATCGTTTTTCCCTACGGCCGGGAGCACCTGGACAGAGCCAGGACCGTTAGAAGGATTGTTAAAGGCAGGAAGGAATGCACAGCGGCTATATCCTACCGTTTTCTCCGCAGGGGAGATAGCTGGTACGTGCATCGACGACGGAGTTGGAAGCTTCGCCGCTGCGGACCAGCAGGTGGAACGGAGCCGTGGGTATTGACTTGAACGACGGCTTCCTCCGGGTGGGCGACATTGACCGCTTCGGCAACCCTTTAAACGAGTTTGAAATTCCGGTTCCGATGCGTGACAGGAGTAAAAACCAGGTGAAAGCCGCTCTGGGCGAAGCAGTCAAGAAAGCGGTTCTGTACGCGAAGGAAAGAGGGAAACCCATAGCTATCGAGGACCTGGACTTCGCTAAAAAGAAACAGGTCCTGCGGGAGTCAGGCACAAAACGTGCCAGGATGCTCTCCGGCCTGACCTACAAGCAGTTTCGGGTCATGGTGGAATCCTGCACCTTTCGGGAAGGGGTGGAACTCCTGAAGCCTGATGGGAAAAACGTTGATCCCTTCGCCACTTCAGTCATCGGGCAACTCAAGTTTATGGCCCGTTACGGCATGTCCTCCCACGGTTCAGCGGCCTGCGTCATTGCCCGGCGGGGTCTGGGATTTAAGCTGGAAAAGGCAGCGAAGAGCTCTGTGCTTGAATTGCCCGAAAGAAAAAGGACTTCCAGGCGCAATTACTGGTTGAGAGTATCCAACAGGCTTAAGAAAACTCATTTTAGTGACAGGGTAACACTTCTTTACGCAGACAGGTTTTAGTATCTGCGCTGGTCTGGCGGTTGGAGGGCAGCGGCAACGCTTCCCGGGGACCTGCAAGGATGCCCGGGACCACGTACCACTCCCTGATGAAGTCCGGCCAGGCCGGCGCAAGACTGTGAGCGGCCCTAACAGGGCAGGGGGGCGGGGAGGAATCCATGGACATCGACCTCCCCATCCTTTCAGGCACCGGCTGAGGGTGGCGCCCCTAGCGTCGCCTGATGACGTACGGCTCTGATTGTGATTGGAGCGATGAAGCCTGTGCCGGTGCGAACTGGTACAACGCGGATGTTCCGGCTCCGCCATCCGGGGTGGGAGTCCCCGGCGCGAACCGCAGGGAGCACCGTTCGCCCTGCGTCGGTCAAAAGCAGCCTGGTTGCAGTAAAATTTTGGCCGGAGCATGAGTTTATCATGCTTGGGTACGTATGTCCACGTGCTTAGGAACGGTCATATGTTCTATGGACTAATTGACGGAAGAGAGTTAAATTAATTATATAATAATTTACGGGAAGGTTTTTCATCTCGGAAAGAAGGCATGCTTTTTGGGTACATACCCGGAACCTGAAACAAATATAGCCATTCAAAGGACGCCCCATATCCTGTTCATCAGCCTGGTCAATTTTTTGCTCAACTTTGCCGTGCAGGGCTCCCTTATCTTCATCCCCCTGCTGGGAGCCCAGCTGGGGGCGAGGGACTGGCAAATCGGCGTGGTGGGGGCATCTTACGGGGCGGCCTTTCTCTTTTCTTCCTTGATTTGCGGCTGGAAGTCCGACTCTTTGGGAAGGCTTTTATTTGTGCGCCTGGGGTTAGCCGCCAGCGGTATGGCCTTTGCCGCCCAGTTGTTGGTTCAAAATCTTTTCGTTTTGATCGTGGTGCGTTCGGCCGTGGGCCTGTCCCTGGGAATTGCCACCGCGGCCTTGATTGCTTACGCCTTTGAGTCCGGCGCCGATATGGGCAAATATAGCTCTTACGGCTCCCTGGGCTGGATCTTCGGCGCTCTGGGGGCGGCGCTGTTGAAGGAATTCCACCTGCTCTTTATCACCAGCTCCATCTGCTGCCTGGTGGCCCTGGTCCTTTCCCTGGCTTTCAAGGAAAGTGCCGTTAAAAAGAGCAAAATTAACCCGAAGATAAGACTGGTGGTCAGGCGCAACTTCCGGCTCTACCTGGCCGTATTCCTGCGCCACCTGGGGGCCACGGCCGTCTGGATTATCCTGCCCCTGTACTTTTCGTTGCTGGGCATAGACCGGTTCTGGATCGGTTTGCTCTGGGGAACCAATTTTGCCGTGCAGTTTGTGGTTATGCGCTTTTTGGAAAGGTTTGACGAAAATAAAGTCTTTGCCTTTGGTCAACTGCTCTCCATCGGGGTATTTACCGCCTATGCCTTTATCACCGCACGGCCGGCCCTGTTTGCGGTGCAGGCCCTCCTGGGGGTAGCGTGGTCCTGTCTTTATGTAGGCGCCCTGATTATTGTCCTGAGGAGCGGGGAAGAAAGGGGTACCGCCAGCGGTATCTTCCAGTCCACCTTAAACCTCTGTGGTGCCGTGGGCCCCTTCCTGGGCGGGTTGATCGCCGAGATTTGGGGGTACCATGGAGTGATGCTTTTCGCCGCCGGGCTGGGGGTGGCCGGCCTGCTGGTGGCCGTACCGGCAGCCCGGGAGGCGCCCGGGCATTCAGCTCGATGAAACATTTACTGTCAAAATAGTATTTCCCCTTTGGCTGGAGGTTTTACTATTGCATCTGAACAGTGGTGCTTGAAATACCTCCAGGAGTACTTACCCGACAAAGAGGCAACCGTAGGTGTACTGTTTAGCCGGGAAAAGCTATCGCTCCTGGCACTGCCGGAGGCGCCCTTTGAACCGGCCATCTTCCGGCCCGTGCGGGCTACCCGTCAAGCTCTGGTTCACTTTGACAGCAACCGGTATTCGGTTCCGGTCAATGTAGCCCACTTACCGTTAACCTTAAGGGCCTACGTAGACCGGATAGAAATATACCATGAAGGCGAGCGAGTAGCTGTACATAAACGCTGCTATGAGCGAAAGAGGACCGTCACCTGCTATACCCACTACCTGCCACTGCTCAAGCAAAAACCCAACTATGTGCTGCATACCCTGCCTTTCCGGCAACTTAAGCTACCGGCTCCTCTGGAACAATTCATCAATCAACTGGCAGCCAGGTCTTCCCGGCCGCCTCAAGACATAGTGGCTCTATTGGAACTAATGGACCAGCAGGGAGTAAAAGCGGTGGCAGCAGCTGCCGGGCAGGCACTGCTGATGGATACGGTAAGTGTACCCGCCCTGCGGGCTCTCCTGCCCCCGCCTGCCGAAGCGAAGGTGCAAATACCAGCCTACCTGGCTGACTGCAAGGTTCATATGCCCGCTCCCGCTGTATACGACCGTCTTCTGGTAGCTTACGGGGGAGGTGCTGCGTCATGATTAATGAACAGAGCGAACTGGCAGTGGTGGAAAACCTGGCGAAGACACTTAAACTGCCCACTGTGGCCGCCCAGGCCGGCCCGCTGTCCCGCGAGGCCCAGGCGCAAGGCGCCTCCTACCTGCGCTACCTGGCTGCGGTGCTGGAACAAGAGCTTCTCCACCGGGAAGAAGCATCCCTTAAACGGCGGCTTAAAGCGGCCTGCTTCCCGGTAACCAAAACGCTGGACAGCTTTGACTTTAGTGCCGTGCCCAGCTTATCCAAAACTCAGGTGCTGGGCCTGGCCCGCGGAGAGTTTATCCGCCGGAAAGAAAACATAATTCTCATGGGCAGCACCGATCCAACGACATAATGCCCCTCCTTGCTACATGCTTGGAAAATCTAACTTTATTTGATGCGGATCTTCTGGTAGCGGAGACCGCCTACCTGCTTTAATGGCTGAAACCGCAGATTTTACTTCTTCAGTGTCCAAATCTTCCTTCCTAATAATCCACGGCGCATAGGGAACAATTTGCTTCCCTGGAATTATCCCTGCAGAAAGCAACCGCCGGACCGACATGGGGCTAATCCCCAGGTATTCGGCGGCCTGGGCCATGTTTAGCCAGCCGGTTCGGGCCTGTTCCTGCGGGGAATAGGCGGGAATATCCTGGTAGTTCCTTAGCGTCCGTACCCGGCCTTCGGTCCAGGTATTGTCCTTACCTGTTTTAAGCTTTAGCCGGTTAAGGATCCGCGCAATCTCTCTATCGGAAGCAACGTGAGCCAGGTCCCGCACCAGTTCAACGACTTCCCGGCTGGTGGAATGTTGATGCTGGCCGGTGCGGTTTTTCTTGACTTTAAGGGTGGTGTGGTATCCCCCGGCCCAATGAATAACGACATCAATGAGGGCTTGTTCTTCATCTACATCCACCAAGATTTCTTCGATGAGGGTCCGGACGATCCGTTTCTTCAGGGCTTTGTCGGTGCCGGGGTCGTGCCACACCCGAGGAAAATCCTCCGCTAAGGCGAGGAGATAAGCGATTCTCCTGGATCAGGACAATGTTGGGGAGCTTTCTTTAGTTCTGTTTTAAGACGCTCTACTTCTTCTAGCGCCTGGTTCCACCGCCGTTCCAATTCCGCTGCCACTAGCCTGTTCTCCGGCTCGGTAGCGTTGTACTGCCGAAAAGCCCTTTCCGCTTCATATTCGGCCTGGGTCAGGGCTAGTTCCCTGGCCCGGCGGTGTTCGGTTTCACTGCTGTAAAGCCTCTCCTGGCGGGCCAGGGTGGCCCTTAGGGCTTCCGGTTTAATGGCCTTTAATACTTCTTGTTCTACGGCCCGGTCTAAAGCCAATCCGCCAAAGGAAAAGCATTTGGCAGTTCCATGATTGATGGCCGCTCCACGGCAGGCATACCGGGGGACGTTCCCTTGGCGGGCCGAATAGGCTACATGTAGTTTCCGGCCGCAGCGACGGCAGCGCAACAGGCCGGCCAAAAGACTTTTCCCCTTACGAGCAGGTCCCCGGCTGCACGTGCCCTTCATGCTAGCATTCTCCTGTATCTGCTTTTGGTTTCTTTCGTAAGTGGCCAGGGTAATATACCCTTCATGGTGGTCGGGAATAAATACCTCCCACTCCTCCTGCGGGACCCGGTAACTCCGTAATTTTATGGCCCGACCTTCTACCGTGCGCACCACGGTTTTGGTGCGGCCGTAGGCATATACCCCAGCATAGATTGGGTTTTGCAGTATGTGGAGCACTGTATTGTAAACTGGCAGCCTCCATTGGGTCTCGGGACCCTCCAACCCATACTGGACAACCGGAAGAGAGATGCCCTCCTGCCTAAACCAGAGGAGAACCTGGCGTGCGCTGCCGTACTCGGCGAATTTGGTAAAAACGAGCTTAATGGCTTGTTGTACCCGCAGGTCAGGGTCCTTTTCCAAACGGTTGTCCCGGGTGCGGATATAGCCAGCAGGGACCACGGTAAAAAGTTCTCCTCGCCGGGCCATCCCTTTTAAAGCCTCCAGTGCCCGCTGGCGGATCAAACCCAATTCAAATTCGCTCATGGTTCCTTTTAAGCCCAGGAGCAGCCGGTCATTCAAAAGACGAGGGTCGTAAACCCCATCATGGTCAATAATGAGGGTCCCTACCAGGGAGCAGATGTCTACCAGTTGGGCCCAGTCGCGGTTATTGCGGGCTAAGCGAGAGGCTTCCAGGCAAAAGACAGCTCCCACTTCTTTCATGGAAACCTCGGCTACAAGCCTTAAAAACCCTGTCCTGTTATACGAGGAAGCACCGGAACGCCCCAGGTCTTCATCAATAATCTCAACCTCTCTCCAGCCCATTTCATAAGCTGTATCTCTTAGGGCATACTGGCGCCGCTGGCTTTCCAGGTTGTTACGTACCTGTTCCATGGAAGATTGACGGATATATACTACCGCCCGGTGGCTTAAATGTTCAGAGGTGATCTTCGGGTTCATCCGTTTTCACCTCCCTTTCGGCTCGCCGAAACAGCTCCATTACCATCCGGGTACACAGTGCCAGAGTTTTCTCCTGTACTTTTGGGGGCAATTGATCCCAGATCCTTTTTTCCCCGAATAGAAACACCTGTTGGTGCGCGGTTTCTTTGTTCTTCACAGCCCTCTCCTTCAACCGTTGCTCTCTTAGAAGAACTTCGGGAAAAACTGGGGTTTTCCTGCCCAGGGTGTAAAATATTCCATAAGGCTATAAGAGAATTAAGGGAGACCAGGGGTGTACCTCTAACCTCCAGGCCTTGGCATATCTCTGCACTGGCCATCCAGGCCGGGAGGTGGGTGAAGGTACCATCCGAAAGTTGTACTACGTAAATACAGGGTGCCTTGTTCCTTGTGATGCCGGTATACCTTAAGTTCCTGCCCAAAAAGCGGGTGCCAGGGATAGTAAACCTTTATATCTCCAAGATAGTGTGCAGTATGTGACTGCTTCGACGGGCGTAGGTAAAACCCATCTGGCCATTGGGCTTGCCATGGCAGCCTGCCGGCAGGGCTACTGGGTGCGTTTCTTCGCTGTGCCCGAACTGGTCAACGAACTGAGAGCCGCTTACCAGGAAAATCGCTTGAACCGCTTTATACGCCAGTGGCTGAAATATGACCTTGTGGTTCAGGATGAATTGGGTTACGTTCCTTTTGACCAGTTAAGCGCCCAGCTTTTATTCCAGGTGCTTGCCGCCCGGTACGAACGGGGCAGTATAATCATTACTACAAACCTGGAATTCGGCCAGTGGGTGGAGCTTTTTGGCGATGAGCGGCTAACAGCTGCGTTGATCGACCGGCTGACCCACCGGGTACACATCCTGGTACTTAACGGGGAAAGCTACCGGTTCCGGGAAAGTCTCAGGCGGCAGGGCGCAAAAGATGCTTCTTCCGTTACCGGGTAATTAGTCGACTTTCGCGTGGATTCCCGGGCGAGAACTGGAATAAATCCGGTTCCTGGCCGGCGATTTAACGAACATAATCACGACGGGAGGTGAATTCGCTCCTTAAAAAAATTACTATATTTAGCAGAAGGCAGTATTAGTTCAAGAGGATTTTTATGCCCAGGGGTGGTTCCCTTTTTGATTACCGTGGTGGGTAACTTTTTGATTGACATAACCACCTTATCCAGGCAGCCTATAATGGACCCAGGATTTTAGACAGTGAAAAGGGGGTTTTTTAGAACCAAATGTCTGTTCGCAAACAATATTCGCCGGAATTCAAAAGCAAGATCGTACTGGAAATTCTCAAAGAAGAAAAAACCC
>Ga0247720_100160_pt1 | contig 31190 bp, 29 predicted proteins | sample MSEWel2015_12_15_FD_189078 | JGI IMG/M metagenome (GOLD analysis project Ga0247720, IMG submission 189078) | Subsurface sediment microbial communities from gas well in West Virginia, United States - MSEEL Well Study Marcellus 3H_2015_12_15 | ecosystem: Environmental > Terrestrial > Deep... | reverse complement strand
GCAGGCCGCCGGCAAGGACCTGCCCCCGTTCTTCCACCAGGGAAGCAACTTCCCGCAGGACCGGCCAGAAAAGCGCCCCCTCCCCGGCAGACCGCGCCCTGGTCTCAAGAAGATCGCGGATCACCAGGAAGTTGATCATCTCCTGCACCCGGGCGGCGCGGATGTTCTCCCCCTCGATCCGCTCCGCCACAAGACAGGATTCAAATTCTTCCCGGGCCGCCCGCTCCAGTTTCTCCCGCAGTGGTGCGACCTCCGCATCCGACAGAGATTCCGCCTCCGCCAGGTGCAGGCCCTCCAGGTCGCTCCAGCCCAGGATGAGCCGAACCTGACGGATGCCACCGGCCCCGGAGCAGGCCGCCGCGTAACCCACCATCTCCACACCCTCCATGCCGGGAACGCCGACGGCGATCCGCCGCACGCACCCGGGCAGTCCGAACCTGCCCAGTTGTTCCAGGAGGGCATCGAAGAAGGGGTCGCCGTACGAGGCAAAGTGAACGCGCACCCCACCGCCCGCCAGGCCTTTCTCGTAAAGCTCGCGGGAAACGGTGAGGACTGCCCCGTCCGGCACACCGTCGATACCAAAAAGGGCCATATGCGGCCCGGGCTCCGTGGACACGGTACAGCCCAGGTCCCGCAGGTACTGCGACCCGCTCAGGGCCTCCCAGATTGCCGGCAGGTCCACCGGTACGGTTCGGCGGCCGCCGGACCGGGCCATCCGCATGTAAATTTCGTAAAGCTCTTCCGGGCGGATCTCCATATTCTCCACCCGCCGGCGCTGGACCTCCATCCTCTCCCGGGCGCGGGCCCACAGTTCTTCGGAAGTGAGCTTTCCCTCGGCCAGCTCCTGAAAATCTTCCGGTCCCACCGGAAGCAGCGAGAACTGCTGCGTGCCCACGATCATATTGGCCCGGGCCAGGCGGGATAGCAGGCGGATGTAAACCTCTTCCTCGGCGCTGCCGGCATAGCACAGGTTGAGAACGTAGATATCCTTGTGCTTCTGCCCGATGCGGTCGATGCGCCCGATCCGCTGCTCCACCTTCATCGGGTTCCAGCCCAGATCAAAGTTAACCAGCAGGTCGGCAGTCTGCAGGTTTAAACCTTCCGCCGCTGCATCCGTGCAGACAAGGACGTCGATCTCGCCGCGCAGGAACCGCTCCTTTACCTCTTCGCGGCCCACCGGGATCATCTCCCCCCGGCCGGGATCGTAATACCCGGCTTCCCGCCCGGCATAGGTGCCGATGAGCATCTGCGGGTCGGATTTGAGCAGCCGGGCAACGATATCCTTAAGCGTATCGTAAAAACGGGTAAAGACGACGGTCTGCCGGATGCGCCCGGTCCGCCGGTCCCGGCGCCGGTCCAGGGTATCCAGAAGAACCTGCATTTTGGACGAAGGCCCGCTGATGTCGGCCATCTCCTCAAGCAGGGTCCGCAGGCGGCCCCGTTCCCATTCCAGGTCGGCCGGAGTCCGGTGCTTCAACAGGGATTCGGATGCCAGGGGCAGGTCATCCTCAATTTCATCCTCAAAGGCCGGGTTGGCCAGCGAGAAGAATTCAGGTTCGTATTCGCCCCCTTCTTCAACGAGCTGATTTTTCAGCGTGGCTTCCACCCTGCGCAGGCGCCGCCGCAGGGTCTCGCGGAGGGCATACAGGCTGGACGCAAACCGGAGGCGCAGGAAGCTGAGCAGGAAACTGACCATCTGGCGGGTCTGCTGGTCTTTTTGCCTGCTGAGCTGCCCGGCCAGGCCGGTGCAGTATTCTTCCAATTGCTCGTATATGCGCCGTTCCTGCGGTGTGAAAACAATCCGGGGCACGGACATGATGTGGCGCCGGGGGAGATTCTGCTGCAACTGCCCGCGGTCGCGATAAATTTCCAGCAGGCGCCGGGTATGCCGCAGCATCACCCGCGAAAGGGGCGACGCGCTGAAAATCAGGCGGCACATCAACTCCCGGTCCCTGCCCCGGGGAACCCGCCCGTACTCAAGCCACTGCCGCACCGCGGCCCGGATGCGCCCGTCGATGACGCCCTCCTCGATAAAGCGCCAGAGCACCGGGTCCTGCGTTTTTACCGCCCGCACGGCGCGCCGCAGGAACTCCCACTCGTGGACCCCGGCCTCCTCCCCGCGCACCAGCCCGCCCAGGATCTCGTAATACTGCATGGTCAGCGCCGGGTCGAACTGGAAAGCACCGGCACGGTTGGTCAGCGCCAGCAGGTCGCATACCTCCACGGGGTCGATCTGCATGGGCGTGGCGGTGGCCAGCCACAGGCTGCGTGCCCTGACCCGCAGGCAATCGCGGACAGTCAGATAGAGGTGCCCGTAATCCGGGTGCTCCCGGGACCCCCCCTGGGGGTTCCGCCGCCGGAGCGCATGTGCCTCATCCACCAGGGCGATATCAAAAGCTTCGGCGTTCACAAGGGCCGCGGCCCGCTCCCTGCGGGCGAGCAGCCCCGTGGACACGATGACCAGGTCCGGTTCATATATCGATGCCGCCACCCGGTTCTCTTCAAACGGGAAAATATATTCATGGGATATTTCCGGAGCAGTGCGCGCCCGGCCGAAGGAAAGCAGGACCCTGGAAGCCATCTGGCGCTGCCACTGCCGGGTAAGACTGGCCGGTGCGGCAATGAGGATGCGCCTGACCAGGCCTGAAAGGAACAGGGAGCGGAACGCCAGCCCGGCTTCGATGGTCTTTCCCAGGCCGACCTCGTCGCACAGCAGGTAGGAATGCGGCCAGGTTTCCACCAGCCTGCGCACGACGGCGGCCTGATGCGGCCACGGCTCCACAGGAGCGGTCACCATGCCCACAAACCGGCCGCCGGGCATCTTCGGCCCGTCGCGCAAAACGGCAAACCGCAGCCGCTCCATGGCCGGAGGTGGCCCTACGGTATCAATGGCCGCACCGGTGCCGTCAATCTCCACCGGGCGGCCGACCCTTTCGGCAATCCGGATCAGGCGCCGCCTGACCGCTTCCGGTAGGGTCATTACCGGCAGGTGGGGAACCCGGCCCTGCCAGAGGTTTTCAAAAGCTTCCACGGCCTCCTCGACCCGCCGGCGGTCCATCTCCCCCCACCAGTCGCAGTGGATATCGATATTCTCGGCGTTGAGGATGAGCGCCGTTCTTGACTCGTTGAGCGTGCCCGCCCCGTACAGGCGGTTGCCGAATTCATCGTGCAGGACAAACCACTTTTCGTGCACGTAACCGTCGTCCACCGCCTCGAAGGGAAGCGGCTCGCCGGTTTCTTTGTGGACCCGGAAGGCCACGCGAACCTCCAGGTATCCGTGGGCCACCATCCAGGCCAGGAGCGTCACGCCGTTTTGCACACCCTCCGGCCAGGACGCGGGCCGGTCCAGCTCATCATTCAGCCGGGCCGCCAGCCGCTCCCTGTCACCGGCCAGGATGGCCTTCACGTCTTCGGGCTCCAGGTCGGCGCCGACGATGAGGCGCATTTTGCCCCGCCGGCCGATAAAGGCGGAAAATCCCGCAGAGGCGGCGGCCAGGGAGGATGAGCGGAAATACCCGGCCACCCGGTCGTACCGCACCGCCAGGCGCAGGGCGGGTATGTAAAAATCGTGCAACATGTCCACCGGGCGGCCGTCGATAAGGGTGGAAGACGTCTTGTAGGAGAGGAGCCAGCGGCGGGACCGCAGGCCCTTCCCTTCCGGAGAGATACCAGTTGACTCCATTTGGACTCCCCCCTCACTTGAGGCCAAAGAGAATGGCCCCGGCCTCCCGGCGCAATTCTTCTTCGGCCATTTGTGCCGCCCATACGGAGAGCAAATCCAGGATCACCTGTTCGCGCGCCGGTGCGTGCTGCGCCAGGTAAGCGCGGGCGACGGGAACGTCGCCCTCACGGTAGGCAAGAATCAAACCGTGAAGGACGTCCCACTCCGTCTGCGGATTGTCCACGCGTTTCTTGCTGCGCTCCTCCGGCCGGGCCAGGCGCAGCTTTGACCCGCGGCGGACAAGCGGCGCGTGGTAACCGGTCTCCTGCGCACTGCCGCGCCCCGTGCGGCTGCCCCGGATCTCGTCGTTGATGCCGGTCATCCGGCCGTTGACGGCATACCCGGCGGTTTTGACCTCCAGTTTAATGTTGAGCGAGCGCGAGAGGTTCAGTGCCTCGTCATAGGGAAATTCGGCCAGGCCGAAAATACCGTAGAGGGTCAGGGCCATGGCTGCTTCGGGATTCAGGTCGTCCACCTGCAAGCGCCCCTGCGTCAGGCGGGCCACCTGATAGCGGGCCACCACGGCGCTGGCCTCGTTCATGGCGCGGGTGGGGCTGACCGGCTCGTCGCCGTCGAGCACCGGCCAGTGTTCGGAAAGCACGCGCAGCGCCCGGCCGTAACTGGCCACCATCTCATCCACGGGGTTTAACCGCAGCCGCTCAAACTCCTGCAAGCCCTCGCGCACGGCTTCGCGCACCCGCCGGGCCACCCCCGTGCCGCCGAATCCCGTCCAGGTGGCCGGCGGTCCCCCCGTTTCCCGGCGCTTGCGGCAGGTGAGGAAGATGGAACTGGCGGCAGCCGCCATTCCTTTCTGGTGAATGGATTCGGCCGCTTCAGATTCAACAGGCATAGAGGAAGTAATGGTCCAGCCGTTCTCGATCAGCGAGCGCGTCAGCGCTTCCCAGGCTTCTTGGGTCTTATGGGTGAACATAATCGTCATGATGCCGTCGTCTTTGAGGACACGGCGGCACTCGGCAAAGATTTCGCCCATCAGGCGCTCGTATTCCTTTTTCGCCCCGGCGGCCGACCCGTCCCGCGCCGGGTTGGCCACGGCCTCGTCCGTCTTGTTCGTAAGCCGCCGCCGGAACAATTCCGGGTAGAGGTCGTGGAGGGTGCGGCGCTGCCAGACGTAGAAATAATCGGACAGCTCTGCATACTGGACGTTGTTGTAATAGGGCGGATCGATACAGATCAGATCCACCGAACCATCGGGGAGTTCCATCCGGGCCGCCGTGCCGCACCGGATGGTCACCGGCGGCGCGGCCCCGTTGAGCTTTGCGTGCAGCGGCGCCAGCAGTTCCGCCATTCCTGCGTAAGCGTCAATAACCTGCGCGAGCGCCCAGGCCGCGCCCGAGTTGGGGCCGGTAAAAATCATCTCGCCAAACGTCCATTTCAACGAAAAATCATGGCGCCCAAAGGTCCCTTTTACGATGCCTCGAGTGTATTCCCAGCGTGTCTGCTTGCTGTTATAGTCAAGTCCCTTATCGATCATAAACTGGAGGTATGTAACAACTGCACGCCCGCGCTCCTCCCCCAGCTCCCGGAGGATTTCGGGCTTGAGGCGGTTGAGCTCCTCCACCAGGATGAGGTGCCCTAAAAGCTGGCGCGGCGTGAACATGTCGCACCAGCGCGTCATGCCAGCACGCAGGGGTTCCATTGTTTTATGGCCCTTTGGAATGCTCTCGGTGGGAATGAGCCCCTGCCGCTCCCATGCGGGCCAGCGCCCGGCCAGGCGCTTTTCGGCCTCACGCAGGGCCGCCAGGTCCCGGTCGTTGGGCGGCCGGAAGAAGCGGACCTTCTCGGTTTTGATTTCACCGGCCCGCTCGCCGCTCTTGTAGCGCTGGGGCCTGCCGTGCTTATCCAGCTTCGGCTGGTAGCGTACGGCCACCACGCAGTAAAGCCGGTCCTGCCATCTGCCGTGGGGTGAGGTACCCCGCGCCTGGGCTTTGATCTCGTCGGCGGGAATGGCCTGGCGGCAGTGGACGCACAGGCCCACGCCGTCCTTCACCGTGGCAAAATCCGGGTCCTCGCCGCTGGGCCCCCGATTGCCCCTGAGGCGGTAGGTTTCAAAGCGGACCCGGCCGCCCCGCGGCCGGCCGTCTGTAACAATGCGCACGCCCCACTTTTCGCCCTCTTTCGACAGCCAGCAGGTGTTCAGCAGGGGCGCCTCGCCGCCGCAGTGGGGGCAGGTGACCTGGCGAACGTATAAATAGGTGGTTGTATACTCTCGATCGTAGTCGATAACTAAATCTGGACGCTTACTTAAATACTTCTCCAAGACGCGCCGCTCGTCTGGCGGCAATGGAAAGGCACGAGGGAATACGGAATCAACTCTTTCGTTTAAAGCATCAAGCAGCTTTTGCCCCCACTTCTGAATGTCGCCTACCAGCTCAACACCGTACCGGGCGGGATAATCAAGGGTGGCGTACAAAATCACAGCGGCTACCGGGTTTAACTCATTTGCGATCACACGATACCCAAGTCGCAGTGCCTCAAAAGGAATTGAACCACCGCCAGCGGTAGGATCCAGTACGGTTATGTCAGGGGGCTGCCATTCCGGTTGATGAGAGTAGGCACGGGAATACCCGTAGAGATTTGGAACGCGGACACCTGCACTCTCAGCCATTTCAATTAATGCCTTGAACCACGCCGGGTCAGCGGCCACCCGCTCAACAAACAGCACATCACCCTCTACTGGTAGCGGCTCAGGAAGCGGCTTACTTAAATCCTTCCACTTTTGTATAACTGGATGCTCGTCTAGAAGAGGATTCTTACCGACGATTACTTTGATTAGCTTCCTATAACCTTCCCTGACCTCCTGTTCTCGTTGAAGCGCCCTCGCGACCACAGAATCTACTTTCAGTATCTCCTGTCCAAAGGCGTTTTTGTTAATACGCTCAATTAACCTTTCCTCCAGCGTCCACGGCTCCCCGTTCACCAGGGCCTGTACTTTTTCGATGCCCAGCTGGCGGAGAAACCAGTCCGGGTCCGTCCCGGCGGGCAGGAGGGAGCCGAGGACGGCGGCGCGGCTGGGCACCAGGGGGCGCCGCGCCCACCAGACGTGGAGAAAATACAGTGGTGGGAGAGCGGAACTTGCACCGCGCTCCCGCTGTGTTTCCGCACCCACCTGGTGGCAGGGGAAGCCCGCCTCGATCAGGCGCAGGTCCATTCCGGGCACAGCATGCTGTTCCACGAAACAATCTCCTCTCTTATACACGCAGCTTTTCCAGCAGGTGGAGGATCTCCCTGTCCCCGGGCTGGCCGCCGAGCATGATCCGCATGCCCGACCTGGCCCAGCGGCTGGCCGCCTCGCCGTACTGGGTCGCCCGGGTCAGCCAGTAGACCGCTTCCTCGCGGCTGAAGCGCTGCACGCGCCAGGCCATGAGCTCGATCCGGTCCATGTCTTTGACGCCTTCCCGGAGCTTGAAGATGAGCGACAGCTTGGCGCCCGCCTCCTCGTCCAGGGGCAGGTTGCCCCGAAAGGTGATACGCCCATCGCCAAAAACCCGCTGGAGCTCCAGCGGAACCCCGGCGTGATCGCACACGCGGCTGACAATGTTCCGGATCACGGGCAGACAGCGGCGCAGGGGCTGGCCGTAGAGCAAGCCCCGGTCCCTGAGCAATACCCCGCCCGGAACACCGCCGTTCTGCTCCGAACCGTCCGCAACCGCGCCGCGCTCTTTGATTACCAGGACGGGCGCCGGTTTGTCTTTATATTCGGTTACCCTCAGGACCCAGGGGGCGCTCTTCAGCAAGGGCCGGATGCGGTGCTGCAGGTCGGGCAGCAGGTCCCGGCCGGTGGTTGATTTCCGCTTTGCCATTTGCTCCGCCTCACCTTATCGTTTCTGCAACTCCTGGATGAATAAGCAACCGTCATCCGGATCGGTGATTTCAAGAAAAGCCTCGGTTTGTTCCCCCTGCTGCACCACACCGGCCAGCACCTCAAAGAGCTCGCCGAGAGCTTTCATGGATCCCGGGGTAACGTTAGTCAATTGAAGCCGGAGCATGCCGCCTTCGGGAAGCTCCAGGTCCGTCAGGTCCATGGTTTCAATGGTAGAACTGGCACCCTTATTGTAAAGGCTGCCCAGGCGCCGGAGCAGCGGCAGGAGCTTTTGAGCGCCTTCCTTTCCTTCCAGGACAAACCTGCGGCGGCCGTCCGTCATCCACCCCCGCTGAACCGCTTCTTCGGGAGTGATCAGCACGTCACCGGGCATGGGGGTGTAAAGGGCTGCCGCGGAACCGTAAATGAGGTCGGGCTTTTCTTTTTGATCCGGTGTGCCGTGGAAGGCGAGAAGCCGGCCGCTTTTAACCAGCGATATCACGGCCTCCTGCAGTTCCCGTTCAGGAACGTCTCCACATTTCCCGGCCACACTTTCAGCGACTTCCCTCAAAGTGGACACACCGTTCTGGGCAACTGCATAAATCACGCCGTCGCGCACTTCAGCGGGATCAGGGCCCCGGCCCCTGGACCACCCGCGCCGGTTTGCCCCCTGCGGGGTGATAAGGCCGTAGTCCCCGGCGCTCAGGTCAACTCCCAGCGGGATGCCGCTTTCCTGGTCATAAAACTCGGCCGGCCTCGCACTTTCGTCGGCGTCCAGGCGGAAAACGCACCAGACGCCCTTCTGGACCCCGGCCCGCACAATCTGGTCGAAAACAGCGGGGCTCTCCAGCACCGGCCAGCTGCGCAGGCGGTAAAAGCTTTCCCGCAGTTCCTTCAAGGTTACGGCATCGCCCTGCCCAAAGAAAAGCTGGCTCAAGTTCAGAAGGTCGGCCCGGGTCGTGCTGGTGCCGGTAAGGAGCTTGCCATCTTTGAGCAGCACGTCGCGGATAAGCTCGATAAAGGGTGCCCCGCCTTCGCCCCCGCCTGTTTTTATCTCCCTGCGCACAAGTCCCGCCGCCCCCGGGTAGCAGAAGTTCGTGTAGGCTCTCGAAACATCGGTAAGCAGAGCGTTCTCCCGTTCAGCGTAGCGTTCCTTGAAATCTTCATCCTCCAGGCGGCGGGGGTTTACCCCGTAGCTCTGCGGCTTTTCCACCAGCAGGCGCATGGCCAAGACCTGACGGGCAGTTCCCTCAATACGCTGCATGGCGTCCCGGGCGCGGGTGTTTTCAAAGAGGCCGTCCTGATCGTTTACCCCTTTTAGCACCACGGTTTCCGGAACAAGAAGAAAGACAAGGTTCTGCCGCTCCCGGGGCCTGTTTTCGCCCTTCGTGGTCAACATGGCCTCCGCGTCAACAACACCGGCAGTCAACGAAACCACCCCGAGCACGGGCCGGTCCTTACCGTCAGGCAGGTGCTCCGGCAGCGAAACATCATGTTCTATATGAAATAAACCCGCCCCCCCGGTGACCACCTTCCGTGCCGCCGCCTCAAGCAGTTCTTCCACCTGATCAGCTTTTAACATCCTGCGGATTCTGGCCAGAACACTGTTGATGGTGGGTTCTTCGCTGGCGAAATATTTTCCCTGCTCGTAGCGGAGGTAAAAAGCGCTGTTGCCAATCTCCTCCAGGGCCGTGCGCACCTGCGGCGGTGTAAGACCGGGGAAGGAAACGCAAAAGCAGGCTTCGGACTCGGTGAGGCCGAAGATTCTGGAACTCAGGCCCTCCTCGCGTCCGACCAGGCTGTGCAGGAAAACGGTCTTCCAGGTGTATTCGTAAAGGGGGTGGCCTTCCGGATGGGGGTTGCGCCGGTCGGCCAGTTCCGCGTTGCTGTGGCCTCCCTCCAGCGTGCCCGTATCCACACCGCCGATATCGGCGTTCAGAACAAAAAGCAGGTCCGAGCTGCCCGTGCGGCCCAGGATTTCATTGACCACCCTTTCTTCACGCAGGTCAAGGTGGCACGCGTGGATCATGGGAACGGCCTGCCGTTTCTGCCACAGGCTGCGTACGGCCAGGGAGAGAACCCGAAGGACGCCGCGCGTTCCCTGAAAGTTCTCCGCACTGGCCAGCTTTTTATTGAGGTAATCGACGAGAGTCGGGTGAAACGGGTAGTTGGCGATCATCCGCCCTTTGAAGTCATCGCTGGAAGCCTCGTCCGGCAACAGGTTCGCGTTCCGCCGGTACATGGCCATGTACTCATCGGCGGTCTCCGCGGCGGCTTCCTGATCAATGGATAAAAACAGCCGCCTGGTGAGGACCGACGAAATCTCCGCCGCCTGAACCGGCGTGACCTGGACCGCGTCACGGGCAACCACGCTGGCTACACCCCTTACGGCTCTCTCCCCAATTCCCAGGGCATCGTCTTCACCGACTTCTTCACCGCGCACCTGGCTGATGAGCCTGGCCAGGCGTTCCGTCTGCCTGGCAAAAGCATCGGTTGTGCTGGCCAGCGTGAGCACCACCGCCATCCCCGGATGGTTGCGGGCGTAACCGTGAAGAGCCATTAAAAAGGCGGCCAGCTGGCTGGCACCGTCGGGCCGGGCTGCTTCCAGCCGCGCCGCGTACTGGGCCAGCTCGTCCAGCAGGATGAGAACCTTGCGGCCGGCAAATACCCTGTCGAAATAGGCTTTGCCGGGCGCAGCATGGGAGCCCGCTTCATCCTCAACCTCGCGGTAAAGGCTTTCCCCACCGATCTGGTAGGCAATTTCGCCCCAGAGGGTGTATGGTACCAGAGCCCTGCCCTTTGGCCTGTGCACCGGAATTTCATCACCCGCCACCCCGACGACGGCAACCTCGCCGGGTTCGGGGAGGAGCCCCGGGTCGAGAATGTCCCGGATGAGATCTCCCAGCTCCTTACCTTTATAAGCGATGTGCGTACAGGCGATCAGCGTGTGGGTCTTGCCCCCGCCGAAAGCCGTCTCCAGCCGGTGGATGGCCGGAACGGTCATGTCCCCCGCTATCCGGCCGAAAACCTCCGCCAGGGTCAACCGCAGGCCCTGGGTGGGGTAAGTAGCCTCCCGGAAAAAGAGCTCCGCGTCGGTATAAATGTTGTCGATAACAACCCGGCCGCTGCGGTAAAATTCGATGACCGGGCTGAGCGATGCCGTAAAAATCTCGGGGTTGAACGTGCCGGCCAGAAGCTCGGGCCGCGGCTTGCACGCATCCAGCACTGATTTCACTTTTCGAACCTCCAGTTTCACCTCAAGTTAGCCGTGCTCAATTACAACCAGTTCCGGCATGGGAAAGTGCGGGCTTCCGCTTCCTCCCTCAACCGGCGAACCCAGGAGGAAACATCTTCAGGCCCGGCAAAACCGGGGTAATCCTCTTTCTTGAAAACCCCAGCCGCCGACTGTAAAGCCTTCTTTTGCTTTAACCGGAGCAATTCCTTTTGCGTGGCTTCAATAATAAACTTGCTCTTCTGCCCCTGACCGACATACCTGTCCAGTTCAAGCAGCAGGTCAACTGGAAACCGGATTGGGGTTAGTCTGGTTTTTTCCAAGCCATCACCCCCTTGTATATACCCTGTGTATATTATACACAGGGTATACCAGCCAGATCCAGCTACCCTCATTTCTCCTGATTTCGGGGATAAAATCTGGAAAGAAAAAGGCCTTTGTAAAGGCAAATCTATGAAAAACCACCTTTTATATTTTTACAATAAAACCGGCTCTCTCAAAGCACTTCTTAATATATTTCAATCTCTCCGGGGTCGGGGCGCCGCAGGCGGGCATTTTATACTCCCTGCCCAGCCGGCAGTATTTTTCGCTCACGTCGTGGAAAGGCAGCAGGTCAATCCGCCTGATCCCCTTCAGTGGCAGCACAATATCGAGGAGGCCGGCGATATTTTGCTCCGTATCGGTAACCCCCGGGACTACGGGGAGGCGCAGGATGACGTCGCTGCCCCTCCCGGCTTCCGCCAGCAGCCGCAGGTTGTTCTTGATGGGCGCGTTTGAAACGCCCGTGTATTTTCTGTGCTCTCCGTCGTCGGCCAGTTTCAGGTCAAAGAGAAAAATATCGACGTAATCCAGAACCGCGGCGAATACATCCCCGGCAGCATAACCGGATGTGTCCAGTGCTGTACTCAGGTCCCTCTTTTTGCACTCCCTCAGGGCCTCCATTAAAAACCGGTGCTGCATCAGCGGCTCTCCACCCGAAAAGGTCACCCCACCGCCGGAGTTATCGTAAAACAGGACGTCCTTTTCCAGCTCCTGCAGGAGCCCTTCCACGGTGATCACCCTGCCGGCCAGCCTCAGGGCACCTGTGGGGCACGCTTCGGAACACACCCCGCAGCCCGTGCATTTCTCCCGCTCCAGGTAATGCGTACCGTTTTCCAAAGCAATGGCGCCGGCGGGACAAACACCGGCGCACGTCCTGCACTCAATGCATTTATACTCAAAGTACATGGGCTCGCTCACGGGACGGATGCCCTCGGGGTTGTGGCACCACCAGCAGCGGAGGGGGCAGCCTTTCAGGAATACCGTCGTCCTGATCCCCGGCCCGTCGTGGATGGCAAAACGTTTTATGTCGAAGATCAATCCTTCGCTGGCCATTTTTAAATGCCTCCATCTTGATTTTAGGCACGGGTAAATTCCCGGTTGCACCCGCCGGGCCGGCCCCATAGCTCCCTATTTTTCAGGGAGCGCCGAAAGGGGCCGTGCCGGAGATAACGGTCTTACCATAATTGTACCGCCGGAATTAAATCTCTCTGTGTTCGGTCCTGGCGATTATCTCTTCCTGCAGCCCTTTCGGCAGGTTGACGAAGTAATCGCTGTACCCGGCAACCCTCACCATCAGGTCCTGAAAGTCGGCGGGGCGCTCCTGTGCCTGGCGGAGCAGTTCGGCGCTGACCACGTTGAACTGGACGTGGTGACCTCCCATATGGAAAAAGGTCCTGATGAGCCGGGCCAGATTTTTGACGTTTTCCTCGCCCTCCAGCAGGTCCGGGGTAAGCTTCTGGTTGAGCAGGGCCCCGCCGGTCTTATCCCAGTCGCACCTGGATACCGACCTGAAGACAGCCGCTATCCCCTTCCGGTCGCTCCCCTGTACCGGCGACACGCCTTCTGAAACCGGCATCCCCGCCTTTCTCCCGTCCGGGGTCGCCCCGGTGACCCTGCCGAAATATACGTGGGCCGTCGTGGGAAGGAAGTAAGCCCTCCTGGAAGCCTTCCTCACCGGGGAGGGGGGGTAGCTTTCGATAATCTTCACCGTTACCTCTACCATATTTTTCGCTATTTCATCCGCATAGTCATCATCTTCCCCGTACCTGGGCGTCTTGTTTAAAATTACCTGCCTCAAAAGCTCGTACTTGCCTTCAAAGTTATTTCTCAGGGCGTCCAGCAGTTCTTCCATGGCTACGGCCTTCCGGTCAAAAACATGGTACCTGATTGCACTGAGGCCAAAAGCCACGGTACCCAGCCCCACCAGCTGGACGTACTGGGTGTTGTACCTGGCCCCACCGGCATTGTAGTCGGTGGCGTTGGTCACGCAGTCATCAATCCAGAGGGAGAGGAAGGGAACGGGCAGCTGCCGGGCATAAATTTCTTCGATAAGGTCATTTCCCTTCATCTTTATATCCATGAAATGTTTGACCTGCTTGAAAAAAGCCTCCTGGAGCTCGGCAAAGGTCTTGAAGCCGGCCGGATCCCCCGTTTCAGGGCCCAGTTTCCGGCCGCTCTGCGGGTCCACCCCGTTATTGAGGGTGATTTCGAGAATTTTGGGCAGGTTGAAATACCCGGTCAGGATGTAGGCTTCCTTCCCAAAAGCCCCCGACTCCACGCAGCCGCTGACCCCCGAAGTGCGGGCATCCTCCAGGCCTTTGCCCTGCCGCAGCATTTTGACCATCACACCGTCGAAATTGAAAAACGGCGGCTCGCCAAAGCCGGGGCCCACGACTTTCAAAGCCTTGAGCAGAAGGCGTTCGGGATTTTTATTGCTCACCAGCACGGCCGTGTTGGGCTGCAGGGTTCTCATTTCATCCAGAACTTCCAGTATTAGATAGGAAACTTCGTTGACGCCGTCGGAACCGTCCTCCTGCAGGCCGCCCACATTGATTTTGGTAAAATCGTTGTACGTAAAGCTTTCTTCGGCCGTTACGCCCACTTTCGGCACTGCGGGCTGGTTGTTGATCTTGACCCAGAAGGCCTGGAGGAGTTCTTTGGCCCTTTCCCTTGTGAGCCTCCCTTCCTGCACATCCTTTTTATAAAACGGATATAAATGCTGGTCCAGGCGGCCGGGGTTGAAGGAATCCCAGGGATTGGTCTCATAGACCACACCCACGTGAACAAACCAGTAGTGCTGGAGGGCCTCCCAGAAAGTTTCCGGGGCGCGGGCCGGGACTTTCCGGCATATCCGGGCCATTTCTTGAAGCTCTTCCTTCCTCCCGGGATCTTCTTCGGCCGCGGCCATTTGTTCCAGTTTCTCCGCGTAGCGCCCGGCGTAGATCAGGATGGCATCGGCGGCAATGTCCATGGCCTTTAGCTCCTCCAGCTTCTCCCTGTACGCGGGATCCTCCGCCTTCAGGGCGGCCATTTTTCTTTTTATTTCTTCTTTTATATCCAGAACTCCCCGCCGAAATATCCGGTCACCGCCGGCCGTATGACCGGGTGCCCTTTGCTCCATGAATTCCGTCCATATCCCCGCTTCATAAGCATCCAGCCATTCGGGGGGCAGGCTGGCAAAGACGGCCTCCCTCACCGTCCGGCCCTTCCAGTACGGGATTATTTCCTCCGCGTACAGCTTCCTGGTGCTATCATCGACTTTATAGGGCATATTCTCCCTGGAATCCAGAATTTCCAGGTCGTCCATGCTGTGGGTGCAGATTTCCGGGTAGGTGGGCACCTCCTGCGGCCCGGTACCTCTTAACCCGACAATCAGCTGACCATCTTCCACGGGAAGGCTCACCCGCTCCATTAAATATTTGAAGGCCAGCGCCCGCTGAACGGGGATGGATTCACCGGCGGCAACCCCGCTCCTGTAAAATTCGGTAATCAGCCGGGCCCTCTCCCCGGAAATCCTGACCCGGGCCTTTACACTCTCCTCCCTGAGCCTGGCCACCCTTTCGTTGACCGGCCTTACCGCCGCTCTCCTTTTCTGCATCTCCTTTTCTACCGCCACGCAAGAAATAGCTGTCACATTCCCGCCTCCCTAAAAGGTCAAAAAATATTCTCCCGCCTCGCTACAAGGCCCGGAAAAATGACCACTTTTATTTCATCGTCTCCAGGCTCGCTGCTTTTATCACTTCCCGGCACCTTAAGCCGGCCAGCTTTTACCCGCTTCATCCCCTGCTTAAACAGCATGATATCAGCTATCAGACTTCCTGTAAATAATGCGGGAATAAACGTCTGTTCATGGTGCCAGGAATGATGGCCCCGTCATTGTTCGCGTTAGCAGGAAATGGTATAATGAATTCATGCAGGTTCCAGGTATTTTCCTCAAACCCGCTGACAACCTGCTTGCCGCAACTTCCCTGCAGCCCGGGCAGGTGGTGCAGGTGGAGGTGCTGGGAGTGGAAAACGGCCTGGCCACAGTGCGCATAGGCGGCCAGACCTTTACGGCCACAGGGGAGATACCTTCCCCGCCGGCCACATTCCGGGCCCTGGTGCGTGAGGTTACCGTTAATACCGTACACCTGCAGTACCTCAGCGGTATACCGGAGGGGGACGCACTGACCACCATGGCCGGAGCCCTGGGCATGGCCACTGAACCCGAAACCATAAAGCTCCTGCAGGAGATGGTCAGGTGGCAGCTCCCCCTGGACCGCTCCCTGGTGGAGATGCTTTTATCTGCCGCCCGGGAACTGCCACCCCGGGAACGGGCTGCCTTCCTGGCCGCCCGGGTGTGGCTGGAAACCCTGGACCTGCGCGCCGATCCGGTAAGGGTCCGGGAGGCACTGGCCTACCTCCTGGGAAAAGATGAAGCCACCCCCCGGGGGCAGGAAGTGTTGAACCAGGCGGTACCCCTTTCCCCGGACCAGGAAGTGATCAGTTTTTTCACCTTCCGGGGGCAGGAGCTGTATGGGGAGCTGTACCTGGTGGATGAACGGCATGGCAGGAAGGGCGAACAGGACTTCCCCCTGGCCCTGGTGGTGCGGGTGGAAACCCCGGCTCTGGGAGCAACCTGGGTTTACCTGGCCAGGAGCGGGAAAGAACTTGTGGCCAGGGTGACCGTGGCGGAGGAAAAATTCATCCTCCCCTTGGCAAGGGCTGCCGGGGAGTTAAAGGACAGGCTGGCCGCCCTGGGCTATACCCTTGCTGATATCCAGGTCACCGCCCGGAAAATCTCCTGTATCTGCGAGCTGCTGCGCCCCCGCGAACCGCAGCCCTACCGGCCCGTAAACACGCTGGTGTAAGGTGCGGCGCTGCCCCCAATGGCTTCACTGATAATTATGCGGGAGGAGCTGCTGCCATGTCCCGGGATAAACCAAAGGCTGCAGCCGCGCTGGCCTACGACCCGGAAAAGGATGCCGCTCCCCGGGTGGTGGCTGCCGGCCGCGGCTACCTGGCCGAATTAATTGAAAAACTGGCCCGGGAAAACAATGTGCCCGTTTACCGCCATGAAGAACTGGCCCTGACCCTCACCGGGCTGGGCGCCGGGCGGGAAATACCGCCCGGGTTATACCAGGTGGTGGCGGAGATCATTGCCTGGGTATACAGGATGGAGAAAAAATTGGATAATAACCGCGGTTAAAACAAAATGCGCCGCCCCTTCATATCATGGTGAAAAGATAAAAACCATGATGAGGAGGGGCGAAAGCCATGTCAGAGAGAGAAATCTATGCCGCCGGCACTCACCTGCTGGTGAACACAACCCTCAGGCAGCTGCATCACTTCCAGGGCGATACCCTGGTGCGCACCTATCCGGTAGCTGTGGGCAAGCCGCAGACCCCCACCCCTACCGGGGACTACCATGTGATTAACAAAATCCTCAACCCCGGCGGTGTACTGGGTACCCGCTGGATGGGGCTGGATATCCCCGGCGGCAACTACGGGATCCACGGAACCAGCAACCCCGACTCCATCGGCAAGGCCATCTCCAATGGCTGCATCCGCATGTACAACCACCACATCGAGGAACTATTCCCCCGGGTGCAGATCGGCACCCCCGTGCGCATTGTAGCCGGAGCAAGCGCCGCCCGCACAGGCTCCGGCCAGGAATACGTGGTACAACCCGGGGATACCCTGTGGCAGATTGCCCGCCGGTTCGGCGTACCCCTTTCCAGCCTCATAGAAATGAATAATCTGGTCAACCCCCATGAAATTTATCCGGGACAGGCAATCATTATCCCGCGTTAATGTTGTTCATACCTCTTGTCCTAATGGCCTGCCAGATCTAATATAATTTAACAGTGGACCAAACATGGATCTGGCAGGTGAATATTTTGTTTTCCATACTTTTTGCGGCTTTCCTGGCCGGTTTGAGTACGTGCCTGGGTGCCGTACTGGTACTTGTCTGGGGCCGCCTGGGGCGGCGGTCCTTTTCTCTTTTTACCGGCCTGGCGGCAGGAGTTATGCTGGCTGTGGTGCTTCTGGATCTGCTCCCCGCATCGCTGCATTATGGCAGTATCATCCAGGTAATTTCCGGATTTGCTGCCGGAACTTTTTTAATGGTTGCCCTGGATTTAATTCTTCAACGCGAGAACCAGTCACCCAAACTGGATTACACCTACCTGAAAATGGGGTATCTCATCGCCGCCGGAATAGCCCTGCATGACCTGCCGGAAGGGCTGGCCATTGCTGCCGGGTTCATAGAACCCGGTCACCTGGGGCCCCTCATTGCGCTGGCCATAGCCCTGCATAATATTCCGGAAGGAATGGCCACAGCAGCTCCCCTGGCAGCCGGAGGGTTCTCCCCCCTGCTGGTGCTCCTTATAAATGGCCTGGTGAGCCTGGTTACCCCCCTGGGCTGCTGGATTGGTCTTCTTCTCACCCGGACCTCCACGGCCCTCCTGTCTTCCCTCCTGGCTCTGGCCGCGGGAGCCATGGCCTATATTGTTACAACAAAATTGCTGCCCGAATGCCTGCGCCTGCACCCGCCTACGGCCCGCCTCGGTCTTGCCGGGGGATTTACCCTGGTACTTTTTTTAAACCTATTTCTTTAACAGCAGCCATGCTCCCCCGGCCATAAGCAGGGTTCCCACCAGCCGGTGCCAGGTAAAGGGAAGCCTTTCCAGCCCGAACAGCCCCAGGTGATCTATTAAGCTGGCCGTAAGCACCTGCCCGATAATGATGGCGGTGGTGGCCGGGGCCACCCCCACCCTGGGGATGCTGCGCGTGACCAGGTAAATTATAGCCACTCCCAGGATACCGCCCAGGTAGTAATACCAGGGCGCCCGGGCGTAAGCGGACAACTGGCCGTCTCCCAGGCGAAAGCCGAATAAAAGCACCGCCACCAGGACCAGGCCCACCAGGTGAACTACAAAAGTGGTTTCCAGCAGGCCAAGCACTTTGCTCAGGGCCGCATTTAAGGAACCCTGGACGGCCATGGTCACCCCGGAAAGGGCGGCTGCAGCCAGGGCCAGTAACCTGACGCTCAATATGGATCACCCCGCCATACATCTTTTTCCAGCCGGGCCGGTGAAGCTAAATCCCTGGCCCGGCGCACGGTCCAGCACTGCCGGGTGCCACCAGCATCCAGTCCCGTGCAGGCCGGAGTTAACGTACATAAGGTGAATAACCAGGGGAATCCAGGGTCCGTTCCAGGTATTCCCGGCGGATGACCGCGGGATCATAGCGTACATCCACGGTGCCGTTTTCCAGGGAGACCTGTACCTCTTCCACCCCGTCCAGCTGGATCAGGTTATGTTCTATTTCCTTGCTGCCCTGGCTGTCCCACAACCCCCCAACCCGAAAAGTTGCCCGCACGGAATTACCCATCAATTTCAACCTCCTTTATCTGAGGTACTGCTGCATAACCGCTGTAACGGCAGTTTCCCACCCGGTCTCTGGTTAGGTGAAAATATCTTGAATTGCCCACGGTGTTAATTTTCTTCCCCGGGGCAAAAAATATGTGCGGCCGGTTTCCCATTTAACCGGCCGCACCCATTATTCAGGCCCGTTTTTCTTTATCCAGCTGCGCACCCCACTTTACTATTTTCTGTTTTGCCTCGCCACCTCCGGCAGGGGAGGAGGTGGGAGGAGATACAGTCATTTTTGGTTCCATGGTAGCCGGGGCTGCCGGGGGCCTTCCGGAAGCAGGAGGCCCCTGCCCGCCCAGCACGCTTCCCAGGAGACTGAGCAGCAGTCCTGGATCCGGCTTCTGGCCCGGCTGCTGGTTTAAAAAAGCCGTTAACATGGCCGGGTTAAACGGCAGGGAAGGGGCTTTTTGCTCCGGCCCGGAAGGCTGGCCCGGCTGCTGGCCGGCCGGCCCTTCCGGCCTGCCTGCCATCATCTGCAGCAGGGTATTGAGCATGGGATTGAGTTCCGCCGCCGCATACTGAGAAACAGCCGGATTACCTGCCTGTTTATTCATCAAGCTAACGATACCCAGCAGGTTCAAAAGGGCAAGCATCAGCATGGCATCGTCATGGGACGTTCCCTGTTTGGCCTGATAATCCAGCAGGGAGAAGAGTACCTCCTCCAGATGGCTTCCTTTTATCTTTTCTTCGCCCATTGATCAGACCCCCTTGGGTACAGGTATATTCACCTGCCGCGGAAAAGTTGCTGTCACCGGAAAAGCTTTTGCGACGTAGTATAACTTAAAAAAAGCATCGCGAAAGGAGGAATGCCAGGTGGCAGATCAGGTGCTCCAGCCCAATAATCCCTTCACCCTGTTTTTAATTCTCATCCTCTTGATACTTTCCACCAGGCCCAATGCGGAACAGAAACTGGCCCAGCTGGTTTCATTGCTTACGGCCACCCAGCAGTCGGTACAGATCTTCCGGAGCGGGATTGAAACTTTCCACGCCCATCTGGTGAACCAGTAGTTTTTATTTACCATTTAATGGTATTAGAGTATCCAGACCAGGGTACGGAGCATAAATTGTATAGTGAAGGGAGGTTGCGCAATGCCGGATTTACAGGGCGGAAGAATGACCCCGCTTTCCATTCCCTTACTGCTTATTTTATTTACCAGGCCGGATATGGAGGAGCGTCTGAGCCAGCTGGCCTCTTTTCTTGAAGCTACCCGGAATGCCCTGGAAACCATGCGCTCAGGAATGGAAACCCTGCAGGCAAGCCTGAAACAACTGGCCCAGGAGGCAGGCATAAACCAGAACACCACAATTTTACCAGCCGGCATTCCGGAAGAGCCGGAACCGGCATCCCCGGAAGAAGTACCGTCTACCGATGGCAAATCACCGAAGATGCAAGATCCCGGCAACATTTAGGGGGGTTCCCTCAGGAACCCCTCAGCTTGTTGACAAATTCTTTATGTGCCCTGGTTTTACATTAGGAGCGACCTGGAGTGAGCGCTGCCGGGCCAGGCCACGGCGACGGGATGAGGCGGGGCCGCGGACCGGATGTCCGCGGAGGCCACCTGAACACAGGAGGTGTGAATGTGGCCGGTACCCGCCGAAGACCGGAGCCGGGGCCTTTTGGCCCGGCCAGCGAAACGACCGGGAGCGGCGACTTAAACCAGGGCGCATCCCGGGAGTACTTTACCAATACTCCGGGGGTTTCATCTGAGAACCCCCGTTTTGCTTTTTAATCCCTGGCCGGCTTTTCCTCCTCCTTTACGGCGGTATTACCTTCTGCAGGAGATGCCGACGGAGCACGGGGAGGGCCTGCCGGGCCCAGCAGGCTGCCGAATAAGCCGGCCAGCTGGGGCGGGATCTCCCGGTTCGCCGGCCGGGGAGAACTGCCCTCACCTTTCCCGCCGGCCCGGACCGCGGCATCTTTACCGGAGATCCCCAAACGATACCCCATGAGGTTGATCAGCCCCATCAGGTTGACCAGGCTCAGCAGGATCAAGGGATCCGTGGATGGCCCTTTTTGCTCCAGCAGGCGAAACAAAGTTGTCTCCAGGCTTTGATGCTGACCCTTTTCCTCCATCTCCTCCCCCCCTCTAAAAGAGTCCCGGCAGGTGGGGAATGTTGAGTCCCGTCTTTTTGGCCACTTCATTCCTCAACTGCCGGCGGGCTTCGAGCAGGGCTTCGTTAAAGATGTCCCGGACCAGCGCTCCCAGCTCACCCTGCCTCATTAACGCCGGGGCAGCGGGCCCAAAATTTACCTCCAGCACCTGCTGCAGCCCGTTCACAGTCAGGCGCAACACCCCTGGAGGTCCTTCCTTTGTAATGACAATCCGCCGGGCCTCTTCCTGCAGCTCCTCCAGTTGCTGGGCCAGCTTGGGTGAGTTAAAAAACACTATATTCCCCTCCTGTGGGTTAAAAGTTCCCCTGTTCCAGCCCGGTGCGGGCAGCGGTTCATGACCGGGGCCAACAAAAAGAAAAGCTGTGGTGAACAGCTTCACGTACAAATTTCAAACAGGGTTAATTTCCGGCATATGCCGTTATGACGTTGGGAATCCTCCCACACATTCAAAGCTCACATCATCGATTTTTACCGTATTGGTATTTCCGGTGGCCGGGTTAAAGGTAAAGCGCACCAGGGCCGTGCGAGCTCCGGCCGGCGAAGCGGGTACATTGACAGTGAATTGCTGGTAATTATTATCGGGAATATTTACACTGCCAATGCTCTGCACGGCACCGTCTATCTGTACACCGTTACGGTCAAAGAAGCGTACCTCCGCCACCAGGTTAAAGGCGCTCACCGGTGAAACGGGAGCGGCATTTTCCCGGACCCAGAAGGTCAGTTTATAGGCCCTGGCCGGAGCGATATTCCGGCGTACAGTCTGGAAAATAACCGCCGTGCTTCCCGGATCCGCAACTCCCAGTTCGGCGGCAAAGCTGCCGGTATGGACCACATTGGTGGGAGCAACGTTGGCCGTGGCCCCCCAGAAGACGGGGACATTGCCTGCCCACTGCTCAAAGCCGGGATCTTCCAGCAGGTTGCCGGGAGGACAGAGCTCGGGAGACGGGCAGAGCTGGACGTAAATCTGCCGCTCTTCCACCACCTTGACCCGCACGATAATTACGCCGACCTGGTGCAGGCGGCTGGCCCGGACCAGTTCCCAGGTAATATCAAACTTGGGCTTGGGAAACTGGACCATGACATCATCTTCCCGGAGCACAGCCTGGGGTTCCCTGAGCTCAACCATCTTGGTAAAGGGAACATTTTCGGCAAAGTGTTTGACCTCATCGCGGTTGTTGACATAAAAGATTTGCTTGTGCAGGACGCCGCTGATAATAATCTTCTTGACTACGGCCACGTGCCCGGCAATATGCTTGAAATGATTTTTCCACTCATTGCTAATTTTGGGATACCAGCTGCCGATGTGTTCATGGATGAATACGGGCTCGGCCTCCAGATCCTCCACTTTGGCATCAATATGGTCTACTTTCTTGGCCAGTTCGGGCAGGGTAATGGTGCTGTCCACCAGCACCTGCGCCTCTTCCTCGGCCAGCACCACCGGCACTTTAATTTTGAGGCACGTTATCTCTTCCGGCTCGGTATAAACATACTCGATGGGCATCAGGCTCTACCTCCTTAATACAACAGGTATAAAATTAACCTTTGGCAGGAGCGCAAGGAACTTTAATCACGTCACCGGGCTGAAGGTTATACGGATCTTTGTCCGGATTGGCTGCTTTAATGGCCTCCACAGTCGTCCCAAACTGCTGGGCGATCTTCCAGTAGGTATCCCCGGGCTGCACGATATAGTCTATGGTTTCTCCCGGCGGGCAGATCACAGGAGGTGCTGGAGCCAGGGAAATAACCACATCCCTCTGCAGCGACTCGGTCACCTTAACCGTTAGCTTGAGCACCACTTCCAGGGTAACGTTTGGACCTTCCGCTTCGGCGGTAATAAACTCCACTACCGGGCGAACATCCACATCCAGGCCTTCCCGGGCACCCTCGATTTCCACAAAGGTGCGGAAATAGAGCCGCCGCTCCAGGGCATGCACGGCCTGGTCCGGTTTTTTGGCCACATAAACCACGTGTACATCCACAAAGCCGCGGACGATTACCTTGTCACTGATAATCTTTGTTTCGGTAACCTCCACTTGCTGCACGGTAACGTCGAGGACCTTCTCCACGTCGGGCTTGGGGTCCGGCGTCTCAAAGGTATCCCGGAGCACTACCTGGGTGCTGTCCTCGCCCACCACATGATCAATCTTAAGCCTGGCCATGGTGGCCTCAACGCCGCTGATCCCTGTAATAACGTTAATCTGCTTTGGTTCGGTAACATAGGCCGTCAGCATCAGAACCACGTCAGCCCGCAGGCGTTCGCCGTCCAGGATATCCACATCGGCATTTTCCACCTTAACATCTACCCGGACATCCATGTCCTGTTCGGCCCCATCTACCTCCACAAAATCGCTGAAGCGGAAAGACCTGTGGAGCTGGTGAACGGGCTGATCGGGCTCTGCGGCAACGTATAACACCTGGATGGTTACCCTGCCGTCAATGATGACCTTGTTTTTAATAAGCTTTTTATCGGTAACTTCAGCGGTGGCGTCCACCTCCAGGATTTTTTCCACCGGCGGTTTATCGCCCGGCACGCGAAAGTCCTCGCTGACAATAACCTGCCTGGTTCCGCTGCCCACCACGTTGGCCACCTTAATGGTTTCCATCTCGCAGGTGGCCCCGGAAGGACATTCGGTTACAACATCCACATCCTGCATTTCAGTAACTTTGACAAAAACACTCAGGATGGCGGTTACATCAAACCGGCGGGGGTCATTCGGGTCAGGTTCAATGCTGACATCTTCCACCGTTACCCTGGCCGTAGCATCCATACCCGGCATAGCCCCGGGAAGATCTACATAGGTGGTAAAGGGAAGCTGCTGGTGCATGTGGTGCACTGACTGGGAGGGCTCAAAGGCCACATAAACAATCTGCAGGGTCAGGGTCCCTTCCACGATGGCCTTATCCGGAACCAGCTCAACTTTCTTAATCCTGGCCGATTTGTCCGTGGACAGGATTTTTTGCACGTCTGGTTTGGGGTCGGGTACGGTGATCTTGCCGCGAACCACGACCTGGTGCGTGTCTTCGCTAACCACCTGGTTGACCCGCAACCGTTCCGTGGCCGGTGCGGCGTTTCCAACCATGGGATATATCCTCCTTTCAAGAGTGGTCTATAATATATATATGAGCCGTGTCAATTAATGTGCGGATTTTTGGTAATCTCCCAGAAAAAGAAAAAATCTCCCGGATTAATTGGGAGATTCAGGTTGCTGGCAAACTCTTTAACGTGCCCTGGTTTTACTCGTCGCTCCCGGTCGTTTCGCTGGCCGGGCCAGGCCCTGGCGACGGGATTAAATAAACATTTAACCGATAAACATCTGAACAAAAATTTTACCGTAAAGGGGACTGGAAACCACCCCGATGCCGATTTCTTTATAACTGGCATTCAAGATATTGGCCCGGTGCCCCGGCGAATTCATCAGATTATTATGGGCCATTTCCACCGTGGGTACTCCCGCCAGGTTCTCACCGGCATAGCGGTAGGTAATGCCGAACTGGCTCATCATTTCAAAGGGGCTGCCGTAGGTAGGCGAATTATGGCTGAAGTAACCCTTTTCCACCATATCCCGGGCTTTAAGCCGGGCCACCTTCACCAGCTCCATATTTACTTTCAACGGCGCCAGCCCGTAGCGCGCCCGTTCCTGGTTAACAAGCTGGATCATTTGCTGCTCGTCCACCGTAAGGCCACTTACTGACCCGGCCGGTGGTTCCGGCTGGGGAGCGGGCTGGGGTGCCGGCGGATTGGGCACAGGTTGAGGCGCAGGCTGAGGCGCAGGCTGCCCGCTGAGGGACTTGCCCTCTCCACCCACCAGAAGCTGTACAATGTACAACCAGCTGCCACTTCTGGCCACGCCCACGCCCATGCGATCGTACCTGGTACCCAGCACATCCTTTTGATAGGCCGGGGACTTCAGCAAGGCCTGGCAGGCACTGTCCACGGAGGTGGCCCGAACCAGGGTCTGGGCCGCGTAGGTGTAGCTGATACCCTGATCTTTTAACAGCTGGGACAGGGAGCCCTGGTAGCTGCTCAATCCCCTGTCCACCATCTGGCCAGCCCTCTGCCGGGCCAGCTCAACCAGCCGGGGATCAATTTTCAAAGGAGGTAAGCCCTTACTGCTCCTCAGCTGATTGATCAGGGACATCATGCGGTGTTCTTCTGCTGTGGGGTTTACCACATAAGCGGGAACTTTTTGCCCACTGCCGCTGTCTAAATAACAGGAATAAGATGATGCAGCAGCCAGGGCAGGGAAGGTAAACAGCCCGCCCAATAGCACTACACTTACAACCACAGCAACCAGGGATTTGAGTTTTTTGTTCATAATCACACTCCTTTTTCTTTTTTTGCCCGTTTTCGCGGGCTTTTTCTCTAACTTATCAAAAATCACCACTAAAAGGCAAAAGCGCTATTTCGACGTAATATGCCATAACATTAGCAATAGATCCAGGTAACATCCTGTGCTGGCTGATTATACTATCTAAGTATATAATGGATAAATTTGTTATTTCCTTTTAGCCGGGTGTAAAAATAATTGCTCCCAGCCCCTCGGTAACGGCCAGGCATTCCATCCCCTCTTCCCCCTTAAAAAACACGGTGAGGATAAACAATCCCCGGCGGAAGGCCTTGCGGAAGCGCCAGAACAGCAATTCATCCACGTTACACAGCACCTTCATAACCGTCCCTCCCCCCTGCAGGAAAATGGAATAGCGGCCGTCACCCTGCCGTGCAGTCACCATCTGAAACGACCGGGAGCGGCCGGACAGATCATCAATTATTTTCATATAATGGCGGGCCAGGCTTAACGCCTCCCGCCGGCTATCTATTAACGGCCCGATGGCCGGAATTTTTCCGCCCAGCATCACCAGGGCAACTTCCGTACCTTTGGGCAGGAAATCCTCAATCACTGCCACCTCACCTCTACCGCACCCATTGCCCGGCACCACGATGTTTAAAACTCCACCTCCAGCCGGGAGAGCACCTGGTCAATACGGTTGAAGATCGTGTACCTGTCAGAACCGGCAAATAAAAGGCCTACAGCCCGTTTCTCGAGATCCAAAACCAGGGAACCGCTGTCCCCGGGCCGGGAGCTCATATCGGTAACTACCTGGTCGACAAACCAGCCCTTTTCATCATTACCCAGCTCCACTTCCAGGGACACCCCGATAGCGGTAACGGTTCCCCGGGAAACTCCAGTGGTACGTCCGCTTTTCATTACCCCCTGGCCCGGGGCCACCCCGGCCACACCTTCCACCTTCCCGATTTCCAGGATTTCATCGCTGATTAAATCAGGACGGTCCGGACGGGCTACGGCAGCATCGATAACGTTATCCCCCTGGTAAAGCCGGTATATTTTCAAGCGGTACTGGGGTCTGACCATCCTGACCAGCAGGTTACCCGCCCTGACCACAGCCCCGGCTACCGGGCAATCGGCCTCCTGAAAGCTCCGCAGCAGCGGAGAAAAACGCAGTAGCGTGCCGATACGGTCCTTCTCCAGACCACCGTCATAGGGGCCGGGCTGCAGGATGGGGTCCCCGACGGCCGCCCGCCCATCCTTCCCATCCGTACCATTTGCCAGGATATGATTGTTGCTCAAAATTAGCGGCTCTCCGGTAACCCGGTCTTTCACCACGGCACCAAAGGTACCGGCGCTGATCTTGTAGTGCCCGATGCTCATCCCCGGCTGAGCCGGGCGCTCCTTCCCTGTGCGCAGGGAAAGCAACCTGACTTCACCAATTTCTATAACATCGGTAGGCAGCCCGTCAATGAAGGCCGGCACCTGCTGTACGCGGGCCAGGCTACCGGCTGGAACTTTTTTCTTCACAAAGATAATGAGGGCGGGGCGACCGGTAAGTTCGCCGGATACCTGTTTATGACCGACCCCAACGCCGATAACGTTGGGCAGCTGCAGGAGCTGTGCCCGGGATTTTTTCAGGATGCGAAAAAACCTATCCATAAAAATACCCCTCCTCAAGGTCCTTGTGCATCATATGCATAAAGACCGGAAGGGGTGACGGGAGGCACCGGACACCGGCAACGGAACGGACGCAGTTTTAAAACCTTAATAGGGGGACTTGGGCAGCCCCAGGCGGTATTTCCCCCTGGTTTCTATCCCACCAATTCCCGGAAAACCGGTAATGGTACCGGCAATGATTTCCTTCAGGGAAATGTAATCGTAAATGGAAGTATAGGCAATCTTCTCCACCACAAAAACGGGGTCAAAGGTGTGAATGAGGACCCTGTGGGGGGAGCTGGCAAAATTGGCGCCCGCCTCCAGGATGGCTTCATAGTGGGACTGGCAGGCCCCGGCAAAGATAACCAGATCATCCCGGCTTTTTTCATATAAACGGGCCTTCTTAACCGCTTCCACAAAAAACCGGGAATGGTGGTAATTATTTAAATCGGCAAAGTTGCTCGTGTTCTTTTCAATACCATCGTGACCGGTGAGCACCAGGATATCGGGACGATGCTTCTGCAGCAATTCGGTAATCACCTCAGGCTGCCTTTCTTCATCGATATGGTAGCCAAAAGCCGGTATACCCAGCTGGCGATAGGTGGTGAGGCACAGATCCAGGTAGTCACCATCGCCATCTATATGCAGCACCGAACCCGGAACGTCAAAAGTACCCAGCCGGGAAACTTCGTCGTTACCCCGAACCAGGCGCTGCCGGTCCAGTTCCCGGCGTTTGAAAATGCGCTTCATGTGCTCGTGATTTCTGGTCATGAAAGAATGCCAGAAGGCAGCTACCTCGGCGGGTTCAAACTTGCGCAGATCCTCCACCGGTGCGGTCGCGCATAACCGTTTATCCAGCCCCTTCAGGCGGGCATTTTTTCTGCCATCTTTACTTACCGTCAATTCCACCACTTTAAAGAAAATATCACACCCGTATGAAATCCGCCCCACTATATCCCCGACCTTGATTCCCTCCACGGCGGCCTTCCTCCTTACCCTTTTTCCTATTTTATGTAGATGTACCATTTAGAGGTGATCTAACTGGTAACGCTCACCAGCAGGATGACATAAATTTAAAACCAGCTAGAAAATTAAGGAGGATCGTTATGCTGGTAGCTGTGGTTCCGGTAAAAAATGAAGCCCCGCGCCTGGAAAAGGTATTGAGGAACTTGCTGGCCGTACCCGTGGACATGGTGGTAACCGTGCTCAATGGTTGCCGTGATTGTTCGGAACAAATTGTCCGGAGCTTCCCTTCCCGGCTGGTAAAAGCGCTGGTTTTTCCCGAACCCCTGGGCATTGACGTGCCCCGGGCGGTGGGAGCGCTCCAGGTCAGAAAGCTGGGTGCCCGGGCCGTATTATTTGTGGACGGGGATATGGACGGGGACATCGTTGATGTACTGCGGGATCTGGCCGGGGCGGTTACCGCCGGGGGAATGGACCTGGCCCTGACCAACTGCTATCCCGTCGATGAACTGGCCCGGCTTTCCGACCTGGCCAGCTACCTGCTGGCCATACGCCTGGCTTTAAACCGGGAACTGGGCCTGGCCCAAACCATAGGGCCGGCCTCCCCATCCCACGGACCCCATGCTGTTTCCCGCAGGTTTCTCTGCAGCATACCCGTAAGGGAGATAGCCGTACCCCCGGTGGCCCTGGCCCTGGCAGCCCGCCAGGGTTTGAAGATTGGTGTGGGAGCCACCATTGCCCACCGGCACCTGGGTTCCCCGTTCCGCAGCCCCGTGCACGCCAGGTGCATTGCCGAAACCATCATTGGTGACAGCCTGGAGGCCATCAATATGGCCCGCGGCTTGCCCCGGAAACGCAGCCTCAACGGTGTCACCTACCTGGGCTACCACCCGGAGCGGAGGTTTGATCTGCTGGAAGCTTTCAGCTTGCGGGAAGGCCTGACATAATCAAGGGCGCGCTCAAAAAAAAAGCCTTCCGGGTGATCACTGCCCCGGAAGGCCCTCTTTTAGAATATCTACTTAGTAATTTTCACACGCCACCTCGAAAAAGGCCTGGGGATGCCTGCATACCGGGCATACCTTCGGCGCCTCATCACCCTCATGGATGTGCCCGCAGTTGCGGCACCGCCAGCGTACCGGCCCTTCCTTCTTAAACACCTTTCCTTCTTTCAAATTCTGCATAAGGGCCCGGAAACGCTTTTCATGCTCCTCTTCCACCCGGGCCACCCCTTCAAAAAAGGCCGCAATTTCGTCAAAGCCCTCCTCCCTGGCCACGGCGGCAAATTCCCTGTACATGCTGGTCCATTCATAATTCTCCCCTTGAGCGGCAGCCTCCAGGTTGGCCTCCGTATCGCCAATGCCGCCCAGGAACTTCAGGATGCGCTTGGCGTGCTCCTTTTCATTGTCAGCCGTTTCCAGAAAAATGGCCGCGATCTGTTCGTAACCGGCCTTTTTGGCCACGGACGCAAAATAGGTATACTTGTTGCGGGCCTGGGATTCCCCCGCAAAGGCAGCCCATAAATTCTTTTCCGTACGGGTACCGGCAAGTGATTTCATACAATCATCCTCCTGTTTTTTCTATTTTTGGAGCCAGGTATAAATTAACCCCATTTACCTTTGGAAATGTGCGTCTGAATTTCAGCCCTGGCCATCCGGGCCAGAATACGGGCCTGGTTTTTGGCCGCCCGGAACACGGTGAGACAGCCGGGATCCAGGTTATCCTTAATACCTTCATCGGCCAGGAGCTCCACCTTCTGCATAAGGGCTATCAGTCTGGCGTGGAGATCATTGGAGAAACGGGAACGCTCGATAAGCCCGGCTTCTTCTTCCGTCAACTGGATAAACTTTTCCCGCGGGGCACCGCATTTGGGACATTTTTCCGGCGGCTGGTCCCCGTCGTGGATGTAACCGCAAACACCGCAACGCCATTTCATGCTTCTTTCACCTCCAGAGATTACGGAAAAAACCTGCCTGTTCTTTCCTGATAATATTATAATAGTAGTTACTGCTATTATCAAGAGTTAATTTTACTCTTAACATAATTTTTTTCAGGACGCGGTAAAACCCTTGATGTGCCCTGTTTTACCGCAGGAGCAACCTGCAGGAATTTATTTAGTATGCTTGTCAGCCACGCTGAAGGCCCCGTAAGCTTCAGGCTTGATTTTGGCCTGGAAACCGCTGCCCGTTACCATCCCCACCACTTCACGGATCAGCTCCCTGGTCTCACCGTGGGTGCCCACATCGATATGAATTTCCACCTGCAGATCATCCAGGCCGCATTCGGCCAGGTGCCTGGCCACCAGGCCGCCCAGTTCCAGGCTTAAAGCCGTTTCGTAGAAAATTTTCTGACGCAGACTTTTAATTTTGCGCTGAATCTTTTTACGGTAGTAATAACGGGCTCCCTTGCCCAAGCGATGCACGATGACAGCCGTGATGAAACAGGTTTCCTGTTTCACCTGGGAGTCGGAGCCAATAATAATCTTGTAGGCCGAACTGGGCAGGCCGGTGATAAAACCCATGATATCGGCCATCATTTGTTCAAAAGTCAGCCTTCCTTTAGTGGGACTGGTAAAATACATCTTAACCTCCCTGACTTTCCTTCAGCATTCCCCCGGGAACTGGCGGCAGACCCGGACCAGGGCGGCAAACTCTTCCAGGCCCAGGATTTCACCCCGGCAGCGGGGATCGATACCGGCCCGTTTTAAAACCTCTTCCCACGTTGACCGGGTCCAGCCGGGAAAAATCTTCGCCCCGGCCAGGGCGTTGGCCAGCGTTTTACGCCTCTGACCAAAAGCCCCGCGCACCAGGGTAAAAAAAAGCTCCTCATCATCAACCTTTACTTCCGGTTCCTGCCGTTTAACCAGCCTTACCACCGCCGAATCCACATCGGGCTGCGGAAAAAAAACCGTCCGGGGCACACGAAATAAAACCTCCGGGCGGCAGTAATACTGCACTGCTACAGAAAAGGCCCCGTAATCCTTGCTTCCCGGGCGGGCAACAAGCCGGCCAGCGACCTCCAGCTGAACCATGAGCACCATTCCGGTAACACCCGACTGGCGCAAGAGGTGCATGATCAGGGGCGAGGTTATGTAATAGGGCAGGTTGGCCACCACTTTATAGTCTTTTGCTCCGGTAATTTCCTCCACCAGCCCGTCAAAGTTAACTTTCAGCGCATCTTTAAACACCAGGGTAATATTTTGCAGGCCTGCCAGAACCTCTTCCAGCACGGGCAAAAGCCTTCTGTCCAGCTCCACGGCCACCACATGATTACAGGCGGCGGCCAGGGCCGCCGTAAGAATACCGGCACCGGGGCCTATTTCCACCGCAGTATCCCCCGGCAGTGACCGGCTGGCTGCTACTATTTTATGGACTATATTCCCATCCATTAAAAAATTTTGACCGAGCGATTTACGCAGGCGTAAGGAATGTTTTTCCAGGATGCCCTTTATCTTACCGGGAGAAAGCTGCTCGGACACGCACCAACCCTCACTCACCAGTTATTAACATACATATTATACCCCATTTAATTTCCCCAATCGAGTAGGAGGGGGCGGCTAGCCCCCGTCCTCTCACACCACCGGACATGCGGGTCCGCATCCGGCGGTTCACCAAGCTTGACGAAGATAAGAATAGCGTTCGGTTAAGCTCATCAGGCCCTGGG
>Ga0247720_100159_pt1 | contig 31414 bp, 33 predicted proteins | sample MSEWel2015_12_15_FD_189078 | JGI IMG/M metagenome (GOLD analysis project Ga0247720, IMG submission 189078) | Subsurface sediment microbial communities from gas well in West Virginia, United States - MSEEL Well Study Marcellus 3H_2015_12_15 | ecosystem: Environmental > Terrestrial > Deep... | reverse complement strand
CCGGTTCCCCCGGCGGCTGGGGCGGGGATGTGGCCGGTTGATTGGGCACAGGGTTGGGACTGATCTCAGGGTTGGGCATAATTCAAACTCCCCCTTGTTTAATTTAAACCTGACTCAGTAAAGACCTGCGCAGGGTTATTATAGGAAATAAAGCCCGCAAACATACATCCCCATCTTTTTATTTAAGAAGCAAGGAATTTCAAACCATAGTGTAGAATAGTAGCAACCGGGGTGATGGAAAATGGCTCCTGCCAGGACACTGAATGAAAAGATAAAAAATGAAATTATCGGTGTGGCCCTGGTGGCCCTGGCCCTCCTCTGCCTGGCGGGGTTGTATGTCCTGGACCTGGGTTACATAAGTTCTGCTGCCAGTATTGGCGCCGTGGGTCAATTGCTGGTGGGGTTTTTAAAAGCCCTGACCGGCGAGGGCAAATATGTATTTCCTATATTCCTGGCTGCCTGGGGCATCCGCCTCATTACCGGGGGTAAAGTGAAGGATTCACGGCCGCGTTTGATAGGAGGCATTTTACTTTTTCTTACTTTTTTAAGCGCCCTGCACCAGCCTTTCTTAAATGGCAGTACTTATAAAGAAGCCCTGGCCTCTGGTGTCGCCGGCCAGGGTGGTGGTCTTCTTGGTGCTCTGGGTTCCCTGCTCCTGCGATCCATTTTCGGCCGGGTGGGCACGTGGATTGTGCTGGCGGCCTTAGTTCTTATCGCTTTTCTCCTGACCACTGGCGTTTCTTTAACCCGCTTTACCAGGCGTCTGGGCCAAATGCTCTGTGTTACCTTCCAGTCCATTAAAAGCTGGCTCCTGGCCTTTCTCTTTACCGAGGTTGAAGAAGAGGAGCCGGAGGTAAAGGAAAAGAAAAGCCCAAAGGCCAGGGGGAAGGCTTTGTCGCGAGAACGGGAAGTAGTGCCCGTGGTCATTAACCCCCCACCAGAACCTTCGCCACCGCTCATTCAGCCAGCGGTCAGTGCGGAAGAGCCGGCCCAGGCCAGGGTCTACCCGGAAAGCCCGGTACCGCCTGTCGGCGAGGACGAGAAGAAAGCCCGGCGCCGGCCCAAAGTTAATATTCAGGCGGAGGATCCTGCCGGGAAAGAGGGGGAAGATACCACCTCCGAGCAACCCGGCCCCTATGTTTTACCGCCTTTGAGTCTTTTAACCCGCCCGGTAAGGGTAAAAAATCCCCGCCTGGAAAAGGACATTACCGACCGGATCAAGATCCTGGAAGATACCCTGGACAGCTTTGGTGTCAAGGTCAAGGTGACGCAGGTCAGCTGTGGCCCGACGGTGACCCGCTATGAAGTCCAGCCGGCGCCGGGGGTGAAGGTGAGCAGGATCGTCAGCCTGGCCGACGATATTGCCCTGAGCCTGGCAGCCGCCCAGGTGCGGATTGAAGCCCCCATTCCGGGCAAGGCGGCAGTGGGGATTGAGGTGCCCAATAAGGAAATCGCTGTGGTTCACCTGCGGGAGGTGCTGGAAGATCCTGCCTTTATGGAATCCAGCAGCAAGCTGACGGTGGCCCTGGGTAAAGATATTGCCGGCAACCCGGTAATTGCCGACCTGGCGAAAATGCCTCACCTCCTGATTGCCGGGACTACCGGTTCTGGCAAGAGCGTCTGCCTGAACGCCCTGATTTGCAGCCTGCTGTTTAAAGCCACCCCTCAGGAGCTAAAACTTTTGATGATTGACCCTAAAATGGTGGAGCTGACCCAGTACAATGGCATTCCCCACCTGCTGGCGCCGGTGGTCAGCCAGCCGAAGAAAGCCGCCGCGGCCCTGCAGTGGATGGTCGGTGAAATGGAGAAACGCTATGAGCTTTTTGCCGGCGCCGGGGTCAAGGATATTACCCGCTACAACCGCTTGATGCACAAGGAAAACGGCGGCCTGGGGGCCTTACCCCTGGTAGTAGTCCTTATTGATGAGCTGGCCGACCTGATGATGGTGGCCCCGGCCGATGTGGAGGACGCCATCTGCCGCCTGGCCCAGATGGCCCGGGCGGCCGGCATTCATCTGGTTGTGGCCACCCAGAGACCTTCAGTAGATGTCATTACTGGCCTGATTAAGGCCAACATCTCTTCCCGGATTGCCTTTGCCGTTTCCTCCCAAATTGATTCCCGGACCATATTGGATATGGCCGGGGCGGAAAAGCTTTTAGGCCGCGGTGATATGCTCTTTTTGCCCATTGGGGCCAGCAAGCCCATCCGCGTCCAGGGGGTTTATGTTTCTGACCGGGAAGTGGAAGACCTGGTGACTTATGTCAAACAGCAAGGCCGGCCGGAATATAACCCTAATTTCCTGAAAGGAGAGGAGAGCAGCGAAGACAACAGCGGGGCGGAAGACGAGCTTTTCCCTGCAGCAGTCAAGGTGATCCTGGAAACTGGACAGGCTTCCATCTCCATGCTCCAGCGGCGCCTGCGGATAGGTTATACCAGGGCGGCAAGGTTAATGGATATGATGGAAGCCAGGGGTTTCGTGGGCGGCCATGAAGGCACCAAAGCCCGCGCCATTCTTACTAACTGGGAGGAATACCAGGAATTATTTGGCGCAAAAGAAGAATGATAAGGGCAGGAATCTCTTGATACGGTGTCGAAGATGATTTAAACACCGGGAGGTGAGGCCATGGAAAAGGTAGGGGAAGTGCTCCGCGCTGCCCGCCAGGCAAAGGGGATCTCTCTACGCGAAGTGGAAGAAGCTACCAAAATTCGCCTGCGCTACCTGGAAGCCCTTGAAAAGGGTGAGTATAATCAGATTCCCGGCCGGGTGTATGCCTTGGGTTTCGTGCGCAGTTATGCCCGCTATCTAGGACTGGATGTCCATGCTGTTATGCAGCAGTTTAAACAGGAATACCCTACCGAAGAAGATAATAACCCGGTGGAAGAGCAGCGCCTGGCAGCCAAGGGGTATGCGCGGGAGAAAAGAAGGCACTGGCTGCTGGTCCCGGCAGTACTTCTTGTCCTCTGGGGTATTAATTGGTTATATAATCATTACCGTCCTTCCTTAGACCAATCCGCCTCACCATCACCGCCACAGGTAACAGAACCGGCGCCGGTGGCCCCAGCACCACAGCAGCCCGTCACCGAGCCACCGCCGGTAGGGACAACGCCGCAGGTCCAGGGGGTGGAAGTCAAGGTCAGGGCTTCCGGGGACTGCTGGGTAGGGGTTACTGTTGATGGCAAAAACGATTTTGCCGGGGTTTTAAAGGCCGGCCAAAGCAGGATCTTCCAGGGGAAAGAGAAAATTATTGTTACCCTTGGCAGCGCCGGCGCTGTTGAGGTAACCATCAACGGCCAGGTCCAGCCATCCTTAGGTAGGGTGGGCGATGTAGTTACCTTTGAGGCTACTAAAGATTCCAGCCAGGCTAAAATAATGAGGAAACGATGATCAAAACTGCTGTTGTAACCCTTGGTTGCGCCAAGAATCAAGTTGACAGCGAGTATATGTTGGGCGTCCTTGATAAAAACCGTTTTGCCCTTGTTGGCGATCCCCGCGAGGCTGAAGTAGTTATCGTCAATACCTGCAGTTTTATTACAGCGGCCAAGCAGGAGGCCCTGGAAACTATTTTGGGGCTGGCCCAGGGAGAGCCACGGCCCTATATTATTGTTGCCGGGTGTCTCGCCCAGCAGCACGCCCAGGAGCTATGGCAGGAATTGCCTGAAGTCGCCGCTTTCATTGGTCCGGGAGCCATCAGCCGTCTGCCGCGGATTATTGAGCGGGTGTTAAAGGGGGAACGGCTTTTGGACGTTCCGCTTCCTGATAAAGAGGAGGGGGAACTACCCCGCCTTACAGAGAAGGGAAGGCCCTATGCTTATTTAAAGATTGCCGAGGGCTGTGATAATCGGTGCAGTTATTGTACCATCCCCGCCATCAAGGGGCCTTACCGCAGCCGCCCCCTGGAAAAGCTGGTTGCCGAAGCCAGGACCCTGGCCGCAGCAGGCGTAAAGGAATTGATCCTGGTGGCCCAGGACACTACCGCTTATGGTCTGGACTGTTACGGCGAGTACCGCTTGCCACGGCTTTTGCGGGAACTGGCCCGGATTCCGGAAATTGAGTGGCTGCGCATCCTCTATGCCTATCCCACCAGAATTACACCGGAACTGGTGGAAGTAATGGCCACAGAGGCCAAAGTGCTGCCTTACCTGGATCTGCCCCTCCAGCATGCCAGTGAACCCGTCCTGCGGCGGATGAACCGTCCCGGGAGCCTTACCGCCAGCATCAAGACTATCGAACGCCTGCGCCGGGCCATGCCGGAAATAGCCCTGCGCTCCACTTTCATTGTCGGCTTTCCGGGAGAAAGGGAAGAGGATTTCCAGATTCTCCTGGACTTTCTAGGCTCTATAAAGTTCGACTGGGTGGGTGCCTTTAAATATTCCCCGGAAGCCGGTACTACCGCCGCCGGTTTGCCGGATCAGGTGCCAGAAGAAGTAAAGGAAGAACGCTACCGGAAATTAATGCTTTACCAGCAGCCCATTACCAGGGCCTGCAATGAACGCTGGGTGGGACGGCAGGTGCAGGTTTTGACAGAAGGGCCGGGGGTAGGCCGCAGTTTCCGCCAGGCTCCGGAGGTCGACGGCTTGATTTATATGCAAGGCGGCACCCTGCCGGCGGGAACTATGGCCACAGTTAAACTCACCCGGGTTCATGGTAATTACGATTTAATGGGGGAGGTAGAGGCTAAAGGTAGATGTGGCAGTCCTGCCAGGTAATTCATAAGGCCTGATTAGTTGAAATTTGTTATAATTGAAGGTGTTATCCCTGCGAGAGGAGTGTTATCTTTGCCCTTCAAAGGGTGGCGCCTTCATTTTATTTTTCTGGCAGCCCTTTTAACCGTGGGTTTGTTGACCGGGGGCCAGTGGGCCTACCGGCATTACAGCCGGGAAAAACCCCTGGCTAATACCTTGAAGGCCATTCCTGCGGTCCAGGAGGCAACGGTAACCCGCATGGCTGAAAGGCTGGAAATAAGGGTTATCCTTGGACCAGGAGCCGATCTGCCCCAGGCCTACCGGCAGGTACAGGAAGCGGTGCACAGGCTTTATGGCGAAGAACAGGTAAAGCTGGTCATCCAGGACCGCCGTTCCCCGGCCCTGGAGAGCCTGTGGCGGGAAAGCCAGTTTGCTGTCTATGAAGCGGCAGTGCGCGGCAACTTTACCCAGATGGCGGCCACCGTTGACCGGCTGGCGCGCCAGGCAGGCATCGACCATTATGCCGTCAATGTGGACGATAACTATATTTATCTTCAATTCAGCCAGGGACAGGATTACCTTTACCAGGTGGTACCCAGGCTCAATTATGTAACCCGGGGGGAGGGGTAAAGTGTTTAAAGAAATTAAAGAGATAATTGCTGGGACAGGCCTGGGGTTAATAATCTTTTTAGTTATCAAAGGGGTGGACATTACTCCTTTTTTGCTCCTGGTGGGTATGGGTTTCCTGGCCTACTGGGTAATTGAAAAAAAGGGACTGCTTCCTTCAACCCTCGGGGGGAAGGGGTATACGCCGCCGGTTAAGGTTTCCTTTGCTGATATCGGCGGCCAGACTGCGGCTGTCCGCGAGTTAAAGGAAGCCCTGGAGTTTTTACTCCGCAGTTCTGAAGTTGCGGCCATGGGCATTCGCCCCTTGAAGGGGATCCTTTTGAGCGGCCCGCCGGGAACGGGAAAGACGCTTCTGGCCAAGGCTGCCGCAACCTATACAGATGCTGTTTTTCTCGAGGCCAGCGGTAGCGAATTTATCGAGATGTATGCCGGCGTCGGCGCCCAGCGGGTACGGGCCATTTTCAACCGGGCCCGGGAACTGGCCCGGCGCCAGCAGAAAAAGCGGGCCATTATCTTTATCGACGAGCTGGAAGTCCTGGGCGGCAAACGCGGCAGCCACACTTCCCACTTAGAATATGACCAGACCTTAAACCAGCTCCTGGTAGAGATGGATGGTTTAAAAGGCAGTCATGATGTCCAGATTCTAGTTATCGGCGCTACCAATCGCCCCGACTTGCTGGACCCGGCCCTTTTACGCCCGGGGCGTTTCGACCGGCAGGTCAAGGTTGACCTGCCTGACCGAGAGGGGCGGCTGGCCATTTTAAAACTGCATACGGCCAATAAGCCCCTGGCGCCGGAGGTGGACCTGGAAGCCGTTGCCCGGGAAACCTTCGGGTTTTCCGGGGCGCATCTGGAAAGCGTGGCCAATGAGGCCGCCATCCTGGCCCTGCGAGAAAAATCTCCCCTTATCACCCAGAAACATTTAATGGAAGCGGTGGATAAGGTAATGCTGGGGGAAAAGCTGGGCCGCAAGCCGGCGGCGGACGAGCTGTACCGGCTGGCCATCCATGAGGCCGGCCACGCCATTGTCGGTGAGCTGTTAAGGCCCCGGTCTATTTCCCACGTGACCATCACCTCCCGGGGCCAGGCCCTGGGCTATACCCGGCAAAAGCCGGATAACGATATGTACCTGTACACCAGGGAATACCTTGAAACCCAGATGGATATCTGCCTGGCCGGCGCCGTGGCTGAGAACTTGATCCTTGGCAGCCGCAGTACCGGGTCCCTCAATGACTTTAAAGAAGCCATCCGCCTGGCGCGGGTGATTATTACTTCCGGGCTGTCGGACCTTGGGGTAGTGGCCGAAGAAAATTTGACAAAGGAACAGATGCACAACGCTTCTTCTAGTATCATCAGCCGGGAAGAAGCAAAGGTGGCTTCCCTACTGCGGCCTTACCAGGAGGCTTTAAAGGCTTTAGCCGGACAACTGGTAGAAAAGGAAACGGTAACCGGCCGGGAATTGCGGGCTCTGTTACAGGAACAGGCCATGGCCTCTTGAAAATTTTGTCACGTGGCAGCAGGATTATCAGGATTGGGAAGCGAATAGATCCTAAAAACAGGTGATCGGCATGCGGCTGTTTGTGGCCATAAATTTCTCTCCCGACCTGAAAGATGTCCTGGCAGGATTACTGGAAGAATTACGCCAGTTACCGGTAACGGTTAAATGGGTGCCCCCGGAGAATATCCATTTAACCCTCAAGTTTTTAGGTGAAGTGGCCCCGGCTAGAGTCGAGGAAATAGGAGCAGCCTTGCGGCGTGCCGCTGTGGGGGTTAACCCCTGGCACCTGGAGGTAAAAGGCACCGGGGTTTTTCCTAATTGGCGCAACCCCCGGGTTGTCTGGGTGGGGGTGGACTCCGAAGAGCCATTGTATGCCCTGCAACAACAGGTAACCAGGGAATACCTGGCTCTTGGTTTCCCGGCCGCTTCCTTTACCCCCCATTTAACCCTGGGCCGTCTGCGGCCGGGGACGGCCTCCGGACCGCTGCAGGACAGGCTCAAGAGTCTGGCCGGTGTGTCCTGGGGGCGGGAAAGGGTGGCGGCGGTAAGCCTCATGGAGAGCAGTCTGACCCCCCGCGGGGCTGTTTATAGGCCGGTGCTAACAGTTCCTTTGCCGGCCCCTGACGGCGGCCCGCTGCCGGGTTCGGAGGGGCCCCTCGGGGACTGACGCCCCCTCCGACGAACAATGAAAATGCACTTTTGGCAAAGGGGGTGGAGGGTACAGGTGGAAGGCGACTTGGTTCGAGGCGTAAGCAAACTCAGCGAAGACGCAGCGAGGCGGCGGTTAACGGGATGGGGATCGTAACGCAGCTTTAGGAACGAGAAGTACCACGCCCCGTTATGATTGATCAAAGAGATAAAGCCACGCCACCCCCGCCGCCGAGCAAGGCTGAGCGCTAAGTTTGCTAGCCGAGAACCACCGGAGCCTGAAGCCTGTACCCTCCACCCCAAAGAACATGAAGTACAGATCAACCAGCAAAAGCATTTGTGGTAGAACTTTACTTTCGTAGGAGGCGAACTTAAATAGTGGTTTTATCGGACAAACAGCGGGCCCTGGAAAATGCCCTGCTCCAGATCGAGAGGCATTTTGGCAAAGGTTCCATAATGAAGCTGGGGGAATCCGGCGCCAGGCTCAACGTAGAAGCCATTTCCACCGGCGCCCTGCCCCTGGATCTGGCCCTGGGGGTAGGCGGGTTGCCCCGGGGCCGGGTGGTGGAGATTTTTGGCCCGGAATCCTCCGGTAAGACGACGGTGGCCCTGCACGTCATAGCCGAGGCCCAGCGGGGCGGCGGCACGGCAGCCTTTATCGACGCCGAGCACGCCCTCGACCCGGTGTATGCCAGGAACCTCGGCGTCGACATTGATAACCTTTTAGTATCCCAGCCCGACACCGGGGAGCAGGCCCTGGAAATCGCTGAGGCCCTGGTTCGCAGCGGCGCCATCGATGTTATTGTCATCGATTCCGTAGCTGCCCTGGTACCCAAAGCTGAACTGGACGGTGAAATGGGCGACGCCCATGTGGGCCTGCAGGCCAGGCTCATGTCCCAGGCTTTACGCAAGCTGGCCGGTGTTATTGCCAAATCGCGCACGGTTGCCATTTTTATTAACCAGCTGCGGGAAAAGGTAGGGGTCCTCTTTGGCAGTCCAGAGACGACACCCGGGGGACGGGCGCTAAAATTTTATGCTTCAGTGCGCCTGGATGTGCGCAAAGTAGAGCAGGTCAAGCAGGGAACCGAGATTATTGGCAGCCGTACCCGGGTAAAGGTTGTTAAAAATAAAGTAGCGCCGCCTTTCCGCCAGGCCGAATTTGATATTATTTACGGCCGGGGTATTGACCGCGAGGGCTGCCTTCTTGACATGGGTACGGAATTAGATATAGTAAAGAAGAGTGGGGCCTGGTATTCCCTGGGGGAGGACCGCCTTGGCCAGGGCCGGGAAGCAGCCAAAGAGTTCCTGCGTGATCACCCCGAATTGGCGGCCAGCATTGAAAACCAGATTCGCGTTAAAGTCGGGTTAATCAAGACGGCCACGCCTTCAGAAGACGAAGGTGCGCAAAACGGATAATACCCCGACGGGAGCTGCCTGGGGGTGTGCCCTGAAAATATTAGCCCGGCGCCAGCAGAGTGAACAGGAGATACGCTGGAAATTGCAGGCCAGGGGTTTTTCCGGGGAAGTAGTGGCGGCAACCATAAACCGGTTAAAGGATGCCGGATTGCTTGATGACGCCCGTTTTGCCCGCGATTGGGCTGCTTATCGGCTGGCTACCCATCCGGTAGGCCGGAGGCGCCTCCGGCGCGAGCTGCAGGAGCACGGCGTGGCCCCTTCCCTAGCAGAAGAGATAATCAGCGACCTGCTTTCTCCGGAAGCAGAGTTGGCCGCCGCCCGGGAACTGGCGGGGAAATATCACCGGCGCCCGGAAGAGAGCGCTGATCATTATTTTCAGCGCCTAGCCCGTTTCCTCTGGCAGCGAGGTTTTAACGGGTACATAGTTCGCCAGGTACTGAAAGAACTGGCAGGACATATTTATATTGACAGTGATGATATAAACCTATAAAATAAAGTGGGAGAAACTAGGTGTAGGATCACCACCATTACCCTTTTATTCATTGACTTCACTACCAGGTTTAGCCTGGATGGAATATAACTTCTCTGACCTGAAATATGGATAGATGTGCTGTATTTTTGGGTCCCCAACAGGCGTAAGAAGTCCTGGTTTTGAACCTAAAAAGGGGATATGTGGTTGGTGTGCCTATTTTCAAGCCGAGTTTCTACTCGGCTTTATTTTATGAAGGGGGGGTGAAGAAAAATCCAGTATATCTTTTATGCCCTGATAGCTTTCCTGGTGGGTGCAGCCGGCGGTTATGCTATCCGCAAGTACCTGACCGAGGCCAGAATTGCTTCGGCCGAGAAGGCTGCAGCTACCATTATCGAAGAAGCCAAAAAAGAAGCTGAGGCTAAAAAGAGAGAAGCGGTCCTGGAAGCCAAGGAAGAAGCCCACCGTATCCGTAATGAAATAGAGCGGGAAAGCCGGGAACGGCGCAATGAGCTCCAGCGTTTCGAACGGCGGCTGATGCAGAAGGAAGAGGCACTGGACCGCAAGACTGAAGCCCTCGAGCGCAAAGAAGCCAGCCTCCATCGCCAGGAAGAAGCTGCCCAGAAGCTGAAGGAAGAGCTGGAAGAACTGCGCCGCCGGCAGATCAGCGAGCTGGAACGCATTTCCGGCTTAACGACTGAAGAAGCCAGGGCCATCCTACTGCAGAATGTGGAAAAAGAAGTAAGGCATGAAGCAGCCATGCTGATTAAACAAATTGAAACGGAGGCCAAAGAAGAAGCAGAAAAAAGGGCGCGGGAGATTATTACTCACGCTATCCAGCACTGTGCTGCTGATTATGTGGCCGAGGCGACGGTTTCGGTGGTGAACCTGCCCAATGATGAAATGAAGGGGCGCATTATCGGTCGCGAGGGCCGCAACATTCGCGCCCTGGAAACCCTGACGGGTGTCGATCTCATCATTGATGACACACCGGAAGCCGTTATTCTCTCCAGTTTCGATCCTATTCGCCGGGAAGTGGCCCGGATTGCCCTGGAAAAGTTAATTATCGATGGGCGTATCCACCCGGCCCGGATCGAAGAAATGGTTGAAAAGGCCCGGCGGGAGCTCGAGCAAAAGATCCGGGAAGAAGGCGAGCGGGCTACCTTCGAAGCTGGTATTCATAACCTGCATCCAGAGCTGGTGCGCCTCCTGGGTAAACTTAAATACCGCACCAGCTACGGCCAGAACGTCCTAAAACACTCCCTGGAAGTAGCTTTCCTGGCCGGGGCTATGGCTGCCGAGCTGGGGGTTGATGTCCAGCTGGCCAAGCGGGCCGGTTTGCTCCATGATATTGGTAAAGCCGTTGATTTTGAAGTCGAGGGCCCCCATGTCGCCCTGGGGGTTGAGCTGGCTAAAAAATACCGGGAATCCCCGGAGGTAATCCATGCCATTGAAGCCCATCATGGTGACGTGGAACCGCGTAGCATCGAAGCCGGCCTGGTCCAGGCGGCCGATGCCATTTCGGCAGCCCGGCCGGGAGCCCGGCGGGAAACCCTGGAGGCCTATATTAAACGCCTGGAAAAACTGGAGGAGATCGCTGATTCCTTTGCCGGCGTGGAAAAATCTTATGCTATCCAGGCCGGACGGGAGGTAAGGATTTTAGTTAAACCTGACAAGATTGATGATGCCATGGCCATGCACCTTGCTAGGGAAATCGTGAAAAAGATCGAAAAGGAAATGGAATACCCGGGCCAGATTAAAGTGGTAGTTATTCGCGAAACCCGCGCTGTCGATTATGCTAAATAATTTAAATGGCAGGGAAGGAAATAGTTTTTCCATCCCTGCCATTAAATTTTCATCGTTTCCGGAGGACAAGGCAGGCAGGAATTTGCTTTTGGTTGCAGAAGTAGTGTCTTATTGGTGGTAACATCTTATACATATACATAAAAGTACGGGGCAGGTGTTAACCTTGGGCCTGAAGTACAAACACGGCGGCGAAGTATCTGATACTATCGGTCTCCTTATTTCTATCCTGGTACGTTACCCGGAAGTAGGTACCATTAACTATGAACCCCAAGACCAGGTTTTACGCTTTACTTTTATGCTGTCCCAACCCCTGGCCGGGGAGGCTATCCAGCAGTTTGAAAAGAAATTCCGTAAATCCCTGGAAGTATATAACTACCTGGAAGACCGGGAAGCAAGGGTCATTAACCTGAAATATACACCTTATGACCAGCTGACAGCCCTGGAGGTACAACGGGATGTAACCACCCTTTCCCGGGATGAAATTGACCTCATTATTGCCCTGGTGCGGGAGGAATTTGGGTCCAGCCTGGTTGCGGAGAACAATGATAATATCATGGAAGAAGAGCTTTTGCTCCAGGAAGAGTTAATTGACCGTATGCTGGAAAGTGTTAGGGGTACCGTCCCGGAGCGCCAGCTAATTGCCTTCCGGGAAGAAGGTCGGGTCATGGTGTTTAATAAATAGAACCGGCGCGAATAATAATTTTAAGGTAATTCGAGGGGAGCCTTGTTTTTGCGGGTTCTAATGATTGGCGATGTAGTGGGACGGCCGGGCCGTAAAGCGATCCGGGAACTCCTGCCACCTCTGCTCCAGGAATACCGGCCGGCCCTCGTAGTAGCAAACGGCGAAAATGCTGCCGGTGGTAATGGTATTACGCCGGCTATTGCCGGTGAACTTTTTGCCGCCGGCATTGATATTTTAACCATGGGCAACCATGTCTGGGATAAGCGAGAAGCGCTGGCCCTCCTGGAGGAGGATGAGCGCATTGTCCGGCCGGCCAATTATCCTCCTGGTACTCCTGGCAGGGGCTATACCCTGGTAAAGGTCAAGGAAGACCTGCAGGTAGGAATTATTAATTTATCGGGGCGGGTGTTTCTATCATCCCTGGAGTGTCCTTTTCGCCTAGGACGCCGCCTGGCAGAAGAGATCGGGGAGATAACTAAGATCATTTTAGTAGACTTCCATGCTGAAGCAACTTCAGAAAAGGTTGCCCTGGGCTGGTACCTTGACGGACTGGTAAGTGCGGTCATCGGGACCCATACCCATATCCAGACGGCCGATGCCCGCGTCCTGCCCCAGGGGACGGCCTATATCACCGATGTAGGCATGACCGGCCCCAGGGATTCGGTCCTGGGGGTAAAAACAGAACTTGTCGTTAAAAAATTTCTTACCCAGCTGCCGGTGCGGTTTGAAGTCGCCGGTGGCATTATTCAGCTGGAAGCCGTGCTGGTAGATATTGATCCCGCTACCGGCCGGGCAATGGCTATCCAGAGGTTGCAGCACTACGGCACGGCGTAAATTAACCATTGGACAAGATATCTATGCAGCTAGCTGATTTACATACCCATACTACGAGTTCCGACGGTCTGCTTTCACCCCCAGAACTAATCAGGCTGGCAAAGGCCAAAGGTTTAACGACCCTTGGTGTCACCGATCATGATACGGTAGCCGGCCTGGCAGAAGCCCTGGCTGCCGGCAGCAGTTACGGCGTGACGGTCATTCCTGGGGTCGAGCTGAGCACCGAGTGGGAAGATAAAGAAATTCATATTCTGGGTTATTACCTTGATTGGCAAAAGGAAAATTTGCTGGCCTTCCTGGAAACTATGCGCCAGGCGCGTTACCGGCGCACGGCCCGGATGGTCGCCAGATTACAAGAGCTGGGTTATGATATCAGCATGGGCGAGGTCGAGCAGGAACTCAGGGGCGAGGCCGTGGGCCGTCCCCATATCGCAGCCGTTCTGGTCCGTAAGGGATATGCCCCCTCTGTGGAGGCGGCCTTCAAAACCCTGCTGGCACGGGGCCGGCCTGCTTATGTCCCGCGGGAAAAAGTTGAACCTGGCCGGGCGGTGGAGGTAATATTAAAGGCTGGCGGAGTGCCGGTCCTGGCCCACCCGGGCTTAAGCCCGGCTGATGCCCTTCTTCCGGCCCTTGTTGATGGCGGCTTACAGGGTATCGAAGCCTATTATCCTCTCCACGATGCCGCTGCCACCAGGCGTTACCTGGAATTTGCCTCCCGGTATGACCTGGTGGTAACCGGCGGGTCAGATTTCCACGGCATGGTTGACAACAGCCATGCCGACCTGGGGACCTGCCGGGTGGGCACAGCGGAACTGGAGCAATTACAGAGGCGAGCGGAAAAGATTAAAGCTCAAGCGACTAAGGTTTGATTTCCAGGCATATACTTTAGCAAACTAATAATGAGGGGGTGGGGCCGTTGGCTGGCAATGAGGCAGCTGGCCTTTACCGGCGTATCCAGGAGCTGGAAAGCAAGGTAGAACAATTACGGGTCAGCCGGCGTGTCTTGCTACGCCTGATAGAAAAAAGTGAAGCCGAAAAGTGGGAGATGGTAAATCGCCTGCGCCAGGAAAAGGAAAAGCTCCAGCTCCGCAACCGGCGCTATGCCCGGGCTATCTGGGAAAAGAATAAAGAGCTGGCTATGATCACAAATAAGTTGCAGGGCATATCGTTACCCAGGGCTTGACTGATAGGAGGGAGCGATTTATACTATAATTAACTTAATAGGGAACAGGTGCCTGAAAGGTTAAAAGGGAATCAGGTGTAAATCCTGAGCGGTCGCGCCACTGTAACCGGGGAGCCTGCTTCAAGGCCACTGGTATTATACCGGGAAGGCGAAGCCAGGCAAGGAGCCGGAGCCAGGAAACCTGCCTGTTCATTTCACCCTCGCGTTAAGGGGCCTAAAGTTAGGTGATGTGACTCCAGCTGCTTCGTGGGGGCTGGAGTTTTTATTTTAGGAGGCCATTCTATGGGGTACGGGTCGTTAATCATGGTAACCGGGGGGGCCAGGAGTGGCAAAAGCCGCCTGGCTGAAGAACTGGCTGCTGCCGGAGGCGAAAAAGTAGTCTACCTGGCCACGGCGACCGTGGACGATGCCGAAATGGCGGCCCGGGTGGACATGCACCGGCGCCGACGACCGGCTGCATGGCTGACGGTGGAAGCTCCCCTGGCCGTCACGGAAGCCGTGGCCCGGGAAGGGCGGCGTGCCGGTACCATCCTCCTGGACAGCCTGGGCATGTGGCTCAGCAACCTTTTGAGCCAGGAGGCGGCTGGAGCAGGAGACAGCTGGGAAAAAAGTACGGCGGCTGTAGAAGCCATCATGGTCAAAGTGAGGGAACTGGCGGCCGTAGCCCGGCAGGTACCGGCGCGGGTAATTATTGTTACTGAAGAAGCGGGAATGGGGCTCATTCCTCCCTATCCCCTGGGCCGGGTTTTCCGGGACCTGCTGGGCCTGGCCAACCAGGAGATTGCTCGCCGGGCCGACCAGGTCTACCTGGTGGTGGCCGGCCTGCCCCTGGTTTTAAAGGATAATAAGGCTAATGAAGAAAGGTTGTTGGGAGGAACTTCTCCGAAAATACAATAAAAACTGGAGGAGAAATCGTTGCAGAGGGAGTTACGGCGGGGTTATACCACAGGTACCTGTGCGGCTGCTGCGGCGAGGGCGGCGGCCATAGCTTTATGGCAGAAACAACTGGTGCGGGAGGTTACCCTTACCCTGCCGCGGGGGGAAAAGGTAACCCTGCCGGTTACCGTGCACCAGGGTCCGGGCTGGGCCGAGGCCGTGGTGGTCAAAGACGCCGGCGATGACCCTGACGTTACCCACGGGGCTGCCATCCACGTCCGCGCCCGGCAATCCGGCCGGGGGTTGACTTTGCGCGGCGGACCCGGCGTCGGGACAGTAACCCGTCCCGGCCTGGCTATACCGCCGGGGGAACCGGCCATTAATCCCGTTCCCCGGCAAATGATCGCCGCGGCAGTTGCCGATGTAACCCCGCCCGGCCAGGGCCTGGAGCTGGAAATCAGCATCCCCGGGGGGGAAGAGCTGGCCCGGCGGACCCTCAACCCCCGCCTGGGGATTGAGGGCGGCCTTTCGATCCTGGGCACTACCGGTTTTGTCGAACCCATGTCCGAAGAGGCCTACCGTACTTCCCTGATACCGCAAATAGACGTCGCCCTGGCTGCCGGCTGGGAGACCCTCATCCTGACCCCCGGCCGCCTGGGGCAGCGCCAGGCCGAAGAACGCTATCACCTGCCGGCTGCGGCCATTGTTCTGACCAGCAACTTTATCGGCTACATGTTGGAGGCCTGCGCCGGGCGGGGGGTGAAGCGGGTGCTCCTGTGGGGGCACGGCGGCAAGCTCATCAAGGTGGTGGGAGGCATCTTTTATACCCACAGCCGCCTGGCCGACGCCCGCCAGGAAATCCTGGCCGCCTGGGCCGCGGCGCGGGGGGCATCCCCGGAAGCCGTGCGGCAGCTTTTAGAGGTAACTACAGTGGAAGCTGCCCAGGAAATTATCCATAGCCACGGTCTGGGGCGAGAGTTCTGGGACACCCTGGCGGCCCGGGCCAGCCGGCGGGCCGAGGACTTTGTCCGTGGTGAGCTCACCGTAGGTACGGTTTTGCTCAACCTGCAGGGAGAAATTATGGGCCGGGATGCGGTGGCCCGGCAGATACTGGAGGCGTGGGGCCATGGGAGCTGATGGCCGGTGGCTGACCGTCATCGGGGTTGGACCAGGCAGCCCGGAATACATAACGCCGGCGGCCCGGCGGGCAGCGGCGGCGGCCGAAGTCCTTATCGGCGGCCCCCGGGCTTTGAACCTTTTTCAAGATTTAGAACGCGAGAAAAGGGTTATCACGGGCGACCTGGAGGGGTTACGCTCCTGCCTGTTGCAGATACGCGGCCGCCCTACGGCTATCCTGGTATCCGGGGATCCCGGCTTTTACAGCCTCCTCGCGTGGCTCAAGCGCCAGTTTCCCGGCGAAAAAATCAACGTTATCCCCGGCATCAGTTCCGTTCAGCTGGCTTTTGCCCGCCTGGGGCAGGGCTGGGAAGATGCCGTTTTCTTAAGCTGCCACGGACGCTCCCTGGAGGTTCTGGAACCGTACCTGCCCCGGCTGGCGGCCGGGCAAGCGAGGCTGGCTATACTCACCGGCGGGGCCAACACCCCGGCAGTTATAGGTAAATACCTGTCCGACCACGGCCTGGCCGGTATCAAGCTGTGGGTGGGGATCGACCTGGGCAGCAACCAGGAGCAGACGGCCTGGCTGACGGCAGCCGAACTGGCCCGGCAGCATTTGACCAGGCCCGGGGTGGTGATAGCCGGTTATGAACCGGATTCACTGGCCCTATAATACGCCCGGGATACCTGACCATTACTTTAACCGCAGCCAGGTCCCCCTGACGAAAGAGGAAGTCCGGGTCCTAACCCTGGCCAAAGCCCGTTTGGGACCGGGTATGACCGTTTACGATATTGGCTCCGGAACCGGGAGCCTGGCCGTTGAAGCGGCCAGGCTGGTGGCTCCGGGACAGGTCCTGGCCGTAGAGGTAAACCCGGAGGCCTGCACCCTGATACGGGAGAATGTAAAACGTTTTGGCCTGGATAATGTCCAGGTGGTGGCCGGCAGGGCCCCGGCGGCCCTGGAGGGTCTGCCGCCGCCGGACCGGGTTTTCATCGGAGGCAGCGGCGGGCACCTGGAAGAGATTTTACGGGCCTGCCATGAAGCTTTGCGGCCGGGAGGAATTATCGTCCTCAATGCCATCACCGTCGAGACCTTGAGTGCGGCCCTGGCCTTCGGCTATCAGCGGGGCTACCAGGTAGAGGCCCTGGCTGCCAACTTGGCCCGCCTGGAACCGGCCGACCGCTACCACATCTGGCGGGCCCTGAATCCCGTATATATAGTGCAGCTGGTGAAGCAATTGCGCCGTGATGAATAGGAGGCAGGAGTGGTGAGTGGAACCCTCTACGGCCTCGGGGTTGGACCGGGAGACCCGAACCTGTTAACCCTGAAGGCTAAAGCCATTTTAGAACAGGTACCGGTCCTGGCGGTACCGGTTTCCCAGCGTGGCGAGGAAAGCCTGGCCCTGCAGGTAGTCCGGCCTTTTCTCCGGCCTGAGCAGAAGATACTAAATCTTTTCATGCCTATGACCCATGACCGGGCTTACCTGGAACGTTCCTGGGATGCAGCGGCGGCAGAACTTTTGAAAAACCTTTCAGCAGGCCAGGATATCGCCTTCCTGACTCTGGGGGATGCTTCCCTTTACAGCACCTATAGCTACTTAATGCAACGCTTGCAAAAACTCAACCCGGATTTAAAGATTGTTACCGTTCCCGGGATCACTTCCTTTGCTGCGGCTGCTGCCAGTTTGAATGTTCCCCTGGCGGTAGGGGACGAACCTCTGGCCATCATCCCGGCCCTCAAGGACCCGGCCAGTTTAAAGGAATACCTCTCTCTTTTTCCCAATCTCGTCTTAATGAAAGTCGCCCGCCATTATGACGCCATCGTTACCGTGCTGGAAGAGGCGGGCGTGGCCGGGCAGTCGTTCCTGGCCAGCCGCTGCGGCCAGGCCGGGGAGAGCTTCAGCCGGGACCTGGTAGCCGAAAAGGGTAAGAAACAGGATTATTTGTCATTAATTATAGTCAAAGGCACCCCATGAAGGGTGATTGTTAGCAGACAGGAGATAGAAAAGCTTCGGCGGCGATTATAGGTGGGGATATGTCCCGGAGCCGCGAATAGTGGAGCGCCGGTAACAGGACAGGCGAGGTGAGGTAACCGTTGCCGCCGCCGAGGACGCCTGAGCGTGCCCTGGCGAGGAATACAGAGTGACCTCATAGAAGGATTCAGGCCAGCGGAGCAGGAAGCCTTTTCATTGGCAATCCGCAGGCGGCGAGCAACGGTCCGAACCGAGCCGTAGTCCTGTCGGCGCGTAACTCCTGAGCGGCGAAGGGACATATCCCCACTAGAAGGCACCATTTTTAGCAGAACGTTATTTTTGGAGGAGCAGAGCAGGCATGAAGGTTTATTTTGTCGGGGCCGGGCCGGGAGACCCGGAGCTGATTACCGTCAAGGGGCGCCGCCTTTTAGAGGAAGCCGGGGTCATTATCTATGCCGGCTCCCTGGTGAACCCGGAAATTTTAAAGTATGCGCCGCCGGGAGCCAAGCTGTATAACAGCGCTTCCCTCACCCTGGAAGAAGTCCTGGCCATTATGCAGGAGGCGGTAGCCAGGGGCGAAAAGGTGGTCCGCCTGCATACGGGCGATCCTTCCCTGTACGGGGCCATCCAGGAGCAGATGGACGCCCTGGAGGGGCTGGGTATACCTTATGAGATCGTGCCCGGCGTCAGCTCCTTTGCAGCGGCGGCAGCAGCCGTCAGGAGGGAATTTACCCTGCCGGGAATAAGCCAGACGGTGATCCTCACCCGGCGGGCCGGCCGCACCCCGGTGCCCGCCGGGGAAAGTCTGCCCGATTTAAGCCGCCACCGCGCCAGCCTGTGCCTTTTCCTCAGCAGCCAGGACCTGGCGGCGGCAGCGGCCGAGCTGGCCCGGGGATATGGGGAAAATACCCCGGCGGCAGTAGTCTACAAGGCCTCCTGGCCGGAAGAAAAGATTATCCATGGTACGCTGGGGGATATTGCCGCTAGAAGCAGGGAGGCGGGCATTGACCGGACGGCCCTGCTCCTGGTCGGCGATTTCCTGGCCGGCAGCTACCAGCGCTCCTTACTGTACAACCCGGCCTTCAGCCACGGCTACCGCGAGGCTAAGACACCCCATGACTGAAGGACAGGGAATAGCCATTGTCACCCTGACCCGGCCCGGTTTCCAGACGGCCCTGCAGCTGGCCCGTTCTTTACCGGCGGGGACTACGATCTTTATCCCGGCCGGCCTGGTTCCAAGGGCAGGGGCCGGTGAAGGGGACCCGTTCAAAGTAGTGCCGTATGCGGGGCCTTTATCCCCGTTCCTGGGGCGGATTTTTCACCAGTACCGCGGGTTAATCCTTATTATGGCTGCCGGCATTGCCGTGCGGGCTTTGAGCCCCCACCTTGTTTCCAAAAAAGCAGATCCGGCCGTGGTGGTGGTGGACGTGGGGGGTAAATACGCCATCAGCCTCCTTTCCGGCCACCTGGGCGGGGCCAATGAACTGGCCCGCAGGGTGGCGGCGCTGCTGGGCGGCCAGGCGGTTATTACCACCGCCAGCGAAGTGCAGGGGCTGCCCCCCCTGGACCTGGTGGCCCGGGAGTTGAACATGAGTGTCTGGCCGGCAGCCGCCTTTACCAGGGTGATGGCGGCCCTGGTCAACGGTGAGCCAGTCGATTTGCTGGTAGAAAAGCCTTTACTTAAGTCCCTGGAGGAGGCCCTGCCCGCCTTAAGGCCCCGTCTCCTTGGGGCCTGTCCAGCAGGAGGGGAAGACAGGGCCGGAATTATGGTTACCTGGCGGCGCCTGCCCCTGCCGGGCCCGCGTTGGGTTTACTGGCGACCCATGGTGATCAGCGCCGGTATCGGCTGCCGCCGCGGCGTATCTGCCGGTACCATCCTCTACGCCCTGGGCCTGGCCCTGCGGGAAGCGGGCCTTAGCCGCCGGAGTCTAGCAGCCCTGGCCAGCGTTGATTTCAAGGGCGGGGAACCGGGCCTGCAGGGAGCAGCCGCCCGCCTTGGTGTAAAGCTTCTTACCTTTACGCCCCGCCAGCTGACGGACTGCCTGGAACGTCAACCCCATTTGCATCGTTCGGAAAGGGTTAGGCGGTACGTTGGCATCCCCGGCGTTTGCGAGCCGGCGGCAATCCTGGCTGCAGGAGAGGGGGAATTGATATGTCCCAAAAGGAGTTACCGGGGAGTGACAGTAGCCCTGGCCCGGGGGAGATAATGGTCGTCGGCCTGGGCCCGGGCCGGGAGGAAGAAATGACGCCCCGCGCCCGGCAGGCCCTGGCCCGGGCGGAAGTAATCGTCGGTTACCGCACGTATATTGATTTAATAGCCTCCCTGACGGCCGGGCGGGAGGTAGTGGTTACCGGCATGACGGGGGAAGTAGCCCGGTGCCGGGAAGCCGTCGCCCGGGCTGCTGCCGGGGCCCGCGTGGCCGTTATTTCCAGCGGCGATCCCGGTGTCTACGGTATGGCCGGATTGATTCTGGAAGTCCTGGCCGAACACCCCCGGGGGAAAGAAATAATGGTGAGGGTTATTCCCGGGGTGACGGCAGCCACCGCCGCGGCAGCCGTCCTGGGAGCGCCCCTGATGCATGACTTTGCCGTCATCAGCTTAAGCGACCGTTTGACCCCCTGGGAGGTTATCGCCCGGCGCCTAGAGCTCGCAGCAGCGGCTGATTTCGTCCTGGTCCTGTACAATCCCCGCAGCCACGGCCGTCCCGATCACCTCCGCCGCGCCCGGGATATTATCCTCCAGTACCGCCGGCCGTCCACACCGGTAGGGGTGGTACGTAACGCCGGCCGGGAGGGAGAAGAAGCCTGGATCCGCGACCTGGCCACTTTCCTGGAACTACCGGTAGATATGGTCAGCACGGTCATCATCGGCAACAGCCAGACCAGGGTGCTGGATGGCCGCCTGGTAACACCCCGGGGGTACCGGCTGTGATTCTGGTACTGGCCGGGACGGCCGACGCCAGGGGAGTTATCGGCACTTTAAAGGCCGAAGGCTACCGGGTGGCAGCCAGCGCTGTTTCAGGGTACGGGGCCAGGCTGGCCGGGGAGGCCGGCGCCGATATGGTCAACGAAGGCCCCCTGGGGGAGGAAGACTTGCTGGCCTTTTTAAAGGACCACGGCGTCAGGGCGGTGATTGACGCCACCCATCCCTTCGCCACCGCCATTACCGGTGCAGCCCGGCAGGCCTGCCGCACTCTGGGGCTGCCCTATTTCCGTTACCGCCGGCCGGAGGTTAAATTGCCTTCCCACCCGGCTCTGCTGCCGGCCGCTAGTTTTGAGGAAGCGGCGGCACTGGCCTCCCGGGGACAGGTAATATTTCTAACCACCGGCACGCGTCACCTGGAGTGCTTTACCACGGCACCGGCTCTGGCCGGCAAGAGGCTCGTTGTCCGGGTGCTGCCGGAGGAGACTTCCCTGGCCCGGTGCCGCCAGCTGGGCATCTGGCCGGGGGATATCGTGGCCATCCAGGGTCCCTGCAGTTATGAGTTAAACCAGGCCCTTTACCGGCAGTTCAAAGCCGATGTAGTTGTAACCAAGGACAGCGGCACCACCGGCGGGGTGGTGGAAAAAATCCAGGCTGCCCTGGACCTGGGGCTAACGGTCGTCGTCATCCGCCGCCCGCCGGAGCCTGACAGCTTGCCGCTGGCAGAGATCATCCCTATGCTGGGAGAAGCGCTGGAGAGATAAGGAGAGGGTAACAATGGGCACGGGTATTATTTTACTGGGCCACGGCAGCCGCATACCGGAGGCCAACGAGCACCTAAAACTCCTGGCGGCCCAGGTAAAGGAAATGCTGGGGGGGATGCGGGTACAGCCCTGCTATATGATGCGCACCCACCCGGATCTCATGGAAGGGATTACCATGCTGGTGGAAGAAGGCCTGCAGAAAATTATTGTGATACCAATGTTCTTCTGCAACGGCCTCCATGTCCAGCGGGACATTCCCGAGCTGCTGGAGGCGGCCCGGAAGCGTTTCCCGGACACTACCTTGATCTATGGCACCAACCTGGGCGCCGACCGCAGAATCGCCGAGGTTATTGTCGAGCGCATCCAGGAGGTGGCCCCCGGTGTCGTATCTGCATGATCCCCGGGCCATTGAGGCCCACAGCCGGGAGATCATAGCGGCCCGGGTGGGGGACCTCGGCCTGGGGTGCGGGGAAAGGGCTATTGTAACCAGGATCATCCATGCCACCGGTGACCTGGATTATGCCCGGCTGGTAGTCATTCACCCTCGGCTGGTTGAGACAGCGACGGCGGCCCTGCGCGGGGGGGCGGATATCATCACCGATATCGAAATGGTGCGCCAGGGGATCAGCAGCCCTTTACTTGCCCGGGGCGGAGGCCGGGTAATCTGTGCCATCCGGGAAAAGGAGGTCATCGAGGCAGCAGCAGCCAGGGGGGTGACCAGGGCCATGGCGGCCATGGAATACCTGGCACCCCGGATGGCGGGAGCCGTTGTGGCCATCGGCAATGCCCCCACGGCCCTTTTCCGCCTGCTGGAATTGATGGCCGCCGGCCGGGCGGCGCCGGCGGCCGTAATCGGCACGCCGGTGGGTTTCGTGGGAGCGGCGGAAGCCAAAGCGGCCCTGGAAACGGCCGGCATACCCTTTGTCACCGTCCGGGGTACCAGGGGCGGCAGCACGGTGGCGGTTGCCGCCGTCAATGCCCTGCTGCACCTGACCTGGGACGGGGAAGGTGACCATTAATGGCCCGGGCAGTTATGCTCCAGGGGACGAGTTCCAATGTCGGCAAGAGTGTCCTGGCGGCGGCCCTGTGCCGGATTTTTTACCGCGCCGGCTACCGGGTTGCTCCCTTTAAGTCCCAGAACATGGCCCTCAACTCCGGCGCTACCCCGGACGGCGGCGAAATGGGGCGCGCCCAGCTGGTGCAGGCATATGCGGCCGGGGTGCAGCCGCGGGTGGAAATGAACCCGGTCCTGCTTAAACCCACGGCCCACGCCCGCTCCCAGGTAATCCTCCTGGGAAGGCCGGTGGGCAACCTGGGGGCCCGGGAGTACCACGGGAACTTTAACCAGGAACTGTGGCGCCACGTCGAGGCGGCTTATGCCACCCTGGCCAGGGAATTTGAGGTTATCGTCATTGAAGGCGCCGGCAGCCCGGCGGAGGTTAATCTGAAAGCCCATGAAATCGCCAATATGCGGGTGGCCAAAATGGCCGGGGCGCCGGTGCTCCTGGTGGCCGATATCGACCGCGGCGGCGCCCTGGCGGCCATTGTCGGGACCCTGGAACTCCTGGACCCCGACGAGAGGGAGCTGGTGGCCGGGTTGATTATTAACAAATTCCGGGGCGATATGGATTTGCTGCAGCCGGCCCTGGATTTTCTGGAAAGGAAGACCGGCAAGCCCGTCCTGGGAGTTATACCCTTCCTGGCCCACGGCCTGCCGGAAGAAGATTCCGTGGTCCTGGAAGGAGCCTCCGGCCGTCCCACCGCTCCCGGCGAGGTGGAAATAGCCGTAATCAAGCTCCCGTGTATTGCCAACTTTACCGACTTTGACGCCCTGGAACGGGAAGACGGCGTTAACCTGCGCTATGTAGAGGATAAAAGTGCCCTCGGGAAGCCGGATCTCATCATCCTGCCGGGCAGCAAAAACACCATCGGCGACCTTTTATGGCTGCGGCAGCGGGGCCTGGAGGAGGCCATCAAAGAACTGGCGGCGCAGGGGACCCCGGTGGTGGGCATCTGCGGCGGCTACCAGATGCTGGGCCGGGAGATCGCCGACCCTGGCCATGTGGAGACTGACCACGACGGTATCGCCGGGCTTGGCCTCTTACCGGTGCGGACGGTATTTCAACCTACCAAGGCCACCAACCTGGTACAGGGACGGGTAACAGGTACGGGACCTTTCCTGGGGCCGCTGCACGGCCTGGAAGTAAAAGGATACGAGATTCATATGGGGGCCAGTTACCTGGTAGGAGGCCGGCCGGCTTTTAAAATTACCCGGCGCGGGAACAACCCGGTCGACATTGACGACGGGGCGCAAAGTCCTGACGGGCTGGTCTGGGGTACCTATATCCACGGTATCTGGGACAACGATCCCTTCCGCCACCGGGTACTGGCCGCTTTAAGGGCCAGGCGCGGCCTGCCGGCCAGGGAAAGCGGTCTGGACTTTACCGCCGACCAGGAGCGCCGTTTTGACGCCCTGGCTGCCGTGGTGGCCAGGCACTTAGATCTGAAACGATTGGCGGCGATCATGGGTCTGGACCGGCCCCTGGCAGGTGACGGCCTTGGAGCCTAGCGTCCTTTTGCTGGTCCTGGCCCTCCTCCTGGACCTGGCGGTGGGGGATCCGCCCTGGCTCCTGCACCCGACCCAGGTCATGGGTGCGGGTATCAGCGCCCTGGAAAAACTTTTGTGGCGGCCAAATGCTTCCCAGGGTTACCTGTTAGTTACGGGCGGGGTGGTAGTCGTCGGCATCGTCGGCGCCAGCTGGGCCATCACCTGGGGCTTGCTGGCAGCAGCCGGACGGATTAATTACTGGGTGGAGGTATTGCTGGCCGCGTGGCTGCTGGCTACAACCATAGCTCCCCGTGGCCTGGCGACAGCGGCCGCGGGAGTTGCCCGCTCCCTGGCGGCAGGCGACCTGCTGCAGGCCCGCCGGCAGGTGGGCTACATTGTCGGCCGGGATACGGCCGGCCTCTCGGCAGGCGAAGTGGTCCGGGCGACGGTGGAAACCGTAGCCGAGAATACCAGCGACGGCGTTATCGCTCCCCTGTTCTATTTTTTCCTGGGCGGTGTGCCCCTGGCCATGGCCTACCGCGCCGTCAACACCCTGGATTCCATGCTGGGTTATAAAAACGACCGCTACCTTTTTTTCGGCCGGGCGGCGGCCCGGCTGGACGATGTGGCCAATTATCTTCCCGCCAGGCTAACGGGGATAGCCTTATGTGTGGCGGCCGCCCTGCTGGGTTATGGCCGGCGGGCCTGGACGATTATGCGGCGCGATGCCCGCCGGCACCCCAGCCCCAACAGCGGTTTTCCGGAGGCAGCGGTAGCCGGTGCCCTGGGGGTGCAGTTGGGCGGCCTCAACTACTACCAGGGGCGACCATCCCGGCGCCCCCTGATCGGCGAGGCCCGACAGGCGTTAAGGAAGGAGCATATCTCGCAGGCTGTCTGCCTCATGGCGGCGGCCACGCTATTAGTATCCCTGGTCGGCGGGTTAATCCTGGGCCTTAAGGGGAACTGGTACTAAAAAGGAGCACCTGTATGAGCCACAAGCGGATTGTTATTGCCGGCACCCGCAGCGGGGTGGGCAAAACGAGCATCGCCACCGGTTTAATGGCCGCCCTGGCGGCCAGGGGCTTGAAAGTCCAGGGCTTTAAAGTCGGGCCTGACTACATCGATCCCGGCTACCATACTCTGGCCACCGGTAGGCCCTCCCGCAACCTGGACACCTTTTTAATGTCTCCGGCAAACGTCCTGGAGGCTTTTTCCCGGGCTGCCGCCGGGGCTGAGATAGCCATTATCGAAGGTGTCATGGGCCTCTATGACGGCCACAGGAGCAACGGCAGCGGCAGTACGGCGGCCGTCGCCCGCCTGCTGGCCGCCCCGGTCCTCCTGGTCGTGGACGCTACCTCCCTGGGCCAGAGTGCAGCCGCCGAAATCCTGGGTTACCGGGACTTTGATCCCGGGGTGCACCTGGTCGGGGTGATCCTCAACCGGGTCAGCAGCGAAAGCCACCTGCAGCTGCTCCGCCGGGCCATTGAAGATTATACCGGCATAGCGGTGGTTGGCTGGCTTCAAAGGGGGGCTTTACCGGCCCTGCCCTCCCGGCACCTGGGGCTGATCCCGGCCGGAGAGCAACAGGGATTAAAAGCGGTTTTAAAAGAGCTGGCTGCTGCCGTGGCGGCCGGCATCAACCTGGAAGAGGTTGTTTCCCTGGCCACAAAGGCCGGCCCCCTACCGGCCGGCGGGAGCCAGAGCTTTGCCGCGGCAGCCCTGCAGGCCGGCGGGCCGGTGCCGGTGGCCGTCGCCAGGGATGAGGCCTTCACCTTTTACTACCAGGATGCTCTGGATTATTTAACAGCCCTGGGAGCCGAGCTCATACCCTTCAGTCCCTTACACGATACCGCGCTGCCGGGGGAAGCCGCCGGGGTGATTATCGGCGGCGGTTTCCCGGAAATCTTCCTGGACCACCTGGCAGGCAACCAGCCTATGCTTACCGACCTGCGCCGGCGGGTAGCTGAAGGTATGCCGGTTTATGCCGAGTGCGGCGGCCTCATGTACTTGACCCGCGGGATAACCGACCTGGAGGGCCGCACCTGGAAGCTGGCCGGGATAGTGCCGGCGGACTGCCGGATGCAGGCCAAACTGGCCGGCCTGGGCTACCGGGAAGCCTTTTTATACCAGGATAACCTCCTGGGCAAGAAAGGCGATCCGGTCCGGGGACACGAGTTCCACTATTCGCTACTGACCGGTATGGCCGCAGACTTCCCGCCTGCTTATACCTGGTACGCCTGGGGAAACCTGTACTACGAAGGTTACGCCACTCGTGGGCTGCTGGCTTCTTACCTGCATTTACATTTCCTGGGCAACCAGCAGGCCGCAGCCAATTTCCTGGCGGCATGCAGGAGATTTTTTAAAACCTACCGGAGGAGGAATGCTTCGTGCAATTATTAAACCAGACTCTGGCCGCCATCAAACCCCTGGATGAGGAGGCCATGGCCAGGGCCCAGGCCCACCTCGACGACCTCACCAAGCCGCCGGGAAGCCTGGGGACCCTGGAGGCAATTGCCCGGCAGCTGGCCGGGATTAAAGGAGAAGTGCCGCGGCGGTTATCCCGCAAGACCCATATCCTCATGGCCGGGGACCATGGGGTGGTAGCTGAGGGAGTCAGTGCTTTTCCCCAGGAAGTTACACCCCAGATGGTAATGAACTTTGTTAATGGCGGAGCGGCAATCAACGTCCTGGCCCGCCATGCCGGGGCAGAACTGGTCCTGGTGGATATTGGCGTGGCCGCGGAACTGCCGGACCTCCCGGGTTTACTGAAAAGAAAAGTAGCCCCCGGTACGGCCAACCTGGCCCGGGGCCCGGCCATGACCAGGGAGCAGGCCATTGCCGCCCTGGAAGTCGGTATCGAGGTTGCCAATGAGAAAATTGCCGCCGGCAGCGATCTGCTGGGCATTGGTGAGATGGGCATCGGCAACACCACCCCCAGCACGGCCATCCTGGCCGCCTTCAGCGGCCTGCCGCTAGACAAAATTACCGGCCGGGGGACGGGGGTTGATGATCAACGCCTGCAGCTAAAAATTAATGCCATTCGCCGGGGGCTGGAAGTAAATCGCCCCAATCCCGAAGATCCCCTGGATGTCCTGGCCAAGGTAGGGGGATTGGAGATTGCCGGCATGGCCGGGGTTATCCTGGCCGGGGCAGCCGGCCGGGTACCGGTGCTTATCGACGGCTTTATTTCCGGGGCTGCCGCCCTGGTGGCCGCCCGCCTGGCACCGGGGGCCAAAGCATACATCCTGGCCTCCCATCTTTCCGAAGAACCCGGGCATGCAGCCGCCCTGGAACTCTTGGGCCTGAAGCCCATGCTCACCATGCAGATGCGCCTGGGCGAGGGTACCGGGGCCGCCCTGGGAATGACCCTGGTCGAGGCAGCCATTAAGATCTACCACGAGATGGCTACCTTCAGCCAGGCCGGCGTTTCAGGGGCGCTTGACAGTTGAAAGGCCAGCTCAATGCCTTCCTTGCCGCCCTCCAGTTTTTGACACGTATCCGTTTAAGCAGCGGGGATAATCCTCCGGAAGCCTGGCAAAGGAGCGTCGCCTATTTTCCCCTGGTAGGGCTGCTTTTAGGGTTAATCCTTGCCGGTGCCTGGCAGGCATTGAGCTACCTGGTCCCTGCTTCCGCCCGGGCCGGCCTGGTTCTGGCCCTGGCGGTTTTCTTAAGCGGCGGCCTGCACCTGGACGGCTTTATCGACAGCATGGACGGCCTTTTTTCCGGCCGGGAGCGGGAACGCATCCTGGCCATCATGAAAGACAGCCATGTGGGTGCCCACGGCGTAACGGCAGTAGTCACCCTGCTGGTATTAAAATACAGCCTTTTGGCGGCCCTGCCGCCCGGACATCTCTGGCTGGGCAGCCTGCCGCTATCGCCGTCGCTGGTGTTGATGCCTGTCTTGAGCCGCTGGGCCATGGTACCGGCCCTGACCTGTTTCCCTTATGCCCGCAAGGAAGGGCTGGGCACCCTTTTCCAGGCCGGCCGGGGCCGCCGCAGCCTGGTTACAGCCACCCTGATAACTGCCCTGCTGGGCTGGTTGATTATGGGACCTGCGGGTCTGGTTTACCTGCTGCTGGTGGCCCTGGTGTCCCTGGGCTGGTGCAACTGGATCCGGCGGCTCCTGGGGGGGCTGACCGGCGATACCTACGGTGCCCTGGCCGAAATAACCGAGGTCTTTATCCTGGCAGCGTATTTTTTCAGGCCGTGGTAAGGGGGTGGAAGCCATGCAGGGCGTAGCCCTGGCCCGTGGTGCCTGCGGCGAATTAGTGCAGGGGATGGTCGACGGTAAATACTTCCTCATTACCTGCCCGATAAATATCAGCGCCGAAGTGACTGTAACTCTGGTCCCCGGGGGCCGCTTTCAGGGTCCTCCCGGCAAGAGTAAGGCTCTGGCGGCGGCACGCCTGACCATGGCCCGGCTGGGAGAAAAGCAGTGGGGCGCCCGGTTGACCATAAACAACCCCCTGCCGCCGGGCAAGGGGTTGGCCAGCAGTACAGCCGATGTGGCGGCGGCAGCCGCGGCTACAGCCAGGGCCCTGGGAGCCGAACTATCCCTGGAAGAGATTAAAAGGATCGCCTTGGCCATTGAACCGAGTGACGGTACCTTCCTGCCGGGTATTGTCCTTTTTGATCACCTCCGGGGTGAATTCTGGGAGAGTTTAGGGGAACCGCCGCCCCTGGCCATTTTAATCGTCGATCTGGGCGGCACGGTTGATACCATCCTCTTTAACCGGCGCCGGGATCTTATGGCTTTAAACCGGGCCAAGGAAGGGGCTGTCCGCCGGGCGGTGGCCCTGGTGCGGGAAGGGCTGGCCTCCGGCCGGGTGGAATTAATCGCCCGGGGTGCTACTTTAAGCGCCCTGGCCAACCAGGAAATTCTCCATAAACCGGAACTGGAAACCCTGGTGGAGCTGGCTACCGGCCTGGGAGCCCTGGGGGTAAATGTAGCCCACAGCGGTACGGTGGCAGGTATCCTCTATCGACCTGGAGAAGTAGATAGCGATGAACTGGAAAGAAAAATCCGGGCAGTATTTCCCTATGTACATTTTATCCGGGCTACCATGACCGGTGGTGGAGTGGAGGCCAGGGATGAATTATGGCTTACGGGCAAAGAGATAATGGCGGCAGGGAACTGGCCAGGCCGGTTCACGGCGGCGACTGGCAGGGGGCGGTAGAAAAATACGGCTGGCAGCCGGAAGAAATACTGGACTTCAGTGCTAATATCAACCCCCTGGGGCCGCCCGCAAGGGTCCTTAAAACCTTGCAGCAGAACCTGCCGGCCATCCGGCGCTACCCTGATCCCCGCTGCCGGCAGTTAAAAAAGGCCCTGGCTGATTATCTGCAGGTAGAACCGGCCGCCGTTATTGCCGCCAATGGAGCTACCGAATTGATCTATCTCATCTGCCAGACTTTAAAGCCGCGCCGCGTCCTTATCCCCGAGCCGACCTTCAGCGAATATCGCCGCGCCGCTGTAACTGCCGGCGCCGAAGTGGTGACGCTGGAGCTCAACCCTGCCTCTTCCTTTGCCCTGGATATAGACCGCTGGCGGGAAAAGCTGGAAAGAATAGATCTCGCCTTTTTATGCAATCCCAACAACCCCACTGGCCAGCTCCTGGAGAAAGCGGTTTTGAAAGAAATTGTGGAACTCTGCCGGCGGCGCGGCGTTTTTCTTGTTGTCGATGAATCCTTCCTCGATTTCCTCCCCAACTGGCCGGAACTTTCCCTGGGCAGCCGGGCGGCTGCCAGGGAAGGTTTATTTACCCTGCGCTCCCTGACAAAAATTTTTGCCCTGCCGGGGCTGCGCCTGGGCTGCGGGGTGACCCATCCGGAGCTGGCGGCCAGGCTGGAAGCGCGGCGGGACCCCTGGAGCGTTAATATCCTGGCCCAGATGGCCGGGGTTGCGGCCCTAGCCGACGGCGAGTATTTGAAGGCGACCCGGGAATTAATAAGGCGGGAAAAAGAATATCTTTATCATGGGCTGGCGGGGCTGGCAGGATTCCGGCCCTATCATCCCGAAGTTAATTTTATCCTGACGGATATTTCCGCCAGCGGCCTGACGGTTCCAGAGCTGGCAGCGCAGCTGGTGCGAGAACGCATCTTAATTCGCGACTGTTCTTCTTTTCCCGGCCTGGGACCCGCCTATTTTCGTGTGGCCGTACTTGACCGGGGAGCCAACCAGAAGCTCTTGCGCGCTTTAAAGAGAGCAGTGGAGGAGAGTTAATTGGAAGGTACAAGGGTTTACCTGGTCCGCCATGGTGAAACGGAGTGGAACAACGCGGGGCGCTACCAGGGGCATTCGGATGTAGCTTTGAGCCCGAGAGGCCGGCAGCAGGCGGAATTGCTGCGCGAACGTTTTCGCCATGTTTCCCTGGACGGTGTTTACAGCAGCGATCTCAGCCGGGCCCGGGAAACGGCGGCCACCATCGCCGCCCCCCACGGCCTGGAAGTTAATACAGTTACGGGCTTAAGGGAAATAAACTTTGGCGCCTGGGAAGGCCTGACCTACCAGGAGATAGTGGCGGGCTTCCCCTGCGAGTGGGAAGCATGGCGGCGGGATCCTGCTAATAAGATTGTCCCCGGCGGTGAAAGTTTCCGGCAGGTCATGGAGCGCGCATGGCGAGCCTTTAACGGGATCGTCCGGCAGGAAAAGGGGCGCAATATCCTGCTCGTCGCCCACGGCGGCAGTCTCAGGGCCCTTATCTGCGCCATCCTGGGGCTGGATTTAACTGCTGTCTGGCGCTTTCGCCTGGACAACACCGGGGTGAGTATTGTCGATTGTTATGACGATAAGCATATCCTGGTGCTATTAAATGATACTCACCACCTGGAAACCATGGGCGGGCCCGACGGCAGCGGTATTTTATAATCAATCCAGGGTAAAAGGATACCCTTTAAGGCAAACTACCTCCAGGAGGTGTTTGCCGTGGATCCTACCTTCAAGCCCGCGCGAGTGCCCTGGAGCACCCGGCCCGGCTTAAAAGAAATGGCAGCTGAGGTCGGGGTGGATTTTGACCGCTTCCTGGCCGGACTGGCTGCCAACCGCTCCGATACCGAACTGGCAGCCGAATTTGGGGTGGATTGTCAGGTTATTTTTCGCCTGCGGGACCATTTTGAACGTTACGGGCTTCATTCCATCATGGGGCAGGATTAGCCGGGTTTCCCGGCTATTTTTTATTTCCTCTGGGAGCTGATATCAGGTATAATTAGGAACAACCCTGATCAGCTTGGACAGGACAGGCGGCCGTGTCAACTCATATAAAAACCTTACCGAACGAAGAAGGCTCACTCAAATAAAAACCTAACCTAAAAGGCTATAATTGAAAATGGATATTCTTCATCATCTCCTTTCAGCCTTAGAGCCTGTGG
>Ga0247720_100158_pt1 | contig 31448 bp, 32 predicted proteins | sample MSEWel2015_12_15_FD_189078 | JGI IMG/M metagenome (GOLD analysis project Ga0247720, IMG submission 189078) | Subsurface sediment microbial communities from gas well in West Virginia, United States - MSEEL Well Study Marcellus 3H_2015_12_15 | ecosystem: Environmental > Terrestrial > Deep... | reverse complement strand
ATTTTATTTTGACCTTAACCGCAACGATTAAGGAGCTTCGATGCCACATGATGTTGATTTAATCATATTACTTGCTGTTGGCTTTGGTATGGCTCTTATTTTTGGCTATATCGCAGCACGTTTACGCCTACCTCCTTTGATCGGTTATTTAATTGCGGGCATTATCATTAGCCCAAATACACCAGGTATCGTCGGTGACATTCATCTAGCCAACCAACTTGCAGAGCTAGGTGTGATGTTTTTGATGTTTGGTGTAGGAATGCACTTCTCCCTTAACGATCTATTACAAGTCCGTCGTATTGCTTTACCTGGGGCTATTCTTCAAATCGCTGTCGCTACCCTCTTAGGTATGGGAGTTTCAATGCTCTGGGGCTGGGGTTTTGGCTCAGCACTCATTTTTGGTTTAAGTCTTTCCTGTGCCAGTACGGTTGTATTATTAAAAGCCCTAGGGGATCGTGGTTTACTTGATTCTGTTAATGGAAAAATTGCTGTCGGTTGGCTATTGGTTGAAGACCTTGTCATGGTCTTGGCTTTAGTATTGTTACCTGCAACTGCGGTTTTACTGGGCGGGCATGCATTACCCAACACAGATCCATCTCAAAGTATTTGGGTCACGATTGGTATTACTTTACTAAAAGTCACAGGCTTTATTGCATTTATGTTGATCATCGGCAAACGACTTGTTCCGATGATCATGCAGTTTGTCGCTCGTTTGGGTTCTCGTGAGTTATTTACGCTTACTGTAGTTGCTGCTGCAGTTTCAATTGCATATGGCTCTTATGCTGTATTTGGCGTTTCTATGGCACTCGGTGCGTTCTTTGCGGGAATGGTGGTTAAAGAGTCTGACTTTAGCCATCGTGCTGAAGAAGAAACCCTTCCGCTACGTGAAATCTTTTCGATTCTATTTTTTGTTTCCGTTGGAATGCTCTTTGATCCAAGAATATTGGTCGAAGAACCACTCCATATCTTAGCTGTCGTCGCAATCATCATGGTCGGTAAAACATTAGCTGCCATGGCATTGGTTTTATTCTTCCGTTATCCAATCAATACTGCATTGACTGTCGGTGCAAGTTTGGCACAAATCGGAGAATTCTCTTTCATTTTAGCGACGCTAGGTTTAGCTCTAGGATTACTTACACCTGAGGCGCAAAATCTCATTCTTGCAGGTGCATTATTTTCAATTACACTTAATTCTTTTGTGTTTTCTGCAATTGAACCTGCACAACGCTGGATTCGTGAGCGCTCACATTTAGCCCGTCTACTAGAGCGTAGTGGTGACCCATTAGCAATGTTACCTGACGAAGTTGATCAGTCCTATCTTCGTGATCAGGTGGTAATCATTGGCTATGGTGGTGTTGGACGTCGTATCAGTGAAAATCTGATTGAGCAGAACATCAAAGTCGTTATTGCTGAAGAAAATCGTGAGATTGTTGAGAAGTTACGTGCTAGTGGTATTGCAGCCGTGAGTGGTGAAGCCACTGAACCAAATGTATTGATCCAAGCACATATTCAACATGCACGTTTATTGGTGATTTCACCCATGGATATCCTCGACATCCATCGAATTGTCGATATTTCAAAACAGCTAAATCCAGAGATACAGGTATTAATCTGTGCCGAGAGTAAGGAAGAAGCCGCTGTTATCCGTGAGGAAAATATTGGTGAGGTATTCTACGCAAAAGAAGAAATGGCAAAGAATATGAGCCATCATATTTTGAATCAGATCGAGCTTGCGCATCAACCGAATGCTCATTGATTGTTTGGTCATATAAAAAAGCGTACTCAAGGTACGCTTTTTTATTATTAGCTTAAATGTTTAGGTTTTTCATCAACGACTTCGGCTTGCCACTGATTCATTTGTTTCTCTAATAAACCAAATAGAGCTGCTTGAATCATATGTTGTGCCACAAGAGGTGTTTGATCACCTAAGATCGCTTTTACTTCTTCACTGAACTGAATTTTTACGAGAGGTTCATTTTCTGAACCCGCATTACGTAAAGCAAGCTCACCACCTTCGAGTTGAACCAATTCAAGAATCGCTTCCTGACTACCAAATAATTCTTTTAACTGTTGCATAGACATCTATTTTCTCCATGATTCAACATGGTGGCAAAGCACCCTTGCACTTTACAATCTCACGTCTTACTTATATAGGTACGGCGTGCTTAGATTTCAAGTCAGTAACGATCTTGCTGGAGTTAGAATTCAACCATTTCATTACGAAAACCATCGATCAAATGACTCAATTCACGATGCCATTCTCGGAGAATCTTTGAATCTGGCAACCACGCTTGAGGACTTTGAGTGACTTTAATAATCAGGTTTGAAGATGTTTCACTTTCTGGCTCAGGAGAAGTTGGTTCAGGCGCGTATTGGCACATGCGATAAGCACGTTTTAACTCAGCAATGAACCCATCTTTGGCCAATTGCTGCAATACTGCAACCTCTGGAGAAACTTGACCTTTATCAGCCATGTGTTCTTCAATTGATTTAAATGTTGGTTGCATATCATTGAGACGATAATAGCGAACCAATTCTTGAAGAAAAGCCAGAATTGCACCATGCAAATGAAAAACTGCTGCTTCGCGATGTGCCTGTGCTTGTTGGATATTGTCAGTTTGCTCTGCTTGTTGACATGCGAGTCGAGCAAAATAGAGTTTTTGATTGGTACGATCAGCATGATAGCGAGCAACACGAGACATAATAAATCCCTATTTTCATTTAAAACGAAAACTGATTGTAAAGCGTATTGGAGATGAAAAAAATAGCACTTATAGATTCAATACAAGACGATAAAGTTTTCGTTTCACAATTGCTTCAATTGGTTGCTTTAAAGGACGTACATTTGAAATAACCCAAGCGAAATATCCATCCGCCCAATCAGTTGCACAAGCTGCATCAATTTCTTGAGCTAACCAAGGATGTACTGACTCGATGTCGATCAAAGCCACTACTTTGCCCATCTCTTCATCGCCATCATTATTCAAAAAGTGCGTATTCTCAACAATCACTAAATCTTTAAGCGGTAATTTCTCAGGTCGCCACGAGCGAACCGCTAAGGTCTTTATGCCTTGTACAATTCGCTCGGCATTTGGAGCAACAATCGATAAAACTTGATATTGCTTTAAGATTATGGATTAAGCTTTATCTTCAGCTATTTTTACACGAATCCCAAGACCTTTGAGTTTTAATGTATTTAGCCCTTTTACGGCTTTAATCGCTTCGCGTGGATTTGGCATTTCAACAAAACCAAAACCTTTGGATTTACCAGTCTCAGCATCTTTGACTACAACACAAGAATCGACTTTGCCATAAGCTTTGAATAAGTCGAGGATTTCTGCGTCTGTCACCAAACGATCTAAATTGCGAACTAAAATTTTCATGTTAAAACCTAGAGATGATTCACCATGAAGTGAATCAAAAGAAATGAATCACTCTAGTTTAATCGAAATCTATGCCAAAACCTAAATTGATTGTGCTTGAGCGAGCACGATTCGTTTGCCCATATGCACGAGGAATGTCACGATGAATTTGAATGTCCACTAAATGTTGAGGTAAATCATTTAGAAAGTAGCTTTCTATTTTTCTACCCAATTCATCATACTGATCTTGTGACCATAAATTTAAATTTTGTTTGGTTAAAATCAACTCATTTTCTGCACGCGTCAATGCGACATACAAAACACGCCTCTCCTCTTCGACATCATCAAAATCCCCCTGCGCCCGTGCATGTGGATATTGATTTGGAGATACATGTGGAACATAACAAACCTTTTGTTCAGCTCCTTTTGCAGAGTGAATCGTAATCAAAGTCACTAAGTCTTGATCGGGTGTCTTATCAATTTCTGATATCGAAATTGGGTCAAGTACATATTCTTCTAAAAATTCACCAAGTGAATGATGCTTACGTGCTAATTGTTTCACCAAATCAAAATCTTTGACTCTGCGTGACCAATCTTTGGTTTTGTAGTTATTTTCTAATTGCTCATTTAAAGCATCCAAAGCTAAGCCGATACAAGCTTCTACATGCTGCTGTAATACATCTAATTGCATCAAGATCAAAATCGCTTTTTGTGGCACTTTGCCATGTCGTTCTAATCGCTGACAACGTGCTTCGATATCAGGCAACTGAATGAGCTCTTGCGCTAATTTACTTGCCCCAACATCACCTACACCATCCCAAAGCGTCAAAAAGCGCATCCAAGCTAAATCATCCTGTGGATTGACACTGACGCGAAGCAAACTTAAAACATCTTTGACATGAGCGGATTCAAGCAACTTTACGCCACCGATAAATCGATAAGGAATATTCGCCGCAATCAAAGCCCCTTCCAAATACCGCCCGCTAAAACCTGAACGTAATAGAATCATATGCTCTGCCCAAGCAGCACCCTGCGAATGCCGTTGATTTAGATCTTGAACAATCCAATTGGCTTCTTCAAACTCATTACTCAGGATATGCAATTGTGGTTTTAAACCCTTTCCTCGATAGGCTTGTAAATGCTTGTCATAATCAATTTGGCTTTGCTCAAGTAACCAATTGGATAAATCTAAAATACCTTGGGTCGAACGATAATTCATTTCTAAAGTCAACACTTCAGCATCTGGTACACGCTCTTTAAAGTGATGAATATTTTCAAAATCTGCACCACGAAAACCATAAATAGATTGAGCATCATCACCAACACAGAATAATTTCACCTTACCTACCAAAGGCTGCAATAAAGCCCATTGCAGTGGATTAGTATCCTGCATTTCATCGACTAACAATGCTGAACAGAAACCCGTCACCCACTTCACCAACTCAGGTGAGTTTTGTAAATGCACCGCCACAATCGAAAGAATGTCGTCATAATCGAGGAAATTACGCTCTTGCTTGCGCTGCTCATAGGCTTTCATCAACTCGGCGATTTGCGACTTATACTCTACAGCTTGCGGTAATTGCTCGAATAAAGCATCAGATAATTTGGTTTTCGTGTTCCGTGCATAAGAATATAAATCACATAATTCAGCAGCTTTTGGCAACACATTACCTTTATCCTTACCACGCAATAAGCGGAACATCAGCAATTGATCATCTCGATCAATGATACTGAATTGTGTCAAACCAAAAGCGCGTGGATTACGGCGCAAAAGATACATACAAAAGGTATGAAATGTTGAGGCACGTAAACCTTTGGATTGTGCCCCCATATGTTGTTCAACTCGCGTAACAATCTCACTGGCAGCTCGCCGAGTAAACGTTAAAATTTGGATCTGCTGTGCAGGTAAACCTTGATCAATTAAATATGCTGCTCTAGCTACAATCGTTTTGGTTTTTCCACAACCCGCCCCTGCTAAAACTAAACAGTTATGCGCAATCGTAGTGGCTGCTTGTTTTTGTTGAGGGTTGAGTTCATCAATTAGCTTGGCGAGCGTCATAAAATTGGTCAATCAGAAATGAAGTGCTATTTTAGCAGACTAAAACTGCATCGCGGTTTTCTACTACCAAAACAAAAAGAGCATGTATCAACATGCTCTCAATATTTCAATAATTGTCGAATGTTAAATCACAGTTGAACTGTGTGGGAGCTGTTTGATTGCACTTGCAAAAGTTAAATAATTAATCCCTTGAAAAAGGATATCAATCGCGAGAAACATACCAAGTACCCAAAATGGTGAATCAGGTGACGATAGAATGAGAATACCTGTTAAAAGTGTTAATACACCAGAAAACAACACCCATCCCCAACCTGAGATCGGTCTTAAAATAAAGGCATTAACACTACGTATAATTCCAGCAATAATCAATGCGATTGCCAATAAATTGGTCAAAACCACTGCTGTAATCACGGGCGTAGTAAAAGCGAAATAACCAGCTGCAATATACAAAACGCCGAATAATGCCCACAACCACCGTGTCCCACCCTGAAAGACCATAAATGCAGCGATAAAATGTAAAATACCGCCGAGCATCATAAGGACACCAAAAAGAAGGACCGCTGATAATGTTGCAAAAGGCAGTGCAGCTAAAAGAACTAAACCAAAAATAACCAATAAGACACCTAATAACAGATACCATTTACGATCAGCGTGTAGCTGATTGCGAATCAGATCGTTACCCACCGTTTTCATCATTATTTACTCTTTTATCATCAATGTTATAGCTCTATTTTGAGCGTGTTCCATACACGATATTGTATAAAGCATGTTGAGAAATAATGACCGAATGTCAGGAAATCACGCTTTTTATTACATTGATCTTTTTATTTGATTGGTATGGATAAGTCAGAACTTATCCACAGATTATTGAACCCATCCTATCTCTTTTGCTGTGAGCAGACTAATAACTGTTTGTTCTAAATCATCAGGCATTTTACTTTTTTGCTCTGATAAAGGGATTCTCCCCCCCATAATTTCGGCTTCAGTTTGAGGATATAGGGGTCTTTTCTCGTATTGAGCATAGCCAATTGGAAAAAGTGGTTCGCCATTGGCTAAATTATATTTATCCGTAGCACCAAAACCATGAAGCAACTCATGTACGAGCACAACATTATTCTGTCTTTCTTGCTTATGAGCTGCGAATAAATTGACTGAACCAATACGACCTCGCTCAAGCGCAGTAGAGTGTTTTAACTCTTTTGTATTTTTTGGATCATAATAATTCAAATACAAAGTTAAACTTGGAGAACCATCTATTGATTCATGTTGTTTCCAAGCATAGAAACGAAACTTTAAACTCCACAATATATTATTGATAACACTTAGTTGTTCAGGTGTCTTAGGTGGTATTTGTTGTAATTCACGTCCTATCTGAACCATAAAATAACTGCTTTTCCCACGATATTGTTGACTATTTTTTTCTAAATACTGTTTGACCTCATAGAAATCATCTAGCTGTAATTCTTGGATATATTTTTGAGTAGAGGGTAAGCCATCAGCATTGATGGGATGTAGCAGAATATTGATCGGTTGGTTCCAGTCTTGGTTTTGATCACGATACGCATTAATTGCTACAATCAATAAAACAACTAAAAGACATGCAACCCTAATATTTTTCCACATTGAAGCTCTATTTCTGTTCGCCTGTTGTCGTGCCATTTTTTTTCTTCTTTTTTAAATACATTTGACTATCTTCTATCTTAGTTTCAAATAAATTTAACATTTTTATTAAACCAGATAATTTTGCACGACCATAATTTCTAGAGTCAAAATCAGGTTTAACTGCTGTAATATATTGTCCAACTATTGATAAATTAGCCCATCCATTATCTTCTGTATTATCTTTCACAGCTTTATAAATTAAATTTAGTGTTGCTCTATCAATAACAGAAGTATCTCGCTTATCATCAGAGTTGATTGTTGTCTCACTAAGAACAGTCTCATCTTTTTGAACAGCATTTTGTTTATTATTTTGTTTAACAGTTAGATCATTAGGTTCGAAATTAGGTTCAATATTACTAACAACTCGTTCTTGCTCTTCAATTAAATTTTCTACATAAATAAATTTATCGCAGGCGCGAATAAATGCTTCAGGTGTTTTACTACGTCCAAAACCATAAACAATTAAACCACTTTCTCGAATTCTTGAAGCTAATGGAGTAAAATCACTATCACTGGATACAATGCAAAAACCATCTAGTGCACCACTATAAAGTAAATCCATCGCATCAATAATTAGAATCATATCAGTAGCATCTTTACCTTTTGTATAAGCAAATTGCTGTACTGGCGTTATAGCGTGAGGTAATAACACATCACGCCATTTTTTCAAAGTGTCACTACTCCAATCACCGTATACTCGTTTTACGCTAGCAATACCATATTTAGCAATTTCTTCTAAAATGGATTCAACTGAATTGACCGAAGAGTTATCAGCATCAATCAATACCGCAAGCTTCTTCGGTTTTAACTCCATTTAAGCTTCAACCCATTTTCCATTCTGGAATACTAGACTCCACTTGGTTTGTTTACCTTCCGCAGTTTCTGAACCAACATACTGCTCTTGATTCTTACGGCTAAATTTAACAACTGTCGGATTACCTTCAGGATCAGTATCAGGAGCTTGCAGCAAGAATTGATATTTTGGATCAAGTTGTTCAGCTACGCTACGTAATTCAGATACTTTTGGTGCACGCGTTTCACGAATTTTCGGGAATTTACTTGCAGCCAAGAATAAACCAGCAGCGCCATCACGCAAGACAAAGAAGTCATCATGCTTCGTTGAACGTAGATGCTCCATTTTGATTGGGTCTACGCGTGGTGGAGCAGGTTGACCACTCTTGAGTACCTTACGAGTATTGTCACAGCTAGTACATGCGAAATATGGACCAAAACGACCCGTTTTAAGCTGCATCTCACCATCACATTTATCGCATGGGATAGTCGGGCCATCATAACCCTTGATCTTGAATTCGCCTTCTTCGACTTCATAACCATCGCAATCAGGGTTGTTACCACAAACATGTAATTTGCGACCACCATCCACGACATAGCTGTCCATCGCAGTACCACATTTTGGACAACGGTGTTTTGACATCAAATCAGCAGTTTCAGCACCATCATCATCTGATAACGCAGCTAAAGATTCGACTGGCGTAAGGTTTAAAGTACCTTTACAGCGTTCTTTCGGTGGCAGGTTGTAACCTGAACAACCCAAGAATACCCCTGTCGTCCCTGTACGAATTTGCATTGGACGAGAACATTCAGGACAAGCAACATCAGCTACTTCAATAGGCTGATTGCGACGCATACCGTCTTCGCCTTGAGCATTGGTCAGGCGCTTTTTGAAGTCACCGTAGAATGTATCTAATAGCTCTTTCCAGTTACGCTCACCTGTCGCGACTTTATCCAGCTGACCTTCCAAATCTGCAGTAAAGGCATAGTTCATCAAATTATTAAAACTTTCATCGAGACGATCCGTCACGATTTCGCCCATTTTCTCAGCAAAGAGACGGCGATTTTCAAGTTTCACATAACCACGTTCTTGAATGGTTGAAATGATCGCTGCATAAGTAGAAGGTCGACCAATGCCTTTCTTCTCTAATTCTTTAACTAAAGATGCTTCAGTAAAACGTGCAGGTGGTTTAGTAAAGTGTTGACTCGGATCAAGTTTTTCTAATTTGAGTACTTCACCTACTTTTACAGCAGGTAACAATACATCATCATCAGATTTATTCGCACCGCGAACTTTGGTAAAACCATCAAAAACAAGGGTACGACCTTTGGCCTTTAATTCAACATTTGCAGCTTCAACAGTTAAGGTTGAAGACAAATATTCAGCAGGTGTCATTTGGCAAGCCACAAATTGACGCCAAATCAAATCATACAAACGTTGTGCATCACGTTCTACACCAGCAAGTTTATCGCCAGTGAGTGCTACATCGGAAGGACGAATTGCCTCATGGGCTTCTTGTGCCCCTGCTTTATTGCCATAACGATTTGGTTGTGCAGGCAAATACTTGTCACCAAAGTTTTGCTGGATATGGTTACGAACCATATTCACGGCATCATCGCTCAAGAAAGTTGAGTCAGTACGCATATACGTAATAAAACCACCTTCATACAATCGTTGCGCTAACATCATGGTTTTCTTAACAGAGAAACCTAAACGCGTACTTGCTGCTTGCTGTAAAGTTGAAGTGATATAAGGTGCGCTTGGATTTACCTTTGTCGGTTTATCTTCACGCAACGCAACTTTATATTCAGCATCTTTCAAAACACTTAATAGTGCATCTGTTTCAGCTTTATTCTTGAGCTTAAGTGTCTTGCCAGCTTGTTTAACAGCTTCTAGACGAATGTCTTCTTTTTTAGACATCGTATCAGCAAACACTTGCCAATATTCTTCTGGAACAAAGGCACGAATTTCACGTTCACGTTCAACCACAAGTTTTACAGCAACAGACTGAACACGACCAGCAGATAAGCCACGGGCAATCTTTTCCCAAAGCAAAGGCGATACCATAAAGCCAACTACACGGTCGAGGAAACGACGTGCTTGCTGAGCGTTCACTCGATTTAAATCAAGACGAGTAGGCTGTTTAAAAGCTTCTTGGATCGCATTTTTAGTGATTTCGTTAAATACCACACGATGATAGCGACTATCGTCACCACCGATCACTTCTCTTAAATGCCATGCAATTGCTTCTCCTTCTCTATCCAAGTCCGTTGCGAGATAGATTGCATCAGCATCTTTGGCGAGTTTTTTCAGTTCAGCAACAACATGCTCTTTGCCTGGCAAAACTTCATAGTGTGCGACCCAATCATGCTCGGGATCAACGCCCATACGATTAATAAGTGCAGACTGAGCTTTTTCAGCTTTTTGTTCTTCAGTTAATTTAGTACGGGTTGCAGGCTTCTTTTCAGTTGTTTTTGCTCCCCCGCCTGTTGGTAAATCACGTACGTGACCAACAGATGACTTCACAATAAATTGTGAACCTAAATATTTGTTAATGGTTTTCGCTTTTGCAGGCGACTCCACAATCACTAAGGCACGTTTAGTTGCAGCAGAGTTAGAAGCTGCTGTGCTTTTGGAAGCAGAGCGTGGAGTATTCGCCATAATGAATCGTTTTTCCTATGATCAATCAATAAATTAGCGTTGTGCTAGTTCGTGTAAATAAACTTTTATATCTTCAAGCTGAGTGGCTCTGAGATCAGTTTCCTCATCCCAATACAGTCCCACACAGTTTGCCTGCATATCAATAGCATAAACTCCTTTTAATGCAATGGGTAAGTCATTAAATTTCTGATCACCCTGCACAACCTGAAGCTTGCCATCAACAACTCTTGCACGCATAAGTGCTAAGCGAGCATCCGGAATAAGTACACTATAATAAGCAACCATACTGGCGCGTTTTTCAGATGCCATTGGAATTTTCGTCCACTCAGGCGCAACGATGAGTCGTGGGTGTAATCCCATTTTGCGAGCTTGATCGCGCATTAAACCGAGTGCTTTTTCTCTTGGACTAACACGTAAACCAAAAATAGAGCCAAGTACAAATAGTACAATGGCAACAGTTATCCAAATTCCAACATTGCTCATTAAAGATGCCCAAAACTTCCTTTTATTAGCGTTACATAAGTTGAATGAAAAAGGCAAGTAACCAGACAAATTCATTTTTAGAAAAAGTATTATTTGATCATTGACCAATAATTTATATTTTCTTGTAAGTATACAATTTTTTTAACATTTATCTGAATGATTTGATGCTTCTTTAATAGGTTAATCATTTGTAAAACATGTTCATCCTTTTCATACTTAAAGACTGATTTTATGGAGTTACTTAATGTTTCTATTTTTGATGGTTTGTTATTACTAATTTTACTTAAATAATCACAATATTGCTTAATTCTAATCAAGTGCGGTCGTGTTTCAATTTCAAGTAATGATGACGGTAAATTACTTTTACTTTCAATATTTGAGCCAAGCTCTTTTTTTAACTGTTTCTTATTGTATAAACATTTTTCTTGATCAACTACCAACACCTTAATTTCTTGTAATTGATTTAAAATATATTCGGCTTGATTTATATCTAAATCACACCAAGACATTAATGATTTAATTAAGGTTTTAGTTTTTTTAGGTTGATTTTTTAAAAGTTGAGCTAAAACTTTTTTAATATCAACATTAAGCTCTTTTTTACAATCTAAAAGCTTCGTTTCATTTTGAACATTTTTCTGCTCAAGCACTACTTTAACTGGCTCATCCAATTGTTTAAGTAGAGTAGATTGAATCCCAACCTGATCTAATAATTCAACGGCATACGACATTGCCGTATCATTTGACATAACATCAATTAGGCTTCCCTTTCCTAATTGTGCAGATAACCGACCTGCTATAAATGTCAATCCAAAATCAGCTGAATTAGCACCAGTTTTAGGCATTTTTATAATTAACAATCTCTTATCTTGTATCGCCACACTCAACTCAATTAGATCATCTAATGCAATATTTAAGTTTGAGTGTGCATAGACTAAAATTACTTGATCATATTGTTTTAATAAAGTTCTTAATTCACGAATTTTTTTAGGTTGGTTTTCGATATCCAATAATAATATATTTTGCATAATATCAGTCATGTTTTAATAATGTGGTGGTTTGTTACTCATTGGATCAAACGGTGCAATCCCTTCTGACAAGTCTGAAGACTCAACGCGTTGGTATAAAAGCTGCATTTGTTTCTTCAAAACTGCAATTTCTTGTGTCTGAATTGCGAGCTGTTGATTGAGTTGCTCAACTAAATCGTCTAAAAATGCAATTCGCACTTGCAAATCTTCAATGGGTGCGGACAATGACGCGTGATCATCAAAATTTTGTTGTTTAGTCATTTCAGACCTCATCTGAGCTTTTAGGAAACATTATGGCCTATATTACTTTAAGGGATGTCCATCTCGCATTTGGCGGACCAGCCCTACTCGACGGCGCGAACTTTAACCTAGAACGTGGTGAACGAGTCTGTTTAATCGGTCGTAATGGTGAAGGTAAGTCTACTTTACTTAAACTGATTGAGGGAAGCTTATTACCCGATAGTGGTGAAGTTTCGATTCAAAATGGCTTAACCGTTTCTATGTTAGCCCAAGATGTTCCAATGGATTCAGGCAAAGTTGCCGACATTGTAGCGGATGGTGCAGGTGAAGCCGCAAGTGTTTTAAAAGAATATCATGAGGCAAGTGATGCTTGTGTGCTAGGTGATATGGATGCCTGCGACCGTATGGGTATGCTGCAGCATAAGCTAGATCAGTTAGATGGTTGGGCATTAGAAAATAAAGTAAATACCATTTTGGGTAAAATGGGACTCGACCCAAATGCAGATTTGGCTGACCTATCAGGTGGTCGTAAACGTCGTGTATTACTGGCGCGCGCGCTACTCACTCAACCTGATGTTTTATTACTCGACGAACCGACCAACCATTTGGATGTGGAAAGTATTGAATGGTTAGAAAAATTCCTATTAGATCAAAACAATCTCACGCTTTTATTTATCTCACATGACCGTTCATTTGTAGATAGTATTGCGACCCGTATTGTTGAACTCGATCGTGGTATTATGCGTGGCTATGAAGGTAACTATTCACGTTACTTAGAACTTAAAGCTCAGCAAATGGAAGCTGAAGAAAAACAGAATGCTTTATTTGATAAAAAACTTGCTGAAGAAGAAGCTTGGATTCGTCAAGGTATCAAAGCACGTCGTACCCGTAATGAAGGTCGTGTTCGTGCTTTAAAAGCTTTGCGTGAAGAATCTAAAGCTCGTCGCTTCCAACAAGGCAAAGTTAGCATGGCGACACAAGAGGCTAACCGTTCAGGTAAGCTGGTCTTTGAGATAGAGAACTTAAGTGTTAGCTATGATAGTAAACCACTCATTAAAGATTTCTCTGCAATCGTATTACGTGGTGATCGTATCGGTTTAGTCGGTGATAATGGTGTCGGAAAAACCACACTCATCAAAGCCATCTTAGGTGAAATCCAACACGGCGGTTCGGTTAAAACGGGTACACAACTCGAAGTTGCTTATTTCGATCAACTACGTAATGCACTCGACCTCGAAAAAACCGTTATGGCGAACGTATCGGAAGGCTCAGACTTTGTCGATGTGAATGGTAACCGTCGTCATATCTATAGTTATTTGCAGGACTTTTTATTCCCACCTGAACGTGCACGTACACCTGTGAAAGCCCTTTCTGGTGGTGAGCGTAACCGAATTCTATTGGCAAAACTTCTACTCAAACCATCAAACTTAATTGTGATGGATGAGCCAACCAATGATTTGGATATGGTGACACTTGAGTTGCTTGAAGAAATGTTGTCTGAATATAAAGGCACTTTGTTACTCATCTCGCATGACCGTGCATTTATGGACAACGTCGTCACCTCAACCTGGGTGTTCGATGGAAAAGGTAATATTGATGAATACATTGGTGGTTACCAAGATTACTTGGAGCAACGACCAGATCAGAAAGTCGTTGATCAAAAGAGTGATGTAAAAAAGGCACAAGCTAAGGCTGAAGCTGCTGCATTGGCTGCCGCAACTCCAACGCCAAAGAAAGTGAAGTTAAGCTATAAAGATCAACGTGAGCTTGAGCAACTTCCTGCTGAAATTGAGAAATTAGAAGCAGAACAAACTAAACTTTCAGAGAAACTAGCGGATGGTTCATGGTTTGTTTCTGACGCGAATGCGGCGACTTTAGCCAGTCAACGCTTAGCTGAAATTGATGAGTTATTGCTTGAAAAATTAGAGCGTTGGGATGTATTAGAAAATCTTAGCAAAGGTTCATAATTCATTTCACAAGCCCAATCTTCAGGATATTACATAGTAATTTGAAGATTGGGCTATTCCCATAGATGTTTACTTCCCTCATCTCGTATAAGAATAAAAAAATATGGCTGAGCTTGATCTTTTAAATACATCCACCCAAGCACTGTATTTTGATCAATACACCTAAAAACATCATTAATCGGTTTTTCATCATAAATCATGGTGGCAGATGATTTACCTCTAAACTCAATCATCCTTAATCTTGCTTTACTTTTATCTGTTTTGAGTAATCTCAACCCTTCCACCAGATACTTACTCTTACTTTTTAAAAGACTTAAATCTAAACCTAATGGCAACCATTTCGGATCAATACTAAATAAGTTGGAACTTTTGGGGTTCAGTAGAACCAGTGGAAATACTGTTTCATCGTCTATAAATTTTTTCCCGTACCAATTTGCTTTATCCAACAGACCATTCATTGGATGACTAGTGATGACTTCCAAACCTTTCCATTGACCATGCATAAACTCGCAATCAACACTCTCTAAATGATCAAAATAATTCATCATTTCCTGAGTATCCATTTTCTTGCCATCAAATATTTCTGAAATATTCATCTGTCTTTTTACCTTAATTATTTTAGCTATCCCTACAATCAATCTATTAAATAACTGTTTTTTTATACAGCACTTCAATAGAGTAAAAATCAACCACCATTCTATGATTTTTATTGTCAATACAACAAACCTCCTAGAACAATTATTAGAAAAGCAACTTCGTGTTACACTTCGCAAAAATTCAACTTATTTACGCATCTAAGTATATGAGCCAACAACAGTCTTATATTCCTGGCGAATTTCGATGGGAATTTTTACTTCCAAAATACTGGAAAATTTGGATCGCCATTATTTTCCTTATGCTTTTGGCTATTCTGCCTTGGGCAATTCAATGGCGCTTAGCACATGGACTAGCAGCATTATGTTGGTATCTATTAAAATCGCGTCGTAAAACCACGCTAAAAAATTTAGAAGTTTGTTTTCCTGAATGGTCGCCTGCCGAAGTTGAAGCTCAAGCCAAACAGGTGTTTGTCGACATGATGTTAGGTGTGTTTGAAACTCTAAATGCGTGGTATTGCCCACATTGGTTTAAAGGTCGACATACAATAGAAGGCTTAGAGCATATCCTTGATGCCAAAGCCGAAGGTAAAGGCATATTGTTACTCGGCACACACAGTACCTTGCTTGATGCGGGTGGTTATATTTGTGCTCAATACTTTGAACCTGATGTTGTTTATCGACCACAGAATAATCCAATGTTGGACATGTTGATTTATCGTTGTCGAGCGACTATTTATCAACAACAAATTGATCATGATGATATGCGAGGCTTAGTACGTCGTTTAAAAGATGGCGGTGCTATTTGGTACAGCCCCGATCAAGATTTTGGTTTAAAACAAGGTGTGATGGCTCCCTTTTTTGGTGTGCCTGCTGCAACCGTGACTGCGCATCGTCGTTTATTAAAAATCTCTAAGTCCGTTGCAATTCCATTGTATTTTTACCGTTATGGTGATATCCACAATCCACAATATAAAGTACTCATCGAACCAATCGTCGAAAATATGCCAAGTGAAGATGAAGTAGATGATGCGATTCGTGTAAATAAAATTATTGAGGCTCAACTACGTATTGCACCGACACAATGGATGTGGTTTCACCGTAGATTCAAAACTCGAGCAGAAGGTTACGAAAAAATCTATTAGAAAAAATTAAAACCCGAGTTTCGCATCCTGCAAAACTCGGGCAAATGAGGTTGTGCTTTCACATCTTTGTTATTATCTTGCTTCCGTAGCAGGCATCATATCCATAATGCATTTTCCATCTCAGCGTCGCTATCCTTAAACGGAAATCCATTCCTGCGTCCATGTGCTGATGTATTTAGAATAAATCTTTTAAGTAGATTAGAACATTCGTTATGGACCTAAATCCCTGTACGTTATGGCTTACAATACTCCTTGTCTACTTTCCTTTTCCATCGCTTGTTTATGAGGTTGTGCTAACTCATCCACAACAATTTTTTCTTCTTTTTCAGCCTTTTCTATACCGTCTTGAATCGCCTCTTTCGCCTCTTGCTCATCATCAGCCGTTTGCTCCAACTCTTGTTGCTGTTGTTCAAAAATACGACCCGTTTGTAAAACAACATAAATTGGAAAATGATCTGAACCAATATGTGCCAATCTTTTCATATCAACCAAAGCAAAATCTGTACTGTGGAAAATGTGATCGAGTGACCATCTTAATAGTGGATAATCGGCATGAAAGGTATTCATGAAATAACGACCAACACGAGGATCTAATAAACCGCTGATTCTCTGAAAAAGACGCGTTGTTCGTGACCATGCCACATCATTTAAATCCCCCATCACGATGCAACTCTGATCGAGGTCTTTAATTTGGTCACCTACAATTAATAATTCTGCATCTCTTAAAGTCGAGTCTTTAGCTTCCGTTGGACTCGGAGGCTTAGGATGCAAGCAATATAGCTGCACTCTCAGGCCAGAAGACAAGGTTAAAGTCGTATGAATGGAAGGGATCTCATCACTTAAGATAAATTTCACTTCTGTATCGTGCAATGGCAAGCGGCTATATAGATGCATACCATATAAGTTATCTAAAGGTACGGGCACGCGATAAGGATAATCTTGTTCAATGTTAACTAACGCATTTTGCCAACTTGAATCTGACTCTAATGTCAGCACAACATCAGGTTTTAATGTGTCTATATGCTCAAGTAATAAATGATATTTATCATTTGGCGTCAATACATTGGCAACCAGCAATGAGATTTGCTGGTTTTCATTGATTTGCTCAGGCTTAACTTTTTGAACTTGTTTTTTCCAAATCGGGGTATATGGTAGAACCATTTTCAACTGATAAGCGATTGCTGCGACCAATCCAACAAACAACAACTCGGTAGTCAAGGTCCATTCGGGAATGGCAAATAACATGGCAAAAAAGGCGAAGAGACCGAGTGCCAGAATCTGTAAACGCGGAAAGTCCGCACCTCTAAACCACCACTCATCTCTGGGGATTAATGACCAAAACGAAAGCCATATAACCAATACTGCACAAATCTGAATCCATATCATGTTCATTTTTCTCGTGGGGATGTCTTAGATTCTCAATAAAGTTATGGCTTTATCAATTTTCTATCTAATACAAACAAATTATTTCACTCAATTAAATTATCGTTTTATTTACGTAAAGCTTGCAGTTGTGGTCGCTTTTGATACACTCAAACCCCTTAAAAGTTTTTTGAAATACCGAGGCACAATGACATGAAAGTAGGTCTGGTCGGTTGGCGTGGGATGGTGGGTTCTGTCCTTATGCAACGTATGGTTGAAGAGAATGATTTTGCTCATATTGAGCCATTCTATTTTTCTACCAGTAATGCAGGTGGCGAAGCGCCTTCATTTGGTGGTAAGACTGCCCCAGCACTTATGGATGCTTCAGACATTAAGAGTCTGAAACAAATGGATGTCATTTTAACCTGCCAAGGTGGTGACTATACCTCTGATGTATTCCCGAAACTCAAAGCTGAAGGTTGGGATGGTTATTGGATTGATGCTGCGTCTACCCTTCGTATGGCGGATGATGCAATCATCGTACTTGACCCAGTAAACTTAAATGTGATTAAAGATGGTTTAGTCAACGGAACTAAAACTTTCGTTGGTGGTAACTGTACAGTTTCACTTATGTTGATGGGTTTAGGTTCACTTTTCCAAAATAATTTGGTTGAGTGGGCTACCTCAATGACTTACCAAGCAGCTTCTGGTGCTGGTGCGCAAAACATGCGTGAACTCATCACGGGTATGGGCTATTTGTACAACAATACTAAAGAATTACTAGATGATCCAAAATCTGCGATTCTTGATATTGATCGTCAAATTGCTGACTTACAACGTGGTGAAGGTTTCCCTAAAGCAAACTTTGGCGTGCCACTCGCTGGTTCATTGATTCCATACATCGACAAACAACTCGAAAGTGGTCAATCAAAAGAAGAGTGGAAAGGTCAAGTTGAAACTAATAAAATCTTGGGTAATCAACAAATCGTTCCAATTGATGGTCACTGTGTTCGTATCGGTGCAATGCGTTGCCACTCACAAGCAATCACTTTAAAGTTGAAAAAAGATGTTGCGCTTGATGAAATTGAAGACATGATTCGTAACTCTAGCCAATGGGCTAAAGTGGTTCCAAATACTCGTGAAGCTTCAATGACTGACCTGACGCCTGTTGCAGTAACAGGTACTTTAACTGTTCCTGTAGGTCGTTTACGCAAGCTAAATATGGGTAAAGAATATTTAGGTGCATTTACAGTAGGCGATCAGCTACTTTGGGGTGCTGCTGAACCTTTACGCCGTATGCTTCGTATTTTAGTTGAATACAAGAACGCTTAAGCAAAAACACCTAAAAATCAAAAGCCGATCACACTTGATCGGCTTTTTTATGTTTTCACTTTTGAAGAATTTACAATTCATTTACATCACGTTAATGTATACTTTTACACGACTATAACATCACTTTTTCATGGATCGAGATGACTGTTTATAACAAATTAAAAATTGCCATTTTAGCCATATTTTCTTCGCAACATCTTTACGCAATTACACTCGATCCGTTGCAAGTTCAATCTGCGCCTGGCGAATTACTTTACGCTGAGATGAGTTTTCATCAAGCAGACACGAACTCAAAACTAGAAGTGAGTTTAGCTACGCCTGAAGATTTAATGATGATTGGTGCAGCACACCAACCACCATCTGGTTTAAATTTTTTTACAAGACGTAATAGCCAAGGCGAAGGAACGATTGTTATTACTTCCACACGCCCAATGACTGAAGCTGAATTAAATATTATTTTAAAAATTCAGGAAGGTAGCGCATCACATTTAAAACATATCCGACAGCCTATTCGTAGATCTGTTGATCCTGTTTTAGCTAAATCAATTGCCGAAAAACCGCTTACACCTAAGTTTATTGTGAGTGAAAAAGATATCGCATTAAACTTACCAGTGAGTACTCGATTTAATGCCAATGCATCTGAGTCAAAAGAGCAAAGTTTAAAACAAGAAACTTTGCTGAATGCACCATATAAACTTCCCCCTGTTTTAAATAATGATGATTCTTCAGTAAATGCTGAAGCTATTTCAATTGCACCACAACCAAGTGCACAGCCAAATACGTTACAACAAACAGCCTCAGCAAATAATAACGTCAATGCTGAACAAGTTGCTCAAGCTCCTGCACCTTCGAAAGTCGTTGAGTCTTCGCAAACACCACCGACGGATCTCAATAGTGAAAAAACGATTGCTCGTCAGGACATGAAAAAGGTGGAAACAACACCAACTCAACAACCTAACAAAACTCAGCAGGCAAAAGTCAAAGCACCTGAGCAGAAAAAACTAAATTCTGAAAAAAACCAACAACACGTAGTTCAACGCAATGAGTCTCTGTGGAGTATTGCACAGCAAATCGCAAGTCAGACTCAACAGCCAGTAACACAAGTCATGTCTCAAATTAAAAAACAAAACGAACATGCATTTATTGGGGGTAATCAAAATAGAATACGCCAAGGTTCACGTTTAAACTTTAATCTAAGCAATATTCCAAGTCGTCCAGCACAAAATGCTAATCAGCTTGCAGCACAAACCACAACTGTACCTAATGGACGTACCAAATACCGTTTACAACAAGCTGAAATGTCTCTAGTTGCCGAGAGTAATCAAGATTCCAGCACAGGAAGTGCGAAGAAGGACACATTACAACAAAAAACCAGTGCTGATTTATCATTAAAAGTTATGACAGCAAGGGAAAAAACCGTTACATTACAACGAAACGTGACTCAGTTAGAGTTGGCATTGCGTCAAAAGGAACAGCGTATCCAGCTATTAAATGCTCGACTGGCTGAATTACAAGAGCAACTAAAAGCTCAACAGGAAACTAAAAAGCCAACACGCTAGGTTACGAGAAGATTCTCATAAATTTACACTAAAAGCTGCTCTAATCTTTAAGGGGTGAAGATCATGTCAACTATCATCATTGTATTGTTAGTTATTGTATTAGTCGTTGCGATCGTTTTAAAAAAACGTGCTGACAATGAAAATACAGCAACTCCTAAAAAAGGAGGTGCAGCCAAACCTCAAAAGAAAGCAGCATCAAAAAAAGTTGCGACCAAATCAACACCTATTGCTGAAGTCGAAACACAACAACAGACAAATAAAGTTCAAGCCAGTACACCTGTACCAACACAACTGAAAGAAAAGATTGAGCAACTTATTCTTGCTAATAACTTCCAAGCTGCTGAAGCTCAAATCAATCAGGCACTTAAAACAGATGATTCTCAGCATGACTTATATATCTTATTGTTAGATCTTCACATCGCTCAAAAAGATGATTTTGCAATTAATCAGTTGATTAAACATTTACAAGATTTAGAACTAAATTCACTGATCCAAACTGCACTGGACAAGAAAAAAGAATACGAAAGCAATAAACCTTCAGATGCTTTAGAATTTCATTCTAGCAAAGGCCATTTTGGTCAAACATCAACTATTATTGAAACTCCTGTACAAGATAATTCAGCAGATTTTGATGCATTGGTTGCTTCACCTAGCCCAGCTGAATCATTTGATCAACTTCAAACGGAAGTTACACCGCCTCCAGTTGAAGAGCCAAAAATAGAAGCTGAACCTACTCCTGAAGTTAAACCTTTAGATTTTAGTTTTTCTTTTGAACAAAAAGAAACTGCTGAACCTGCAATAGAGATTGAAACCAAATCCTCGCCTGAACCTGAATTAACAGAATCAAAAGATCAAGCCCCTCTTGAATTTTCTTTCAACCTCGAACCTACAACCTCACCTACTGTCACTGAACAGGAAGTCAAAGTTGAAGAAACCAAATCTGGTCTAGATTTTAGTTTTGCTGATCTTGAACTAAAAACACCTGAACCTGAAACAAAAACTGAAGCACCAATTCATTTAGATTTAGACTTCAATCAACCTGAAGTTAAGCTTGAAGAACAGCCAGTCTTTGACAAAACGGCATTTACATTTGAGATTAACGAACCGACAACGGCTGAAGAAACTCAACCTGAACTCATCACACCAGTCTCTCAAACAGCACCTGCTCTTTCAACTAACGATCCTTTAATGCAATCTTTTCCAGATTTGCAAACTATGGACGAAGCTCAACTTAATCTTGATCTAGCAGAACAATATATTGAATTAGGTGCTTATGAATCTGCGCGAGTTATATTGCAGACCAATCAATCACTTTTTAATCAAGATCAACAACAATACGTAGAAAAGTTACTGAATAAAATAGCTTCCTAAATTTGATCAGTCTAATATAAGCAGTCTCTCGGACTGCTTTTTTTATGATGAAAAAAATTGCTTTGATCTACATGGGTGGTACGTTTGGCTGTGTCGGTAATCCGTTAATGCCAATGCCTGAAAATGAGTTTATTCCCTTACTTGAAAAAGTCATTCCACCCCATCTTGACGTTGATTGTTTTGCAGCACCTAGTATAAAAGACAGTAGTGCTTGTACGGCTGTAGATTGGCTGAAGCTTATTCAGCAAATTCAAGACCTTCAACTCAAAAACTATCAACATTTTGTCATCATTCATGGCACTGACACGCTCAGTTATGCTGCAGCGACACTTGCACGTTTCTTGGGACAGTCATCTCATATTATGATTACGGGTAGTCAATATCCTTTACTTAATATTGAAGGGAATGACACTCGAGAATTTACTGATGCTCTCGGGAATCTAAATTTAGCACTTGAGCAGGTACTTAGCCTTCCTGTCGGTACCTATTTAGCATTTCATCAACATATTTTCCATGCGCAAACTGTTCTCAAAGTACATACGACTGAATTAGATGCTTTTGCAGGCGTTGATGCACATCAATCATGCCAAACTTCTATCGAAAATTTTATCGTTCAAGCTGAACATATAGAACGTGCCTCATCATTAACCGTACTGAATTTAATGTTGCAGCCAATCGCAAAAGAACAACTTGCTGCTCAACTCGAAAATTTAATTAAAAACCCACCACACTTCTTGATATTACAAGGGTTTGGAACAGGAAATATTGCAACCAATTCCGAATTATTGAATTTATTCGGAGCATTATATGAACGAGGTTGTGTCGTCATTATTAGTTCACAAGTCGTATTTGGTAAACTTGATCAACGATACGCTGTGAGTTCTTGGATTGAAAATGCCAAAGTATTAATCAATGATTGTCATAGTCATGCGGATTTATATGCAAAAGCATTGCAAATGTATTTAAAATACCCGACTCATGTTCAATGGTTTGAACATTGGAATACACACTAAGATTGAGGTTTAAGCATGCAACGTTACGCGATCGGTATTGAATTTTGTGGTACTCAATACCGTGGTTGGCAAACTCAACAAGCAGGCGTTGTAAGTGTGCAAGAAACCATCGAAAAGGTACTCAGTAAAATCGCCGACCACCCTGTCATTCTTCATGCTGCTGGACGGACTGATGCTGGCGTTCATGCAACCAATATGGTCGCACATTTCGATACCACGGCCATTCGTCCCGAACGTGGATGGCTTATGGGAGCAAATAGCCAACTCCCAAAAGACATTTCTATTCAGTGGATCAAATGCATGGATGAAAATTTTCATGCACGTTTTAAAGCAATGGCTCGTCGTTATCGTTATGTAGTATATAACGCCCCCACTCGTCCTGCTTTACTCCACAAGCAAGTAACGCATCTATACCAAGAATTAGATGTGCAAAAAATGATTAAAGCTGCTGCGAAATTTGAAGGCACTCACAATTTTGAGTCATTCAGAGCTGCCGCATGCCAATCCAATCAACCTGTACGACATGTAAAGCATTGTCGTTTATTTGAACATGGTCGCTATTTAGTTTTAGATATTCAAGCCGATGGTTTCTTACACCACATGGTTCGAAATATCATGGGGTGCTTACTTGAGATCGGGCAAGGAATGTATGAGATTGACCATATAGACACAATGTTTGCTGCCGAAGATCGTCGCGCAGCAGGGATTACTGCTCCCGCAGATGGTCTTTATTTTATCCAATCTTATTACCCAGATCAGTTTGATTTACCTCAGCTGCCACTCGGACCTCACTGGTTAAATTTACCCGAATAAAAAAAGCCCTCTTCTTGAGGGCTTTTTCTGATTCAAAAGATTAACGCTGTTTTCTTTTACGATACTCAACAGGGGTTTCATTCGTCCAGCGTTTGAATGCACGATAGAATGTACTTGGTTCTGAAAAGCCTGTTAAATAAACAATTCTTTCAACACTTTCATTGGTATTCGCCAAAAGTTTTTTCGCCAAACGACAACGATAATCTGAGAGGATTTGCTGAAAACTGGTATTCGCCTCGCTAAGCTGAGTTCTTAAACGACGCGGTGTAATGTTGAGCTGGGCTGCAACGGTTTCTAAAGTTGTCTCACCGCTTTCCAATGTTGAGCCAATTGCACGACGTACTTCACCCACCAGATCATAGCGAGCTAATTCTTGTAACTTCTCAATCGCAAGTTGCTCGTGTAGTTGTAATAATTCTGGTTCGGCCTGCCATAGTGGATAATCAAGCACAGCCATATCAAAATAAAGACGTGTTTCTTTCTGACCTAAACTGACAGGGCAGCCATACACTCTGAAATACTCATCATCATCAGCGCCTTCATTGAAATTGAAATCAATGAAGATCGGCTGAAATTGTCCTTCGGTAATGAACTTGAAGAAGCGCAAAATACCTGACATCGCACATTCAGAAAAATGACGATTGACTAAATTATCAGGCCAATATTGTTCACCATTGCTTAAATAGCAACGACCATCTTCTATGACTAACTTCGCATCAAACGCATCACTTATCAGACGTTGATAGGCTAAGGCACGTTTAAGCCCTTCACCAAACGTTTCACTACTGATAAATAAGTGTTCAATGACTTGACCACGATATAATGGAAGATGCTCACCTAAATGCAGACCAATATCTGGATCATTACTCACTTCCTGTGCTGCGATCCAAAATGCATTTTGAGCACTTAAAGGGGTTCTGGCATTGGTATCAACTTGATTTAGAGCAACACCTGCTTTTGTTAAAATCTCTTCAGTAGGTAATCCTGCTTTACGAATTGCCTGATAACCAAAGCGCAATACAACCGATGCATCTGTTAACTGACCCACGCAGTGCCCTTCCCTGTAGATACTTTATTATGACAATAAGCGATGATTTTAGATTAACGTTGATTGACCAAACTGACAACACTATTCTGCTTCTTTTGTTAAAAAAAAATACAGATTGTTAGACAGTTTTCTCAAAATAAACGTTGCAGCCTTTGCTAAGCCAGCGTCTTGTAAATTTTAAATAAATTGACTATAATTTGCGCCTTTCCAATTTGATCATCAGGTAGGCCATGGCCAATAAAGAGGAACTCATTGAGTTCGAAGGCGTTGTCACCGAAACGCTTCCTAATACGATGTTCCGTGTACGTTTAGAAAACGGTCACGAAGTTATTGCTCACATTTCTGGTAAAATGCGTAAACACTATATCCGTATTTTAACAGGTGACAGTGTTAAAGTTGAAATGACACCTTATGACTTAACTAAGGGTCGTATCACGTACCGTGCACGCTAAGATTAGTGAATGCAAAAAAGCCACATGATTTGTGGCTTTTTTTATATCTATAAATTGCGCTATTCACTCAACCGTGTAGTTTTACAGCCTACTGTCTGACATTCACGTAAACGCTCTAATATCCAATGATTGCGCTCTTGTGTCGTTGATAAGCGACATTGTACATCTACAGAAACTTGCTGATCATCAGTACATTCAGCATCTCTATAGCGAATCCAAGCAAGTTGTGACTTTTTCAAAATTTTTTGTTGTGTTTCATCTAATTTCTGACGTAATTGCTGGTAGTTCTTATTCAAATCTGCATCAGCACTCGCATAAATCTTATTGGTACAATAAATATCATCATAGGTATTCCGAGCTTTATCACAATTATTTGCCATCGCGAATGTTGATGCCACCCCCAAAATTAAACCTAAGATGATCTTATACATGAATTCTTTCCAAACAATTTATTATCCAAATATCTAAGCATATTTCGCAAGAATTGAACATTGCCGACCGATAGACGAGTTTGTATATTTTTGTTTAATGGTTTTAAATAGATAGATGATCATTCATTTAAATACTTGCTCAATAAAGGATGACTTATGCAGTATTACAAGCTATGGATATTAGCAGTATTTATTTTATTACAAGCATGTACCACACCAAATTGGAGATCGGTACAGCTTCAAGATTATTTACAACCCTATATCGGTCAACCAGCAAGCAACATTCAACAAAACTTGAATCTTAGAGAGTTAGGTTTTCAAACATTAAAAGCACCTAAAAAAACCGATGAATATTTAATATTTACGGTGCTACGTCCAATCAACATTCCTGTACCTATAACACAAAGTATAGGTGGAATAGGACCAACCATGACTGGTACTCGATTAGGATCAATAACAACAAGTCAGCAATCCTATGATGTTAATTTTTACTGTCATATTATTTTTGAATTAGATCAGCAACAAATTGCTCGTTCAATACGTTATGAAGGTAAGGCGTGCTAGCAAAAATTTGCAATAAAAAACGTAGCGCAAGCTACGTTTTTTATTGAGTTCGATACCGAATTAGTTGAGCGCCGAAACTAAAGCCTCACCCATCGCATCTGTTCCAACTTTTGTCATCCCTTCAGACATAATATCTGCTGTACGTAGGCCTTGATCTAAAACTTGACCTACAGCATCTTCTATTGCTTTCGCAGCAGCTTCTTCACGGAATGTGTAACGCAACATCATTGCAACTGAGAGCACTGTTGCAAGCGGATTCGCAACATTTTGACCTGCGATATCAGGTGCTGAACCATGACATGGTTCGTACATCCCCTTACCATTTTCATCTAAAGATGCTGATGGCAACATCCCGATCGAACCAGTAAGCATAGCGGCTTCGTCAGACAAGATATCGCCGAATAAATTACCAGTCACAATAACATCAAACTGTTTAGGAGCACGTACCAATTGCATTGCAGCATTATCAACATACATATGAGACAGTTGAATATTTGAATACTGCGCTTGCTGTAAATCAGTGACGGTTTGCTTCCACAATTCAGTGACTTCTAGCACATTAGCTTTATCTACTGAACAAACTTTACCACCACGTAATCCAGCTAATTCGAATGCAACTTTAGCAATACGCTTAATTTCGCTTTCTGAATAAATATCGGTGTTATAACCTTGTTTCTCACCGTTTTCTAACTCACGGATACCACGAGGCTGACCAAAATAAATACCACCCGTTAATTCACGTACAATCAGAATATCTAAACCTGCAACGATTTCTGGTTTCAAGCTAGATGCATCTGCCAATTGTGGATACAAAATCGCTGGACGCAAGTTAGCAAATAAATTGAGTTCACTACGGATTTTTAACAAACCACGTTCAGGACGAATCGAACGCTCAATGCTATCCCACTTAGGACCGCCTACAGCACCCAACAAAATAGCATCTGCTTTTTTAGCCTGTTCACTTGTTACAGCTGGATATGGTTCACCATGTGCATCAATTGCAGAACCACCGAGCAATCCATGTTCCCATGTTAAACCTAAGTTAAATTTATCATTGACCTTAGTTAATACTTTTTCAGCTGCACCAACGATTTCAGGACCAATTCCATCACCCGCTAGAATTAAAATATGCTTAGACATCTATTTTTCCAGTTTCATGTAAGCAGTTACGACACTGCACGTCGATTAAATTTTCTTTTCTACAAACTCACCCAATCCCGTACTGACATCAAATGGACGACAGAAACGGCGGATTGTTCGTTGCTCTTGTAGTAAATCCACACATAAAGGTTCAGGCACAGAAACTTTTAACAAGCTACCTGACTGATGTACTCTATCTCGGTACATTTTGAAGGTATAGCGATGGTTAGACTTAAACGCATGAATCACATGAAAGGTTTCGGCACGGTCTGGTGAAATAGGATAATAACGAATCACTACTTCATATTGTTTAGCAGGCACGCTGAGATAAACTTGTTGCTTCCGACTAAACACTGGACCATGTAACCGAACGATTCCTTTTTCCATTGCTTGTGAGCTAATACGACGTGATTTGGGATCCATCACGACAATATCACCTAGTCGTTCAAACTCACAGTTATCAACACCTGAACAATATAAAGTTGCATTTTCCGCTTTGTCTTCTAGTGCATTTTGCGCAATACGAACTTGATCAACTACATTTGGTGCATTCTGACACGCAGTTAAAGTCGTACCGACAAATAAACACAGCAAACTACTGCGAGCGAATTTTCTTTTCATTATTCAAGCCCAGTCCTCATTTCATGCAAACATGCAAGCAAATTGTATTCGCTTGCATGTTAACAAGAGTTCAATCACCGCGCTATGGTTATGTTCAAAATGTCTCCAAGACATCGCTTCATATTTACATTTAAATAATATAAATAGTTAAGCTTGGATCTCTTGAAACACCCATGGGCGTTGTTGTTTTGCCTTTTCTTCGTAACGACGAATATCATCGGCAGCTTGTAATGTTAAACCAATATCATCCAAACCATTTAATAAGCAGTGCTTACGGAATGGATCAATTTCAAACTTAAACGCCTCTCCATTCGGAGTACGTACTTCTTGTGCAGCTAAATCAATTGTAAGTTGATAAGCTTCTGTTTCAGCACACTCTTTAAATAACTGATCAACAATCTCTTCAGACAAGATCACGGGCAACATGCCATTTTTGAAACAGTTATTAAAGAAAATATCTGCAAAACTTGGCGCAATTACAGTACGGAAACCATATTCATTTAATGCCCAAGGCGCGTGTTCACGGCTAGAACCACAACCGAAATTAGTACGAGCCAATAGAATTGTTGAACCTTGATAGCGCGGTTTATTTAAAACAAAATCTGGATTCTTAGGACGTTTACTAATGTCCTGCCCCAAATAACCTTCGTCCAAATAACGCAACTCATCAAATAAGTTATCGCCAAAACCTGTGCGCTTAATTGACTTCAAAAACTGTTTTGGAATAATCAAATCCGTATCGACATTGGCACGATCTAAAGGTGCAACAATACCTTGTTCTACAGTGTATTTTTCCATAATTTAGCTCCTTTAGAATGAACGAACATCAACAAAATGACCTGCAATTGCTGCCGCTGCTGCCATTGCTGGACTAACCAAATGAGTACGTCCACCATTACCTTGACGACCTTCAAAATTACGATTTGAAGTCGATGCACAATGTTCACCTGGTTGCAATTTATCAGCATTCATCGCTAAGCACATTGAGCAACCTGGTTCACGCCATTCAAAACCTGCTTCCAAGAAAATCTGATCTAAACCTTCTTGTTCTGCTTGTTGTTTGACTAAGCCAGATCCAGGAACAATCATCGCCTGTTTAATGCTAGCAGCAACTTTACGACCTTTGACAACTTCAGCAGCCGCACGAATATCTTCGATACGTGAGTTTGTACAAGAACCAATAAACACTCGATCTAATTGGATATCTGCCAATGCTTGACCTGCATTTAAGCCCATATATTGATATGCACGTGTCCAATCATTACGTTGCACGTCATCTTTAGCTTGCTCTAAAGTCGGTACTGCTTGTGATACAGGAATAACCATTTCTGGTGAAGTTCCCCAAGACACTTGCGGTTCAATTTCTGCACCGTTTAATTCAACAACAGCATCAAACACTGCATCTGCATCAGAATGCAAAGTATTCCAGTATGCAACTGCTTGATCCCATTGCTCTGCTTGAGGTGCGTAGTTACGACCTTTTACATATTCAATGGTTTTATCATCGACAGCAACCATACCCACGCGTGCGCCAGCCTCAATCGCCATATTACAAACTGTCATACGACCTTCAATCGACATATCACGGAATACTTGACCACCAAATTCGATTGCGTAACCTGTGCCACCCGCTGTACCGATTTTACCAATAATCGCTAAAACCACGTCTTTTGGAGTTACACCTTTACCTAATACACCGTCAACACGAACAAGCATATTCTTCGATTTTTTCTGTACCAAGCATTGAGTCGCTAAAACATGCTCAACTTCAGATGTCCCGATGCCATGTGCTAAACAACCAAATGCACCATGCGTAGCCGTGTGAGAATCACCACACACAACAGTCATACCAGGTAATGTTAAACCTTGCTCTGGACCAACAACATGTGCGATACCTTGACGGATATCATTAATACCAAATTCAACGATATTAAAGGTCTTACAGTTATCATCTAAGGTTTGAACTTGGATACGAGAAGTATCGTCTTCAATCCCTGCAATGCCTTGTTCACGCTCTTTTTTAGAGGTCGGTACATTGTGGTCAGGTGTTGCGACATTGGCACTTAAACGCCATGGTTGACGTCCTGCAAGCTGTAAACCTTCAAATGCTTGTGGACTAGTCACTTCATGTAATAAATGACGATCAATGTAAATTAAACACGATCCATCATCACGCTCAGTGACTAAATGATCATCCCATAATTTGTCATATAATGTTTTGCCTGCCATGTCTTCGCTCTCCGTGGTGCTTGCCATAGGACTGGGTATTTGTAATCTTAGCTTGATTATAACAACCGTTTCATATAAATCTAATTTATCATTTTTATAAATTAACAAACTTTTAGGAATGATTTAATTCCACCAAAGCCTTGAATGGATAATAATGTTTTGTTCTTTATGAATAGGTAAATTAAGCCATTGGACAATACTCCGATAACTTTGAAAAAAATGATCAAATTGCATTCTGGCCTCTGATTCGTTTATACACTGCACTGAAGCAATACGCCCTGTATCCACTTCTGGCCCATCTTCTGATTTCATTAATTCTAATGCAATCAGAATAATAGGCTTATATTTTCCCCTTCGATCATATAAAGGATAACAATGAATCGCACAACGTACATATCCTACACCTATCATCTCCTTCTTTTTATTATTGAACTCCATAGAAATCTTTCGATGAATGTCTTGTTTTAGTTTCACTCTCACTACTTTTTGGGAGTTAAAACATGCAAAAATAATCGTAAAAAATGCAAGCAGAATTGGTACTAAAATCATTAATGCTGCGCCTAATGATGAGTTTAGATTTAATTTCTGAGTTAGCCACACCATAAATACAAAATATATAATTGGCCCGATAAAAATCATAGCCATTAGAGCTGACGAAATACTTGTTTCATTAAGTAAATATTCCTTTTTTGTTTTATAAGAAAGTATGTTACCCCTAGAGGCTTCTATGTGTGATATGTATTGGTTCACTCTATTTTCCTTATTTATTAGGTAACAATTTGATATCTATGACATATTCTTTCATTCGATACCAATATTTTTCTTTTCCAATCCTTTTATAATCAATATTTTGTAGCATAGGCATCTTAAATAATTCACTACGTAATTGATAAGCATCATAATCGCCTTGCCAAGTTTTCACATAAACCATCCAACCTAATGCAATACATACAAGCACAAAAAAGGCAAATACCATCCCTAGGAAAAAACCTGCAATAGAATGTAAGCCCAACCAAGTTACAATCATTACCAGTCCTGATACATTCAAAACCCATCTCGGGATGTCTTGGTTTTCATTTACCCGAGGTGCTTTCGGATGTAAAAATGGTGCAATATGTAAAATATTTTTTGAGCTTAACAGTGCTAAAACCTCGTAGCACTTTTCATCTTGTTTTTTTAAGATCACTACTTCAACAATATCATTTTCATAGAAAGTACAATCTGTAAAACCACCTTTCAATGGATATCCATCTATGTATGCTAAAAAATGACTAACTTCAAAATAATAAGATTGATTTATTAAACTAGAATTCGCCTTATACCAATGAAAAGGTTTTTTCCCCATATGTCGAATATCGCTAATCTTTCCTTTTATTTGTAATAATTCTGAATCAAATGGTAATCCTCCCATAAATAACCGAAGTTAAAAGTAGAGGTTAAGCAGCCATTAGAGGTGGCTTTCCTTTGTTAGCTTGATGTGGTCTTTCATGGTTGTAATGCCACAACCAGTTTGTTGCATAATC
>Ga0247720_100157_pt1 | contig 31622 bp, 29 predicted proteins | sample MSEWel2015_12_15_FD_189078 | JGI IMG/M metagenome (GOLD analysis project Ga0247720, IMG submission 189078) | Subsurface sediment microbial communities from gas well in West Virginia, United States - MSEEL Well Study Marcellus 3H_2015_12_15 | ecosystem: Environmental > Terrestrial > Deep... | reverse complement strand
ACCCATAAAAAAAGCGCCATACTGTCTGGATATCCAGTAGTATAGCGCTTTCGTCGGCCTTGTCACCCAAGCCAGCACCACTTAAGGTAAACGGCTTGGCTCCCGCCGGCTTTTTTCGTCCGTTGCCGGGTTTCAGAGCCGGGTTAGAGGTAGTCGCGCTTGTGTTTGAATTCGCACAGATCCTCGATAATGCAGGCCCCGCATTTGGGCTTACGGGCGGTACAGGTATAGCGCCCATGAAGGATCAGCCAGTGATGGGCGTCCAGCAGAAACTCTTTCGGTACCAGCCGCATCAACCGCTGCTCCACTTCCAGAACGTTCTTTCCCGGGGCGATGCCGGTCCGGTTCGAAACCCGGAAGATATGGGTGTCCACGGCCATCGCCATATGGCCAAAGGCAGTATTGAGGACCACATTGGCGGTCTTGCGGCCAACCCCCGGCAGGGCCTCAAGATCTTCCCGGCTTTGTGGTACCTGGCCGCCGTGCTTTTCCACAAGAATGCGGCAGGTCTTGATCACATTCTCGGCCTTGCTGTTAAAAAGGCCAATGGTTTTGATGTAGTCCTTGAGCCCGTCAACACCCAGAGCCAGTAAGGCTTCCGGGGTGCTGGCTACCGGGAACAGTTTATCGGTGGCCTTGTTGACACCAACGTCGGTTGCCTGGGCAGACAAGATGACGGCAACAAGCAACTCGAAGGGGTTTGAGTAGTTCAGTTCCGTGGTCGGGTTGGGATTGGCGTCCCGCAGCCTGGTAAAAATCTCAATTCGTTTCTGTTTGTTCATCAGCTCTCAGTTATCTGCAACCCGATATTCAGGAGACGTTGCCGGTAACCCGGACCCGCTTACTTCCGGCGGCAACCGGTGCCGGTTCGCTCACCTTGCGGCGTTCGGCGAGATGATTGTCGATACCATTCTTGAGTGCGATCAGCACGCCCAGGCCAATAAAGGCGCCGGGAGGCAGGATCATGAACAGCATGTCCGGGTAGTTTTCGAACGGCCGGACGACCCAGTCAGCTGCCCCCGGGCCAAACAGCAGGTTCATGTCGACAAACAGGCTGCCCTGGCCGATGAGTTCCCGCATACCTCCCAGAACCACCAGGACAGCCAGAAAGCCGATTCCCATCATGGCGCCATCCAGCAGGGCGGGGACCGGCGGATTCCTGGAAGCAAAAGCATCAGCCCGGCCCAGAATCGAGCAGTTGGTCACGATCAGCGGTATGAAAATGCCGAGTATCTGGTATAGCTCGTAGGTGAACGCCTGCATCAGCAGTTCGGCACAGGTTACGAACGAGGCGATAATCATGACAAAAGCTGGCAACCGCACGGATTCACTGACGAAGTTGCGAATCAAGGACACCGCAAAGTTGGAGCCCATGAGCACCATCAGGGTTGCCACGCCCAGGCCAATGGCATTGACAACGGTGCTGGTAACAGCCAGCAGCGGACACAGCCCGAGCACCTGCACCAGGGCCGGATTGTTGTCCCAGAGCCCGTCCCGGACAATTTCGCTGGAAGATTTGGTCGCCATATTCAGGAATGCTCCGTATTGGCCGATTCGCCGGCAATCGCTTCCGGTTTGAGGGCTTCATCTCTCGGGGATGGCGCTTCGTTGAGACGCTCCCGGATTACCTGGCGATTCTCTCGAAAATAGATCAGCGCTTTCTGTACAGCCTTTACCACCGCCCGCGGGGTGATCGTAGCGCCGGTGAACTGGTCAAACACGCCGCCGTTTTTCTTCACGTTCCACTCCCGATGAGGTGGCTGGCCCAGAGAGCGACCTTCGAAGGTTTTGATCCAGTCGGACTTTTTGGTCTCAATGCGGTCACCCAGCCCGGGCGTTTCCTTGTGGCTGGTTACCCGAACACCGAGAATGGTGCCCTGCATGTCTACACCCACCAGCAGGTGGATTTTCCCGGAGTAGCCGTCCGGTGCGACTATGGGCATGATCATACCAACTGGCTGGCCGTTCTTCCGGGCTACCCAGACGGTGAGCGGGCCGGGCTGGCTCAGACGGTCACTGGCCGGGAGCTTGACGGTATCCCTGAGCATATCATTGGTGTGCTGGCTTTCCGGAATAATCTCGAACAATGCCTCAGCTTCCGCGCGTGCGGCCTGCTCTTCGATCCGCGCCTCTGTGGCGACCTGGGTCACTGCAATGGTGCCACCGGTTATGACGGCGAACAAGCCGAGACCGATGGCACTGCGACGCATGGACTGTACGATGGCGGCCATGGTTTATCCCTGATTGCCCGGCACACCCCTGCGGGGCTTGTGATGGCCATAAGTCCGCGGCGGTGTGTAGTGATCGATAAATGGAACGGCAAAGTTCATCAGCAGGACGCTGAAGGCAACAGCGTCCGGATAGTTGCCCCAGGTGCGAATGAGGTAGATCAGAATGCCGATTCCGGCCCCATAGATCAGCTTTCCCTGGTGGCTGGTAGCCGCGGATACCGGGTCGGTGGCAATAAAAAACGCCCCGAGCATGGTACCGCCGGCCAGCAGGTGGAGAGAGACTGGCACGTACAGATCCGAATTGCTGCCAAAGGCCAGACTCATCACAACCAGACCGCCAAGAAATCCTGCCGGAATATGCCAGCTGATGATGCGTAGACCGATGAGCAGGAGACCTCCGGCCAGGAATGCCGCATTGACCCATTCCCAGCCTTTGGCGATACCCTCACCAAAGGTCGGGTGGTTAAGGACCTCGGCTGCGGTATGGGTGGTGATCTTGTGCTTGTATTCATCGAGCGGGGTTGCCATGGTCCAGCCGTCGACCGCTGTTTGCTGGCCGGAGGCAATGGTCGCCAGCGTCTCTCCAAAGCCGGGTGCACCGTTCCAGAGCATGGCCGGTTCTGCCCAGTTGGTTGTCATGGCAACGGGAAACGACACCAGTACCAGTGCATAACCCACCATGGCCGGATTGAACGGATTCGAGCCGAGCCCTCCGTAAAGCTGCTTGGCAACAACGATGGCGGAGATGACTGCCACGGCCGAAACCCACCAGGGGGCGAATTGTGGCAGTGAAAGGCCAAGCAACAGGCCGGTAACCGCGGCGGTATTGTCCCTGATAAAGAACGCCACCGGTTTTTTCCGGAGGCGAAGCAGGGCGGCTTCCGACGCCACGGCAACGGCGACGCAGAAAACCACATTGATGAGGTTGCCCCAGCCAAAAAACAGGGTCTGGGCGAGCAGACCAGGCAGCGCTGCAATCATGACCCACAACATCACGCGGGATGTCGGGCGGGCATTGTGGGCATGAGGTGAAGACTGTTGAACGAACGCCATTGGCTGCCTGATTCCGTTTATTGAGTGGACTGGGATTCGGTGGTCGGCCGGGCCGCCAGCTTGCCTCTGGCCTCAGCCAGTGCGTGTTCGGCCCGTTTGACGCGGTCGTGGTTCTTGGCAACGGCCCGCTCCAGCTTCTCGACGTTGTCGGCCTGCTGTGCCTTGGCGTCATCGAGCATACTCTGCATGGTTTCCAGCTTGGACTGGGCCTGCGTCAGTTGTTTTTCCAGGGCCTCAATGTCAGGTTTCTCCTCTGCGGTATCGGCGACCGGTGGCTGTGGCCGGGATGCCTCGGTTTTTGCTTTCTTGCGGGCCAGGGCCTGTTCGACCAGGGCGGCCTTGGCGGATCGCTCATCAACAGCCTCGCCCTCTGCGGCAGCCTTTTCCGCTTCGGCTTTTTTCTTTGCCTGGGCTTCTGCCGCCGCCTTCGCCCGTTCCTTGCGCCTGAGTTCTTTTTCTTCCTGCTCGCGCTCAAGACGGGCCTGACGAGCTTCGAAACGCTCCCGGGCACGGTCCGCTTTCAGCTGTTCTGCCCGCTGAACACGAATTTCGCCCTTGGCAAAGCGATAGTACTGCACCAGCGGAATCGAACTCGGGCACACGTAGGAACAGGCGCCGCACTCGATGCAGTCAAACAGGTTCAGGTGCTCCGCCTTTTCAAATTCGGTGGCCTTGGCGTGCCAGAACAGTTGTTGCGGCAAAAGCTCCATGGGGCACACTTCGGCGCACTGCCCACAGCGAATGCAGGGCTGCTCCGGCGGTGGTGCCGGCAATTCGGCGGCCGTCGCGGCGATCACACAGTTGGTGGTTTTGATCACCGGCACCGCTTCTGTGGTCAGCGTGTAGCCCATCATTGGCCCGCCAAGCACAAGGCGGCTGACCACGTCCTGGTTGATACCGGCCTGCGCCAGAAAATGCTCAATCGGCGTGCCAATGAGAGCTTCGAAATTACCCGGTTCTCTGACGGCTTCCCCGGTGATGGTCACGATACGGGAAATCAGCGGTGTGCCCTCAAGCACAGCTTGCGCCACGGCAACGGCGGTTCCGATGTTCTGGCACATTACGCCGATATCGGCCGGAATTCCGGCGCTGGGAACTTCCATGCCGGTCAGTATCCGGATCAGTTGCTTCTCGCCGCCGGAGGGGTATTTGGTGGGAATCACGGCGATTTCGGTCTGGGTGCCTTCGGTAGCCTTCCGAAGTGCGGCAATGGCTTCCGGTTTATTGTCCTCAATCCCGATGACGCAACGTTCGGGGCGCAGAATCCAGGCCATGATTTTCAGGCCGGCAACTACCTCGTCGGCCTTTTCCCGCATGGTCATGTCGTCAGCGGTGATGTAGGGCTCGCATTCGGCACCGTTGAGGATGAGCGTGCTTACCTTGCGGTCCCGTGGTGGCCGGAGTTTGATGTTGGTGGGAAAGCCGGCACCACCCATTCCGGAAATACCGGCTTCGCGGATCTTCTGCAGAACCTGGTCCCGTTCCAGAGAGCGGTAATCCTTTACCGGATGTCGCGGGCACCACTGGTCTTCGCCATCCGGCTTCAGGGTAATGCACTGGTCCGCCATACCTGAAGGGTGGGGCACAGGGTAATCGGCAATACTTTCGATCACGCCGGATGTCGGCGCATGGACGGGAACCCCCATGCCCGTTTTGACATCGGCAATTTTCTGGCCCTTCAATACCCGTTCGCCCACCTGAACAACGGCTTCGGCGGGATCGCCGATGTGCTGCTGAAGTGGCAGAACCAGGTGGTCGGGCACTCCCGCGTTACGAATCGGGCGCGAGGTGGAAATGTCTTTGTGTTCCGGAGGGTGGATGCCGCCGGAAAAGTCCCAGAGTTGAGTCATCAGGCGCTGGCTCCCTGGCGATCGGTGGCAATGAGGCCGGATTTGGGCGGTGTCCAGGTCCAGGTGCGAATATCCGGTTCCACTGTCACCATGTCGATGCAATCCACCGGGCAGGGATCAACACACAGATCGCAGCCGGTGCATTCGCTTTCAATCACCGTGTGCATGTGTTTGGCGGCGCCAAGAATGGCATCCACGGGACAAGCCTGGATGCACTTGGTGCAACCGATGCACTCGTCTTCGCGAATAACCGCAACCCGTTTGACCTGTTCAACGCCATGCTCGGCATCCAGTGGTTCCGGCTCCACATCCAGGAGGTCTGCCAGTGCCTTGATGGTGGACTCGCCGCCCGGCGGACACTTGTTGATGGGGCCGCCCTCGGCAATGGATTCGGCATAGGGCCGACAGCCGGGATAGCCGCACTGGCCGCACTGGGTCTGGGGCAGAAGGGCATCAATCTGGTCGACCAGGGGGTTGCCTTCAACCTTGAATCGTTCGGCGGCAAATCCGAGCAGGCCGCCGAAAACAACGGCAAGGGCCAGAAGAACCACAACGGCAACAAGAACGCTTGTCCACATAACCTGTACTCCTAATCCTGCCAGCCGGTCAAACGCTGACCAGGCCGCCGAAGCCCAGGAAAGCCAGTGCCATCAGCCCGGCCGTCACCAGCCCGATAGCTGCACCGCGAAAGGCAACCGGCACGTCGGCCACGGCAATGCGTTCACGCATGGCAGCGAACAGCACCAGAACCATGGAAAAGCCCGCTGCTGCACCAAATCCATACAGAACCGACTCAACGAAGTTATTGTTCTTGTTGATGTTAAGGAGGGCAACGCCGAGCACCGCGCAGTTCGTGGTGATCAGCGGAAGGAAGATGCCCAGCACCCGATACAGCAGAGGGCTGGTTTTGCGTACCACCATCTCGGTGAACTGGACCACCACGGCAATCACCAGAATGAACGTGATGGTTCTCAGAAACGCCAGATCCAGCGGTTCAAGCAGGTAAGTGTAGGCAAGGTAGCTGCACACCGATGCCAGGGTCAGCACGAACGTGGTGGCCAGGGACATCCCCATGGCCGTCTCCAGTTTTCCGGATACGCCCATAAAGGGGCACAGGCCCAGGAACTGAACCAGTACAAAATTGTTCACCAGAATGGTGCTGACCAGAATCAGCAGATATTCGGTCATTTACCTTGCTCCATTGGCACCTGTCAGCGCTCTGCCTGGTTGCCCCTACATGACCCGCATGCCGGGGGTGGCGCCGGAATCCGGGGACAGGATGAAGATATCCTCACCACCGGGACCCGCCGCCAGAACCATGCCCTCGGACATGCCGAACTTCATCTTCCGCGGTTTCAGGTTAGCCACCATGACCGTCAGGCGCCCCTCAAGATCTTCCGGCTTGTAGGCTGACTTGATACCAGCAAACACGCTGCGCTCGCCATGCCCTACGTCAAGGGTGAGGCGAAGAAGCTTGTCGGCGCCTTCCACATGTTCGGCTTTGACAATTTTAACGACCCGAAGATCCACTTTCGCGAAATCGCCAAATTCTATTTCATCCGCGATGGGCTCCGGACGGGCAGCGGGTGCCGGCTTGCCGGTCGCTGCAGGCAACTCCTCTTTGGAGGCGTCCAGCATTTTCTCGATCTGGGCCATGTCCACCCGGTTCATCAGCGGCTTGAACTTGTTGATGCCGTGGTTCTCCAGGCGCTCGCTACGATTATTCCAGTCCAGCGGCGCAATCAGGAAGGCCTCGGAAGCCTTGGCGGTATCCGGCAGTACCGGCGCCAGGTAAGTCATCAGAATATGGAACATGTTGATGGCGTTGGTACAGATGGCCTGAAGATTCTCCTCCTGGCCTTCCTGCTTGGCGATCACCCAGGGCTGCTCGTCGTTAACGTACTGGTTGGCAATGTCGGCCAGCTCCATGATCCGACGCATCGCGCGGCCAAATTCGCGGGCCTCGTAGAATTCCTCGATTTCCTTGCCGGCCTCGATGAATTCCTTCAGTTTGGCGTGCTCGGTAACCCGGCCAAGCTGGCCGTCGAAGCGCTTGGTAATAAAACCGGCACTGCGGCTGGCGATGTTGACCACTTTGCCCACCAGATCCGAGTTCACCCGGGCGGCAAAGTCTTCCAGGTTCAGGTCCATATCATCCACGCTGCCGGTCAGCTTGGCGGCGAAGTAGTAGCGCAGGTATTCCGGGTTCAGATGGTCCAGGTAGGTACGGGCCATGATAAACGTACCCCGGGACTTGGACATCTTCTTGCCGTTGACGGTTACAAAGCCGTGGGCCCAGACCGCCGTGGGTGTGCGGAAGCCGGCATCGTGAAGCATGGACGGCCAGAACAGCGCGTGGAAGTTGATGATGTCCTTGCCGATGAAGTGATAGACCTCGGCTTCTGAATCCGCTTTCCAGAAGTGCTCAAAGTCGATGCCTTCGCGGTTGCAGAGGTTCTTGAAGCTGGCCAGGTAGCCGATCGGGGCATCCAGCCAGACGTAAAAGTACTTGCCGGGCGCGTCCGGAATCTCGAAGCCGAAGTAGGGCGCATCACGACTGATGTCCCACTCCTGGAGACCGGCATCCAGCCATTCCGCCAGCTTGTTGGCGACCTGGGGTTGAAGGGTACCGCTGCGGGTCCACTTGGCAAGGAAGTCCTGAAAGTCCGGCAGCTTGAAGAAATAGTGCTCGGATTCCTTCTCGATGGGTGTGGCGCCGGAAACCGCCGAGCGCGGATTGATCAGCTCGGCAGGTGTGTAGGTGGCGCCACAGGCCTCGCAGTTATCACCGTACTGGTCCTCGGTCTTGCACTTGGGACAGGTGCCCTTGATGAACCGGTCCGCCAGGAACATCTCCTTCTCCGGATCGAAGAACTGGGTGATCTTCCGGGTGGCGATGTGGCCGTTTTCCTGCAGCTGATGGTAGATATACTCCGAGAACTGACGGTTCTCTTCGGAGTGAGTGGTGTAATAGTTGTCAAAACGAATGTGGAACCCGGCAAAGTCTTCCTGGTGCTCCTCCCGAATCCGGTCAATCAGCTGCTCAGGTGTGATGCCTTCCCGCTCGGCACGGAGCATAATGGCAGTGCCATGGGCATCGTCGGCGCAAACGTAGTAACAGTTCTGGCCACGCATCTTCTGGTAGCGCACCCAGATGTCGGTCTGAATGTATTCCAGCAGGTGCCCCAGATGGATAGGGCCGTTGGCGTACGGCAGGGCGCTGGTGACCAGAATATCGCGCTGTTGCTTGCTCGCTTGCGTCATGGTGATGTCCGAACCTTATGTTGACACGGGTTGGAAAGACAAAACGGGGTTCTGGCGACCGTCGGAATTGATTGCCCCAGGTAAAGACCCCATATGGTCAGAAACGGGCACAGATGATACCTTCCGAACAGATATTTTTCACCCGAATCACCTGTTTCCGTGCTTAAAATCGAGCATGAGCTTATTCCGGAGAACCCGATGACACAGATTTCAGAGCAGGCCCTGCAAACAGCGGTTCGCCAATACCGTGACCCGTACCTGGACAAGGACCTCTACGAACTGGGTGCCGTAAAGTCCCTGAACGCCGACGACAGCGGAAACGTCACCCTCATGGTCGAGTTGCCGTATCCCTCCAAAGGCATCGCCGGCGCCCTGAAACAGCTGGTGGGCAACGCCCTGGACGACGTCGACGGGGTAGAAAATGTGGACGTCCACGTGGGCCAGAAAATCCACTCCTACAAAGTCCAGAAAGACCTGCCCTCGGTACCCGGGGTGAAAAACATCATCGCTGTCGCCTCGGGCAAGGGTGGCGTGGGCAAATCCACCACCGCCGTCAACCTGGCCCTGGCGCTCCAGGCTGAAGGCGCGCGGGTGGGCATCCTCGACGCCGACATCTACGGCCCCAGCATCGGCATGATGCTCGGCGTACCCGAAGGCAAGCGCCCGGACACCCGTGAAAACAAATACTTCGTCCCCATGGACGCCCACGGCCTCCAGGCCAACTCCATGGCCTTCGTCGTCACCGAGAAAACCCCCATGGTCTGGCGCGGCCCCATGGTCAGTGGCGCCGTGATGCAGTTACTCCAGCAGACCCTATGGAACGAACTCGACTACCTCATCGTCGACATGCCCCCCGGCACCGGCGACATCCAGCTCACCCTGGCCCAGAAAGTCCCGGTCACCGGCGCCATCATCGTGACCACTCCGCAGGACATCGCCTTGCTGGACGGCAAGAAAGGCATCGAAATGTTCCGCAAAGTCGACATCCCCGTGTTGGGCGTTGTCGAAAACATGAGCGTCCACATCTGCAGCAACTGCGGCCACGAAGAACCCCTCTTCGGTCATGGCGGCGGCGAGCGCATTGCCCAGGAGTATGACACCACGCTCCTGGGCCAGCTGCCCCTGCACATGACCATCCGCGAACAGACCGATGGCGGTACCCCCTCGGTGATCGCTGAACCGGACTCCGAAGTAGCGCGGCGGTATCGCGATATTGCCAGGAGGGTGGGGGCTGAGTTGTCGACGCGGGAGCGGAACCTTTCCGGTTCAATCTCAAGTGTTTCAGTGACCGAGCACTGAGGCTGGCGTAAAGAAGCGAACTCCCGGCTATTTGATTCCCGAGGTTGGGGTGCGCTTTCCAAGCCTGTGACCGCAGCCCCAAGCTCAAGCAAATAAGTAAGCTGCTGAAGCTTCGACAGGCTGTCAGCGAACAGGTAAACTACGCCCCAATTTTTCCCAGTGGATACGAGACTTCGCCAATGAGCATCAAATCCGACAAGTGGATTCGCCGGATGTCCGAACAACACGGCATGATCGAACCGTTCGAAAGCGGACAGGTTCGTGAAACCGAAAAAGGCCGCGTGATCTCCTACGGCACCTCCAGCTACGGCTACGACGTACGCTGCAGCAACGAGTTCAAAATCTTCACCAACGTCCACTCCGCCACCGTGGACCCGAAGAATTTCGATGAAAACAGCTTCGTCAACTACACCGGCGACGTCTGCATCATCCCGCCGAACTCCTTCGCGCTGGCCCGCACCGTTGAATACTTCCGCATTCCTAGAAGCGTGTTGACCATCTGCCTGGGCAAGTCCACCTATGCCCGTTGCGGCATTATCGTCAACGTCACCCCGCTGGAGCCGGAATGGGAAGGCCAGGTTACCCTGGAATTCTCCAACACCACCAACCTGCCGGCCAAGATCTACGCCAACGAAGGCGTGGCCCAGATGCTGTTCTTCGAATCTGACGAGATCTGTGAAACCAGCTACAAAGACCGGGGCGGCAAATATCTTGGCCAGACCGGCGTGACCCTGCCCAGGACATGAACGCCAACCAGTTCCTGAAAGCCGTTTCACAGCTGCAGGGCTGGCGCGAATGCGCCTTCCTGCTGGCTCTCGCTGAGCGCTCATTTCCTAACTACGCCTTGTTCGCGGATGCCGTCGGCCTGAAAACCGGGGCCAAAATGCGCCAGCTGCTGGATCTCGCCTGGGACATGCTCCAGAAAGACGTCTCGGAATCCGCGATTCCCCAGCTGCTGGCGAAGCTGGAAACCCTGTCCCCGGATGTAGCCGCCTATGATGCCTACGGCGTTTACCCGGCATTTGACTTCTGTCAGCTGCTGGAACAGGCCCTGCTTAATCGCCTGAACCCGGGCAAGCACCGGGCAACGGACGTCTCACAGATGGCCACAGCGACGGTGATGAACTTCATAGAGTTGTCGGAAGGGCAGGATCTCGACGAAGACGAGCTGGTCAGGCTTCTGGACCAGCACCCCCTGATGAAAGACGACAAGACTTTCCAGCGGGAACTGGTTCTTGCCCTCAAGCGCCAGCGCACCCCCACGGACCAGTTTGTGGCCAGATTGCGGGAAGACGCGGCCAATGACGGCGTCAGCAATCTTGGTATCTCGCTGGGCGAATAAACACCGGATTGGGAGCCGAGCTACAATTCCGGTGTTACCCCTTGATTTCAGTTCAGGCCAGATGGATGTCAGCCCATGAAACTCTCTGCTTTCGGTCGCAAATTTACCGCTGATTCCGGTATTACCTCGCTCATGGACGATCTGGGGAATGCCATGGCCTCCGGCGACGACATGATCATGATGGGAGGGGGTAACCCCGGCCATATTCCCGAGATTCAACAGAGAGTGCAGGAAATTCTGGCGGACATGAGCCGGAGCGAGGGCGATGTCCGGCGACTGGTCGGCATCTACGATCCACCCCAGGGGGAGAAACAGTTCATTGCATCCCTATCCGAGATGCTGAACCGGGAATACGGCTGGGGCCTGGAGCCCGCGAACATTGCCCTCACCAATGGCAGCCAGGCGGCTTTCTTCATGCTGTTCAACATGTTTGGCGGCGATTATGGTGAGGGGCAGCGCAAGCATATTCTGTTGCCGCTGGCACCGGAATACATCGGCTACGCCGACGCGGGCATCGAGCCTGGCCTGTTTCATGCGGTCCAGCCGGACATTTCCTTCACCGATGCTCACGAATTCAAGTACCGGGTCGACTTCGACGCGTTGGAGGTGACCGGAGAGACCGGCGCCATCTGCGTCTCCAGGCCCACCAATCCCACTGGAAACGTGGTGACCGATGACGAGCTTGCCCGGCTTGAGATTCTGGCCCGGCAGCGTGACGTTCCGCTGATTGTCGATGGCGCCTACGGTACGCCGTTTCCCAGCCTGCTCTTTGTCGACGCAAAACCTACCTGGAATGAGCAGATCATTCTTTGCCTGAGTCTGTCAAAACTGGGGCTGCCGGCGGCTCGTACCGGCATTGTCATTGCGGCCGCGCCGATTATCAAAGCGCTTTCGGGTATCAACGCCATCATGAACCTGGCCACCGGCAGTTTCGGGGCCATGCTGGCGGAGCCTCTGGTTCGTTCCGGTGAGATCCTGTCACTGAGTCGCGATGTGGTGTGTCCGTTTTACAAAGCGAAAATGCAGAAGGCGGTGGCGGTGTTCCGGGAGGCGATGGGCGACGACAGCTGCCGCTGGTATATCCACAAGCCCGAGGGCGCGATGTTTCTCTGGTTATGGTTTCCGGACCTTCCGATCACCAGCCTGGCGTTGTACCAGCGGCTCAAGGCCCGAGGCGTCCTGGTGGTTTCAGGGCATTATTTCTTCCCGGGATTGCCCGAGGATGGCTGGAAGCACCGGCACGAATGCCTGCGGGTGACCTATTCCCAGGATGATGAACGGGTTGCCCAGGGCCTGAGAATCATTGCCGATGAAGTTAAAACCGTTTGGCGGGAGGCCGGACGCGGGGTTTAAGGCCTGAAATCGGCGTCTTTCAGTCTCAGCTCGTAGGTGCTGCCATCCGGTTCCACCTGAAGCAGTCTGACGAGAAGGTAGTTCCGGTCCGGTGAAAACCACATCAGGGTCTGTCGACTGGAGTCCTTGCGGACCTTTTCGGCTTTCAGTGTGGTCATTGTTTTGTCGCCTAACCGGATCTCGGCCTGTCCATCAATAACGGCGAAGCGCTCGGTATCAATCGACCGGCCATCAAGCACCCGATAAGCCATTTCGCGTTTACCGTTGCTGATGTCCTTGTGCAGCTGGAGCTGGTAGCCGAGTGGATCGAGCACACCTTCCTCCAGTTCGACCCGGAATGACTTGCCCTTGTATTCACCGGTAGCCACGCCTTTTGACCAGTCAAAGTCGATGGCGTGCTTTCGATCCTGGACGAGAAAGCCGGACAGTCGGTAGCGGTAGCGCATCGGCACTACCCGGCCTTCCTGCCACCGGAAAATCAGGGATTCGTTAATATCCGCAATAAAGGAATCGACAACTGTGCGGTACAGCCAGATGCCGTTGCCCTGGGAGGTCAGGATACGTTTGGCGCTGCCATTGAGCGAGACGCCTTTGTCCATGGTAGCTGTATAGCTGGCCTCAAAAGGGGTGAGCCCTGTTTCTGTCTCAGCGGAGACCGGCGCTGCCAGAATGCCGAGGCAGACCACAAGCGCCGCGCCGACGAGTTTGGTAAGAAATGGTGATGTCATTGTGTTGAACCCGAGCAGATACCGTCATCAATGGCGACAGTGTAGCTGCTCAGGTGCATTGTGGGGATGACAATTCGTTCAGGGCGATCACTCACTCTGCCGGCAGGCGCATTGGCGAATTCAATGGCTCGCCATCAAAGGCCACGTAATCACTTCCCAGCTGAATCCGGCCTTCGCAAAACCAGCGGACGACGATCGGGTACAGGGTGTGCTCCTTTTCCCGCACTTTCTCTGCCAGGGATTCCGGGGTGTCATCTGGCGCGATGGCCACATCGGCCTGGGCTATGACTGGCCCCCCATCCAGCTCTTCTGTCACGAAGTGAATGGAGACGCCATGGAGCGTGTCGCCGGCGTCCAATGCCCTTTGATGGGTATTCAGACCGGTATATTTCGGCAGCAGGGAAGGATGGATGTTCAACACCTTGCCCCGGAATGCCCTGACGAAATCGGTGGTCAGAATTCGCATAAAGCCCGCCAGTACAATCAGATCGGGATTGTAGCGAAGGATTTCCGCCATCAGGGAGGCATCAAACTCTTCCCGGGATTCGAAATTCCTGTGGTTTACCACAAAGGTTTCGATATTCGCTTGAGCGGCTCGTTCAAGGGCAAAAGCCCCCGGTTGGTTGCTGCCGACGGCAACGACCTGTCCGGGGAAGTCCCGTTCACGGCTGGCATCAATCAGGGCCTGCAGATTGGTACCGGTACCGGATGCGAGTACCAGGATTCGGGGTAATGGGGTCTGGTCTGCCTTCATGCCGACAGAAGCCCCGGAGCGTAACGAACAGCTGCCTCGGCGTCCGCGTTGTCGGCCGTCTCCATGATGCCGACTTGCCAGGCGTGTTCGCCCAGTGCGCTCAGGGTATCCAGCGCCAGCTCTTTCTGATTGGCTGGCACACAGACGATCATGCCAATGCCGCAGTTGAAGGTTCGGTACATTTCCTCATCGGCCACGCCGCCGTTGTCTTTGAGCCACCGGAAGACCGGCGGCAGTGCCCAGCTGGCGGTATCAATCGCCGCCACGGTACCGGTAGGCAGAACCCGGGGAATGTTCTCTGGCAGACCGCCGCCGGTGATGTGCGAGAGCGCCCGTACATCCACTTCCCGGATCAGTTGCAAGAGGTTTTTCACGTAAATCCGGGTTGGCGCCATCAGAGCGTTCGCCAGGGTGGTATCGCCCATGGGCTGATTCAGGTCGGCGTTACTGACTTCGAGGATTTTCCGGATCAGCGAGTAGCCGTTGGAGTGGGGGCCGGAAGATCCCAGGGCAATCAAGACATCGCCGGATTGGACGCGGCTGCCGTCGATAATGTCACTGCGCTCGGCAACACCGACACAGAAGCCGGCCAGGTCGTAGTCATCGCCCTCGTACATCCCGGGCATTTCAGCGGTTTCACCGCCCACCAGTGCGCAGCCAGCCTGTTCGCAACCTTCGCCAATCCCTTCAACCACCTGGGCGGCAACGTCAACATTCAGTTTGCCGGTGGCATAGTAATCCAGGAAAAACAGCGGCTCGGCGCCACCGACAACGAGATCGTTCACGCACATTGCGACAAGATCGATGCCGATGCTGTCGTGCTTGTCCAGCTGCATGGCCAGTCGTAACTTGGTGCCCACTCCGTCAGTACCGGAAACCAGTACTGGCTCGTTGTAACCGGCAGGTATTGAAACCATGGCACCGAAACCGCCCAAACCGCCCAGAACCTCCGGGCGACGGGTGCGCGCTGCGGTGTTCTTGATTCGGCTGACGAGTTCATTGCCGGCATCGATATCAACGCCGGCATCGCGGTAGGTCAGGGAGGGCTTCTGTTCGCTCATGGTTTGCTTAACCGTTGGCCAGTGGGTCAGGCGGCGGATTTTAACAGGTGCGGTGTGGCGCTCCAAATGTATATTGCTTTTCTGAAACCCGGGGCCGCTACTCACGCCCAGGGGCATGGTGTATCCTATGCGCCATTCATGCGAACTGCAGGGTGTTTCATGTCAGTATCAGGACAAAAGCCGGCACGCAGGTCTGTTTCACTGGCCTGGATGTTTGCGCTGTTCACATTCCTTGTGGCGGGGTTTTCGGGCCCGGCCAGTGCGGTTACGGTATCCGGCCTTTATTCTGCGAGGGTGCCGGTGGCCGGCGCCACGCCGGATCAGTTGGCTGAGGGCTATTCAGAGGGCTTGGGGCAGGTTCTGGTCCGGGTGTCCGGCACCCGGGATGTGCTCGATCTTGAGGGCGCGCAGGCGCTGCTGGCCGATGCTGAGTCGCTACTGCTTTCCTACCAGGTAGTCCGGGACAAATCCGGTCAGAATGTATTGGAGATGTCGTTCGGGGCGGTGGGCGTGAACCGTGCTCTGGCATCGATCGGCGCCCCGGTTTGGGGTGCCAACAGGCCTCTGACGCTCGCGTGGATTGCAGTTCAGGACGGCGGTACCCGCATTCTGGTCACGGACGATGGGCAGAATGCCGTTGCAGTCCAGGCGGCGGAAGGCTCCTGGCAGGCGGCGCTGGCGGCAGCGGCCGTTAAACGGGGCCTGCCGCTGGCCTTGCCTCCGGCGCGTTTCGGCTCCGACCGGGAGTTGCTGTCAGATATCTGGGGTCAGTTTATTGGCCGGGTCAAGTCTGCATCGGGTGATCTGGACCGAGATGTCCTGGCGTTGGTGCGGATAAGCCGCAGCGGCGGTCAGTGGCGTGCCGGCTGGGTTTTCGACGGTATGGCCATGGACGGAGGGGAGGAATCGGTAACCGCGCCGACCCGTGAGGCTCTTGCCGAAGCCATGATTAACCGATGGGCTGAGGTCTACGCCAGCCGCTACGCGGTTGCAGCCTCGGAGGTCGGTGACTCGCCGCAGGTTGATATCGTGGTGCGGGGGGTGACTTCCCTGGAAGATTATGCCCGTGTCAATCAGGTGCTGGCAGGGCTGACGCCGGTGGTCAGTGTTGGTGCCCACCGGGTCCGGGATGACCAGCTGACGCTCAGGGTCGCCTTTTCCGGTGAGCTGGATCAGCTGAAAGAGTACATTGCCCTCGATTCCCGCTTTGTTCCCATTGAGTCGGGCCTGACGTCCGCTCCTGCAGAGGCGTTGCCGGAATCGGACAAGGCACCGTCGGCACCAGTCACCGAAGAAGCTGAAGAGAGGCCGGAGGGGCAATCAGGAGCTCCGGGGGCACAGGCACCCGCCCAGGACCCTGGCTCCCCAGCGCCGTTCTCCTATCAACCGGTGCCGGTTGACGGCGTGGATGAAGAAGAAGCCCGGCAGGCGTTCGAATCACTCTACCAGGTTCTGTACTATCGTTGGCAACCGGCTTCCGTCGTCGGGAGAGATGGCGGCGAGTAAGGCGTTACCGGAGGGAGTCTCTTGAATTTGCACCGCTGGCGCTGGATTCCCAATGCTCTGACGTTTCTGCGCATTCTTCTGATTGCTCCATTTGCGGGTGCGTTGCTGGCCGGAGACTACCGGCGGGCGCTGGTGATTTTCTTTCTGGCGGCCGCCACAGACGGCATCGACGGGTTTCTGGCCCGGCACTTCAACTGGCGTTCAAGGCTGGGGGCTATTGCCGACCCTCTTGCCGACAAAGCGCTGCTGATCACGGCCTACCTGGTGCTCACGCTGACGTCGGTTCTTCCGGTCTGGCTTTTGCTGCTGGTGGTGGGGCGGGACCTGCTGATCGTCGTTGGCGCGCTCGCATACCACTACACTGTTGGCCGCTACGATATGGAGCCGAGTATTCCCGGGAAAATCAACACGTTCATTCAGATACTGGTCGCCCTGGCCATTATTGTGCTGCTGGCCGGGTTGCCCATGCAGCCGTGGGTTGTGGATGCCGGTATCATTCTGGTTGCCGCCTCGGCGCTGTTCAGCGGGGTACATTACTTCTGTGTCTGGGGGCTGCGTGCCTGGAGGGCCCGGCGGCCATGAGTGCGTCCCAGATGGTACTTGGCGTCAAACTGCGTGATGACGCTCGTTTTGACAACTTTCATGGAGACCGCAATACCGATGCTGCCCTGCGCCTGGAGGCGGCATGCCATCAGCCCGCCGGTGTTCCGGTTGTGACTCTGTGTGGCGATTCGGACACAGGAAAGAGTCATCTGCTGCAGGCGGTTTGCCATGATAGCGAGCGTCGGGGCAAGGCCGCGGTCTGCATCAGTATTGAAGAGCTGAAGCCCTTTGGCCCCGAGGCGCTTTCCGGCCTTGAGACCCGGGAGATAGTCTGTCTGGATGACCTGGACGGAATTGCGGGGGACCGGGTCTGGGAGGAGGCCGTGTTTCACCTGTATAACCGGATACAGGACCAGGCCGGTCTGTTAATGGTGAGTCTGTCGGATCTGCCCGCCAACCTGCCATTCGAGTTACCGGATCTGGTCTCGCGGCTGAGCCACGGGTTAACCGTTCAGCTGGGCATCTACCGGGACGATGATCGGCTGAAGATCCTCCGGGCGCGGGCGGAAAAACGCGGCCTGGTGATGTCGGATGACGTTGCCGGTTATATTATGCGCCGTGCACCGCGAAGGCTCGGGGATTTGCTGGGCATTCTGGATATACTGGACGAAAACTCACTTCAGGCTCAGCGAAGGCTTACCATCCCGTTTGTGAAAACGGTGATGGGGTGGTGAATGTTGGCGAAGCTGCAGTGGCATCAAAAGAACGAGACGAGCTTATCAAGGGAGAGATGACATGAGACGGGTGGTTTTCAACCAGAAAGGTGGTGTCGGCAAGTCCAGTATTACCTGTAACCTGGCTGCGATCAGTGCGGCCAGGGGGAAGCGTACCCTGGTCGTGGACCTTGATCCCCAGGGCAACTCCACCCATTACCTGCTGGGAAAGCCGGCCAGCGAGCTCAAGGACACGGTTGCGGATATGCTAGAGCAGACCGTTGCGTTTACCGTGTTCAATCGCCGTCCGGACGAATTCGTTCATGCCACACCCTTCAATAATCTGTTTGTGATGCCTTCCAGCCCGGAGCTGGACTTTCTCGAGCGGAAGCTGGAGGCGAAACACAAGATCTACAAGCTGCGGGAGGCCCTGAAAAAGCTGGAAGAATCCTTCGATGCTATTTACATCGATACTGCTCCGGCACTCAATTTCTATACCCGGTCTGCACTGATTGCCGCCCAGCGTTGTCTGATTCCTTTCGATTGCGACGATTTTTCCCGCCAGGCTCTTTACAATATTCTCAATGAAATCCGGGATCTGCAGGAAGATCATAACGAAGACCTGGTTGTAGAGGGCATTGTGGCCAACCAGTTCCAGCCTCGGGCGAGCTTACCGAAACAGCTGGTCCGGGAGCTCATCGATGAAGGCTTGCCGGTGTTGCCGGTGAGGCTCTCGAGCTCGGTAAAGATGAAAGAGTCCCACCAGAGCCGGCAGCCCCTGATCCATATGGCTCCCAAGCACCCGTTGACCCGTCAATATGAGGACCTGTTCAGGGTCCTGCATGGCGAGACAGTGGAGCTGGAGCCACTGATTGACTGAAGTGAGACTGATATGACCGAACCCGCCAAGCCTGTCGGGCAGGTTGCGGACAGCCTGTTGAACATCGAAATGGAATTGCGGCAGCTTGGGCTCTGGCAGTCCGAGCCACCGCCTGAAGAGGCTTTTCTGAGCACCCAGCCATTCTGCATTGATACCCTGGAGTTTCATCAATGGCTGCAATTTGTGTTCGTTGCCCGGATGAAAGTCATTGTTGAGGAAAACCACCCGTTGCCGTCCGTTTCGGGTATGGCGCCCATGGCCGAGGAGCACTTCCGTGGCCGGCCGGAAACCGGCAGCGCGCTTATCAGGGAGCTGGGGGAAATCGACCGGTTGCTGTCTGGCGGCTGATCATTCCAGCCTCATGGACAGGTCCACGGCCTTGAGGTCCTTGGTCAGCGCACCAATCGAGATGAAATCCACGCCGGTCTCCGCGATCGGGACCAGGGTGGTTGCGTTAATACCGCCAGACGCTTCGAGTTTTGCCTTGCCGGCCGTCCTGGCAACGGCCGTGCGCAGATCCTCTAGCGAGAATTCGTCCAGCATGATGATGTCGGCACCAGCGCTCAGGGCCTGTTCCAGCTCGTCCAGGTTTTCGGTTTCCACTTCAACGGGTTTTCCGGGGGCGATCCGGTGGGCCGCAGCAACGGCGTTACTAATCGATCCGCAGGCGGCAATGTGGTTTTCCTTGATCAGAAACGCATCCCACAGGCCGGACCGGTGGTTGTAACAGCCGCCACAGGTAACCGCATATTTCTGGGCCAGGCGCAGCCCCGGCAGGGTTTTACGGGTGTCCAGCAACTGAACACCGGTATGAGCTACCCTGGCGGCATACCCGGAGCATGCAGTGGCGACACCGGACAGTGTCTGAAGCCAGTTCAGTGCGGACCGCTCCGCGGTGAGCAGGCTTCTTGCCGGGCCTTCCATGATGAACAGCGGCTGATCCGGTGACACCGTGTCGCCATCGGAAACTTTCCAGGTCAGCACGACAGAAGGGTCGACCTGGCGGAAAACCTCTTCCACCCATTCCCGGCCGGCAATGGTGGCGGCTTCCCGGGTGATAACCCGGCCACTAGCCCGCTTTTCGGCGGGTATGAGTTTGGCCGTGATATCGCCGTCACCGATATCTTCCCGCAGGCTCTGGGCAACATTTTCGATTCTGGCCTGGCGAAGAAGCTCTTTGGTGATCATAGTGCGAACGGTCCGGTAATGTGCAGTGGAACAATGATGAAGGGGGTCATTCTATAGGGCGCTCGAGGGAATCGCCAAACTCCCTGCTAATCTTGATGCTGGGTTGCCAAAGTGTGATGCAGGTCAGGTCTACACAAAAGGTGACAAATTCTGACACAAGCTGACGCAGGCAGCTCGTATCATGTGAAGTGAACATACATTCGGACACTTGCCAATTGAAACCCGGAGCAGCTCCATGGCGCACGATAACAAGGTTGTCAGCTTTTCAGGCAAGAAGCCGCCTGCCAGGTTCGGCTTACCGCGTGCGCTGATTCACCTGCGTGACGCGTCGGGTCAGTCACTGAAATCCGTTCTTGCCAGATTTTTCGATCGCGCCGACGATGCTCTGTTCGAGCTTGCTGATCGCGCCGGCACCAACCTTGACCAGACTGCCTATTTCGATGCCATGCGCGAGCTCAGGCTGCGCCGCAAGGCCATGACCGTCTCAATCCTTCAATACGTCAGCCAGGCATTCAACGAAATCGGCAAGTTCCAGCCACAGCAGGCCACAGGCTCTCTGGAAGACATTGATCAGGATTCCCTCAGCCTGGTGGATCATTCCCAGCTGGAGCAGCAGGTTGCCATCGATAACCTGATCAACAAGCTCCGGAATCGCTACCCTGAACAGATCCGCTTGCTGACTGCGCGGGTCAGCCATCTGGTCCCGGGTATTAATCTCAGGGATGCGCAAATGCCCCTCAGCCCCGAAGTAATCTGTGGTGGGGTAGCGGAGGCCTGCGCGGATCTCGACATTGATATAAGGGCCAAACTGGTGGTTCTGAAGCTGTTCGACAGACTGCTTGCCGACACTCTTGGTGACTTTTACAAAGAGGCCAACCGGACACTGATCAATGAGGGCGTGTTGCCTGACATGAAGCGCCCGCCAACCGGAAAGGCGCCGACGGGGTCAGGTCAGCGCCCGTCGGGGGCCGGTTCCACTGCATCCGGCGCCGGATTGCCGACAGGTTCCGCGGGTGAAGGCTATGGAGGTGGCTCTTCCCGGGCGACCTTTTCTGAGCTCAGCGCGCTGTTGCATCAGGGTGAGGGTGGCTCCGGCGGCGAAACCTATGGTGGTGCAGGTTACATAGACACTGACCGCCTCATGGCCCGGCTGACAGAAGCCCAGTCCCACAGTCGGCAATCGGAGGATGGCGCTGTTGTCAGGCTCAATGAACAGCTTCAGCCCATTCTTCGGGCCGGGGATGGCAAGCCTCTGAGCGTGGGCCAGGTCGACAGTGACGTAATCAACCTCGTATCCATGCTGTTTGACTTCATCCTCGAGGACCGGCAGCTGCATCCGGTGATGAAGGCACTGATCGGGCGCCTCCAGATTCCGGTTCTGAAAGTCGCGCTCAGTGACCAGAACTTCTTCAACCGGGGCGGTCACCCGGTCCGCAAGCTGCTCAACGAGCTGGCGCTCTCTGCCATTGGCTGGTCCGAGAAGAGGGTCGGGCAGCGGGATCCGCTACGGGAGAAGATTGAAACCGTTGTGGAGCGCGTACTTAATGAGTTCACCAACAATGTGGCCCTGTTCGAGGAACTACTGAAGGATTTCAGCCATTTCATGGATCTCGACCGTCGACGTCGGGAGCTGGTGGAACAGCGCCTGCGCGATGCAGAAGAAGGTCGAGCTCGCCAGGAGAGGGCTTCCGAGGCGGCAGAGGGACTGGTGCGGGAGTTAACCGGGCAGCGGGATATTCCGGAACCGGTTGCAGGCCTGCTGAATGAGCCATGGACCAGGTATCTGCAGTGGGTCGTGCTGAGAGAGGGTGAGGAGAGCACCCGCTGGGAACATGCCCGGAACCTTACGGAACAGCTGGTCTGGAGTGTTGATCCGCGCCCGGTCAACGAGACAACCCGCACCGAATTGCTGCGGGCTATTCCGGCTCTCGTGGATGATTTGCGTAAAGCCCTGCAGGAAATCTCCTGGGATCCGTTTGCCACCGATGCAGCCATCCGCGACCTGGAGCTCGCCCATGTCGACGTCTTCCAGCGGCTGGTGACAGCACCGTCCCGTGAGGCGGCGCGTGAAGACTTGCCATCCCGGAGTGCGGCTCCGCCGGAGCCAGAGCGCCCGGACAACGTGGCGCCAATGCCTGTGAGCCCCGAAGGACCTGTTCCGGCTCTGCCGACGGCAGAGCCGCCGGAACAGCCATTGGTTGAGGCAGTTACCGCCCCGGCTGCGAGTGCCCCTGGATCGGTCGAAGAGGGTGAGGCAAACAGCCCGGCGTCGCCGCAATGGCTGGAAAAGGCCGACAGTCTCCGGGTGGGATCCTGGATCGAGCTCACCCGTGAAGACACCAAAGTCCGTTGCAAACTGGCAGCGTTTATCAAGGCCACCGGCAAGTACATATTCGTCAACCGGAGTGGTGCCAAAGTCGCGGAGTACCATCGTCAGGAGCTGGCTGTCGATATGCAGGCCGGCAAAATCAGCATGCTGGATGATGGTCTGATCTTTGATCGTGCATTGGAGTCGATCATTGATAATCTTCGCACCAGCCGCAAGGACTGATCCGTAGCAACCAGGGCAGGTTTGTGATTCAATCAGAGAGTGTAATCCTCTGAAAATTTTGGAATTACTTTGCCCGATTCAGATGTTTTTTGCGAATGCTCACCTGCGCCCGGTCCCGATAGACGGTCGCTTCGGGAAACCGGGCGGATTCCCTTTGCCCGCTGGTGTCCGTCACCGAACTTCGGTCCTCGTCCGGAGGGCGTGGACATTTCACTGCTGGTGGTCCACAACATCAGCCTTCCACCCGGCCAGTTTGGCGGCCCGGAAATAGAAGACTTTTTCTGCAACCGGCTCGATCACTCGGCTCATCCCTATTTCCGAACCATCGCGGGCGTTCAGGTGTCGGCCCACCTGCTGATTCGCCGGGACGGCGCTGTGGTCCAGTTTGTCAGTCTGCTGGACCGGGCCTGGCATGCCGGCCGCTCGTGCTTTGAAGGGCGAGAGGAGTGCAACGATTTTTCCATCGGGATTGAACTGGAAGGCACCGATGAGATCCCGTATACCCCCGAACAGTATCGCAAACTGGCAGAAGTGGCAGGCCTGGTTATGGGCGCCTGGCCAGAAATCACCACTGGTCGCATCACGGGGCACTGCGATATCGCGCCGGGCAGGAAGAGCGATCCGGGGCCAGCCTTCGACTGGCAGTGTTTCCTTGCGGCTCTAAACGCAGCCCGAAAGTCCGGGAGTAATGTCTGAATGGTGTTTATCATCTTTCTTCTGGCGTATATGGTGCGCAGGCGTCTGGATTCCCTGGATCTGCTCTCCGGTGATGAGCTCTGGCGCCGATGGTTCCACAGTGGCAGTCGGGTCAGGGCAGGTCATGAAGCCGGCATTGTCATCGGGCTGGCACTGATTTTACTTCCGGCCTTTTTGCTCGGGCTGGCCGAGTATCTGTTGGCGTCCTCCGGCTGGAGGATGGCCGCTTATCCACTGGAGTTCCTGGTTCTGGTGGTTCTCATGGGGACGCCGGGCTGGCGGCAGGTACTTCGTGCCTATGCGGAGGCGTGGCAGCGGGGAGACATGCAGTCTGCCTGGCATCATGTGAAAGACCGGCTTCCGGCCCATGAGAGGGGGGCTGCTTTGTCGCCTGAGACCATGCACCTCTACCTGTCCAAGGCCTTGATGGTTTCGGTATTCCAGCGCTTCTTCCTGGTGGCTTTCTGGTACGTGGTTGGTGGTATTGGCCTTGCTGTTCTGGCGAGGGGGCTGGTTGCGCTCGCCGAGCAATGGCCTCAGGCGCCGGCCAGGCCGCGTTTTGCAAGAATGTCAGAGTTGGCTGGCTGGATTCCCGCAAGGCTTCTGTCCCTGACTTTCGGAATCGCCGGAGACCTCGCCGGCTGGCTTCGGGAAACCCGTCGTACCCTTACCGGTGTCACCAAAAAAGCCGGAGAGGTGCTAATGATTTCGGCCAACGGGTCGTTAACCGGGTATGCACTGGATCCGGCGCGTTTTTCCCGGATTCACCCGGATGAGTGGACCGCGTTCGGAGGGCGAAGCCTCAGGGCAGTCAGGGATTTGTTGAACAGAAGCATGCTGGTATGGATATGCACGCTCGCTCTGCTGGTCATTTCCGGGGTTGTGTGAGCCGGATTTTATAAAACATTACAGTTTAACAACAAATAATGCTTAAGTTTTTAAGACTTTAGGCGACAATATAAGAAAAGAACTGATGTTCAGTTGTTACTTGCCAGCACGAGGGTCACTGTGAAGCAACTCATTAATCCTGCCATTGCCCTGATGAACCGGTTGCCGATGGTCTACAAGTTCAGTCTCATCAGCATCCTGTTTCTGTTACCGATCGGCGGACTGTCGTGGCTGGTTATTTCCGAACTCAATCGTTCGGTTCAGACCATGACTCGCGGTGTGGAAGGTCTCGAACAGTTGCAGCAGGTGGACCGGCTGGTGGATGCGGCCATGGATTACCGGGACTACCGCGCGCCCGCCGTGATCAAGGACGAAAGTGCCATCAAGGCAATGTCGGAGGATGCGGCCGCCTCTGTTACCGCGGCCCTTGAGGGCCTGTTGGCGGAGAAGCGTTCGTTTGATGCCTCGGGTTCCTGGGCCGAGCAGGTCAAGGCAGTGGGGCAGGAGTGGGAAGCGCTTCGGGCCGATGAGAATTATCTGGGTAACTTCGACCCCCAGTTCAAGTATTACCAGGAGTTCGTTCAGAAGGCGCAGGCCCTGTTGCCTGCGACAATAGAAATTTCCGGTCTGGGTCAGGGGGCCTCCAGAGAGAACCAGCTTATCCTGGGGCTGCTGAGCGATTCACTGCCTGCGGCACGCACTGATATTGGCCGGGCAAAATCCTACGGCGTGTTTGCGCTTGTGGAGGGGCAGGTCGGTTACGCTCTGAGCGAAACCCTCAATGAAATCTATGATCAGCTGACCAATCGCAGTTCACTGCTTTCGCCTGCGCTTTCCGTGGTCTCTGAATCATCGCCAGCTATGGTGGCCCGAGCCGGTGATGCCATTCGGGGTGTTGATGAGAGTCTGATGATCGTCCGGGATGCATTGGACCTGAATGTCATTACACCCATGCGACTGGATATGCCCTGGCAGGAGTATGATCAACTGATCACCGGGCAGTTGGGGCACTTCGAGAAGGTTAAGTCGGCGGCGTTTGATGTGGTGGAGGCCAATCTTCGAGCCAGGCTTGACAGTGAGATCAACCAGCGGCGCCTGATCATCATTGCGCTGGTTGCGGTCCTGCTGCTGGTGGTTTACCTCTACATTGGCTTCTTCATGTCGGTACGTACGGCTATCAACCGTTTCAGTCAGGCCGCCAGAAGTGTTGCCGCGGGCGATATGACGACTCATATCCACCTGCGCAACCGTGATGAGCTGGGCGAGCTGACAACCGAATTCAATAATATGACCGACCGGATTGCCGAGCTGATTCGCTCTGTGGGCCAGACCACGGCTGATGTGGATCGACAGGCCACCCGTGTGAACGAAACCGCTGCGGCCAACAGTGAGGCGGTCGCACGCCAGATGGAAGAGAGTGGCCAGATCAACGAGGCCATGAACCAGATGGTAGAGGCGGTGCATGAGGTAACCGAGAGTGCTCACCGGGTTGCAGACAGTGCCGGCAATGCCGAGCGAGACACCGAAACCGGGCGGGGCGTGGTTGCCGACACCGTGGGCACCATCAATACATTGGCGACAGAAATAGCCGGTGCGGTGGAGGTGATTAACCGGGTCAGCACGGACAGCAACAACATCAGCCAGGTTCTTGTGGAAATCAAGGCTATCGCTGAGCAGACCAATCTGCTGGCGCTTAATGCCGCCATTGAAGCGGCCAGGGCGGGCGAGCAGGGCCGCGGGTTTGCGGTGGTTGCAGACGAGGTGCGATCGCTGTCACAGCGCACGCACAAGTCGACAGAAGAAATTGAAGGCATGATCTCCAGGTTGCAGAGCGGTGTAAAAGATGCCGTGTCTGCCATGACCAACAGCCGGGAGGTTACCGAAGCAACGGTGCAGAAATCCGGTGAAGTGACCGAAGCGCTTGACCGGATCGCCAATGGTATCGCGGTGATCGTGGATATGAGCCATCAGATCGCTCAGGCGGCGGAAGAGCAGTCCGCGGTGGCGAAGAACGTCAACGCCAACGTCGAGCAGATTGGCGAGCTGGGCCAGACGACCGCCGCCAACGCCAAAGAAACACTGGGCTCGTCACGGGAAATGTCGGAACTGACTGCTTCCCTCCAGCGCCTGGTGGAGGCCTTCAGGGTCTGAGTCGGGTACCGTGTCCGATGGAAAATCCGGCCTTCAGAGGCCGGATTTTCTTTGTTCCCAGAGAATTTCTTCACCATCCTCCCGGCGCGCCAGCACCCGGGCAATAACAAACAGCAGGTCAGACAGACGATTGAGGTAGTGGCGCGAGGCGGTGTTAATCGAATCCTCGTGGCCCAGAGCGACCACCACCCGCTCTGCGCGACGGGACACGGCACGGGCCAGATGGCACTGGGCCGCTGCGGGGGTTCCGCCGGGCAGGATAAAGTTCTTCAGTGGCGGCAGGCCCTCGTTGTGCCGGTCCAGGGTGTTTTCCAGCCACTCGATGTGATCCTCGCCAATCACGCGACTGCCCGGAATGGCAAACTCGCCGCCCAGATCAAACAGATGATGTTGAATGCGGCGCAGGCTCTCAACCAGTTCGTCATCACTGTCGAGGGTTTCGATCAGCAGGCCGATGTGGCAGTTGAGTTCGTCTGCAGTACCCATGGCCTCGACCCGCTGGGCATTCTTGGCAATGCGGTTGCCGTCGGCAAGACCCGTGGAGCCATCGTCTCCGGTTCGGGTATAGATCTTGGAAAGGCGGTTGCCCATTGGTCTGCTCCTGTTAGTGTGACGACAGTTGTTGTACCCGTTGAGTGAGCATTTGGTTCACTGGTGTGGCAATACCGAGCCCTTTTCCCAGCCTCACCAGATAGCCGTTGATGAACTGTATCTCTGTGACTCGGCCTCCAAGAACATCGGCACGCATGGATGAGGTATTGCGAGCGGTCCTGCGTGCAACGGTTTCGATCCGCTGGCGAAGGGCTTCGGGAGTTTCCTCAGCCTGGCCGCTGGCACGCATCAGTTCTGACAGTTCCCGGCACAGACCGTCAATGCTGTCCCGGTACAGTGGCGCAGAAAGAATCTCGCCGTTGGGGCAGTTCAGCAGAGCCGTGTAGGGGTTGATGCCGGCGTTGATGACGAGCTTTTGCCAGAGTCGCGGCAGGATATTGTGCTCGGGATGGATGGTCAGGCCGCTGGCGTTCAGCATCGCTACTGACCGGGTGAGCTGGCGGTCCGCGGAGTCGGTCATGGGTCCGATCCAGGTGTCGCCGGTGCCGGCGTGGACCAGCAGGCCGGGCTCTGGCCGGTTGGCGCCCTCGGTAGTACTGGCAGCCAGTATCGGTCGGTCCGGCCATTGAGCGGCAACCGCCTGTTGGCTGCCCAGGCCGTTCTGGAAGAGGATGATCGGGACATTTGCCGGAAGCCAGTCGACTACCCCGGCAATGGCCTCAACCGTATCGCCGGCCTTGGTGGTGACCAGGATCGACTCGGGACTGTCTTCGGCTTCAAGCCAGGGTATCTGGATGAGCGATTCCGGCCCATGGAAGGGCTGGAATCGATAGCGGATCTCAGATAATGGTGGTCCAGCAGGCCGGGGGATAAACGCCGCCCGGCCGGCAGGCAGTGACGCGGCCCAGAGCCGCCCCAGGGAACCTGCTCCGAGAATACCGATCATGCCGGTTACATGGCCTCGATGTCGGCCCGTTGCTGGCTCAGGCGGGCCTGGCTGCTCTGGGCGTCCCGGAGCTTCTCCTGCTCCTTCTCAACCACGTCGGCCGGGGCCTTGGCAGTAAATTTCTCGTTCCCCAGTTTGCCTTCCAGGCGGCCGATTTCTTTCTGCAGACGCTCCAGTTCCTTGTCGAGGCGCTTGAGCTCCGCATCCTTGTCGATCAGGCCGGCCATGGGAACCAGAACTTCCATCTCACCCACCAGCTGGGTGGCGGACATCGGCGCTTTGTCACCCTCTAACCAGTCAAGGCTCTCCAGCTTGGCAAGTGAGCTCAGGAACTGGCGGTTGTCGTTCATGCGGCGCTGGTCCTCGGTGTCTTTGCCGCGCAGCAGTACCGGAATCTTTTTCGCCGGGGAGATGTTCATCTCACCCCGGATGTTCCGCACGGCCACGATGACGCCTTTCAGCCATTCAATATCTGCGGTCACCGCAGCGTCCTGCCTGGTGGCATCCGGCTGTGGATAGGCCTGCAGCATGATGCTGTCGCCGGTCTTGCCGGCCAGGGGCGCAATGCGCTGCCAGATTTCCTCGGTGATGAACGGCATCATCGGGTGCGCCAGGCGCAGGACGGCTTCCAGTACGCGCACCAGGGTGCGGCGGGTGCCACGTTTGGCGTCGGCACTGGCGCCTTCATCGTTGAGCACCGGCTTGGACAGCTCCAGGTACCAGTCGCAGTACTCGTTCCAGATGAATTCGTACAACGCGTAGGCGGCGAGATCGAAACGGTACTGGTCCAGGTGGCGGATTACATCCTGCTCGCAGCTCTGCAGTTCGCTGATGATCCAGCGGTCGGCCAGGGACAGTTCCACCGGCTCGTCGTTCACGCCGCAGTCTTCGCCCTCCGTGTTCATCAGCACGTAGCGGGCTGCGTTCCAGAGCTTGTTACAGAAGTTGCGGTAGCCTTCCAGGCGTTTCATGTCCCAGTTGATGTCGCGGCCCGTGGTGGCCATGGCCGCCAGGGTGAAGCGCAGGGCATCGGTGCCGTGGGCGGTGATGCCCTCCGGGAACTCCTTTTTGGTGCGCTTGCCAATTTTCTCGGCGAGCTTGGGCTGCATCAGGTTGCCGGTGCGTTTGTCCAGCAGGTCGTCCAGGCTGATGCCGTCGATCATGTCCAGCGGGTCGATCACGTTGCCCTTGGACTTGGACATCTTGTCGCCGTGCTCGTCCCGGATCAGGCCGGTGACATACACGGTATGGAAAGGCACCTGGGGAGTGCCGTCTTCGTTCTTCATGAAATGCATGGTCATCATGATCATCCGGGCTACCCAGAAGAAGATGATGTCAAAGCCGGTCACCAGCACATCGGTCGGATGGAAGGTTTTCAGGCGTTCGGTGATCTCCGGCCAGCCCAGAGTGCCGAAGGTCCACAAGGCAGAGCTGAACCAGGTGTCAAGAACGTCTTCATCCTGTTCCAGGGCGACGTTGGCGTCCAGGTTGTGCTTCTGGCGAACCTCGCCTTCGCTGCGGCCAACGTAGATGTTGCCTTCGGCGTCGTACCAGGCCGGAATGCGGTGGCCCCACCAGAGCTGGCGGGAAATACACCAGTCCTGGATGTCCCGCATCCAGGCAAAATACATGTTCTCGTACTGTTTCGGTACGAACTGGATACGGCCATCTTCCACCGCTTCGATGGCCGGCTTGGCCAGGGTCTTGGCATCGGCAAACCACTGGTCGGTGAGCATCGGCTCGATGATCAGGCCTGAGCGGTCACCACGGGGCACGCTCAGTACGTGGTCTTCTTCCCGCTCCAGCAGGCCTGCCTCTTTCAGGTCGGAGACGATGGCCTTTCGGGCGTCCTCGCGGGTGAGTCCGGCATAGGCCCCGGGCATCTGTCCGTCGAGTTCGGTGTTTTCGGTGCCGTCGGTGTTGAACACTTCGGCCAGGTCCCGGATGTTGGCATCCTGGGTCATGACGTTGATCATCGGCAGGTTGTTGCGCTTGCCCACGGCGTAGTCGTTGAAGTCGTGAGCCGGGGTGATCTTCACGCAGCCGGAGCCTTTCTCGGGATCGGCGTGATGGTCGGCAACAATCGGAATCCGGCGGTTCACCAGCGGCAGCATCACGTGCTTGCCAATCAGGTGCTGGTAGCGCTCGTCTTCCGGATGCACGGCCACGGCCGTGTCGCCGAGCATGGTTTCGGGGCGCGTGGTCGCCACCACCAAATGGTCTTTGCCATCCTGGGTTTTGACGCCGTCAGCCAGCGGGTAACGCAGGTGCCAGAAAAAGCCTTTTTCTTCCTTGTTTTCCACTTCCAGGTCGGAAATGGCGGTGTGCAGTTTCGGGTCCCAGTTGACCAGTCGCTTGCCACGGTACACCAGGCCTTCGTCGTACAGGCGGATAAACACTTCCTGTACGGCCTTGTAAAAGCCGTCGTCCATGGTGAAACGTTCGTTGTCCCAGTCCACGGAGTTGCCGAGGCGCCGGATCTGACGGGTGATGGTGCCGCCCGAATGTTCTTTCCAGTCCCAGATGCGCTTGATGAACTCTTCCCGGCCCAGGTCGTGGCGGGTTTTGTCTTCTTCAGCGGCCAGTTTGCGTTCAACCACCATCTGGGTGGCGATGCCGGCGTGGTCGGTACCTACGGTCCACAGTGCGTTGCGGCCCTGCATGCGCTTGAAGCGGGTGAGGGTGTCCATGATGGTGTGCTGGAACGCGTGGCCCATGTGCAGGCTGCCGGTAACGTTGGGCGGCGGGATGGCGATGCTGAATGACTCACCTTCGCCGGAGGGGCGGAAGTACCCTTTGGATTCCCAGTTTTCGTACCACTGGCGCTCGATGTTTTCTGGCTGGTAGGTTTTTTCCATGGGGTTCTGCAGTGACCGTTGGTTGATTCACAAGGGAAAATTGAGATGCCCGATTATACATGGTCGCCCTGTTTGCGGCGAACCTCTGTGATTGCCTAGCCTGCAATTTGGGTGGCTTGCAGAGTTGGGACAGGCTTTCCAAAAACCGCTACGAGCACTTCCATGTGCGCTTCTCTCAGGTCGTCCATGGCCTTCGAGATTTTTGGAAAGCCTGTCCCCAATCTGCAGATCGGACTCTGGCGCCAACCGTAGGTCGGGTTAGCAAAGCGTAACCCGACAAGACTCTACCCCCGTTTTCTTTGGTCATGCACTCTCGGTTCAATCCCCATTGCTCTCAGCTGCTTGAAATGCGACCGGGCCTGATTCAGCACATTCGGATCGTTATGGGCAACCAGTGCAAGCCGCTTAAAACGGTCCGCATCCGCCGGCAAGGTGGCCGAGAGAATGATCACGGTATCCCAGTCTTCGGCAACCGGCGGGCAGAGCAGGATGCCGACGGGATCGGAACAGGTGGTCGCAGAATCGGGGACGATGCTGTGGGGGATGAAGGCGTCGGGGCTGAAGTTCCAGAGCAGGTCGTCCAGCTCTTCAGCGTGTTGCATGGTATCGCAAACGATGCACACACGGTCGCCCTGCTGCCAGGCTTTGTCCACGAGTTTGGCGGTGTGGAGGTTACGGGCGGCGGGGGTATTCTGGGCGAGGATATGGAACCAGTAACGCTGGTTCCGGTCCTCCTGGCCGGAAGCTCCGGCAGCAGCGCTGCCGGGTTCCGGAGAAGGCGCCGGGTTATTTTCCGGCATGGGACATCAGGTAGTCGACCAGCAGGGGCACCGGGCGGCCGGAGGAGCCTTTGGCTTTGCCGGAATGCCAGGCAGTACCGGCAATGTCCAGGTGGGCCCAGCGGTAGTCCTTGGCGAACCGGGACAGGAAGCAGGCCGCGGTGATGGTGCCCGCCGGGCGGCCGCCGATGTTGGCCATGTCGGCGAAGTTGCTGTCCAGCTGGCTCTGGTATTCGTCCCACAGGGGCAGGCGCCAGGCACGGTCACCGGCGCGCTCGCCGGCAGCCAGCAGCTCGTTGGCCAGGTCATCGTTGTTGGCCAGCAGGCCGGTGGCGTGGTTGCCCAGGGCAATGATGCAGGCGCCGGTCAGGGTGGCCAGATCGATAACCGCAGCCGGGTCGAATTTCTTGACATAGGTGAGGGCGTCACACAGGAC